>Ga0160467_100016_pt1 | contig 336522 bp, 316 predicted proteins | sample HID1972I_E11MG_FD_108221 | JGI IMG/M metagenome (GOLD analysis project Ga0160467, IMG submission 108221) | Enriched pill bug-associated microbial communities from UW Madison campus, WI, USA - HID1972I_E11 MG | ecosystem: Host-associated > Arthropoda: Insects > Digestive system > Unclassified ...
GAGGTGGATTATGGCTACATGGCATTTGTGAAAGGTAACTCTGACAATAATGAGCCTGATTTAATATTTTATGTCGTCAGGGACAGTCGTCAGGCCAAAGGCCACCCTCCCATGGATAAAGATAAACTGGAAAAGATGGCCGAGCATATTATCAGCACGGTGAAGCATCGTTGATTATTACCCGATAAAAATGCCGTCTGGCTCTGGCCCTTCGGCGTTGCGAATCAGCCTAAAACCCGCATAAACTGGGTGCATTGCTGATTAAGGAAGTAAGCGATGCATAATCCCTCCACGCCGTTGGTGCACACCCGGCAGGGCTCCCTGCTGGGGCTGACTGACAATGATATCCACATCTGGCGCGGTATCCCGTTTGCGGCGCCTCCCGTCGGGCCGCTGCGCTGGCGTGCTCCTCAGCCTGTATCTTCGTGGCACGGCGTGCGTGAAGCGCAGACATTTTCATCTGCCAGCTGGCAAAACATTGAATACTGTCGCGAACTGGGCGGCGGTGACCCCGGTCGTTTCTCCGAAGATTGCCTTTATCTCAACGTCTGGGCGCCAGCGTCACCGGCGAAACCATTGCCGGTGATGGTCTGGCTACACGGCGGCGGGTTCACCATTGGCGCGGGCAGTTTGCCGCCGTATGACGGACACGCGCTGGCGAAGCGCGACGTGGTGGTGGTCACCGTTAACTATCGGCTCGGGCATCTGGGCTGTTTTGCGCATCCGGCACTGGACGGTGAAGAGGGCGAACGAGTGTGCAATTTCAGTCTGTTAGATCAAATCGCGGCCCTGAAATGGGTGCAGGAAAATATAGCGGCCTTCGGTGGGGATGGTGACAACGTCACGTTATTTGGTGAATCAGCCGGGGCACGCAGCGTGCTGTCACTGCTGGCTTCTCCGAAAACCAATGGATTGTTTCATAAAGCGATTATTCAGAGTGGGTATACGCTGCCAGACACGCCGCTTGATCAAGCGATGGCCCAGGGCGTAGCCGTCGCTGCTCATTTCGGCCTGGAAAATGCCAGCGCAGAGCAGCTGCGCGCCATTCCACCAGAGGCGTTCTGGCCGCTTGAAGGCAGGCTAAAACCGGGGCCGGTTCCGGTATGCGGCGATGCGGTTTTGCCGCAGTCGATGCTGGAAATGTTCTTCACCGCGCGCCAGTATCCGGTGCCGATTATGGTGGGCTCGAACAGCGATGAAGCCAGCGTGATGGCGGTGTTTGGCGTGGATCTCGCAGGGCAAATCCAGAAGCTGCGTCAGGAGCGTCGTTTAGGACTGGGGCTGATCAAGCTGCTGTATCCGGGTGTCAAGGGCGATACCGAACTGGGCCGCCAGGTGTGTCGCGATATGGCGTTTACCACGCTCGGATACGTGGTGATGCAGGCGCAGCAGCGCGTCGGGCAGCCGTGCTGGCGTTACTGGTTCGACTATGTGGCGGAGGCGGAACATCACACCTATAAAAATGGGGCGTGGCACGGCAACGAAGTGCCGTATGTATTCGACACGTTAACTCTGGCGGAGCCTTCCCGTCATTACGTCAACGCGCGGGATGTGGCATTTTCGGCACAGGTGGCCGATTACTGGGTGAATTTTGCCCGCAATGCGAGCGTGGCGTGTGACACGCTACACGGTCCGGTACGCTGGCCTGCATCAATCAAAGGGCGAGACCGTCTGTTGCGAATCGGGCTCAACAAACTGGCCGGGTTCAAAGTGGAAAACCGTTTTATGCGTGCGCGTCTGGCGCTGTTTCGGCGAGTGATGCGTCATCACGTGACGCTGGATTAAGCAGCCCGCTACGAAACTGGGTCAGCCCGATGGCTTTGGCGGAGACTTCCCGTACCACCAGCCGGTAGCTGGCCCCGGTTTTGACGCTCAGCGCGTAGGGCCGCACCAGTCGTCCGCTGAGCAAATCCTCTTCTACCAGCGTTTCATCGGCAATCGCGACGCCAAATCCCTGGATTGCGGCGGTGATCGCCAGGTCCATGGTGTCGAAATGCTGATTCTTTTGCATCGCAGCCATTAACGGCACAGGTAACTGGGCCAGCCACAATGACCAGTCGGTTTTATCGCGAGTGGGATGCAAAAATGTCATGCCTGAAAACTGAGTATTATCCGCCAGCCGATGGCTGACCACCGGCGTCAGCGACTCCTCAAACAGCAAATCGCCTGCATTCATATGGGTACCAAAAACAATCGCCGCATCAAAGGGTTCGGTTTTGAAATTCACCGAATGCTCAGTGGTGGTGGTGAGTGCAATCTGCATATCGGGGAAACGCTGCTCGATTTCCACCAGCCGCGGCACCAGCCAGCGCATGGCACAGGTCGGCGCTTTCAGGCGCACCACGGTCTGCTGCTGACGTGCCTGTTCTGCGACCATCACCATCTGGTTAAAAGAGGTCATGAGTTCTGGATAGAGCGCGCTGCCCTGAGGCGATAAACGCAGGCCGCGCGCCAGCCGCTCAAACAGCGGAAAACCAAACCAGGCTTCCAGTGTGGCAATCTTACGACTCACCGCGCCCTGAGTCAGACACAGCTCTTTCGCTGCGTGCGTCAGGTTGAGATGACGGGCGGTCACCAGAAAGGTTTCGATGGCGTTCAGGGGCAACTGGCTACGTGACATGCTGGCTCCAGCTATGCAATTTATTCATGGCGAGTATGACATAGCGCTACAGCTCGATAAACGGCAATCGCCTGCGGCAACGATCGGCTGGTTTTGATACCGCACTGGCGATGTTTTCCCCGATTTCTGCGCTGACCGTCAGGCCTTGCACAAACGGTCTGTCGTGCATTAAATACGGCAGGGCGCCAAAGGCGATACGCCCGCGCATGCAGGGCGGCTCCAGCAAGGTGTAGTCATCGGCGACATCGGGGAAATCCTCTCCGGTGGCTTCAAGCTGCTGGCGTAAAGCGGGAAACGGCAAATCTTTTATCTTCATCGATTTCTGCCCACGGGCATCAATAAAGGTATCGAACTCGTAAGTATCATCCTGACCCGAAATAACGGTGCCGTGTTCTTTCACGGTCATGGTGTAATCCTCGCCGAGGGCGTGCAGGCTCAGGATCCCCGCCTCACGCAGGGCCAGCAGCCGACGAATCGATTGCGGCGGAATCGCGGTGTAGTTATCGATAAACACCTTCGCCAGCCCGTGCTTAAAGCGTTCCCGGTCTGAGTCAGTCAGCGACGGCACGATATCTTCCACCGGCTCGTGAAGTCTCAGAATGGTGTAGCGCCAGGGCACGGTGTGTTTGTCACGCTTATTGCGTTCGACTTCCTGCAAATTCGCCTCCGCCCAATGGAACGGCCCGTGCTGATGGCGGTCGGCAAACCAGGCCCTGGAGAAGGTGTCGGCATTCAGCGAGTGAAGGGCGATTTTCGCGCTCCACTTCGGGTCAGCGCGTTCAAGTTCCTTCACGATAAGCGCAAATACGCGGTCGAGTAATCCCTCAGTTCCGGCGGCGATTTCCTGCTGTAGCGCTGATTCTGTTACTACGGCGAGGGGCTCATAGGGGATAGGACAGTAAAAGTCGGCTTCGGGCAAAATTCCGGAGCGGGACAACAGCGTAATCTGCAACGCCTCGCTGCCGTCGTCGAGCGTAAATTGCGCAGGTTGATTATCAGATTCGGTGAATGTGCCGTGCTGCACGACGACAGCCATCGCGGCGTCGATGGCGCTTAACGAGGCACCCATAATGCCGATTCTGCCCGCGTCGATGTGAGCTTCAATCAAGCCGGACCACGGGCTGGGGAAATAAGAGCGCGTCGCGGTGTCGTCGTCCGGCCAAACGTGCCCGGTGGCGATCACCGCTAAATCAAAGGGTTCAGATACCGCTTCGCCTTCCGCCCACAGGGTGACGCCATCGTCCGTGACCTTGAGGTCCGTGACTTCGCAGGACTCATTGACCGTAATCTCAAAACCCTGGCTTTTTGCCTTGTCGACTAACTGCAGAAACTGGTCGCGATAGTATTCCCCAAGCAAAATGCGCGGCAGAAACTGGCGCTCGTGCAGGGTGTCGGTTTCCACGCCATAGCGTGCCAGATGCGCCGGGCTCTGACTTTTGAGCCATTCCAGATAGCGGTTAAATATCGGCGGAATTTCAATACTGGCAATGTTCGCCAGCATCAGTCGGGAGTTGTCTTCATCAGCATATGGCATCCCGACGCCCGCTTCGTCGGCGCGTTCATACACCGTAATGGCGACCGGGGTCTGGTTCTTCAGTATCGAGAAAAAGGTGTAAATGCCGGTTGGGCCACTGCCGACTATCGCGATTCGTTTCATTGCTTCTCACCTGAATTTGATTGCTGTAAGTCTAGACTCAGATGCCAGCTATGCAATTTTCTCATGGCTACTATGACAACAATTCGATTGTCGGTTCCTGAGGCTTTGTATTGAATAGTTATGCACATTTACTGAGAAAGGATTGGCAATGACTCTGCGTTCGCCGGTGAAAACCCGTACCAAGCTGCCCGATGTGGGCACGACCATCTTTACCGTGATTGGCCAGCTTTCTTCTCAGCATAACGCCATTAATTTATCCCAGGGCGCGCCAAATTTTGCCTGCGATACGCGGCTGGTGCAGGGCGTTACGCGCGCGATGGAAGAGGGGCATAATCAGTATGCGCCAATGACCGGGCTGCGTGCGTTGAAAACACGAGTCGCGGAGAAAATTGCCGATTTGTACGGCACGCAGTACGACGTTGATAGCGAAGTGCTGATCACCGCCAGCGCCAGCGAAGGTCTTTATTCCGCGATAAGCGGGCTGGTTCACCCGGGCGATGAAGTTATTTATTTTGAACCGTCATTCGACAGCTATGCGCCGATTGTCCGTTTACAGGGCGCCACGCCGGTGGCTATCAAGCTGACGGTGCCGGATTTCACCGTCAACTGGGACGAAGTGCGCGCGGCAATCACGCCACGCACGCGAATGATCATCATCAACACGCCGCATAACCCAAGCGGGAAAGTGTTCGATGCCAACGATTTACATCAGCTTGCGGCGTTGACCCGTAATACCGATATTGTTGTTCTGTCTGACGAAGTGTATGAGCACGTGGTATTCGACGGTCAGCCGCATCACGGTATGGCGACGCACCCGCAGCTGGCAGAACGCAGCGTAATTATTTCGTCGTTCGGCAAGACTTATCACGTCACCGGCTGGCGCGTGGGTTACTGCGTGGCTCCGGCTGAACTGATGGACGAAATCTGCAAAGTGCATCAGTTTTTGATGTTCTCCGCCGATACTCCAATGCAGTATGCATTCGCGGAACATATGAATGATCCGCAAACCTGGCTGTCGCTGTCAGCATTTTATCAGCGCAAGCGTGACCTGCTGCAAACCCTGCTGGCGGAGTCGCCGTTTAAGCTGTTGCCCAGCCAGGGCTCGTTCTTCCTGTTAGCCGATTACAGTCATTTCAGTGATGAAAGCGACAGTGAAATGGTGAAGCGCCTGATTGTTGAACACGGCGTGGCGACCATTCCGCTGTCGGCGTTTTACACTGATGGGACAGATAACAAACTGATTCGCCTCTCTTTTGCCAAAGATGAGGCTACATTACGGGCAGGCGCTGCGGCCCTGTGTCAGGTTAAATCACGTTAAGGGGCGTTGGCGATGAAACTGAAAGCACTGATTGTGGGCATGGGCCTGTTCTGTTCGGTCTCTTCCTTCGCGGCAGGCGAGCTGCGTTTCGGCGTGGAAGCGGAATATCCGCCGTTTGAAAGCCGGAATGCTGTGGGCGAACTGCAGGGTTTTGATATCGATTTGGGTAATGCCATCTGCAAAGCGGCCGAGCTGAAATGTAGCTGGGTAGAAAGCGCGTTTGATTCGCTGATCCCAGGCCTGGTGTCCAAGAAATTTGATGCCATTAACTCGGCGATGAACATCACCGAGCAGCGGCGCAAAAGTATCGATTTCACCCAGCCGATTTACCGCATTCCATCGCAATTAGTCGGGAAAGAAGGCAGCGGGATGCAGGCCACGCCGGAAGGGCTGAACGGTAAAACGATCGGCGTGTTGCAGGGGTCTATCCAGGAAACCTACGCCAAAGAACATTGGGAAAAGCACGGCGTGACCGTGGTGTCCTACAAAGATCAGAACATGGCATGGGCCGATTTGCTCAACGGTCGCATCGACGCCTCGCTGGTGATGTCTGCCGCCGGGCAGGCCGGATTCCTTAGCAAGCCGCAGGGCAAAGGTTTCGGCTTTATCGGCAAACCGGTAGCGGATGACACCATTCTGGGCAGCGGCATTGGTTTTGGCCTGCGCAAAGGCGACGTTGCTGAGAAGAAACAGCTGGATGCGGCTATCGATAAAGTGCGTGCCGACGGCACCATCACTAAACTCGCCGCTAAATATTTCCCGGGCATCGACGTGAGCGTGAGATAAACCCACTTCATCCTGAACGCAACCAGAATGATGCCGCAAAGGGCGCATTCTGGTTGCGAGGGTTTACTTTTTTTTACAGCCCGAATCAGTCACATCCGATCGCAATTATTTATTTCCCGGTTTGGGCGCATTTTGTACCGCCAGCAATTGGATTATCAGCGTTTTTTGTCTAGAGTGGGCGATTCTTAGCGAAGTCGATTATCACAGAAGGACGCTGACTCAGGCATGAACCGCAGACACTTTATCAAATCTTCAATGGCTGTAGCCGCGGTGAGCGCTACAACTGGAATCGCCTCACTATTCTCTAAAGCGGCACTGGCCGACGACTCGTCGATTGCCGATGGACAAACCCGCCGCTTTGACTACTCCGTTCTGCAATCCATGGCGCGCGATCTGGCGAGCCAGCCGTGGGGCGGCGCACCGAAAGACCTGCCGAAAACCCTGGCAGAGCTGACGCCGCAGGCTTACAACAGCATTCAGTACGACGCCTCTCAGTCGCTGTGGAATAACATCGAAGATCGCCAGCTGGATATCCAGTTCTTCCACGTCGGAATGGGCTTCCGCCGCCGCGTGCGCATGTTCTCTCTCGATACCGCTTCCCAGCAGGCGCGTGAAATTCACTTCCGCCCGGAGCTGTTCAAATACAACGACGCGGGCGTCGACACCAAACAGCTGGAAGGGCAGACCGATCTCGGTTTCGCCGGTTTCCGCACCTTTAAAGCGCCTGAACTGGCGCGCCGCGATATCGTGTCGTTCCTCGGCGCGAGCTACTTCCGTGCGGTCGATAGCACTTATCAGTACGGTTTGTCCGCCCGGGGTCTGGCGGTGGATACCTTCACCGACACGCCGGAAGAGTTCCCGGACTTCACCTCGTTCTGGTTTGAAACCGTCAAACCGGGCGCCACGGTATTCACCGTTTATGCGCTGCTCGACAGCCCAAGCGTCACCGGGGCCTACAAGTTCACCGTCAACTGCCAGGAAACGCAGGTGATCATGGATGTGGAAAACCACATCTTTGCGCGCAAAGACATCAAACAGCTCGGTATTGCGCCGATGACCAGCATGTTCAGCTGCGGCAACAATGAACGCCGCACCTGCGACACCATTCACCCGCAAATCCACGACTCCGATCGCCTGGCGATGTGGCGTGGCAACGGCGAGTGGGTTTGTCGCCCGCTGAACAACCCGCAGAAACTGCAGTTCAATGCGTTCCAGGACAAAAACCCGCGCGGATTTGGTCTGCTGCAGCTTGACCGCGATTTCTCACACTATCAGGACGTAATGGGCTGGTACGACAAACGCCCAAGCCTGTGGGTCGAGCCGCGTAACCAGTGGGGCGAAGGCGCCGTATCGCTGATGGAAATCCCGACGACCGGTGAAACCCTGGATAATATCGTCTGCTTCTGGCAGCCGAAGAAAGCGGTGAAGGCGGGCGATGAGCTGGACTTCAAATATCGCCTGTACTGGGCCGCACAGCCGCCGGTGCGTTCCCCGTTAGCGCGCGTGATGGCAACCCGTACCGGTATGGGTGGTTTCCCGGAAGGATGGGCGCCGGGTGAGCATTACCCAGAGAAATGGGCGCGTCGTTTCGCTATCGATTTTGTGGGCGGCGATCTGAAAGCCGCAGCGCCGAAAGGCATTGAGCCGGTTATCACGCTTTCCAACGGCGAAGCGAAGCAGGTAGAAATCCTGTACGTTGAACCGTTCGACGGCTACCGGATCCTGTTCGACTGGTATCCGACCAACGACGCTACCGACCCGGTTGAAATGCGCATGTTCCTGCGCTGTCAGGGCGATGCGGTGAGCGAAACCTGGCTGTATCAGTATTTCCCACCGGCAGCGGATAAGCGTAATTACGTTGATGACCGCATAATGAAGTAAATTGTGTCAGGCCCGGCGGCGCTAGCGCCGCCGGGTAAAGCCGCTTAACCCAACGGGCCGCCGACGATGGTTTCTCGCATGCCGGCCAAAATGCGGTCGCCTGTTTCATTGTACAGATCGGCGTACCAGGCTTTGGTTTCCTGCATATCTTTGCCGTGGGTGACGTCGCAGCGTTTACGCGCTTTGAGAACCAAATCCTTCACCCGCCAGGCGCGTTTTTCCTGGTAGCGCAGCAGGGCATCTTCAATTCCCAGAGAATGCGTTTGCAGAGTCATCGCCAGTACTACCGCGTCTTCCATCGCCGCGCATCCGCCCTGACCGATATCCGGGGTGGTGCTGTGCCCGGCATCGCCGAGCAGCGCTACGCGGCCGCGTACCAGAGTTTCCAGCGGTTCGATATCGTGAATTTCAATGCGGTTGGTGGTCTGCGGATCAATCTGCGCAATCAGCTGTTGCACCGGGTCAGCCCAACCGCTGAAATAGCGCTGTAAATCTGCGCGGGCGGTGTCCCTGTCTTCCGCCAGTCCGGTTGGCAGCGGCACGTCGAAGAAGAAGTAGAAACGATTGCCGGCGACGGGCATCAACGACACGCGTTTGCCTTCGCCGACCCAGGTCGTCCACTGGTTGGCGGGCGCGAGGGAATCGTCGAGGGTGACCAGGCCGTTCCAGTTGACGTAACCGGCGTAGCGGCGCTCCGTTTGATAGCCGATCACCCATGAGCGGATCGCCGAATGCGCGCCGTCGGCGGCGATCAGCAGGTCTGCTTCGGCGGTCTGTCCGTCTTCAAAAGTGGCGCGCACGCCGTCTGCGAAGGATTCGACGCTGACGACGCGTTTACCGAACTGCACGTCGCTGCGTCCGTAGGTGTCGAGCAGCATGTCCTGCAATCCGGCGCGGGCCACTGGCCACGGGCGTTCGCCAACACTTTGCACCAGCGGGTCGAGGCTAAAACGCGTCATGGTCTGGTTATGGCGGAAATCGCGATAGGACATATACTCCAATGGCCCCCCTAATTTTCGCAGTTGCTCTTTCATTCCAAGCCAATTCAGGCACTTAACGCCGTTTGGCCAGATTGAAATGGCGGCCCCAACCGGTTTAATCTGTTTAACAGCTTCATAAACCTCGGTTTCAATGCCGCACTGCTTCAGGGCGATGGCCGCAGAGAGGCCACCAATGCCACCACCAATCACGATTGCTTTCATCTTGTTGTCTCTCCTTTGGGTTACAAACGAGTAAAGCAAGAGACGTGCCAGCCGGGCGTGCCGCGTCAGCCGCGGGTTTTGTGCACTGTGCCCGGCCATGGCGCACATTTGTGATGAGGTTGTGCATTGTTTTAGTGCGTTTTCGCAGGCAAAAAGGAGTCATCATGATCGAAGAACTTCCGCTACAGGACGAGAAAATCCCGGTTTCAAAGGGCCTTTCGCTGCACGCTGCGCATGAGCGTTTTGTTTCACCATTGCACCAATTGGTTCTTAGTAATCGTCAATGGCTACAGCATTCGCTTAACTGGCCGCAGTTTGTCGGCGGTGAAGACGATACCCGGCAAAATCTGCTCAGCAATCGGATGCTGCACCAGCGCGGTTACGCCAAGGTATTCATGATTGTGCAGGATGATGACGTGGTTGGCGTGCTGTCATTTAACGCAATCGAACCGCTGAACAAGACCGGGTATATCGGCTACTGGTTAGATGAAGCGCATCAGGGACAGGGGATTATCACCCGTTGCTTGCAGGCGTTTATGCATTATTACGCCCAGCAGGGCGAAGTGCGGCGGTTTGTGATTAAGTGCCGCGTGGAGAATGAGCGCAGCAACCAGGTGGCGCTGCGTAACGGATTTTTACTGGAAGGTTGCCTGAAACAGGCGGAGTTTCTCAACGGTCATTATCACGATCAGAACCTTTACGCCCGGATAATCGACGAGGTTTTAGAGTGAGCCGAGCAGCGGCGTGCGGGTCACGCGTTCGTCGCCGTTGATAACCTTGCGCCCGCGAATGTGAATGCTGTCGCCGTCATAGGCTTCGATAATGGCATTGCCGCAAATTTCAACGCGATGCTCGATAACCACATCGCCGATGACCCGCGCGTTACCTTCAATCAGCACTTTGTCGTCGAGCAGAATCGGCCCACCGCGCAGCCAGGCGTGACCGCCGATCAGCACGTGATGCTTGAGCACGCAGTTGCCTTCGACCACCGCATTTTCTGCGACCTGCGAGCTGTATCGCAAAGTGGGGATCGCGTCTTCGCCGTTGCCCGCCACCACGCGCGCATTGCCGTACACTTTCGCGCAGTCACACACCCAGACATTATTCTCTTCGTTACCCTGCAACAACGCGGCGTCGAACACTTCGGCCCGATGCTCGATAAATGCCTGGTCGACGATTGCCTCGCCGTAGATTTGCGCCTGATGCACCACGCGAGAGCGGCTGACGGTGGCGCGATCGTAGATTTGCAGGATTTGCGTGCTGTCAGGCGTTAAGCCCATGGCGGCGATAATGTCGCACTCATTGAGGATGCGCGCGGTACCGAAAATGCGGCATTTCCCACGCACCCGCGAACACTGAACGGTGACGTTGTCACTTAGTTGAGCTTCGTGGCTAATGGTCGCGTTATCTATCCAGGCGTTATCCTCAATTACCGCGCCGTGCGACAGGGTGCAGGTCTGCGTAATGCGCGCATTGCCCGTAATCTTCGCATCGGCAAACACCACGCTGTTTTCGTCGTAAATCCAGCAGTCGCCGTCCTGACTGAGCGCGGTTTCAGCGTCAATCCAGCCGCCCGCGGTACCCTGCGCCACGTCAGCGAAATCACGCAGGGCAATAATCTGCCACAGGGTGACGCTTCTCTTTTCGCCATTTTCCTGAAAGCTGAACGCACGCGAGGTGTCACTGAGGCGGTACTTGTTCATTGGTATTCTCTTAATGTGTGATTAGCTTAAACGTAGCAAAGATTCTGCGTGACGCGACGGATAAGGTTCCTTTAAAATGCATCTTCAAATATTTTTGAATGCTTAAACAAATGAAGCGTGTGGATCTGCCCAGCAAGGTTCTGCCTCTTCCCGCGTGGAACGACACACTCTGCTACCTGACAAGGACTCACAATGACCGTTCGTGATGAAAACTACTTTACCGACAAATACGGCCTGACCCGCACCCACTCGGAAGTACTGCATGCGGCAACGAAAATCGCGCCGGGAAAAACCCTTGATTTAGGCTGTGGCAATGGGCGCAACAGCCTGTATCTGGCGGCCAACGGTTTTGACGTGACGGCGTGGGATAAGAACCCGGCGGGCATCAATAATCTGGAAACCATTCGTCAGGCGGAAGGGATCGAGAACCTGCGCTCGAAAGTGCTCGACCTCAACACGCTGTCTTTTGACGGCGAATACGACTTTATTCTGTCGACCGTGGTGATGATGTTCCTCGAGGCCGATACCATTCCGGGGCTTATCGCCAACATGCAACGCTGCACCAAGCCGGGCGGCTGGAACCTGATCGTAGCGGCGATGGATACCGACGATTACCCGTGTAACGTCGGTTTTCCGTTTGCTTTTAAGCAGGGCGAGTTGAAGGAATACTACGCCGGCTGGGAATGTGATCGTTATAACGAGGACGTCGGTGAGTTACACCGCACCGACGCCAATGGTAATCGCATTAAACTGCGTTTCGCCACGATGCTCGCGCGCAAACCCGCTTAACGCGCGGCCAGCAGACACAGTTGAAGGGCGACGTTGTACGAGGCCTCGAACGATTTCAGCGGCAAAAACTCAAACTTCGAGTGGAAGTTGTGCGCGCCGGTGAAGAAGTTCGGGGTCAGCAGCCCTTTGGCTGACAGCGCCGCGCCGTCGGTGCCTCCGCGCATCGGCGTCGGTTTTGGCGTAATCCCCAGGCTTTCCATCGCCTCAAACATCAGGTCGATAGCGCGCCTGTCTTCACCCACGGCGTTGCTGATATTGCTGTAGGTATCGCTAATCTGAAATTCCACGTTGGCGGTTGGATACTGTGCGGCAATTTTCGCGGCGACGTCGGCAATCTGCTGTTTACGGCGCTCGAAACGTTGCAGGTCAAAATCTCGAATATTGGCGCGCAGAATCGCCTGGCTCTGCACCGCGTCCATGCCGTTAAACCAGACGTAGCCTTCGCGGCCCTCGGTGTGTTCCGGCGTTTGCAGCCGGTCAAAATGACTGATGAAATCCGTGGCCATCAGCAGCGGGTTTACCAGCACGCCTTTGGATGACATCGGGTGTGCGGTCACGCCGGTGAAGCGGATTTCCGCGGCGGCGGCATTAAAGTTCTCGTAAACAATTTCGCCAAGTTCGCAGCAATCGATGGTCCACGCGAAATCGACATTGAAGCGACGCTCCAGATCCAGCGTTTTGGCCCCACGCAGGCCCACTTCTTCATCCGGTACGAACGCCACCACGATATCGCCGTGACGATGTTGCTCCGTCAAATTCTCCAGCAGAGTCATCACCACGGTGACCGCCGCTTTGTTATCCGCCCCGAGCACGCTGGTGCCGTCGCCGAAAATAATCTCTTCATCAGGATAGGCGAGGATTTCAGGATGCTCATCGACGCGAAGCCAGACGTTTTGTTCGGCGTTCAGACAGAGATCCTGACCGGTAAAACGCAGGATTTGTGGATGAATATCCGGTGCTAAACCGACGTCAACGGTATCAATATGGGTGATAAAACCGACGCGCGGCGCGCCGTCAACGTGACCTTTTTTCACCGCCGTGACGGTGGCATGTTCGTCAATTTCAATGTTCTCCAGACCCAGCTGTGCCAGCTCTTTGGCGAGCTCGCGCGCCATCTCATGTTGACCGACGGTGGTCGGCAACGTGGTGGCGCTGGCATCGCTTTGACTGGTGATAGCCAGGTAGCGGAAGAAGCGTTGGGTTAATTGACTGGCGAGGGGAGAAGACATAGTGATTCCTTCTTTATTCTTGTTATCAGGTGTTTGCAATTTATGTTTGATGGTATCAATTGAAATCTAAATCAATAAGAACAGGAAAAGGACATGAAAAGCAAACTGACAACGCTGGCACTGACGATAGCGGCCCTGACGGTAAGTTCCACCGTGGCGGCGAAGACGCTGGTGTACTGTTCGGAAGGATCGCCGGAGAATTTTAACCCGCAGCTCTATACCTCGGGGACCAGCGTCGATGCCAGCGCCGTGCCGGTGTATAACCGGCTGGTGGATTTCACACCGGGGACGACGAAACTGGTGCCAAGCCTCGCGGAAAGCTGGGATGTGAGCGACGACGGCAAGGTTTATACCTTCCATCTGCGTAAGGGCGTGAAGTTCCAGAGCAACAAATACTTCACCCCAACGCGGGATTTCAACGCCGATGACGTAATTTTCTCGTTTATGCGTCAAAAAGATGAAAACAACCCGTATCACAAGGTCTCCGGCGGCAGTTATTCCAACTTCGAAAGCCTCGAGTTTGGCAAGCTGATTACCCAAATCGACAAAGTGGATGACCACACCGTGCGCTTCACCCTGGCGCACCCGGAAGCGCCGTTCGTGGCGGATCTGGCCTGGTATTTCGCCTCGATCCTGTCCAGTGAATACGCTGACGCGATGATGAAAGCGGGCACGCCAGAGCGCGTCGACATGGACCCGATTGGTACCGGACCGTTTAAGCTGGCGCAGTACCAGAAGGATTCGCGCATTCTGTTCACCGCTTTTCCGGATTACTGGCAGGGCAAAGCTAAAATCGACCGACTGGTGTTCAGCATCACGCCGGACGCCTCGGTGCGCTATGCCAAGCTTGAGAAAAACGAGTGTCAGGTGATGCCGTTCCCCAATCCGGCCGATTTGCCGCGCATGAAAGAAAACAAAGACATTAACCTGATGAGCAAGGCCGGGCTGAATACCGGTTTCTTGTCGTTTAATACCCAAAAGCCGCCGTTTGATAACGTGAAAGTGCGTCAGGCGCTGGCGATGGCCATTAACAAACCGGCAATCATTGATGCGGTGTTCCACGGCACCGGCACCGTCGCGAAAAACCTGCTGCCGCCGGGCGTGTGGAGCGCTGACAGTGAACTGAAGGATTACGACTTCGATCCGGAGAAAGCCAAAGCACTGCTGAAAGAGGCGGGTTATCCCAACGGTTTAAACGTCGATTTATGGGCGATGCCAGTGCAGCGGCCGTATAACCCGAACGCTAAACGCATGGCCGAGATGATCCAGGCCGACTGGGCAAAAATTGGTGTCAAAACTACCATCACGACCTATGAGTGGGGCGAATACCTGAAAAGGGTGAAAGACGGTGAACATCAGGCCGCGCTGATGGGCTGGACGACGGCGACGGGGGATCCGGATAACTTCTTCGGGCCACTGTTTACCTGTCAGTCAGCCAACGGCGGTTCGAACTCGGCGAAGTGGTGCTATGCGCCGTTCGATAAGTTAATCGCGCAGGCGAAATCGATTACCGATCAGCAAAAGCGAACGGCGTTGTATCAGCAGGCTCAGCAGATGATGCACGACCAGATGCCGGCGGTGATGATTGCCCATTCGACCATTTTTGAACCGGTTCGCAAAGAGGTGAGCGGTTACGAAATCGATCCGTTTGGTAAGCATCTGTTCTATCAGGTAGATGTAAAATAAACCCTACATATCACCTGTCATTTCGGCAGGTGATAATTTTTTTTCAAATATTTTCACCTTCGCTTTTTTTCCTACAACATTCTCCGTGACGTTTTGCTATAAAGAAGGCGCATTTGTGCTTTTACAGGGACTCATTTATGCGTAGCAAGACTTTGTTTAAAGTGGCCGCCGTTGCAGCCACGTTAGCGTTAACAGGATGTGCTTCTAAAATTGCTCAGCCGGAGAAGTATTCTGGCTTTCTGAAAAACTATTCTGACCTCAAGGAAACGACATCCGCGTCCGGGAAGCCAGAATTGCGCTGGATCGATCCGCATTACAATCCGGCTAATTACGACAACGTCGTTTATAAGCCGATTATTTACTATCCAGTACCTAAACCGACAACGCAGGTGGGTGAAAAGGCGCTGACGCAAATCCTCAATTACACTAACCAGCAGATGAAAAAAGCGATTTCTGAGAAGAAACCGCTGGCAACTACGGTAGGCCCGCGCAGCCTGATTTTCCGTGGTGCCATCACTGGGGTGGATACCAGCAAAGAAGGATTGCAGTTCTATGAGGTTATTCCTGTAGCGATGATTGTTGCCGGAACCCAAATGGCAACAGGGCATCGCACCATGGACACCAACCTCTATTTTGAAGGTGAGCTTATCGATCCAAAGACCAATAAGCCGGTGATTAAAGTCGTGCGTAAAGGGGAAGGCCAAGACCTGTCTAACGAAAATACACCGTTGACAGCGGACACGCTGAAAGCGGTGATTGATGAGATGGCGATTGATGCCGTGAAGTTCGACCCGACGCAGAAGTAAGCCTGGGACGATAATGAGAACCGGCGGCGTGTACCGCCGGTTTTTTTATGCCGCACTTTTGCGCATGACACCGCGTTTAAACCAGGTTTCCGGTTTTGCGAACATCACCAGATTGCCCACCAGAATCAGCGCCAGGCCAAATACCGCATTGGCGTGCCAGACGTAACCCTCGTAGAACGTAGAAATGGTCAGCGCCACCAGCGGGAACAGCAGGGTGCTGTAGGCCGCGTTGGATGGCCCGATGCGCCCGACAAGGGTGAAATAGGCACCGAAGGCGATAGCCGAGCCGAAAATCGCCAGATACAGCAGCGCGCCCATGTAGCTGAAGGTGAATTCCGGCATGAAGTTATCGCCGCGAATCAGCGCAATCGCACCCATCACAATCGTGCCGTACAGCATCGCCCAGCTGTTGGTGGTGAGCGTTTCCAGACCACGGCGCTGGTGGCGAATGCTCAGCATGTTGCCCAACGAGAAGCCGTACGTGCCCAATGCGCTCAGGCCGATACCCATCAGCAGTTCGGTGCTCAGGCCGCTGGCCTGCAAATCATCCCAGAACAGCGTCACGATCCCGATTAAACCGAGCAGGGCGGCGAGGTAAAAACGCCCCGGTGGCTGCTGGCGGTAGAACAGAAAGCTGTTGATGGCGTTAAACAGTACTGCCATCGAGAAAATAACCGACTCCAGCCCAGTGTTGATCCACTTCGCCGCGGTGTAAAAACACCAGAAGTTAAAGCAGAACACGCAGCAGCCCTGAATGATGCAGAACAGATGATCGCGCACCTGCAATTTACGCAGTCGACCCATCATCTTCAGCACCACCATCAGGGTGACGCTGGCAACGGCAAAGCGCCAGAAAATCGACACCGGCGCAGCCACCGGCCCCTGTTGCAGGAAAATTGCAATCCAGGTGGTTCCCCAGATAACCACCACCAGAAAATAGAGCAGCACATTCATTATTTTTTCTCTGTTCAGTCAGTAATAGTCCGAAGTGTGACCGATGGCACAAAAGCGTGCTTGCAGGAGATTGCGGGCGAGTTGCATATTCTTGCGCATTTTTTTCAATCGCAGACGGAGTAATGCTGGCAAGGGCGGGCGACAATTCATAGACTGTCACTCTGATTCACTACTACAGCGACAACGATGTCTGAAACCTACGGTACGTTTGAAACCCTGCGCCAACAAAACGCCGTCCTTCGGGATACGGTGGCGTTAAATTCCGGCATTCAGCTGGCGGCCTGGTTCAATCAAAACGATACCGTGACGGTGCAGAGCGACCATCACACGCTCAGCCTGTATGTAGCCGATGGCTATGAGAGCTATCATAAAACGCCGTATGGCTGGAAAAATGGCGGAGGGCCCGACCGCTTTTGTCTGATGCCGAAAGACAGTGAATCGAGTTGGGATATCCGCGACAATCTGTCATTTGTGCATCTGTATTGCACGGATGAACATCTGCGCGAAACCGGCGAGAAAATCTGGGATCGCAGCCCGACGTCGTTTCGTCTTGACGAAAAAACCTTCGCCACCGATGACAAAATCACCGCGCTGTACCGTCATTTTCTACTCGATGCAGACTGGCAGCAGCAGGCCAATCATCTGGCGCTCAGCTCGGCGACCACGCTGCTGTTAACCCATTTAATACAGCATTACACCAACGCGCAGTGGCAGTTGCCGAAAGTGACCGGCGGGCTGGCTCCCTTCGTGCTGCGCAACGTGCTGGCCTACATGGAAGCGAACCTTGCCCAACCCCTGACGCTGGCGGATTTGGCGCAGGAAGCGGCGCTCAGCGAATATCACTTTGCGCGCATGTTTACGCTGTCGATGAAAATGGCACCGCATCAGTACGTGATGCAGCGCCGAATGGCGCGGGCGCAGGAGCTAGTGCGCCACAGCGCGCTGCCGCTGACGGAGATTGCGCTGGCCTGTGGCTTTAGCTCCGCCAGCCATTTCAGCAACCGTTTCAAAAGTGCGCTGGGCATGACGCCATCCCAGCTACGCGCGGCGGGAAAGTGACAGCACGCTAAAGCACATTCCGCCCGCAACTAATCCCCAGAATGCCGAACCGACTCCGGCCAGTGTTAATCCGCTGGCGGTGACCAGGAAGGTGACAATTGCCGCATCCCGTTCGTTTTCTTTTGCCAGCGCCTGCACCAGGCTGCCGCTGATGGTGCCGAGCAGCGCCAGGCCAGCCAGCATCTGGATCCAGGCGACGGGCAACGCCGCCATTAATGACGTAATCGACCCGCCAAAAAGGCCTGCCAGAAGATAAAAACCGCCTGCCGCCGCGGCGGCTTTCCAGCGCTGGTCAGCCTGCGGGTGCGCTTCCGGGCTTTGGCAAATCGCGGCGGTGATTGCGGCAATACAAATCGAATAAACGCCAAACGGCGAAAAGGCTAACGCGATGCCGCCGGTGATCACGATTAACAATGACACCGGGGCCGGATATCCGGAGGCTTTCAGGGTGGCGATGCCCGGCGCGTTCTGCGACGCCATCGTCACCAGGAAGAACGGCAAGCCGACGCTCACCAGCAGCGAAGGGGTAAATTCCGGCGAGATGTAGCGTGGCATGACAAACGCCAGATGCAGCGCGTCGCTGTGCAGTTCACCTGAGAAAATGGCGACCGCGCTGCCCGCCAGCAGTGCGGCAACCACCGCATATCGCGGGGCGAGGGCTTTAAACATCAGCCACGCCGCCAGCATACTGCCGCACAGCAGAATATTGCCCTGCAGGCTGGTGAACGCCTGCAAACCAAAACGCAGCAAAATCCCGGCCAGCATCGCCGCCGCCAGTGAATGCGGGATAATTTTCATCAGCCGCGCAAACAGCCCGGTCAACCCGCACAGCACAATCAGTGCGTTGGCGAAAATGAAAATGCCCACCGCCTGATTCAGCGTCACGCCCTGCAATCCCGTCACCAGCAGCGCCGCGCCCGGCGTCGACCAGGCCGTCAGCACCGGCACTTTGCGCCATAGCGTCAGCGCCAGCGTGCTGACGCCCATCGCCAGGCCCAGCGCCGTCATCCAGCCCGCAATAGTCTGCGCATCGGCCCCGGCGGCGGCCGCTGCCTGCCAGATGATGGCGGCGGAACTGGCATACCCCACCAGAACCGCGACAAAACCGGCCAGCAGGGTGGAGAAAGGAAATGCGCGCATAAAGTCCTCTTGTGCGTTATAGCGTCCGAGGAAATGTAGCATTGGGCGTTATAGCGCACAAGTGGTAAGCTTTGGCAAAAAGGAGCCGCCATGAATATTGCACAACACTTGGCCACCACTCTGAAAACTCTGCGTCAGCAGCGCGAGTGGAGCCTGTCAAAACTTGCGGAAGAAACCGGGGTGTCGAAGGCGATGCTCGGGCAAATCGAGCGCAATGAATCCAGCCCGACGGTCGCCACGCTGTGGAAAATTGCCACCGGCCTGAACGTGCCGTTTTCGCTGTTTATCAGCCCGCCGGAAAGCGAAGTCACGGCCTACGATCCGCAGCAGCAGGCGATGGTCGTGACGCCCATTTTCCCGTGGGACCCGGTTTTACATTACGATCATTTCGCGATTACCCTCGCGCCGGGGGCAATGAGCGAATCCACGCCGCATGAAACCGGCGTGATTGAGCACGTGGTGACGATTAACGGCACCCTGGAAATGTGTATCGACGGGGAGTGGCAACCGGTGCAGCAGGGCCAGGGATTACGCTTCGCCGGGGATAAACCGCATGCGTACCGCAACAGCACCGACAGCACCGTGCTGTTCCATTCGTTAATCCACTACCCAAAAGAAAAAGCCGCAGACTAAGCTGCGGCAAAAATGACAGTTCACAACGTGACGAGGAAAAATCCGGAATACGCAGTCACTGTACGCCGCCGCCGCTGCGTCCGGAAATAGCAATTTCTTCAATGCTTTGCTGGTATCTGGAAAAAGGCCATTATTATGGCGTGGAAAATGATTTCGCCGCGCCTCACTTCTGACTACAATAGCCGCCATTTTGACCCAACGGATAATAACGATGCGCCTGCAAAACCATCATCTTGAACTCCTGAGCCCGGCCCGTGACGCCAGCATTGCCCGTGAAGCGATCCTTCATGGCGCGGATGCGGTGTATATCGGCGGCCCTGGCTTCGGTGCCCGTCACAATGCCAGCAACAGCCTGAGCGACATCGCCGAGCTGGTACCGTTTGCCCATCGCTACGGCGCAAAAATATTCGTGACGTTGAACACCATTCTTCATGATGATGAGCTGGAGCCTGCGCAAAAGTTGATTACCGACCTGTATCAGACCGGCGTGGATGCGCTGATCGTGCAGGACATGGGCGTTATGCAACTCGATATCCCGCCGATTGAACTGCACGCCAGCACCCAGTGCGATATCCGCAGCGTTGAGAAAGCCAGGTTCCTGTCTGACGTTGGCTTCAGCCAAATCGTGCTGGCGCGTGAGCTGGACTTGCAGCAGATCAAAGCGATTTACGACGCCACCGACGCTAACATCGAATTCTTCATTCACGGCGCGCTGTGCGTGGCGTATTCCGGCCAGTGCAACATTTCTCACGCCCATACCGGACGCAGCGCCAACCGCGGCGACTGCTCTCAGGCGTGCCGTCTGCCGTACACCCTGAAAGACGATCAGGGCCGCGTGGTGGCGTACGATAAACACCTGCTGTCGATGAAAGACAACGACCAGACCGCCAACCTGGCTGCGCTTATCGATGCGGGCGTGCGCTCCTTCAAGATTGAAGGGCGCTACAAAGATATGAGCTACGTGAAGAACATCACCGCGCACTATCGCCAAATGCTGGATGCGATCATCGAAGATCGTGGCGACCTGGCGCGTGCTTCCGCCGGGCGCACTGAGCATTTCTTCATTCCATCGACTGACAAAACCTTCCATCGCGGCAGCACCGACTATTTCGTGAATGCGCGTAAAGGCGACATCGGTGCGTTCGACTCTCCGAAGTTTATCGGCTTGCCGGTAGGCGAAGTGCTGAAGGTCAGCAAAGAAAGCCTCGACGTCCAGGTGACCGAACCGCTGGCGAACGGCGACGGCCTGAATGTGATGATCAAACGTGAAATAGTCGGTTTCCGCGCCAATACGGTGGAGAAAATCGGCGAAAATCGTTATCGCGTGTGGCCGAACGAAATGCCAGCGGATCTGTACAAAGCGCGTCCGAATGCCGCACTTAACCGTAACCTCGACCATAACTGGTCTCAGGCATTGACCAAAACCTCCAGCGAGCGCCGCATTGCGGTGGATATCGACATTGGCGGCTGGCAGGAACAGCTGATCCTGACCCTGACCAGCGAAGACGGCGTGACCGTGACCCATACGCTTGACGGCAATTTTGAAGAAGCGTCAAATGCCGAAAAAGCGATGAGCAATTTGCAGGACGGCGTGGCGAAACTCGGCCAGACCATTTACTACCCGCGTGACGTGCAGGTGAATCTGCCTGGCGCGCTGTTTGTGCCCAACAGCCTGCTGAACCAGCTGCGTCGTGAAACGGTGGAAATGCTCGACGCTGCGCGTCTGGCAGCGTATCAGCGTGGGAGCCGCAAAGCCGTTTCTACGCCTGCGCCGGTGTACCCGGAAACGCATCTGTCGTTCTTAAGCAACGTTTACAACCATAAGGCGCGTGAGTTTTATCATCGCTATGGCGTGCAGCTGATTGACGCGGCCTATGAAGCACATGAAGAGAAGGGCGATGTGCCGGTGATGATCACCAAGCACTGCCTGCGTTTTGCGTTTAACCTGTGTCCGAAACAGGCGAAAGGCAATATCAAGAGCTGGAAAGCCACGCCGATGCAGCTGATCAACGGCGACGAAGTGCTGACCCTGAAATTTGACTGCCGTCCATGCGAAATGCACGTCATCGGCAAAATGAAAAATCACATCTTCAAGATGCCGCACCCGGGCAGCATTGTGGCATCGGTCAGCCCGGATGAATTGATGAAGACCTTGCCGAAACGCAAAGGCTAGCGGCAACAAGCAACATATTCGATACAGATTCTGTAGGCCCGGCAAGCGTGAGCGCCGCCGGGCAATATATTCAGGATTTAAAACCCGCCGCACTCATCAGCAGTCGGAAAAACATTCCTACCGCTGCCAGCGCCAGTACGCTGCCGCCCCATAAAATCACCATCCAGAACAGCTGTTTGTACAATGGTTGTTGCATCAGTGATACCCCTCGCCAGTCTGCACTTTTCCGCGAAACACGTAATAACTCCAGAAGGTATACACCAGGATTATCGGGATGATAATCAGGGCACCAACCAGCATGAAGCCCTGACTTTGCGGCGGTGCAGCGGCTTGCCACAGGCTGATATCCGGCGGAATAAGATTCGGCCAGATACTGACACCCAACCCGCTAAAGCCTAAGAAAATCAGCCCCAGCGTCAGTAAAAACGGCGCAGCATGAAATGCCGTGTTCCCAAGTGTACGCCATAGCCCAAAGGCCACAATCAGCGTCAGACCCGGCACTGGCAGCAGATACCACAGGTTCGGTAGGCTGAACCAGCGATCGGCAATGGCTGGGTGCGCCAGCGGCGTCCACAGGCTGATAACGGCTATCACCGCCAGCATCGTCAGCGTTAATCCCTGCGAAACGCGCCGCATCGTGCCCTGTAATGGAGACTCACTTTTCATTACCAGCCACGTCGCGCCGAGCAGGGCATACGCCACCACCAGACCGACGCCACAGAACAGGGTGAACGGTGTCAGCCAGTCGAACGCGCCCCCGGCAAACGCCCGGTTGTGAACGGGAAAACCGTTCAGCACCGCACCAACCACCACGCCCTGGCAGAATGTGGCGAGAATCGAGCCGCCCAGAAAAGCGCGGTCCCAGAACGGGCGATGTGAGGGCGTGGCGTTGAAGCGAAACTCAAAGGCCACGCCGCGAAAAATAAGGCCGATCAGCATTAACGTCAGTGGGATGGTTAAGGCGTCAATGATAACCGCATAGGCCAGCGGAAATGCGCCGAAAAGCGCAGCACCGCCGAGCACTAGCCAGGTTTCGTTCCCGTCCCACACCGGGGCGACGCTGTTGACCATCACGTCGCGCTCGTCGATACCGCGCACGAACGGAAACAGAATGCCGATGCCCAAATCAAAGCCGTCCATCACGATATACATCAGGGTGGCGAAAACGATGATCACAAACCAGATAACCGATAAGTCGATGCCCATTAGCGGGTCTCCTTATGTTGATAACCGTCGATTGCAGCAGAAAGTGGGCGAGCCGGTGTGCCGTGGGAGTCGGGCTCCCAGACTTTCGGCCCTTTGCGGATCAGCCGAATCATGTAGCTGTAGCCCACGCCAAATACCGACGAATAGACGATAAAAAACGCCAGCAGGCTAACGCTCATATGCAAATCACCGTGCGCCGATACAGCGTCTTTGGTGCGTTGCAGGCCGTACACCACCCACGGCTGACGGCCAACTTCGGTCGTCACCCAGCCCGCCAGAATGGCAATCAGCCCGGACGGCCCCATCCACAGCGCAAACCGCAGGAACGGCTTGCTGGTATACAGGCGTTTGCCTTTACGCAGCCACAGCGACAGCCCGCCGAGCAGCAGCATCAGCACCCCGAGCCCGGCCATCATGCGGAATGACCAGAACACGATGGTCGAATTGGGCCTGTCTTCTTTGGCAAACTCTTTCAGCGCCGGGACCTGTTTATCGAGGCTGTGCGTCAGGATCAGGCTGCCGAGCGCCGGGATTTCCAGGCCGTAGCGGGTGCGTTCCTGTTGCATATCGGGCCAGCCGAAAATCAGCAGCGGCGTCGGTTCACCCGGTGCATTTTCCCAGTGTCCTTCGATGGCGGCGATCTTCGCCGGCTGATGCTTCAACGTATTCAGGCCGTGCATATCGCCAACCATCGCCTGAATCGGCGCGACAATCAGCGTCATCCACAGCGCCATGGAAAACATCGCGCGAATAGCGGGGGTGTTATTACCTTTCAGCAAATGCCAGGCGGCAGATGCGCCGACGAACAGCGCACTGCTGAGAAACGCCGCGATGGTCATGTGCAGCAGGCGATACGGGAACGACGGGTTAAACACCACCGCGAACCAGTCGACCGGCACCACCTGGCCATTGACGATTTCAAAGCCCTGCGGGGTTTGCATCCAGCTGTTCGACGCCAGGATCCAAAACGTCGACATCAACGTGCCCAGCGCCACCATGCAGGTGGCGAAAAAGTGCAGGCCCGGGCCGACTTTATTCCAGCCGAACAGCATCACGCCGAGAAAACCGGCTTCGAGGAAGAAGGCAGTCAGCACTTCGTAGGTCAGCAGCGGGCCGGTAATGCTGCCCGCGAACTGCGAGAATCCGCTCCAGTTGGTACCGAACTGATAGGCCATCACCAGCCCGGAAACCACGCCCATGCCAAAGTTAACGGCGAAAATTTTCGACCAGAACGCCCACAGTGAGCGCCAGATCGGGTTTTTGGTTTTCAGCCACAACCCTTCAAGTACCGCCAGATAGCTGGCAAGCCCAATGGTAATGGCCGGAAAAATAATGTGAAAAGAGACGGTGAACGCGAACTGAATCCGCGCCAGGTGGAAAGCATCAAGACCAAACATGGACAACCTCGACATAAAACAGCGATCGCAGTCATGGTAAGGATTACGGCCCTGGAGTAGCAGAAACAGTCGAGGCTTATTTATCTATAACAGTTACGTAAATCATGATATTTTTTGTTACTGTTATGAAACTGGCGGCGAAATCGACAATGAAAAAATACCAGCGCCTGGCGCAGCAAATAACCGAACAGATTGGCCTTGGCGTATGGCAACCGGGCGATCGTCTGCCGTCCCTGCGCGAGCAGGTCACCATCAGCGGCATGAGCTTTATGACGGTCGGTCATGCTTATCAACTGCTGGAAAGTCAGGGCCGAATCATTGCCCGACCGCAGTCCGGTTATTACGTCGCGCCGCGTCCGGTGAAACAGCTGAAAGCCACGCCGCCTGCACAGGTGATGCGCGATGAAGCGGTGGACATTAATACCTATATTTTCGGCGTTCTGCAGGCCAGCCGCGATGCAGCGGTGCTGCCGTTTGCCTCAGCGTTTCCCGATCCGCGGCTGTTTCCGCTCCAGCAGCTCAATCGTTCCCTGGCGCAAGTGAGCAAAACCGCCACCGCCATGAGCGTGATTGAAAATCTGCCGCCGGGGAATACCGAACTGCGTCACGCCATCGCACGCCGTTATGCCTTGCAGGGGATGAATATTTCCCCGGATGAAATTGTGATTACCGCCGGTGCTCTTGAGGCGTTGAACCTCAGCCTGCAGGCGGTGACGGAGCCTGGCGACTGGGTCATCGTGGAAAACCCCTGTTTCTATGGCGCGCTCCAGGCGCTGGAACGCTTGCGTTTAAAGGCGCTGTCGGTGGCGTCAGACGTGAAAGAGGGCATCGACATGGCGGCCCTGGAACAGGCGCTGAAAGAGTATCCGGTGAAAGCCTGTTGGCTGATGACCAACAGCCAGAATCCGCTCGGATTCACCTTAAGTCCGGAGAAAAAAGCGCAGCTGGTCGCGCTGCTCAGCGCACATAACGTGGTGCTGATTGAGGACGACGTGTACAGCGAACTGTGGTTTGGCCGCGATAAACCGCTTCCGGCGAAAGCCTGGGATCGCGATGATATGACGCTGCACTGCAGTTCATTTTCAAAATGCCTGGTGCCTGGCTTTCGCATTGGCTGGGTGGCGGCGGGCAAACACGCGCAGCGCATCCAGCATTTGCAGCTGATGAGCACGCTGTCGACCAGTTCACCAATGCAAATGGCGCTGGTCGATTATCTCGGTACCAAACGCTATGACGCCCATCTTCGCCGTCTGCGTCGTCAGCTGGCGGAGCGCAAGCATCAGGCGTGGCAGGCGTTGCTGCGCCATTTACCCGCCGAAGTAAAAATTCACCATAATGACAGCGGCTACTTTTTATGGCTGGAACTGCCCGCCGGTCTCGACGCCGGAGAGCTTGGCGCCCGGGCACTGGCACACAAAATCAGCATTGCGCCGGGCAAGATGTTTTCGACCACTGACAGCTGGGCGTCGTTCTTCCGCTTTAACACCGCCTGGGGCTGGAGCGATCGCGAAGAGCAGGGCGTAAAAAAACTCGGCCAGCTTATTATTGAAATGCTTAACGAGTAGCCATTCTTATTTCCTGAATACCTTTTTCTCGAAATGAAAATAACCCGACAAATATTTGATAAATAATCATCGGGTTATTTTCTTTTCGCGCCATAGGAAATACGCATACCTCGCCTCATGCCTTAACACCTTGTCTATACTGCATTTAGTTCAGATATATCGCTGACTTTTCAGCGTAATGCGCCCTTTGTCACAACCTGGTGAAAATTCCCGGCGCGGGCAGGTCGCCGTGCATTCCGCCGTCTACGGTTATTAGGGGACATATTTTTACGGCACGGCTGCCGCCTGATTAATTCCGACAGGAGTAAAACACGATGAGCAAGCAATTTGCCCGCAGCAGCCTGTGCGCGCTGGGTATGACTATCATGACAGCACACGCCGCCGAACCACCGACCACGCTGGGTAAAGCAGAAGGTCGCCTCGATATTATTGCCTGGCCGGGCTACGTCGAACGCGGCCAGAGCGATAAAAACTACGACTGGGTGACTCAGTTTGAAAAAGACACCGGCTGTGCGGTAAACGTCAAAACCGCCGCCACCTCTGACGAAATGGTCAGCCTGATGGCCAAAGGTGGCTATGACCTGGTCACCGCGTCGGGCGATGCCTCGCTGCGTCTGATCATGGGTAAACGCGTTCAGCCGATCAACACCGCGCTCATCCCTAACTGGAAAACCCTTGATCCGCGCCTGGAAAAAGGCGCCTGGTTTAACGTTGACGGAAAAGTTTACGGCACGCCGTATCAGTGGGGCCCAAACCTGCTGATGTACAACACCAAAACTTTCCCGACGCCGCCGGATAGCTGGAAAGTGGTGTTCGTCGAACAAAATCTGCCGGACGGCAAAACCAACAAAGGACGCGTGCAGGCCTACGACGGCCCGATTTACATCGCTGATGCCGCGCTGTTCGTGAAGGCCACCCAGCCGCAGCTCGGCATTTCTGACCCGTATCAGCTTACCGAAACCCAATACGCCGCGGTGCTGAAAGTATTGCGCGATCAGCACGCATTGATTCACCGCTACTGGCACGATGCGACCGTGCAAATGAGCGACTTCAAAAACGAAGGCGTGGTGGCGTCGAGTTCCTGGCCGTATCAGGCTAACGGTCTGAAAGCGGATAACCAGCCGATTGCGACCGTATTCCCGAAGGAGGGCGTCACCGGCTGGGCTGACACCACCATGCTACACGCGGAAGCCAAACACCCGGTGTGCGCTTATAAATGGATGAACTGGTCGCTAGAGCCAAAAGTACAGGGCGATGTTTCCGCCTGGTTCGGCTCGCTGCCGGTGGTGCCGGAAGGCTGTAAAGCCAGCACGCTGCTCGGCGAAAAAGGCTGTGAAACGAACGGCTATACCTTCTTCGACAAAATCGCTTTCTGGAAAACACCTATCGCCGAAGGCGGTAAGTACGTGCCTTACAGCCGCTGGACGCAAGATTACATCGCCATTATGGGTGGTCGTTAACGCCCGGGAGTTTGAGCATGACGTACGCAGTTGAATTTCAGGATGTCTCGCGACTGTACGGTGATGTTCGTGCGGTGGATGGCGTCAGTATCGCCATCGAAGATGGGGAGTTTTTTTCAATGCTGGGGCCGTCAGGCTCCGGCAAAACCACTTGCCTGCGGCTGATCGCCGGGTTCGAACAGCTTTCCGGCGGCGCCATCAAAATCTTCGGTAAAGAAGCCAGCGTTCTGCCCCCGTGGCAGCGCGACGTCAACACCGTGTTCCAGGACTACGCGCTGTTTCCGCACATGTCGATTCTCGATAACGTCGCCTACGGGCTGATGGTAAAAGGCATCGGTAAAAAACAGCGTCACTCGATGGCGCAGGCAGCGCTGGAAAAAGTGGCGCTCGGTTTTGTTCACACCCGTAAACCGTCTCAGCTTTCCGGTGGCCAGCGTCAGCGCGTGGCCATTGCCCGGGCGCTGGTCAATCAGCCACGCGTGCTGCTGCTTGATGAACCGCTGGGCGCGCTGGATCTCAAACTGCGTGAACAGATGCAGTTCGAGCTGAAAAAACTGCAACAGGATTTAGGTATCACCTTTATTTTTGTCACCCACGATCAGGGCGAAGCGCTGTCGATGTCTGACCGCGTGGCGGTGTTTAACAACGGTCGCATCGAGCAGGTCGACACCCCGCGCGAGCTGTATCTGCGCCCGCGCACGCCGTTCGTCGCCAGTTTCGTCGGCACCTCAAACGTGTTTGATTCCGCGCAAACCCTGAAACTGTGCGGCATGACCGGGCAATGGTCGCTGCGCCCGGAGCATATTCGTCTTGATACGGGCGGCGATATTCAGGTCAACGGCGTGGTGCAGGCGGTGCAGTATCAGGGCGCGGCGACACGCTATGAAATTCGGTTATCCGGCGGTGAAAAGCTGCTGGTGAGTCAGGGCAATTTTACCGGCGGCAGCGTGCCCGAAGGCCCTATACCGGGCCAGAACGTGTTGGCGTCGTGGTCGCGGGAGGCCATGGTCCCGCTGGACGGAGGGAGGTGAGATGACCATGAGCATTGCCCCGTTACCTTCCGCCAACCGTACCAGTCGGCTGTCAGGTTTATTCTGGCGAAAACCTTCTCTGGCACTGTTTTTGCTGCTGCTCGGGCCGCTGATGTGGTTCGGCGTGGTGTATCTCGGCTCGCTGCTGACCTTGCTGTGGCAGGGGTTCTACACCTTCGACGACTTCACCATGTCGGTAACGCCAGACCTGACGCTCGCCAATCTTAAAGCGCTGTTTAACCCGGCCAACTACGACATCATCGTGCGCACGCTGGTGATGGCAATTTCCGTAACTATCGCCAGCGCTATTCTGGCGTTTCCGATGGCGTGGTATATGGCGCGCTACACCCGGGGCAAATGGAAAGCTTTCTTTTACATCGCGGTGATGCTGCCGATGTGGGCGAGTTACATCGTCAAAGCCTACGCCTGGACATTGCTGCTGGCGAAAGACGGCGTGGCCCAGTGGTTTCTGGGTCACATGGGGCTGGAAGGGCTGCTTAACGAATTTCTTCTGCTGCCCGCAGTCGGCGGCAACACGCTGTCGACTTCTGGCTTTGGCCGCTTTCTGGTGTTCGTCTACATCTGGCTACCGTTCATGATCTTGCCGGTTCAGGCCGCGCTTGAGCGTTTGCCGCCGTCGCTGTTACAGGCATCCGCGGATTTAGGGGCCTATCCGCGCCAGACGTTCCGTTATGTGGTTTTACCGCTGGCGATTCCGGGGATCGCAGCGGGGTCGATTTTTACTTTCTCGCTTACGCTCGGTGATTTCATCGTGCCGCAGCTGGTCGGCCCGCCGGGGTATTTCATCGGCAACATGGTGTACGCGCAGCAGGGGGCAATCGGCAACATGCCAATGGCGGCGGCGTTCACCATCGTGCCGATTGTGTTAATCGCCCTCTATCTGGCGTTTGTGAAACGTCTGGGAGCATTCGATGCACTCTGAAAGAGCACCGTGGTTCCTCAAACTGGCGGCCTGGGGCGGGGTTATCTTCCTGCATTTCCCACTCGCCATCATCGCCATCTATGCTTTCAATACGGAAGATGCCGCGTTCAGCTTTCCACCGAAAGGCCTGACGCTGCACTGGTTCAGCGTGGCAGCAGGCCGCGGGGATATTCTGGAATCAGTGACGTTGTCACTTCAAATCGCAGCACTCTCAACAACCATCGCGCTGGTGCTTGGCACGCTTGCTGCAGCGGCGTTATGGCGCAGTGAGTTTTTCGGCAAAAACGCCATTTCGCTGCTGCTGTTATTGCCGATTGCGCTGCCGGGGATCATCACCGGGCTGGCGTTGTTGACGGCATTCAAGGCCATCAACCTTGAACCGGGTTTTTTAACAATAGTCATTGGGCATGCCACGTTTTGCGTCGTGGTGGTCTTTAACAATGTGATCGCACGCTTTCGCCGCACCTCATGGAGCCTGGTGGAAGCGTCGATGGATTTAGGCGCGAGCACCTGGCAAACCTTCCGCTACGTCGTGCTGCCGAATCTCGGTTCGGCGCTGCTGGCGGGAGGAATGCTGGCGTTTGCGCTGTCGTTTGATGAAATCATTGTCACCACATTTACCGCAGGCCATGAGCGCACACTGCCGCTGTGGCTGCTGAACCAGTTAGGTCGACCGCGCGATGTGCCGGTGACTAACGTGGTCGCGCTGCTGGTCATGCTGGTAACAATGCTTCCGATTTTGGGTGCCTGGTGGCTGACCCGCGATGGCGAAACGGTCGCCGGTAGCGGTAAATAATTGAAAAGTACGGAGCGGGATATGCAACACAACTTATTGATTAACGGTGAACTGGTCGCAGGTGCAGGGGAAATGCAGCCGGTATATAACCCGGCGACGGGCGAAATTATTCTGGAAATTGCCGAAGCCACGGCAGCGCAGGTCGATGACGCCGTGCAGGCCGCCGATCGGGCGTTTTCCCAATGGGGCCAGACCACACCGAAAACGCGCGCCGAATGCCTGTTGAAACTGGCGGATGTGATTGAACAAAACGCCGAAGATTTGGCGAAACTTGAATCCCTCAACTGCGGCAAACCGCTGCACTGTGTTATCAACGATGAACTGCCTGCGGTGGTCGACGTGTTCCGCTTCTTTGCGGGCGCGGCGCGTTGCCTGAACGGGCTGGCGGCGGGGGAATATCTGGAAGGGCACACCTCGATGATTCGCCGTGACCCGGTGGGCGTAGTAGCCTCAATCGCGCCGTGGAACTATCCGCTGATGATGGCCGCGTGGAAACTCGCTCCGGCGCTGGCGGCGGGGAACTGCGTCGTTATCAAACCGTCTGAAATCACACCGCTGACGGCGTTGAAACTGGCGGAACTGTCGAAAGATATCTTCCCGGCGGGCGTGATTAACGTGCTGTTCGGGCGCGGAAAAACCGTAGGCGACCCGCTGACCGGCCACGAAAAAGTACGCATGGTGTCACTTACCGGCTCGATCGCCACCGGCGAGCACATCATTTCCCACACCGCACCGTCAATCAAACGCACCCACATGGAGCTGGGCGGTAAAGCGCCGGTTATCGTGTTTGACGATGCGGACCTGGATTCGGTGGTGGAAGGCGTGCGCACCTTCGGTTTCTACAACGCTGGACAGGATTGCACCGCCGCGTGCCGCCTGTACGTGCAGAAGGGCGTTTATGCCGCACTGGTCGAAAAGCTCGGCGCAGCGGTTTCCACGTTGAAAATGGGCTGTCCGAACGATGAGTCCACCGAACTCGGGCCGTTGAGTTCTAAAGCACATCTGGACCGCGTCAGCCAGGCGGTGGAAAAAGCCCGCGCCCTGAGCCACATCAACGTCGTGACCGGCGGCGAAAAAGCACCGGGTAAAGGCTATCACTTCCAGCCGACCGTATTGGCGGGGGCGAAGCAGGAAGACGATATCGTGCAACGCGAAGTGTTCGGCCCGGTGGTCAGCGTCACTGAGTTTGACGATGAAGAACAGGTGCTTGGCTGGGCCAACGATTCACAATATGGCCTGGCATCATCGGTGTGGACTAAAGACGTGGGCCGCGCCCACCGCATGAGCGCGCGCCTGCAATACGGCTGCACCTGGGTTAATACCCATTTTATGCTGGTCAGCGAAATGCCACACGGCGGACAGAAACTGTCGGGCTACGGCAAAGATATGTCGGTTTACGGGCTGGAGGATTACACCGTGGTTCGGCATGTGATGATAAAACACTAAATCCGAGCCCGGTGGCGCTGACGCTTATCAGGCCTAAAAATGAAGGGATCGTAGGCCCGGCAAGCGTCAGTGCCGCCGGGCTGCCACGCTTTAATCGTTACTCTTCCAGATACACAATTCGATACCCATCCTTCGCCTCAACCAGATGCGCAAAGCCGGGCTTGCCCAGATGCATACCGGCGATCGGTTGATTGTCCCGAGCGACCTGCTCGAACAGCTTTTTACGGGTGGCCTCTGCCTGAGCAGGATCGTTATCGAATGCAATGGAAACCGCAGGGATTGCGGTCTGAATATGTGGGAAATGCACGATATCGCCCCAAATCAGCAGGCTTTGTTCACGGGATTCAATGCGAAAGCCGGTGTGACCTGGCGTATGACCAGGTAGCCAGATTGGGGTAATGCCGCGCACGACCGTATTGTCGCCGAGCACGTTTATCCGCTGGGCGTAGGCGTCCAGCGTGCGGCGGAACAGGGCAAAGTTGCGCTGGGCACGTTCGCTGGCCCGCTGATATTTGTCGTCATCCAGCCAGTGTTCGATCTCCAGCGGATGAAGGTAAACTTCGGCCTGGGTAAAGACCGGAAGACCCTGGGCATCCAGCAGGCCGCCGATGTGGTCAGGATGACCGTGCGTGAGTAAAACGGTGTCGATATCCTCAGGACTGACGCCAACCGCGGCGAGAGAGTTTTGCAGCAGTCCTCCGGAATTGTTGAGCCCGCCGGTACCGGAATCGACCAATACGGTGTGGCCGTGGCCGCGAATAAGATAGCCGTGAATGTGAATATTGCCAGCGTCGGTTATCCCGGCTTCGCGCTGAATGTCGCCCGCGATAGCGCTGTCGACGCCGGACAACAGCTCCAGGCTTGCGGCCATGTTACCGTCGCTCAGGGCGGTTACCTGAAAATCACCAATATGACGTGAAGCTAATTCAGAGCCGGACATTGCGTTCTCCCGTTGATTTTTCATCATCTTACACGCCACCTCATGTCTTCGAAATTGAGAATATTTCACGGCTTCTCACGGCGGTGAATGACCCGAAACGTCACTAATATTAGCCCTAATAATTGTAATGCTAACGATTGGAGCGTAATATTTGCAGCCCAAACCGCCACTAGCTCAGCTGGAAGAGCAAATGACATTTTATGTTGTAGTGTACGAGGTTCGAGGCCTCGGTGGCGGTCCAATTTCCTTTTACTCTGGCTTCTGCCGGGGTTTTCAGTATCCTGCTCCTGACAATCAATTCAAAAACACGATCCATACACCCTTAAGGAGAGAGCGATGTTAGAAGGCTATTTTGATCTCGATGGCACCACCGGCCCGGATGTATCAGAAAACAGAAAACGTCTGCTGGCCGTTCAGGCAGCGTTAGAAATTTCGAAAGCGTCGGTTTCTGCTTCCACCGCAAATTCTGGTATTCGTAGCCAGATGGACCTGCGCAACGTGGCGCAGGAAGTGGCTTCCTTAGCGGACGCCATCCAGGATGCGCTGGAAGGGGCTGAGTAAGTCCTCTTAATTGTGCTAAGCCGCCTGTGGCGGCTTTTCTTTTGCCCATTTCACCAATAAACGCCAGGCAAAAAGGCGAAAACTGTCCATAATTCAGGGTACCTAATGTCAGCTTTCGGGTTCTTCGCGGCTGGCTTCCTGTCATGGAGCGGTAAGACAATCGACACGCAATTTCTTTATTCTGAACGGCTGATCATGCGCCCGGTGCGCCCTGATGACGCCGATTGCCTCTTTCGTATTTACGGCGATCCCGCGACCAACACCTTTAATCCAGCCGGACCCTATCCCGATGTGACGTTTGCCAGAACGCGGCTCGCGCAGTGGCTCGACGGCTGGCAGAAACATGATATTGGTGAAATGGCTATCTATGACCGGCTGCAACCTCAGGCGCTGATTGGGTTCGGCGGGATCAGCGTGCGTCCTCTGGGCAATGAGCTGACTTACAATCTGGGCTACCGTTTTGTGACGGAGGCCTGGGGAAAAGGGCTGGCAACCGAGTTTTGCGTCCGCATGCTTGACTATGCGTTCGACGAACGTGCGCTGGAAAAAGTCACCGCGGTGGTCCGCGCGAACCATCTGGCCTCGCAGCGGGTGCTGGTGAAAGCCGGACTGGCGCTGCGTGGGCAGGTGAATGACGTCGCCAATGCGGATCCGAGTCTGTTCTACGCGCTGAAAGCGGAAGAGTGGCAGCGCAACCGCCAGGAGATGCTTCGCTCGCACAATTCCAGACTAATCGGGTTTTGACAGCCTTCAGACAGGTATGCGAGGATCGTTAGCTTTCTCATCCTGGTTATAATCTTACGTTGTCATGAAGAAATTGTTTATTTGCGCCTTTACCGCGCTGGCTTTTTTGAGTGGTTGTACAAATTCACCGGCACACCGCATCGCGGCGTGCGAAAAGAAGGGCGGTTCTGAAGCGGCCTGTACCGCTGCGGAGTGGGATTACGAGAAGGTTAATCCGTTACCGCAGTATGATCCGAGTAACTACGATAACGCGGCGGCGTTGCAGGCGGCATTCAACGTGAATGCGGCGAAGGTGAAATCGCCGGCGGAGTGAGTTTTAGCTAAAAGCTGTCTGATAATAATGATTTTCCGGAATATCGTTGGTAACAGAACGAAACAAAATTAGAGGAAGATCACAGACTATTTAAATAATCATTGCGATTTACAACGTAATGATTATTATCGCTACGCAAATATGATTGGATTGTTACTGCTACGGCAGGCAAAACCTGACTTTCTCAAAAGAGGAATGTCAGGTTTTTTTGTTTTTAATACCAGGTAATTACTCATTCAACTAAATGCAGCCAGCGGCGTATGTGTTTTTTACGCTGTGGATAACTATTGCCTTTTAAAAATATTATTATCTTTGGGGTTTTTATATGGATATTGGCAGGCACTGTCTCTTAACCACGGTGTTATTAGCACCAATGGCGTTTCCGACATGGGTACAAAGCGCAACGCAATTATCTTTAGAGCAACGCATGGAATTGCTTGAAAAGGATTTACGCGATACAAAAAAAGAACTGCAATATTATAAGTTGAAACAAGAAGAGGATAGTCGAAAAAATATTTCCTCCATCAATGAGTTGTCCAGGCAAACTACACGTCCTGATGAAGTTATTGTGACATCCACTGCGCCGATATCGGGTGATACGTCAGCGAACGCAAGTTCACAAATAGCGGCAATCACGATGAAGGATTTAAGTAAATTTGTTAAGGAAGATATTGGTTTTAACTACAGTGGCTATTTCCGTTCGGGATGGGGAACGAGTTCGCAAGGCTCACCCAAGTCTTGGGCGATTGGTTCATTGGGCCGTCTGGGGAACGAATACAGTAACTGGTTCGATTTACAGATTTCGCAGCGCGTTTACAACGAAGGGGGAAAAACGGTTCATGCGGTGGTGCAACTCGATGGCAACGTAGGGCAGCAATATTCTGCCGGATGGTTTGGCGATAACGCGTATAACGAAAATTTCCTTCAGTTTTCAGACCTGTATGTCAATACCAAGGGCTTCTTACCTTTCGCGCCGGACGCGGAATTCTGGGTAGGTAAGCACCAGTTACCAATGTATGAAATACAGATGCTGGACTGGAAAACGCAGCGAACCGACGGCGGCGGTGGATTAGGCGTACAGAATATGAAACTGGGTCGCGGTATGCTGGATGTTGCGTTAATTCGTGAAGATATCGATGGTTATAATCAGGATCTCAGTCAGTCGCAGCAACTCAATATCAATACGATCGATATGCGGTATAAATCAATTCCATTATGGGACAATGCAGAATTGATGGTTAATGGACGCTATGCCATGGCAAATCAAAGCGACTATCAACATAATAATGAAGATCAGAACGGTTATTATCAGTGGAAAGACACCTGGATGTTTGGTACTGCGCTAAAACAAAAATTCGACGGCGGTGGCTTTAATGAATTTAGCATTCTGGTAGCAAATAACTCATTGGCCAGTAGTTTTGCGCGTTACTCCGGTTCAAGTCCGTACACCTCTTTCAATGGGCGGTATTACGGTGAGCATTCCGGTGGTACAGCATTACGTGTTGTCTCGCAGGGTGAGGCTTATTTGCGCGATGACATCATCGTGGCGAATGCACTGGTGTATTCTCGTGGTGAAGATGTTTACAGCTATGAAACTGGAGCACATACTGATTTCGAAAGTGTGAGAGTGGTTGTCAGGCCAGCGTATATCTGGAGCAAGTTTAATCAGACCGGTATCGAAGTCGGCTATTTCAATCAGAAAAACAAAAATCAATTTGGCGATGCATTCACCGAGGCAGGTTATAAAACTACGCTCTACCACGCATTTAAAGTGGATACCAGTATGCTAACGTCTCGCCCAGAGATTCGTTTCTACGCCACTTATATACATGAGCTGAATAACGAACTCGATAACTTTAGTTTTGCGGATGAAAAAAACGATCAGTTAGCCGTGGGTGCGCAGGCTGAAATCTGGTGGTAATCCACCTTCAACATAAAGGAAACAAGGATGAACTTAAAAATGCGTTATTTATCTCTATTAGTGCTTAGCATACTGGGTACTCCGGCCGTTCAGGCGGTCGATCTGCCAGCCTCCGCCCCGGTAAATGTGCCTGCCAGTCAGTATATTACCGGCCTTAATAGTGACAAGTCTGTGACCTGGCGTCTGTATGCGCCGCACGCAAAGCGGGTCGCAGTAGTGACAGGCAGCACCCCTGATAGCCAGGTATCCCATGAGATGTCTCGCGATGCAAACGGCGTCTGGTCGTGGCGCAGCGGGCAGCTTAAACCAAACCTATACGAATACTTTTTTGACGTTGATGGTTTTCGAACCATCGACACTGGCAGCCGCTTCCCTAAACCTCAGCGGCAGGTGAATACTAGCCTGATACTGGTTCCCGGCGGGATTTTAGACCAACGCGCCGTTCCACATGGCGAACTGCATACAATCACTTACCCTTCTGGTGCGTTGCAGTCAGAGCGGCAGGTTTATGTCTGGACGCCGCCGGGCTATAAGCCGGACGGCGAACCGCTTCCGGTGCTCTATTTTTATCACGGCTTTGGCGATACTGGCCTGTCTGCGATTACACAGGGACGCATCCCGCAAATCATGGACAATCTGTTAGCCGAAGGAAAAATCAAGCCGATGCTGGTGGTGGTGCCAGATACTGAAACTGACATTAAGCAGGCAGTACCGGAGAATTTTGCCCCAGTGAATACGCGCAAAGATTTTTATCCTGCGAATGCCGCGGCAGCGGATAAAGAGCTGATGGAGGATATCATTCCGCTTATCGGCAATCGTTTCAATGTGCGCAAAGACAGTGCAGGCAGGGCGTTGGCGGGACTTTCTCAGGGCGGATATCAGGTGCTGGTTTCAGGCATGAGTCATATTGACAGCTTCGGCTGGCTGGGGATGTTTAGCGGCGTGAGCACCGTTTCGGTACCCAATGAAGCCGTATCCCGGCAGTTAATGCAGCCGCAGGCTATCAATAAACAACTGCAGAATATTACGCTGGTGGTCGGTGAAAAAGATGGGGTGACGGGTAAAGACGTCGCCGGGTTGAAAAGCGAATTTGAGCAGCGTGGAGTGAGATTTACCTATAAAAATTATCCGGGCCTCGGCCATGAAATGGATGTCTGGCGGCCCGCGTACAGTGAATTCGTACAGCACATTTTCAATCGCGAGCCGCAGTAGGGGCAGCAATGAAGGTAGCCAAAGTACTCAATAACAACGTGGTGGTCATTCTGGATGAAAACCAGCGCGAGCAGGTGGTGATGGGCCGCGGATTGGGTTTCCAGAAACAGATCGGTGATGCGCTGGATACACGCAAAATTGAGAAAGTGTTCGCCCTGCAAAGTGATGAGTTAGTGGCACGTCTGGGCGATTTACTGAGTCAGATCCCGCTGGAAGTGATGACCACCTGTGACCGGATTATCGAGCAGTCACGCGCGCGACTTGGCAAATTGCAGGAAAGTCTGTACATCACGCTGACTGACCACTGCCATTTTGCCCTCGAGCGGCATCATAAAGGCGTGGCACTGCGCAATGTGCTGTTATGGGAAATCAAGCGCTTGTATCCGAAAGAGTTTTCATTGGGGCAACAGGCGCTGGATACCATTGAAACACGCCTCGGAGTGCGGCTGGCAGAAGATGAGGCCGGGTTTATTGCGCTACATTTGGTCACCGCCCAGCTCAACAGCGAAATGCCGGAAGTGATGCACGTTACGCGCGTCATGCAGGAAATTTTGCAGATAGTGAAATATCAACTGACGCTGGACTACAACGAAGAGGCGCTGAGCTACCAGCGTTTCGTTACGCACCTGAAATTTTTTGCTCAACGAATGCTGAACCGCATGGTGGTAGCAGACGATGACGCCACGCTGCATACGGCGGTTAAAGACAACTACCCGCGCGCCTGGCGCTGTGCGGAGAAAATAAGTCGCCACCTGGTCAATGAATATCAGCGCGAACTGACTACGGAAGAAGTTATGTTCCTCGCCATTCATATTGAGCGAGTGCGTAAAGAGAGCCTCACGCTTTCTTAAAAAAAGGATTGTTACTGCTTCGGCAGGCAAAACCTGACTATCGGTCCTCTTTGTTGAGTGGCTGAGGTCAGGTTTTTTTCGTATATAACTCAGGCTACACGACGCCCGACGGGCGAATGGTGAAAGGAAAGTATGATGCAATATCAAGAGATTGCGCGGGATATTCTGGCCCAGGTAGGTGGACGGGAGAATATCGTCAATCTGGTTCACTGTGCCACGCGTTTACGTTTCAAACTGAAAGACGGTAAGCGGGCCAACGCGGATGCGCTGAAAAAAAATCCTGGCGTCATCATGGTGGTGGAAAGCGGCGGGCAGTTTCAGGTGGTTATCGGTAACCACGTACACGATGTCTATAACGCGGTTTGTGCCGAAGCAGGGATCACTGACGAAACCGTAGCAGCGTCAACCGTGGGAAAAACGAATCTGCTCAACCAGCTTATAGATGTGATATCCGGCATCTTCACGCCGTTCCTGGGTGTAATGGCCGCATCGGGGATACTTAAAGGGCTGATGGCGCTGGCGGTAGTGTGTGGCTGGCTGACCCCAAACAGCGGTACCTACACGCTGTGGTTCGCCGCCAGCGACAGCCTGTTTTACTTCTTCCCGTTGGTACTCGGTTACACCGCAGGCAAAAAATTTGGTGGCAGTCCTTTCCTGACCATGGCGATAGGGGGGGCGCTGACACACCCGGTTGTTATTCAGGCCTTTCAGGCGAGTGCTGTCACTGAGCATTTCCTCGGCATCCCAATTACGTTCATCAATTACAGTGCCTCGGTTATCCCGATTATTTTTGCCGCGTGGGTCAGCTGCTGGCTGGAGAAACGCTTTAACCAGGTTTTCCACTCCGCGGTGCGCAATTTCTTCACGCCGCTGTTTTGTTTAGTCATCACCGTGCCGCTGACGTTCTTGCTAATTGGTCCGGCGGCCATCTGGTTGAGTCAGGTGCTGGCGCAGGGATATCAGGCGATTTATGCCTTCATGCCATGGCTGGCGGGGGCCGTCATGGGCGGCATCTGGCAGGTGTGCGTGATCTTTGGCCTGCACTGGGGGTTGGTGCCGCTGATGATCAACAACCTCAGCGTGCTCGGACATGACACCTTAGCGCCGCTGCTGCTGCCTGCAGTTATGGGACAGGTTGGGGCGACGCTCGGTGTGCTCCTGCGCACACGGGAAAAGAAAATGAAAGTGCTGGCTGGGTCGGCAGTGACTGCCGGTATTTTCGGCATCACCGAACCGGCCGTGTATGGCGTTACCTTGCCTGGCCGTCGACCTTTCATTTTTGGCTGCATCGGTGGAGCAGTGGGAGGCGCAATCGTCGGGTTCTGTCACTCCAGTGTCTACTCTTTCGGCCTGGTCAGCGTCTTCACCTTTGCGCAGATTATTCCGCCGAACGGGGTGGATTTTACCGTGTGGGGTGCAATTATCGGGACGGCGGTATCGATGGTGTTAGCCTGCGTGATGACCCTGGTTTCAGGTCTGCCGCGTAAGGATGGACAAGAAACGATAGCCGCCACTGTGGCCGGTGAGAACGACATTCTGGCGCCGATGAGCGGTACGGTTCTTGCGATGGACCAGGTGCCGGATGCCACCTTTGCCAGCGGTTTACTTGGCCAGGGCGCGGCGATTATCCCGCTAACGGGTCAGGTTATCGCCCCGTTCCACGGTGAAGTGGCGTCATTGTTCCAGACCCGTCACGCCATCGGTTTACTCAGTGAAAGCGGTATCGAAGTGCTGATTCACATCGGCATCGACACCGTCAAACTCGACGGACAGTACTTCATCGCACACGTCAAAATAGGTGACAAAATTAAACCCGGCGATCTGCTGATCGAGTTTGATCGGCAGGCTATTCTTGATGCGGGATACGATCTCGCTACGCCGGTTATCATCAGCAACAGTGAAGATTACTCCGCTGTTGTTCAGGCCTCAGACCAGCACACCATCCAGGGCGGGATGCCGTTTTTAACGGTCACTCGTTAAATCAAAGGAGAATCAGATGAAAGCATTTCCTGAAACGTTTTTGTGGGGCGGCGCAGTGGCTGCAAACCAGGTCGAAGGCGCATGGCTGGAGGACGGAAAGGGCATCTCTACGTCTGATGTTCAGCCGCACGGTGTGTTTGGCGAAATCAGCGAACGGAAGTCTGGCGATATGGGCATCAAAGATGTCGCCATCGATTTTTATCACCGCTATCCCGACGATATCGCCTTGTTCGCCGAAATGGGCTTCAGTTGCCTGCGGGTGTCGATTGCGTGGACGCGTATCTTCCCTAACGGCGATGAACAGCAGCCAAACGAAGCCGGGCTAGCCTATTACGACAAGTTGTTCGATGAACTGGCGAAGCACAACATCACCCCAATGGTTACGTTGTCTCACTACGAAATGCCGTGGGGGTTAGTGAAAAATCACGGTGGCTGGGGAAATCGCGAGGTTATCACGTTCTTTGAACGCTACGCCCGCACGGTGTTCACCCGCTTCAAAAATAAAGTAAAACTGTGGCTGACCTTTAACGAAATCAACATGTCGCTTCATGCGCCAATGACCGGTGTTGGCCTTGCGGGAAACAGTACCAAAGCCGAGATTTATCAGGCCATTCATCATCAGCTAGTGGCCAGTGCCCTGGCGGTCAAAGCCTGTCATGAGCTCATACCGGACGCTAAAGTGGGCAATATGCTGCTCGGTGGATTGATGTATCCGCTGACCTGTAAGCCAACAGACGTGCTGGAAACCCTCCAGGAAAACAGGCAATGGTTGTTCTTTGGTGATGTGCAATGTCGTGGTGAATATCCGGGCTACATGCTGCGCTATTTCCGCGATAACAACATCGAAATTGATATGAGCGACAGCGACAGGCAGGCGCTGAAAAGCACCGTCGATTTTATTTCCTTCAGCTACTACATGACCGGCTGCGTCAGCGCTGATGAAGAAGTGAATGCTAAAGCGCGCGGCAATATTCTCAGCATGATCCCCAACCCTCATTTGCCGGCCTCCGAATGGGGCTGGCAGATTGATCCGGTTGGCCTGCGCGTGCTGCTGAATATGCTGTGGGATAGGTATCAGAAGCCATTGTTCATCGTCGAAAACGGATTGGGCGCGAAAGATAAACCTGACGCCGACGGTACCGTGAACGATGACTATCGCATCAGCTATCTCAACGATCATTTAGTGCAGGTCAGGGAAGCGATTGAAGACGGCGTGAACGTGCTGGGATACACCTGCTGGGGACCCATCGATCTGGTCAGTGCCTCGAAAGCAGAGCTTTCCAAGCGTTATGGCTTTATCTACGTGGATCGTGACGATCAAGGCAACGGGACACTGGCGCGTTCGCGGAAGAAAAGTTTTTACTGGTATAAGGACGTCATTGCCTCGCGTGGCAGCAGCTTAAAACGCTAACGGGCCCTTAAAATAATGCCGGTCACCATTAAGTGACCGGGATTAACTCTCAGACTTTGCTGTTACTCTGTCATTTGTGCATCTTTAAATCCAGCCAAAGCGAATCGACAACAGGCTAATAAGGGCAACGGCTGCAAAGAGATTAATCAGGAACACGGTTCTGCTCGACACTTCCATAACGCCTTCCTCTTTTTATCGGCCTCTATTGATATAGTCGTCAGCCAGAGGGTTCGCAATCAGACAAAGTCTGTTTTTACATAACCTGGGCGGTCAGTCGAAGTGAAATGTAAAAATTTGATACACGTCAAAAAAAATGGCATATTGCGCGCGAATTTTTTTGATACGGATCGGTTTTTTCCATGACGCTTTACCAGCACATGCTGATTTTCTACGCCGTAATGGCTTCCATCAGCGCCTTCATCACGTGGTTTCTCACCAAAGAGAGCAAGCGTATCCGCCTGATTGCCACCGTGTTGATTGGTGCCACCTGGCCGTTTAGCTTTCCGGTCGCATTGTTGTTATCGATGTTCTGATCCGGACCGGGGCTCGCCATTTCTTTATTGATACTGTATAAAAATACAGTCAATAAGAGAGGGAGCAACCCATGCACAGTCTCAGTTCTGTTATTGCTGGCGCCACCGTGCGCTGGCACGATTTTCCCGGTAACGGCATCCCGGTGGTGTTTATCCACGGCTTAGGGTGCGCCTCTTCCTATGAGTATCCGCGCATCGTTACCGAACCCGCATTGCGCGAACGACGCACAATCCTGATTGATTTGCCCGGCAGCGGCTACAGCGATAAACCCCATGACTTCGATTTTTCTACCACTCAGCAAGCCGCGGTGGTGATGGAAGTCATTGATTCCCTGGGTCTGAGCCAACTTGATCTCTACGGCCATAGCATGGGCGGCAGCATCGCGATTGAAGTGGCGGAGCGGTTAGGGCAGCGTCTGCACACATTAGCCGTCTCTGAGCCTAATTTTCAGTCTGGCGGTGGCTTCTACAGTCGACTGGTTATCGCGGAACCCGAATCAGAATTTGTTGCCCGGAGCTATGAAAGGATCCTCGCCAATGACAAAACGCCCTGGAGAGGATGTCTGCAAAATGTCGCACCCTGGGCAATGTGGCGCGGGGCAAAAAGCCTGGTCGAAGGTGTGTCGCCCTCGTGGATGGCGCGCTTTCTTGCCCTTGGCTGCGAACGGGCGTTGATATTCGGTGAACGCTCATTACCGGATGACGATGCAGCTGCGGTAGTCAACGCCGGGATCCCGCTGCATATCGTGCCTGAAGCAGGACACTCCATGTCCTGGGAAAATCCACCAGCGCTGGCCGCGGTATTAGGGCAAATTTTTGCTCAGAAGGGCAGCTGACGTGGCGTGGTTTGCAGCGTTATCCAGCGCAGTTCAGTGAACTCATGAATGCCCGCGCGGCCTCCGAAACGGCCATAGCCAGAAGATTTGCAGCCGCCAAACGGCATTTGTGCCTCGTCGTGAACAGTGGGGCCATTAATGTGGCAGATGCCGGATTGCAGATTCTGCGCCACGTTCCACGCTCTGGCGGTATCACGGCTGTAGACCGCGGAAGAAAGGCCGTACTCGCTCTCATTGGCGATAGCCAACAATTCCGCGTCGCCGCTGGCGCGAATAATAGCTTTCACCGGCCCAAAGGATTCTTCAGCCCACAGGCGCATTTCACGGGTGACGCCGTCAATTAGCGTGGCGAGCATGTGCGTGCTGTCGGCTTTTCCTCCGGTCAACACGCGTGCGCCTTTGCTGACGGCGTCATCAATCAGCGTGTTGCAGCGTTCGACGGTGCGTATATCTACCACTGGCCCTAACAGCCCGGCAGGTAATGCTTTCACGCGGCTCACCAGGCTGTCGATAAACGTCCCGGCAATGGCGTTGTCGACGATGATGCGCTCGGTCGACATGCAAATTTGCCCGGAGTTGGCGAAAGCGCCAAAGGTGGCACCGGCTACCGCCTGCGTAATATCGGCATCATCCAGTACCAGCAGCGGGGCTTTGCCGCCGAGTTCCAGTACTACAGGCTTAAGATAGCGGCCGCAGGTTTGCGCGATAATCCGCCCCACGCCCGTTGAACCCGTGAAATTGACCCGACGCACGGCCGGATGCGCAATCAGCGCTTCTACCCGTTCAGGCGCATCAGCCGGATCGCAGGAAAGATAATTGACCACGCCTGCCGGGAAGCCCGCGGCATCCAGCGCTTCAATAACCAAACGTTGGGTCGCAGGGGAAAGCTCAGAGCCTTTGAGAATAACGGTATTACCACAGGCCAGCGGGGTAGCAATGGCACGCACGGCGAGGATCACCGGGGCATTCCACGGCGCCATACCGAGCACCACGCCGGCACCCTGGCGCACGCCCATAGCGAGGTTGCCCGGAACGTTTGAGGGAATAATCTGGCCGTCGATTTGGGTGGTCAGCGCGGCGGCTTCACGCAGTACCTCTGCGCCCAGATGCACGTTAAAGCCTGCCCAGTGCGGCGTCGCACCGGTTTCAGCCGCCATCACGGTCACGAACTGCTCGCTACGTTTTTCCAGTTCATCGGCAGCGTTGAGCAGCAGACAGCGGCGAACCGCTGGCGTGGTGTCGCGCCATAAAATAAACGCGTTGGCGGCGGCGTCTGCAGCCCGGATAGCATCATTGACGCTGGCCGCCGCCGCCCGACTGGCAACGGCATCGTTCACAGGATTATGCCGCTCAAAGGTGCGCTGATCTTCAGCCATCACCGACTTACCGGCAATAAACAGGGGACAGATGACAGTCATACTTACCTCGTTGTTCTGGTTGACGAAATGAGTGTAGAGAGTGGTGGGGAGAAGGCCAGACGCAGGGCGTTAATCGCACGCTTTATTTTGACAGGCCGTTAAGCATTTAAAGCCCATAACGAACCCATTAATCCCTGTAGATTGCACGGTTTTCTTTTAAGGAGGGGTTTGTGAAATTTAGAATAATACTGGTGTTAGGCGTGGTGATGGCAGGAATTCCTGTGTCGGGTATCGCAGGCGTTTTTGCCGAATCAAGCGGGTCAATGCTCTCCTGTGCGTCAAATGATGGAACGACATACCAGGTCGATGTCACGCTTTTCCCGAAGACCCTAAGGGTCAATAACACCTATTTAGAGCTGCAGTCTACCCGTGATGCCAATGACAACTTTAAAGTCGGTGTTTATAAACAGGCTGCCGGGGAATCTCACGCGCTGTTTGCGGTAAAAGCTGGGTACAGACCGGTGCTTTTCGAAAGTAACACGCCGTATATTTGTAGTTAATACCCGCAGTAAAAGACTCTCGTTCACCCCGCAATACCAGCTAAACCAACAGCCATATTTTACTGATTCATCATTTTATCTGATTGAGGGGTGTGGCGGGGATGACGGACCAGAGTGAATTGATCCGCCCCCCAGACCCGGGAATCACGATATTAACTCTCCCGAATCCTCTTCGCCGTTTGCTGCAAAAGTATGTAGCTTTCGTAACGAGACTTGTGCAGCTGACGGTATCTCTCGTGTGGATCAAACTGGCGGTCAAGCTTCGTCATTTTCTGCATTGCTTCCCTGACGGTGGGTGCCAGGCCTCCTGCCACTGCGCCAAGAATGGCTGAACCCAGTAATACCGGCTCGCTGCACTGCGTGGTTACTACAGGAAGATCGCATGCGTCCGCCAGCAGCTGACGCACCAGCGGATGCTGGCCTGCACCGCCGCTAATTACTATCTTATCTGTCACCACCCCTTCATGACGCTGAGCGTCCACGATCTGCCGCAGACCGTAGCCAATCCCGCAAAGCCCTGCGATGTAGAGTGCGACCAGATTGTCCAAATCATTTTCCATTCCCAGACCTGCAATGGCTGCCCGGGAGTGGGGATCGGCAAAGGGTGCGCGATTGCCTAAAAACTCCGGCACCACGTGTATTCCGCGGGCCAGCTCGATTGTGCGGGAAGGTTCGGTGAATTTCGCCAGCGCGAGATCCGCGAGATAAACGGGTAACGGTACGTTAAGGGCTTCTGCTTGTTTGCGTGTTTCAGCGGCCGCAGGATGGAAAGCAACCAGTTGATCAATCGCCGCACCCGCTGCGCTCTGACCCCCTTCGCTGAGCCACATGCCCGGCACCATAGCTGAATAGTAAGGCCCCCACACGCCGGGAATATAAACGGGATTTTCCGTAGAGGTCATTGTGCAGGCGGAAGTGCCAAACACCCAGGCAAGATTGTGCCGCGCACCTTTATCCACACCCACGGTACCGATACCGCCAGCATGGGCGTCAATCATCCCCACGGCGACAGGCGTACCGACAGGCAACCCCAGCTCATCTGCCGCGCTGGGGCTTAGTCCTTCGCCGCAAGGTGTCCCTGGCTCAACGATTTGCTGGCCAATACGCACGAAATCTTCATCCGCCAGTTCGCTAAGGCCGATGGTACGGAAATAGTCGGCATCCCAACGCTTTTCGTGCGCCAGATAGGTCCATTTGCAGGTTACGGTACAGGTTGAGCGGGCAAGATCCCCCGTGGCGCGCCAGGTGAGGAAGTCAGCCAGATCAAAGAACTGCCAGGCATTGTCATACACTTCCCGGCGATTTTCCTTCAGCCAGAGCAGTTTTGGCGTTTCCATCTCTGGGGATATTTTGCCACCAATATATTTCAGCACCGGATGTGCTGTGGCGTTAATGCGCTCGGCCTGCCCGGTGGCGCGGTGATCCATCCAGACAATGATATTGCGGTCGGGATGGTTTTCGTCACTGACCGGAAGCGACTCGCCGTTTTGCCCCAGCACCACCAGTGAACAGGTGGCATCAAAGCCAATTCCTTTCACGCTGGTGACCGGGACGTCGGCGGCGCCGATCGCTTCACGAACACTCTCACAGACCGCTTGCCAGATTTCGCGGCTGGATTGCTCGACTTTATTCCCTGAACTGCGATATAGCGTGATGGGACGCGACGCGTGGGCTAGCAGATGACCATCATGGTCGAATATCCCGGCGCGTACGCTGCCTGAACCAACATCCACACCGATCAGGGTACTTTGTGTTTCACTTTTCATATTGGTATCCATTATCCCTGGATCACAGATCGACGCTGTTTGGCAGAATGACCAGATCGCGAACGGTCACGTTTTTACTGCGCGTCACCATAAACAATACGGACTCGGCGACTTCAATCGGCTGCATCAGGCTGCCGTTGGCCAGAGCCTCTTCCATTTTCTCTTTCGGCCAGTCGTCGAGCAGGGCGGTGACCACCGGGCCCGGCAGTACCGCACCCACACGTACGCCATACTGTGCAACCTGGCGACGGGTTGAGTGAACGAATGCCTGTACGGCAAACTTGGATGCGGTATAGATAGGTTCCCAGATGACCGGCACCACGCCTGCGATGGAGCTGGTGAAAATGATATCCCCGGACTTCTGGGCGATCAGGTGAGGCAGTACCGCCCGCACGCTGCGAAACGCGGCGTTGATGTTAAGGTGAAGCACGCGGTCCCAGACGTCCGGATCGCCTTCCGCCACTGGGCCGCCAATATAGGCGCCAGCGTTAGCATGGAAGATATCCAGACGCCCGGCCTTTTCCAGGATCCCCGCGAGGATATTGTCGACCTGCTGCGGCTGCATCAGATCCACCACCAGGGCAAAGGCGTTTTCACCCATTTCCGCGGTCAGCTTCTCAAGCTTTTCGCCGTCGCGGTCGATCAGTACAACCTTCGCGCCTGCCGCCAGCAGCGTTCTGGCACATTCCAGCCCGATGCCGGAGGCGGCACCGGTAATGGCAGCCACTTTGCCGTTCAGTGCGCAATTCTTGGAGGGTAATGTGTTTTTCATTTTATAATCCTTGTCAGCCAGGCAGATTATTGGGATGCAATACAAATTGCTCAATCGATAGAGCAGATTTAGCACCAGATGAAATGTGCGGCAAGCCCGATAAAAAACGGAGAGAGAAATTTGTGATACGCACCAGGAAAACGAAGAAAATAACGATTTACGATCTGGCAGAAATGACCGGGGTTTCGGCAAGTGCGGTGAGCGCCATTCTTAACGGTAACTGGAAAAAGCGCCGCATCAGCGCGAAGCTGGCCGAGAAGGTTACCCAGGTGGCTCAGGAGCAGGGCTACGCGGTTAATCGGCAGGCCAGCCTGCTGCGCAAAGATAAATCCCGCGTGATTGGCATGATTGTGCCGAAATACGATAACCGCTACTTCGGCTCCATTGTCGAAAAATTTGAAGAGATGGCGCGTGAGCGCGGCCTGTTCCCGATTATCACCTGTACCCGCCGTGACCCGGAGCTGGAGCTGGATGCGGTGCGCACCATGCTCTCCTGGCAGGTTGAATGGGTGATTGCGACCGGGGCGACGCGGCCTGATGAAATCTCTGAGCTGTGTTCGCAGGCGGGCGTTCACACGCTGAATCTTGACCTGCCGGGCACGCTCGCGCCTTCGGTTATCTCCGATAACTACGCCGGAGCAAAGGCACTGACCGAACGTATTCTGCTCAACGCTGAGAAGCGCTTTGGCAAGAAGGTCGCGCTGACGTTTATCGGCGGCAGGCGCAACGACCACAACACCCGTGAACGTCTGCGCGGCTTCCGGGATGCGCATCAGGCCGCGGGCCTTGTCGTGTCAGCGAAAAACACCTTTGTTGACGGCTACTCGCCAAAGCATGTTCAGGCGAGCCTGGCGGATTTTATACCGCCGGAAGATGGCGTCTACGGCCTGTTTGTCAATTCGACCATTTCGCTGGAAGGGGTGGTGCAGTGGTTGTCCGCCCGTGGGCAAACCGGCACGCAGCAGCCGCCAATGGGCTGCTTTGACTGGGATCCGTTCGTGCCGCTGCTGGGCCACGATATCGATATGGTGCGTCAGGACGTCCCGGCGATGCTGGAAGCGGCGTTTTCAATTATCGATTCCGGTGACGCCAAAATTCAGTGCATCGAAATCCCGCCCACGCTCACCATCGGCAGCCCGATTTAGCGGGTCAGCAGCCACCGGGCAGTGTGCTCATCGGTCACCAGGCCGTTAATCCACTTGCCCTTAAGCGCCGAGAAAATCGCCCTGCGCTTATCCTCTCCGCAGGCGGCGGCAATGCGCGGACACGGGCTGCGGCGGATATCAAAGCTGGTAATCAGATTGTTGATATCGCTCTCTACCACGTCGCCGCTGGCATCAATAAAGCGGCCCAGAATCTCCCCGATGGCCCCCTGCAGGGTCAGCGTTTCAAGCTGGTCGAGGGTGATGAAACCGTCTTTAACGATAGGGCTGTCCTGCGTCAGCGCGCCGATGCCGACGAAAATAACGTCCGCATCCAGCGCGACGTCGGAGACGTTGGTAAACAGGCGGTTCGAGCACCACATCTGATGTTCCAGCGACGTCTGCGCGTAGCGAGGTGCAGGCCACTGATAATAATTAGCCTGGATTTTACTGGCCAGCAGCAGCGGTACGTCGTCGTAGTAGTTACATTTCCCGTCCGCGTTCATGGCGCTGATTAATGCGACACAGCGCGTGTTGGCGCTGTCGAAATCAATCCGCCGGATGGTTTTTTTCAGCGTTAAGCCTGAGCCCACGCCAACCACCTTATCCTCATCGCTGTGAAGATACTTCTTCATCAGCTGATAGCAGCCGAAGGAGACGCTGTCGAGCGTCATGTCGCGGGTAAAAGCGGGGACAACGCTGCACTCGATAAGATCGTATTTCTCTTTCAGCATTTGCGCGTAGTTCAGGCAACTGGCCACCGGGTGGTTAAGACCGATGGAGACGATGCCTTCTTCTTTTGCCGCTGCCAGCAGACGCTGTACGACAGGCCGGGAGGTCCCGAGCTGGGTGGCTATCTCGCTCTGGTTCTGTCCGGCAATGTAGTACATCCATGCGGCGCGTACTTTCTGATCCAACCGGATATCGTCTTCAGTTATCAATTTTTTCAGCACCTTAGAGGGGGGGAGTGGAAAGTGTATTCCCGTTGTGATACCCGCATTCTGGCGCGTGCAGGCCAGGCAGGCAACACTAATTTATCTGCGACTGGTCATTTGTAATTTAATGGGGCATTTGCTCTTTTGTGACGTAACGCTCTTAATTTAACTAAATGTTCAATTACATTCAGTCCACAAATCTGAATGGAGAGCTACGTCATGACTACGAATACCTGGTTACACATTGGTCTGGGATCTTTTCACCGCGCGCATCAGGCCTGGTACTTGCACCGTTTGATTGCGCAGGGCGATACCCGCTGGCACATCGCTGCCGGGAATATTCGCAATGATGCGGAACATGTCGTCGCCGCTCTGACGGCGCAGAAGGGCCGCTACGTGCTGGAAACGGTCAGCCCGGAAGGCGAAAGGGCTTATGAAGAAATCACCTCCATTCAGAAACTGCTGCCATGGCAGGCTGACCTGCAGCCGCTGATTTCAGAAGGAGCGAAGCCGGAAACCAAAGTCATCGCATTCACCGTGACGGAAGGGGGTTACTACCTGAACACTTCCCACAGGCTGGAGGTCGCAAATGGCGATCTGGCCTGTGACCTGAAGGGCGGCAACAAAACGATTTATGGCGTCATCACCCGTATCCTTGAGCAGCGTATGGCCAACGGCGCGGGTCCTCTGACCTTGCTTAACTGCGATAACGTGCGCCACAACGGTGAGCGTTTCCACGACGGGCTGGTGGAGTTCCTCGAGCTGTCCGGGAAGCAGCCCGTTATCGCGTGGCTGGCAGCCAATGCGACCTGCCCGAACACGATGGTTGACCGCATTACTCCACGTCCGGCGGCGGATCTGCCTGCGCGCATCAAAGCGCAGACCGGCATTGACGATAACGCTCCGGTGATGGGTGAAACCTTTATCCAGTGGGTGGTTGAGGACAATTTCCGCGACGTTCGCCCGGATCTTGAGGCCGTTGGCGTGGAGATGGTCGAGTCGGTCATCCCTTACGAAGAGGCGAAAATCCGTATCCTGAACGCCTCCCATAGCTGCATTGCCTGGGCGGGCACGCTGATGGGAAGGACGTTTATTCACGAAAGCACCCTCACGGATGCCATCTACGCCGTTGCCGACCGCTACGTTACCGAAGATGTGATCCCAAGCCTGGGCGATAACGGCATCGACCTGCCGACCTACCGCGACGTGGTTCTGAAGCGTTTCACCAATCCGTATATCGAAGATACCAATCAGCGCGTGGCGGCGGACGGTTTCTCGAAAATCCCGGCGATGATGACCCCGACGATGATCGAATGCTATCAGCGCGGCACCGTGCCGCACGCGACCGCCATGCTGCCAGCGCTGTTTTTTGTCTTCATGGAGCAGTGGCACAAGGGCCAGCTGCCGTATGAATACCAGGACGGCATTCTGGACGCAAATGCGGTGCATGCCATGTTCAACGCCGAAGATCCCGTGGCGCTTTACGCCGGTGACAAAGCGTTGTTCGGGGAATTAGCGCAGCGGGAAGATTTCACCGCACTGCTGCGTGAAAAAATTCAGGCTGTTTATTCGCTGATCCACTGAGGAATACATCATGTACTTAGGCATCGATCTCGGCACCTCAGAAGTAAAAGCGCTGGTCATTGACGAAAACGGTGACATCGTGACCAGCCACAGCGCACCGCTGACCATACAGCGGCCCCATCCGCACTGGTCAGAACAAAGCCCACAGGCCTGGTGGGAGGCCACCGACTACCTGATGAGCACGCTGAAAGAGAAATGTGAACAGCACTGGTCGGCAATTAAAGCCGTTGGCCTCTCCGGGCAGATGCACGGCGCGGTGCTGTTGGATGAGTCAGACAATGTGATCCGCCCGGCCATTCTGTGGAATGACACCCGCAGCTCGCAGGAATGCGCAGAGCTGGAAGAAATTGCGCCGGAACTGCACGCGGTGGCCGGGAACCTCGCTATGCCGGGATTCACAGCACCGAAGCTGCTGTGGGTTCGCAGGCATGAGCCAGAAAACTTCAAACGTATCGACACGGTTTTGCTGCCGAAGGATTACCTGCGTCTACGGATGACGGGGAAAAAAATCTCTGACATGTCCGACGCGGCGGGCACGCTCTGGCTGGACGTGGCGCGCCGCGACTGGTCAGACAGCCTGCTTGCTAAATGCGGCCTGTCCAGGCGCAACATGCCCGCGCTGGTGGAAGGCTGTGACGCCTCTGCCACGCTTGCCCCGGAAATCGCCGCGCGCTGGGGGCTTAACCCGTCGGTGGTGGTAGCCGGTGGGGGTGGTGACAACGCGGTCAGCGCCATAGGCGTGGGGGCGGTTAACCCAGGGGATGCGTTTATTTCTCTGGGCACCTCCGGTGTGCTGTTTGTGGTTAACGAAGCCTATCGCCCGGCGCCGGCCTCCGCGGTGCATGCGTTTTGCCACGTGCTGCCCAATCGCTGGCATCAGATGAGCGTCATGCTGAGCGCCGCCAGTTGCCTGCAATGGTTCTGCCGACTGGTTGGCGTGACCGAAACGGCGTTGCTTGAGGAAGTCGCGCAGCTGAGCGAGCAGGAGAAGGCGGAGGCCCCCATGTTCCTGCCATATCTTTCCGGGGAACGCACACCTCATAACGATCCGAATGCGAAGGGCATTTTCCACGGGCTAACGCATGCCAGCAGTCGCGCCACCATGGGGTATGCAGTGCTGGAAGGCGTGAGTTTCGGTCTTGCAGATGGGCTGCGGGTGTTGCAGGAAAGTGGTACGCACATCGAGCAGTGTTCGTTGGTCGGCGGTGGTGCCCGCAGTCCATTCTGGGCGCAGCTGCTGGCGGACGTGCTCAATATGCCTATTGTCACCCACAAGGGGGGCGAAACCGGCGGCGCGCTCGGGGCAGCCCGTCTGGCCTGTCTGGCGGCGGGTAAAGATCTGGCATCGGTTTGCAGAAAACCTGAAATATACCAGAGCTGGTCGCCACGGGCTCAGCAACATGCCGCGTTGATGAAACGCTACGCGCACTTTACGTCGCTCTACCTGAACGATCTGAATTATAGAACCTTCTGATTTTAATAATAAAAGTGACCCGGCTGCGGCCGGGCTTACCCTGTACAAAAGAAACGAGGTCACTATGTCCGTTGCGAATAAACAATGGTTTGGATTACCGCTTCACCTGCTGTGGGGCTATATCGCTATCGCCGTATTCATGACCGGTGACGGTTTTGAGCTGGCGTTCCTCTCTCACTACATCAAAGAGCTGGGCTTTTCGCCCGCACAGGCGTCGTTTGCCTTTACGCTCTATGGCCTCGCCGCCGCGCTGTCCGCCTGGGTTTCCGGGGTGGTTGCCGAAATTATTACGCCGCAGAAAACCATGTTTATCGGCTTTGTGCTGTGGTGTGTGTTCCACGTGCTGTTCCTGACCTTCGGTCTGGGGCATGCCAACTACGCGCTGATCCTGCTGTTCTACGGCATTCGCGGTTTTGCCTACCCGCTGTTCCTCTACTCCTTCATCGTGGTGATTATCCATAACGTGAAGAGCGAGAATGCCAGCTCCGCGCTGGGCTGGTACTGGGCGGTCTATTCGATTGGTATTGGCGTGGCGGGCAGCTACATTCCGAGTTTTACCATTCCACTGGTTGGCGAACTGGGTACGCTGTGGATGGCGCTGTTCTTCTGCCTGGCGGGCGGGGTGATTGCGATGATCTCCCTGCGTAATGTGCATACCCCAACGCACATGCATAACCTGACGACCAAAGAGAAACTCAACGAGCTGAGCCGGGCGATTACGCTGCTCTATACCAACCGTAGCATTATGTATTCGAGCATGGTGCGCATTATCAACACGCTGTCGCTGTTTGGCTTTGCGGTAATCATGCCGCTGATGTTCGTCGATGAGCTGGGCTTCAGCACCTCTGAGTGGCTCCAGGTGTGGGCGGTATTCTTCTTTACGACCATTTTCTCGAATATTTTCTGGGGCATAGTGGCGGAAAAAATGGGCTGGATGCGCGTCGTCCGCTGGTTCGGCTGCATCGGTATGGCCCTTTCAAGCCTGGCGTTCTACTACGTGCCGCAGCATTTCGGGCATAACTTCGCCATGGCGCTACTCCCGGCTATTTCGCTTGGGATTTTCGTCGCGGCGTTCGTGCCGATGGCGGCCGTTTTCCCGGCGCTCGAGCCGCGTCATAAAGGGGCTGCGATTTCGGTCTACAACCTCTCTGCGGGCCTGTCGAACTTCCTGGCACCGGCAATTGCGGTAGTGCTGCTGCCGTACTTCAGCACCATTGGGGTGGTGATTGCCTACACCACGCTTTATATCATCGCCTTTTTCCTTTGCCACTTTATTCGTGTTGAACAGCCTGGCTTTGAAAGCCGTGTGGATAAAACCGACAAAGCGGTGGTGCGGGCATCTTAAGATAGTTACGGCTGGCGTACCCTGCCAGCCGTTAACGGAACGGGAACAGCAATGAGCATTCAAGCGGTTATTTTTGATATGGACGGCGTCATTATCGATTCGGAAGGCTTCTGGCAGCGGGCCCAAATCGAGGTGCTGGCAAAACAGGGAATTGCGATAACGGTTGAGGAATGCGAAAGCACCACCAAAGGGAAACGGATTGATGATATCGCAAGGCTATGGTGTGAAAGATACGCGTTGAGCATCTCTTCGCGGCAGGTCGAAGTGCAGATTGTCGCGCGGGTTTGCACCGCCATTCGCCGCGAGGGCGTGGCTATGAGCGGGCTGGATCAGGCACTGCGCAGTTTCCGGGCCGCCGGTTACCGACTGGCGCTGGCGACTTCATCCTGTAAACAGATAATTGAAGCGGTGTTTGACCGACTGAAGCTGTGGGACTGGTTTGACGTGGTATGCAGCGCGGACGAGGAGCCTTTCGGTAAGCCTCATCCCGCTGTCTATCATAAGGTGATGTTTAAGCTGGGGCTGGAGGCCAGGGAGTGCCGAGTCATTGAGGACAGTCTGAGCGGTTTTACCGCCGCCCGGCGGGCGAAAATCGAAACCTTTGTGGTGGCTGCCGATTACCAGGACGTAAAGTTTGCGGCGGCGCTCGGGCGCTATCCAACGCTTGATGAACTTATTGATGCTTTGCAGCCAGCGCTTGCCTGACGTTTACTACTATCAGGACGGCGCAGAAACCATCCCGGGGAAGTCAACGGACGTTGTGACCCCGGTTTCTGCGCTTCCCCTCTTTTCTGAATTCAGGCGCGACCGTGGCTCACCCGCGAACGCCTCGCCATCGAATCCACAATGACGGCAATAGCCAGCACGCCGCCGGTGATCATATAGCGTAACGACGACGGCAGATTGAGCAGCGTCAGCCCGTTGGAAATACACTGAATAACGATGATGCCGAGCAGGGCAGAGTACGCGCTGCCGCGTCCGCCAAACAGGCTGGTGCCGCCGATCACCGCTGCCGCGATAGCGTTAAGATTCACATCCCCGGTCCCGGCCTGCTGGCTGGCAGAAGCCAGGCGTGAAGCGGCAAGGATCCCGCCGGTTGTGGCCAGCACGGAACAAATCATAAACGCGCTGATGTAAATACGGCGTACATTGATGCCGGAGCGGCGCGCAGCTTCGCGATTCCCCCCTACGGCAAACATTGAGCGGCCCCATTTTGTGCGTTTCAGGGCATAGTTCAGCATCACAACGACGAGGATAAACAGCCCAAAGACCCACGGCACACCGCGACCCATATTGAGATAAAACACCATAAACTCGAACACGGCAGTCAGAAAAATGCTGCGCGCCCAAAGTGAGCTGAGCGGTTCGCAGGACAGGTTGGCCTGAGTCCGTCGCGTGCGGGTGCGCAACCCCTGGACCAGCATTAGCACCCCGGGTAGCAATGCAAACAGATGTGCCAGCCAGCCCGGCATCACCAGTACCTGGCCGAAGCGCACCAGCGGGGAAACGTAGGGCAGGTTAATACTTCCCGACGGGCCGAGGATATAGAGCTGCATACCGAGCAGCGCCAGCAGTCCGGCAAGGGTTGCCACAAAACTCGGCATCCCTAAGCGGCTGTAAAGCTGGGCGTAGAGCAGGCCTACGGCGGCGCCCACTGCCAGCGCAACGGCTATTGCGCCAATGACCGGCCAGCCCTGGTTCACCCACAGCACGCCGATAATGGCCGAGGCCAGGCCGCTCATCGACCCGACGGAAAGGTCAATCTCACCCAGCAGCAGCACGCAGACGATACCCAGCGAGATAAAGCCCACCGTGGCGCAGTCGAAAAGCATATTGACGAGGTTATTCGGTGCCAGATAAATCGGGTTAAGTACGGTAAAGACGATGGAGATGATGATAAGCCCAAGAACCACGGGGATCATCCCCAGGTCGCCTGTTTTAATGCGGGTGATATACGCGCGCAGCAGGCCGGAGATGCTGTCCTGGTGGCTGACACGCTCGTCACTACGGTCTAGCCTGGTTTCAGGCATCAGCGGTTTATTGGTGGTTGTGGTCATGGCTCAGCTCACTCCCGTCGTATGTTCATGCGTTTTTCTTTCGACCCGGCGCGATACGGCGTTCTCTGTCGCCCCGGTAATGGCGGCGACCAGATCCTGGTTGGTGGCTTCCGGTGTGAAAATGCCTTGATTGCGGCCCAGACGCAGAACAACGATTCGGTCGGCAACGGCCCGCACGTCTTCCATATTGTGGCTGATGATAATCACGCCCAGCCCGCGCTCGCGTACCCGTTCAATCAGGTTCAGCACTTCTGCAGTCTGCGCCACGCCGAGGGCGGCAGTGGGCTCGTCGAGCATAATGATTTTGGGATGGAGCAGAAGCGAGCGGGCGATGGCGACAGTTTGCCGCTGTCCGCCAGAAAGGGAGGCGACCGGTTCGCGTACGGAGGGAATGCGGGCAGCCAGCTCGTTGAGCAGCGTCCATGCCTGCACCTCCATGCTCACTTCGTCGAGCTGCCAGGCCGACAGCTCGTGCCCCAGAAACAGATTCGCCACCACGTCCAGGTTTTCGCACAACGCCAGATCCTGAAAAACAGTGGAAATTCCATGCTCCAGCGCCTGGCCCGGGCTATCGAGGGTGATTTCCTTACCTTCAAAATCAATGGTGCCGGAAGTGGGCTGATGAACGCCCGCCAGCACTTTAACCAGCGTCGATTTACCTGCGCCGTTATCGCCAACCAGTGCCACGACTTCACCCGCATAAACGTCGAGATCAATATCCGTCAGGGCAGAAACGGCGCCAAAGTTTTTAGAGATTTTCCTTAACTGAAGAAGCGGGCTATCCGTGCGCGGGGCGAGGTCATTGTCGATTAACATAGTAAAAACCTTCTTATCGTCGGTGCGTCTGCGAACGCACCGGCTGCGACTTAGTTGAGGATCCCTAATTTCTGGCAGGCCTGCTGGTACTCTCCGGTACAGACCTGTTGCGGGGTCTGGATTTTCTTATCAAAGATTTCCGCTTTGATATTTTTGGCGGTGATCACCGCCGGAACAAAGAGCTGTGACGGTGTGTTGTAGAGGGTTGAGGTAGCTTTAGGCTTCTGACCATTGATCAGCTGCACCGCAACATTCGCGGCAGCGGCAGCAACGATTTCCGACGGTTTGGAGATGGTGTTGTACTGATCCCCGGCGATAATCAACTGCAATGCGGCGATTGTCGCATCGTTGCCGGTTACCGGAGGAATAGGCTGTACGCCGCCGGATTTAAAGGCGGCGATAGCCCCACCACCGGTCCCGTCATTAGCCGCGACCACACCCTTAATTTTATCGCCGAAGCGGGTTATCTGACCGGCAGCCCACTCCTGCGCCTTTGGTGGAGCCCATTCCGGAGTGTCGAACTCAGCTAACGTTTTGTAACCGGAGTCCTTCAGCCCGCGGTGGATACCGTCGCGAATCAGACCTGCTGCGGCATCGGTCGGCGAGCCGTTAATCTGTAGCACACCGGCGCCAGCGGGCACGTTTGTCGCCTTCAGTTGTTCAACCAACGAGGCGGATATCGCGTAGCCGATGCCTTCGTTATCAAAGGAGATATAAAAATCGGCGGGTTTGCCGGGGATAGGGCGGTCGTAAGCCACCACTTTCACACCCTGGGAGTGGGCGATTTCCACCAGGCCGGCAGCGGCAGAGGAGTCAACCGGATCCAGGACAATCACTTTCGCGCCCTGGGCAATGGCGGAGTTGAACTGCTGCTGTTGCAAAGAGGCGCTGGCATTGGCGTTCTGGTAGATAACCTTGCACTGCTGGCAGAGCCTGGTCAGCTCCGTTTTAAAGCCGGGAAAATCATGCTGCTCATAACGGGTGGATGCCTGATCGGGCATCAGAAAAGCAACGGTAGCGGCTTCCTGCGCCTGTGCCATTCCGCTAAAACCTATTGCCGCAATAAGCGATGCTTTGAATACTGTAGGGTAACGCATAGTTTTACTCCTCACTGACTCGAATAAGATGACCACCTCACCATTAATTCACTGAGGTAGCGGTTTTGCTTAAACATCAGGAAACCAAAATTCAGCTTTTCATTATCATTGCTGCTACATTTGCTCAATCGGTGAAGCAAGAATTGACACTCCTGATTCAGGTTGTCAAGAAAGGGCAGAAAAGCGATGTGGATTTTGTGACTGAGTGCAGATAGGCAGGAAGGAGAGCAGGCGTGAGCGCATGTGGTTCCAGAGGTGTCCAGCCTACGAAGGCCTGTGATTTCGTTCACACTTCTCTATAAAGACAAAAAACAGGAATCCCCCGGACAAAGAACGCAAAGTGATTAAATAACCCCAGGCATATACTGCCCGGGCATATTACAAAAATGGGCAGTTCAAAATGGAAACAGAAAACAAACTCTCAGCAAGCTATGTCGTTATCGGCATTAAAGAAAAAATAGGTTATGGTTTCGGTGACTTAGCCTCTAATTTGTCATTTGGTTTTGTCTCTCTCTTTCTATTGTTCTTCTATACCAATATCTACGGGCTTAGTGCCACACAGGCCAGTTTGATTTTCGTTATTGCCCGCGTTATTGATGCCATCTTCAATATTCTGATTGGCTTTGCGATTGATAAAACGCACAGTCGCTATGGAAAACTGCGCCCCTGGTTGTTATATGGTGCGATACCGCTCGGGTTCTTGACTGTGCTCTGCTTTGTACCGTTTGCTGGACAAGCGAAATTCTTTTTTGCTCTCATCTCGTATACAATTTACTGCCTGGCTTACACTGCGGTGAACACGCCATACTCAGCGCTGACCAATCGACTGACGCAACATGAAGCATCACGATCGTCTTTGTCAGTGTACCGGTTTGTGCTGGCTATCGTTGGCTACCTTATAGTATCAACCACTGCCGATTTACTGATCTCCCCCTTTGATGACAAACAGTTAGGCTATGTCTTTGCGGTATCCTGTTTTGCACTGCTGGCCACCTTCTTGTTCCTTGCCTGCTTTGGCATGACCAAAGAACGCGTCGGTGAAGAAGAAGAGACGCCTGCTCCCACCCTGCGGGAAATGTTTCGCGCCGTCGTCGGCAATACGCCACTCATCAACCTGTCGCTGTTTACCGTCTTTTTCTATATTGCCTATACCGTATGGATGGCTATTGCTATCTACTTTATTAAATACATTATCGGCAACGAAGGGTTTACCGCCACATTCTTTATGATTCAGTCAGCGGCTTATATTTTAGGGACTGTGATATCAGAAAAAATCATTGCAATAATGGGCAAAAAGAAAATGGTGCAAGTGGCACTGCTGATAGGCGTCCTTGGTGTATTAATGCAGTATTTTGTCGCTGCCCATAATATATGGATGATAATGAGTGGCGTCAGCCTGTTTAGTATTACGCTAGGCATGGGGTTTGTTGCGATGTGGTCGATGATTGCCGACACTGTAGAATATGCGGAGTGGCATCACGGCGTGCGTACCGAAGGCGCTATTTATGGTTTCTTTAATTTTATCACCAAGATTGCGATGGCGATTGGTGGCGGTTGCGCCGGATGGATGCTGGATTATTATCACTATGAGGCTGGGAATATCAGCGCCAGTGCCCTGAATGGTATCAATATTTTGATGACGCTGTTCCCCGGCGCGATGTTTGCTATCAGTGCCATCTTTATCGCTGCCTATTCGCTGGATGAAAAAACCTATCGCGATATTGTGCAAAAAATCAGCCTGCGTAAACAAAACGCGCTTTAACCTCAGGGAGTCAGAGAAATGAATCGTGATTTTAACCGCCTTATCGCCGCAATGACCGCAGAAGATAAAGTCGCTCTACTGACCGGGAGCGGCCTATGGCGCACTGCCCGCCTGCCGCAGCACGATATCGACGATATTGTTATGACCGACGGCACCTATGGCGTGCGCTACAGCAGTGCGCAAATCGATGGCAGCGAGAAATGGAGCATGGATGATTTCATTTCAGTGATCACCCAGACCGCAGACCAGGCCAGTGCTGAAGAACCGGTGGCGAAAGGGGGCTGTGAAGCCCTGTTTAGCGCCTCGCTACCGGCTACCTGCTTTCCGAATGGTTCAAGCCTGGCGTGCAGTTGGGATGTGGACTTGGTTTATCAGATGGGTCAGGCACTGGGACGCGAATGCCAGCACATGGGCGTAGGCATCCTGCTCGGGCCTGGGATCAATATTCGCCGCACGCCGCTTGCCGGGCGCGGATACGAATATTACGCTGAGGACCCGGTGGTGAGCGGGGATATCGCCGCCGCACTGATTAATGGCTTACAGGACGAAGGCGTGGGCGCCAGCCTGAAGCACTTTGCCGCCAACAATTCAGAGTACCGACGCACGGAGATGGACTCGGTTATCGAAGAACGTGCGTTACGCGAAATATACCTGGCGGGCTTTCAGCGGGCGATTGCCAAATCGCAGCCGTGGACGGTGATGTCTTCCTATAACCGCTTAAACGGCGTGCAAACGTCTCAGGATCCATTCCTGTTAACGCAGGTACTGCGTGATGAATGGGGCTATGACGGACTGGTCATGTCTGACTGGTACGGTATTAAAGACCGTCCGGCGTCCTTGCTGGCAGGGAATGATTTGGCAATGCCAGAAACCCGCCGCGATAAACAGACACTGTTGGCAGCGATCGACGCTGGAGAAGTCCCGATGACCGTTGTTGATCGTGCCTGCTATCGCATGCTGGTGCTGCTGGATAAAGTGCAGCGCAACCGTCGTCCGGACGCACGGGCCGATTTCCCCGCGCATCATGTGCTTTCGCAGCACCTGGCAGCAGAATCGATTGTGCTGCTGAAAAATGACGATGATATTTTGCCGTTGCGCCCGGAAAAAACGCGCCGTATAGCCGTACTCGGTAAACCGGCTCTGGAGCCAGTGATTCAGGGCTCAGGGTGCGCGACCACGGTACCGTATCTGCTTGACCGCCCGCTGGATGAAATTTTTGACCTCGCAGGCGATGACTTTAACGTTACCTGGGCAGTTGGCGCACCAGACGATCTCAACGACGATGAAGCTGCCCTGGAGCAGGCCAGAAGGGTGGCACAGGATGCTGACGTGGCGGTGATATTTGTCAGTACCGCTGTAGGTGAAGACGGTGAAAACGGCGATCGTCAGGATCTGAATATTCTGGCAGGGCATGAGCGCCTGATCTGTGAGGTGTCACAGGTTCAGCCAAATGTGGTGGTGGTGCTGGCAAACAGCGATGCGGTGGTAATGCCGTGGCTCAGTCAGTGTAAAGCGTTGCTGGAAACCTTCTTTGCCGGACAAGGAATGGGACGTGCAGTAGCGGAAATTCTGTTCGGCAAACGCAACCCTTGCGGCAAACTGACGGTGACGGTACCGAATACGCTGGAAGAGACGCCAGCCTGGCTGAACTATCCGGGTGAAAATTTACGTCATCATTATGCAGAAGGGCTATTCGTCGGCTATCGCTATTATGATAAGCGCTGCCTGACCCCGCGTTTCCCGTTTGGTTTTGGCTTAAGCTATACGCAATTTACCTACGCGAATCTGGATCTATCGGCCTCGCAGGTGGGGGAGGCCGACACGCTCACGCTTTCATTTGATCTCACGAATGTCGGCCAGCGGGATGGCAAAGAGATAGCTCAGCTCTACGTTAGCGCACCGGTCGGCGAACTTATCCGCGAAGTGAAAGCGCTTAAGGGCTTTAGTAAAGTGGTCTTAGCCGCCGGTGAAACTCGTCGGGTGAGTCTGCAATTACCGATAGCCGAGTTGGCCTGTTACCATCCGGGACTGGCCGATTGGGTCATCACGCCGGGGACATGGCAGATTCACGTGGGCCGTTCCTCTCGTGATTTACCGCTGTATGCTGAAGTCGAAGTGGACTGCCCGTCACGCTATGTACCTCTGCGCGACGATAATTCCCTGCAGCAGTTAATTCAGCAACCGGAAGCCTTTGCACGGGTAGTGGCGCTTATTGCCGGGAAAAGCCAACTGTCGCCAGACCAGGTGCGTGAAAAACTGATCCGCCTGGCACCAGATCTGTTCTGTGGACTGCTCATCGCCCTGACGGAGTTCCTGGCGCTGGACATTGAGCGTGACGAGCTAAATACCGTGCTGGCCGGGCGAGAATAACCGTTAACGATAAGAGATATTGCATGTTTCCTTTTTCAGTGACTCATCCGGGCCCGATGGCACAAACCGGGCGACAAACGGTCAATAGCGGCTACGAGCTGATTGCTTTTGACGCGGAGAAACTGAACGTGTTTGCCGCTGAGGTGCGTTATTGCGAACCTCACTGGCATCCGGCGCCGGAGCTCATCACGGTGCTGGCGGGACGGTTTTCACTCGCCGTTGGCCAGCAGCGTTTGGTGCTTTCGCAGGGAGAGATGCTCTATATCAATGCGCAAGAGGTGCATTCTCTGTGTGCAGAAGAGGCGGGTAGCCAACTGGTGACCGTCCAGTTTTCTCCGGGGCTTTTTGACGAGCTGCACGCTGCACCATCGCTGAAATGGCGTACGCAGGCGGGCGTTGCCACCGAGGCTGACCGACAGGTGCAGCAGCGGCTGGCGACACTGCTTGAGCAGCTTATCGATAACCGTGCGCCGTTTCAGCGTATTGCGGCAACTTACCTGTTGCTGGATGCGCTGGCGGCGGCGGGAGAACCGACACAACGGGAAGAAAGCTCGCTGCGTGAAGAAGCGATGATCAAAGAGGGGATCGAGTTTATTAATCAGCACTTTGATCAGTCGCTGACGTTGAGCGATGTCGCCCACCATTGTGGGGTGAGCTACTCGTGGTTTTCACGCATGTTTAAGAAGGTGAGCCGGCATAATTTCAAAGAGTACCTGACGCTGGTACGACTCAACAAAGCCCGTACTCTGCTGCGAGATACCCGCACGCCGATAACCGAGATAAGCCACAACTGCGGCTTTCAGGAACATAAATACCTGATTGCCGCTTTCAATAAATATTGTGGGCTGACGCCAACCGAGTACCGCAAGCGCTTTATCTCCCGCCAAAATGTCATCGAAAGCGAGCTGGCGCTGGGGGAAGATTGCCTGTGTCTGCCACTCAACCCTGCGATACTCGAACGGCTAAGGCTGAGCCAGCTATGCGAGTCTGCACATTAATACCTGCGTCAACGTCATGATTTTGATAATTTCCAGTTCCGTCTCAAAAAATCTACTGCTCTTTCTATTTACTGGGATTGCACGTATTAACGCAGGGATCAGTATCATCGCCATTGCACGGGAATTTAATACAACTAGGCAAACCTACTGAGGGTAAAGTCAGGACAGCAATAGTTCGGGAAAAACTCTAAAACTGTGGCCAGTTGTGTTGACCACTTCACTTCCAGCCCATTAACAATAGTGATACTAGCCCGCTTTGTGCCAAAAACTGATGTTTCAGTATTCAGCCATGTTGATCAGTGGGAGAGAGCACTTTCTGAAAGGGAGAGCTGCCTTGCTCCGTACGCAGCAACATGTGAATGAATGTTAATAAATGTCAGTTTGTCTTTGGGTACATTTCTGAAAATGTCTGGGTCTGATTGCAGGAAGGTAAGGAGAGTGATTAACTGCAATCCTGATTTATTATCGGTACTTACAGTAAGCTGAACATGAACAGCAAAAAAAGAAATCAAAGAAAACTGCTGAAATATCATCATTCTATTAAAAACTCTCACCATCACTCGGATATGGCAGGTGCTGACCTGCGGTTTATGGATCTCCGGAGGCTCAACTTGCGCAATATTAATTTATCGGGATGTGATCTTTCGTTCAGCGATCTTCGGGGAGCAGATTTCTCTTATGCTTCTCTGACAGGGGCGAATCTCAGCCACTGTAAAACTGAGGGTGCGATTTTCAGTCATGCAGATTGTACCGGCGTGGATTTTTCCGGGAGTGATGTACTAGAGACCCGGTTTACCGGGGCGTTGACGGAACTGGAGGATATTGGCAGTGACACATTGTTATCCCAGCCGCTCATCTCCGTCTATATGCCCACCTGGAACCGGGAAACGCTGACGATCAGGGCTATACAGTCGGTGCTGAAGCAGGACTATGCACACTGGGAACTCATTATTATCGACGATTTTTCATCGTCATTTGAGCAACTCCAGACGTATATTGCCGACCTGAATGATCAGCGCATTACCTATGTCCGCAATGAATTTAATTCCGGGGCCTGTGCTGTCCGTAATCAGGCAATACGAATAGCCCGGGGTTATCTTATAACAGGTCTGGATGATGATGATGAATGGCTGCCGACACGCCTGTCCTCTTTTCTTGCCTGCCAGCATAAACTTCAGCAGCACGGCTTTTTGTACGCGAATGATTACCTCTGCGACAGTACCGAATACCATCATCTTGATGAGTTGCAGGTGTATCCGAAACCAGTTTATAAAAAGAGCCTGTTTGATAAGCGGAATATTATCGGTAACCAGATGCTGACCTTAACCAGTAGGATGCAGCAGATTTTGTTCGATGAGCGCCTGACGGCTGCACAGGATTACGATGCCTTTTACCGGCTGGCAGAAACCTTCGGAGATCCTTTCAAGTTGGATGCGATCACCCAGGTGCTATATGTCAATCACGGAGAGATCCGCATCACTTGCTCAGGGCGAAAGTTTGCAGGTTACCTGGATTTTTACCGTAAGCACAAAGTCAAATTAGACGTATCGAGTAAAAAATATCAGCTTTTCACCCTGTACTACATCCGCAATAAAAAGATGGGCCCGCAAACGCTGATGAAACTGATGACGCTACGCAATCTGAAACGCTATCTGATGATGTATTCCAGCTTCCGGAACAGGAAGTTCTAGCGCTGACAGATAATGAGAGACCTTCGGTCTTTAGTATGGTGGGTTAGTTCAAGTTGAAAGTTGAGGCGATTTATGAGACGTCACAGCTTTCACTTTTCGCTCATAGTGGGCATCCTTTTCCAGAGATGTCCCCTTTGTGCCAAGTATAGTCATTCGCACCCTGAGAATTACACTTTTAAGTGATTCAGGGTATGCGCTTATTGGTTACGAATATTGTGCCAGAATCATTTGATTTGATGATTGCCGCTTTGCTTTCGAGCCAATAAGTGCTCCACGTTCGGTAACGAATACTCAGGGCATGCAGAAAAACTGCTGACTATATTTCTTTCGAAGAGCGTGGAATGCATACCAATCCCCGATAAAAAGGAGTTGGTGATGACTGCGATAGATCAGTTTGCTGCTCATGTTGGTCTGGACTGGGCGGATAAAAAACACGATGTCTGCGTTCAGTTTAAAAACGGCGAGCGCATAACCGTGACCGGTTTAACAGCGCTGAATAAATTCAAAACTACGCTGGCATCGCGCCAGTAACCGAGCGAAGTGGTCAAAAATCCTGGGTACACTGGCGTTGGCAGTGCGCGAAGTTCGTCCGACAGACATTCGTGGAATGGACTGCGAAGACGGTTAACTCATCGTACTGGGCCAGACTTTATTACCAGGGTCAGCGAGAAAAAGGGAAATCGCATCAATCAGCTATCCGGGCTCTGGCGTTTAAATGGATAAGGATCATTTACCGCTGCTGGAAGACCAAAACCCGGTACGATCAAGCGAAATACTTACTGGCACTGGAAGCGCGAAAGTCGCCCTTACTGAAGCCATAAAAAGCTTGTCGAATGTCTCAGGGCGTGAAGCGGACATCTGTGCTTGGGGGAAATCCAGACGACAAATCGGGACCGATTGTGTTAAAAGAATGTTTCTGGCCAGTTATGCCTGAAGCTTTAATAGGAGCAGAAATGCGAACGCAGAAACGATGTATGGGATATGTAGCCATAGTGGTTGATGACTATGACCGAGCAATTGAGTATTACACAGAAAAGCTAGGTTTTACCCTTGTTGAGGATATTCCACAGCCGGGAAAACGCTGGGTAGTCGTTTCCCCGAACCCAGAAAGCGATTGCAATCTTCTTCTGGCACGGGCTTCAAATGAGAGGCAGGAAGGTTTTATCGGCAACCAATGCGGCGGTAGGGTATTTCTTTTTCTCCAGACAGATGATTTCTGGCGCGATTACAACGCAATGAAATCAAAAGGCGTAGAGTTTTCTGAGGAACCTCGTGATGAAGTATACGGTACAGTTGTCGTATTTGAGGACCTTTACGGCAACCGCTGGGATCTTTATCAGAACAAGTAAGGCTAAACACTGTCTTCCGGATACTTTGTCAATATGTAGCCGGTAACCGCTGTTACTTCCGCTCCTCGCTCATAGCTGCTGTCAGCGGCTAATTGCTAATAGCAAACATTAGAACTATAGGTGGTTTTAAAGATGGGCTGTAGAGATTTTTGGTGATAGTTCCACCGCTTTGACTTGTCGTTAGGCTATGATAAATCATTCCTTTTTCTTAAGGGAGCATACATGGACATCACCATCTGCAAACCATACGAATATGATGAGTTGGTTGATATTTTTATCGAAATGGAAACCTACTATAACCAAAGACTTTGCCTGTCGAGGAATGACATGTCTGCTTATCTGAAGGATAAGGTCTTTGCAGCCAACTCCAGTACTGAAGTTCACAAAGTGGTTTGTGATGGCGTCATTGCTGCGTTTTCATGTGTTTCAGTGATGTACCCCTCACCACGTTTCAGTGGACAAATGTTTATCAAAGAGCTTTTTGTTTCTGCACCTTTCAGAAGGGCAGGAATTGGCAAAAAACTGATGGGTTTTATAGCAAGCCGTGCTCAAGAGCGGGGGTGCTTTCAACTCGATTGGTTATCGGTGGCAGCAGATCCATTGGCACAGAAGTTTTATGAGTCTCTCGGTGCTCCGGTTATCAAGAGCGTTAATTACCATCGGTTTTTTGGTCAAACATTAGATGAGCTTGCCCGTGGTGCCGACTGAAGTTTTCAAGCAAAGCTACCCCTGTCGATAAACACACCATAATGATAGGTCCACTCTTCGCTCACAGCGAACCTTCGCGAAGATGTCCGCCAGGTGCCAGGAGCGGACATCTCCAACATCTATGGTACATTAATCAACTGACAACAGGTCGGTACAAGCCTTTATTAAAGGCGATAGTCGTAATATTATAAAATCATGAGATCTAAAATGTTGCGTTTTTAACTAATAAAGTAGATCTTAGGTCAAAGTAGTTTGCTCATGGAAATTGAGATAACTATCTCATGAGAAAATGTACGGAATTTGAGAAGCAGATGACGATAAGTGAAGATTGGCTGATCCTAAGGCAGAAATTAACAAAGATCCAAAATATGTCTGACAGTTGGGTTTTATCCCCGAATCTCGTAACCATGCTGATTTATGCCGAAGATCATAGATTCAATAGACATCATGGTGTCGATTTTATCGCTATCTGTCGTGCGTCATGGAGAACATTATTTTGTCGAAGAAGAGAGGGCGCTTCAACAATCGCAATGCAACTTGTAAGAGTGTTGACCGGTCGCTATGAGAGGACCCTGAGTAGAAAATTGTTAGAAATGTACGCAGCAATGCGCTTAACAAAACATATAAATAAGAATGAAATACCTAGGCTTTATCTATTTGTTGCTTATTATGGATGGAGAATGAGTGGGGTGATTCAGGCATCGAATCGATTAAATATTGATTTTTCTAATTGTACTGATTATGAGGCAGCTAGTATAGTTGCTCGACTCAAATACCCTGAACCACAAAAATATAACCAGAATCGACATAATAAAATTCTAGCACGAACGAAACATATACTTTCACAAGCTATCGTACATACAGAAGCAAGACAGCCAAAACATATGAAAAAAGGTGATAATAATGGAACCATTTAAAGTCTCCCCTCACCTATCCACGTTATTGGATAGCTATCCTGATGTAAAACTAATTATTGATGCTGCAAAAAATGGTGGAAACCCTTCCAAAGAAGCTATTGCCAGGCTGTGGCTATCAGAAGGTATACCCTTTGCATTCAAGAAGTCACCTGCACTATACGAGGTCGTTAGGGTTTGGTTAGGGACTCGCCTTAATGTTGATCCAAAAGAAATACATTTATCTGGAAGTGCCAGAATTGGACAGTCCTTGGCACCAGCTAAATTGGGCACAGTTTTTGGGAACCACTCGGATTTAGACCTATTCGTGGTTTCAGAATCGTTATTTGATAATGTTACAGCCGATTTTAACAACTGGTCATATGATTTTGAAACTGGCTCAGTACAACCAAATAATGATACGGAAGGGAAATATTGGGGCGAAAATAATACTCGTGGCCAAAAAAATTTACAACGCGGTTTTCTTGATTCGTTTATAGTGCCTAATCGAGATGCATATCCTACAATAAAAAAATTTCACAATCGATGTGGTTGCTTAAACAGAAACTAGATGTTACAGATGATGCCCCAAGTATAAAGTCAGCTTCGGTTAGATGCTATAAAAATTGGGATAGCTACGTCCGACAGGTAGTTCTTAGCTTAACTTGAGACTTTTTCATTGTTTTATGACTGACGTAACTCTTGCCGTGAACTAGAGGCTTCCGATTGGTATTTCAATATAAAAACTAAAACTGCATAGAATTTACGCCTATTACTTTTTCTTTTCTGATATGTAGCAAATTTTATGCCGGCTGAGGGCTTGACGTCCCTTCCTCGCTCAAAGCGGACCTTATAACTTGGCTTTCTGTCCGATCCGTGCCACGAGCGGACGTTGCTGATCCTTAGGTGCTACTGTCAATTAGGGGAGATCACATACCGTAAAACATTGATTGGCTACACATTTGCAGAAATGCAGCCGTTCGGCGGTTTTTTTCCTCTTACAGAACTATCAGAACCTTGCATTATTTGTTTCGTTTCACCTCGTATTGCAGGCACACTACGCCCGACGGAAAAACTTTGTTATTCAACAGCATGAGTGAGGTTCTGTCTTTTATGTTTTTGAACAAGGGAATGCCTTGTCCCAGCAGAATCGGATTGACGAATAGCCAATACTCATCGATAAGGTTTTCCGCCATTAGCGCGTGAGTAGCTGAGGGACTGCCAAATATTAAGATTTCGCTGCCCGCGTTATGCTTGAGCTTGCTGATCTCGTCGCTTAAATTGCTACTGATAATTTGCGTATTAGGGTGATTTTTTTCCAACAGGGTTTTCGACAACACCACCTTGTGGGCAGATTTGTACCAACGCGAATGCGTATGGTCATGCTGGCTGGCGTCAGGCTTATCGGCAGCCGTTGGCCAGTACGACTCCATCATCTGATAAGTGGTACGCCCATATAAGGCGGTGTCGGTCTGCTGAATCCGCTGCTCTACGTATTCAAACAAATCGGGGCTTATGCTTATCCAGGCCAGACCCGCCGGGCCCTCAACGGTAGATGCGACAAAACCATCCAGCGACACATGAACAAACGAAACTATTTTTCTCATGATATTCTCTTTGATTAAGTTTTTATTACATAGCCTGTGAGGCGTGCCAGGGTTTGGTTCCCGCCTTCAATCGCCCCAATTTTCACCAATGCCATCTTGCGTGCTTCCGCATCCGGAAAAAACAGATGTATCGTCACTTTGCCCACCGCAGATCACGCTCAAGTTGTATCGGATCAAGATGAACAAAAGAACGAAGCAGTGAAAAAAACGGGTTGCACCCCAAGGTAAGCCCCTAATCCCGGAGCATCTGGAATTAAGTATAAACTTATTACCAATAAGGCTCTGGAATAACCCCCATTGGATACTTGACCCTGATTTGTGTGATAAGTGCCAGCTTCCGGTCTTCGCTCAAAACTCCCCGTCATGTCTGCTTTTGACGCGTTAATCAACAACCATAAATATGCCTGGCTCACGTCCCTGTGAGCCGCAGATGGGTTACAGCAATTTATTCAGTTGAGCGCGGGCTTCCGGGGAAAGGTCCAACGGGTGGCGATAGTCCGGCGCTTCGGTGGCACGGGTGAACAACGCGACTAGCCAGTCATAGACATAGCGCGTGGCAGCGTGGGCAGGGCGCTCACCTAACTGCGTCAGACGTTCGGTATTACTCGCCGTTGGAGCAAACAGAGTACTGCCTTTCACCACGCGGCTCGCCGGGCGTGAGTCGACGGGCAGATCCGCATAACCCAGCCACGCCAGAAAATTACTGATAGTGGCCCTCAGGCGTGCGGCGCTGGCGCGCTCATCCGGAATGACCGCCTGCAGCTGTTTTGGCAAATCGAGCCGGTAGCTGGTGATTATCAGACAATCTGCCAGCTGCTGGAGCACCGCCGGAGCAATTCCATAGCGACGGGCGTGGGATTCGCTGCGACTCCACTGGCGCAGGTAATTCACCCACAGCGCATGAGCCTGAAAGCCGCTGTCCTGTCGAGCACTGCCGCTGAGCTGCGGGTCGTCCGGGAGGGCGAAAAGATCCATGTTATCGCTGAACAGTTCACTGACTTTTTCTTCACGTGGCTGCTGCACCTGGCTGAGCTGTTCGAAGGTGGAAAGAGGGGGCAGTAAACCTTCCAGCAGCTCACCGAGGGTCGCAGCATGGCCCTGCAATTCACGTACGAGATTTTCTGCCTGGAGACGCGCGCTGGCGGCATCGGTCTGCGGTGCGTGCTGCCAACAGGCCATAATCTGGCGCACAGCCTGTGGCTGACGTTCACTCAGGCGTTCGAAACGCGCCGCACGCAACGCAGGTACCGTCGCCTGTGACAACCATTCGATCAGCCGTTGCAAACTACTGCCATCGAGCGCCTGTAACGTCCCCCAACGCTGGCCCGGCTTCTCAATTAACTGTTGAACGGCTTCGTCAAGATTCAGCTTACGCACGAAGCGGTCGTCCTGCGGAGTAATGGCCCACACCAGGCCCGGTAACGCGCCGTCGTGCTGCGGTTGGGTGTCGCTGACCCAGCTCACCAGCGCACGGGCGCTGGTTGGGATCTGCGCGCGCGTGGCCGCTGCATTACAAATCAGCAGCAGATCGGGCTGCATCTGCTGGCGATAATGTTCCAGCAGCCAGCGGCATTTACTGGCCCACAGTGCATTGTCAGTTCCCTGGGCGGGCTGCGGGATATCAATCAGGTCGACGTTATCCAGCACGCCATTTTCAGTTGGCAAGACCAGTTCAACGGTCAGCAAGGCCAACGCGTTTAGCGGCAGGCTGACGGCATTATGCAACTGTTCGTCGATCAGCGGATGCACTACCGTTTCGCCTTCTGGTTCGCACTCTGGCGTCAGAAAACCCTCAGCGGGTAAGGTGAAACTGTCGACCAGCAGGCTGAGCGGCGCGGCCAGTTCGCGCGCGTTTCCGCATTGCTGGAGCACATGCGCCAGCGTCAGCCACTGACGGGTCAGTTCCTGCTGCTCGCCCCACAGCAGCGCCCAGGCGCTGGCGCGCGCGCTAAGGTCGAGACACGGTAACAGCTGAATAAACTGCTGCCACAGGGAGTCGTCAATCTGCTGCTGATGGGCAGGGACGTTGGCTTGCCAGAAGTGAGCGATAGCTGCCACATCTTCTTCATTCATTCCCGGTACCGGCTGCGTCTGGCGAAGCGATTGCCAGGTATTCAGCCGCGCGGCCACTACTGATTTTTCGACCTGACGCACCGCGCCTTGCTGCAACGCATGGGCGAGAAACACCTGTACCAGTTCCGCCTCACGCATAATGCGCAGGCGTAGCGGAAACGCGTCGTCCGGGGTTTGCGTGCTGTGGCTAAAACGCAGGGCCATCCGCGTCACGGCATGACCGGGGTTAAGGTGCGTGAAATAGTCGAGTGTTTTACTGCCGGTGTGCACCAGCAAACGGCCGTTACCGCTGCTGCAAAGGGTGCCAAGCAGGTGCGCTTTTGCCGCCTGCGAATGGCCGTATAGTGCAATGCTCGCCGGGGCGGACTGCGCGGTTTTCAGCGCTGTTTCCTGCGCTTTTAGCTGATACAAACGCGTGAGCAACGCATCAGCATCGGTATCGAAAAGCGGCGAGGTCCGACGGTTCGCGTGGGTCCAGTCGATGATAGTTTGCAGTCGGCTCATTTCAGGTACACGCTCCCGCTGTCGATCCAGTAATGGCTGCCGCTATGACGGCGGTCGGCCAGAGTATTCAGTTTCAGCGTCAGGGCGTCCGGTGCCACCGGCGTGCCGTCCTGAAGCCAGGCGTCGGCCAGCACAAAGGCTTCCGGGCCTTCGACTTTATTGCCGCCAGTGAGCTGCAGGCGAACCTGCAACACGCCGTCTCCGGCAATGGCTTTTGCCACTTCCGGCGAGTTGATGCTCAGCGTGTACAGCGGCGTCGCGGGCCAGCGGGCATTGGCGAGCTGACGGAAGCCGAGTGTGACGTTACCGCGCAGTGGGAAATGCACCCGCGTATCGACCTTCGCCCCCGGTTTGTCCAGATCGAGCGCTGAATACCAAATATTTTCTTCACGCAGCGTGTTGACGGTGCTTTCCAGCACGCCGAGATAGCGTACGGTGGAGTAGGCGCCGATATCCGCCGCTTTAAAATTAAAGCGCGGCAGACGTAAATCCAGCGCCAGGCTGCACAGCATGGCGCCGACGGCAGCGGTGGATTTCGGGTTACCGATGCGGCCTTGCTGGCTGAACGGATACCATTCGTGAACGTGATAGCTGTCCATCCACACCATGCGATTCACCGGCACCGGCTGCAAATAGCGGATCAGCGCCTGAACGCCAGGCAGGCAGCCCGGACGCCCGGTCACCAACAGCACGTCGCAGGCGTAATGTGAAATCGCTTCGCACACCGCATGCAGCGGGGCGGCGATGGTAAATTCGCCCGCCAGCATTGCGTCGTGTAAATCGCGGAAGCTGACCTGCAACGGCGTGGCGAATAGATCGAAAGGCTCCGAACCGGCTGGCTGCGCGTGGCTGATTGCCTGGCTGACATAATTCATCACGTTGCGGGTCGGGGTCTGAGCTAACAGTTCGCCGAAGGTGGCATGCAGACCCGCCAGCGGATCGTTGATGTCGCTTTCTTCCCACGCCCCAAGAATGGCATGACCAACAGGCATAAACAGCTGCAGGGCCGTTTGCTGGCGCAGCACGGCCTGCGTATCAATGCGCCCGGAATCGCCAAACAGCGTTGCCATCAAGGCTGGCGCATCGGCAATACCGGATTTTTGCAGCTGAGTTTGCAGTGCGGGCAGCACGCAGCGCTGAATAATGTCGAGCAGAATATCGTCGCCCGCTACCTTAAACCCTTCGCGGAACAGCAGCTGCGGCGTGATTTTGACGTTGCTGCCGGTGCCTTCATCCAGTCGATAATGTGTGATAGCCATATCGGTGGTGCCGCCGCCTAAATCGATGGCCGCCACGCGCAGGGCGCGACCTGGACGGCTGCCGGGTTCCGGGTCACGATCCGGGCGGGCAAGGGCGGCGAAAAATGCTTCTGTCTGTCCACCAAAGTGCGACATTGCCTCGTTATACAGCCACACCAGCTGGCCACAGCTGGCTTCGTCCCACTCCATGTGGATTTTTGGCACCGGAACAACGCTTTTGTCCTGCTGTTTTTGCGTCACAAAATCGTCGTCCTGCGGGTGCCAGCCCAGCGCTTTCCACACCAGGGCAATAGCTTCAAACATGCGGCGACGGAAAATCTCGCGTTCTTGTTTCGGCATCGCCGACGGCAGAGTCAAAATCAGGGTACGCAGCTGGCGCGGCGAAGACGGGAAACCGAGGCGCTGGCGGGTCGCCACGCTGTTAATTTGTCCCAGCGCCTGCGACAGAATTTCGCACAGCATATGCGTCATCAGCGTGCTGCGGCTGTACTGCGGTGAAAACACCGGCATCCGCTCATCCTGCGGCAGTGTAAACAGTGGCTGTCCGTCATCGTTCATCAGATAAGCCAGCGGGAACGCGGCAGCCAGCGGTTCGCGCTGTGTACGGCTGTTCATCTGGCTGAAGCGCCAATCCTGAACGGTCGGTGTTTCATCCCATAAATAGCGGCGCGGGCTGGAGATCCCACTGTTGCCTTCGGTGCCCAGACGCTGCATCGCCAGCTTGCGGGCTTCATCGCCCACGCGAACGATTGACGGCCAAACGAACGCATCTTCGCGTCCGCTTTCCACAGAGAAATGCTGTTTGCCAAAGCGCGCTTCGGAGAACTCCAGGCGGCTGGTGAATAACGGGGCATTGAGGAACTGCGGTTCACTCAGCGAGCGTACCTGTAATTCTGCGGTCTGGCGCAAACCATCGTTGGCATCGCCATGATCTTCGATGATCACCCCGCAGGTATGGCTGTTGCCGACGTCCAGAATCAAATCCACCGGGATCGCCGGGGTACTGACGGTGGCGGTGGCGATTTTCACTTCCGGCACGCTAAGCTGTTCACCCAACAGGGCCAGCAGGTTCAGCCAGTGCCCCTGATATTCAAAGCCGCGCATCGCCTGGGCAATGTCACGCTCGCTGCGGTTTTCTTCCATGCTGGCGTGATGGCTGAATACTTCGCGCAGCCAGCCGTCAATCCAGGTTTGATCGAGGAAATCCGCGACTTCTTCATCGCGCCAGGCGAGTGCAAAGCGTGTCCCGTTCAGCAGGTCATTTTCAATCGGGGCCAGAGCGGAAGGGGCGTCGTCACGAATTTGGCTGTCGAGGGCGATGGTGACGCGGTGCGTGTTTCCGGCGCTGTCCGGCTCGGGAAGCTTGCGAATTTGCACGCGCGCCCAGTTGTCCGGCCCTTCCACAAACGTGCGGGGTGGATTAAAACGCAGGAATGGCAGCGGCAGCCAGACGCCGTCGAGCATCGCCAGAGAGTGATCGAGCGGAAGGGTGCTTTCAGGTTTCACCACTTCGGCCTGCTGGCCGTCGATGGCAGGCAGCGTGTAGCGGCTGTTGACGATGTCGTAGTTCAGACGCAGCAGCGGACCGTTGGCGGTTTTACGCACGAAGCGTCCATTACTTAAGGAATCCTGTGGCGTCAGACCAAAATCGAGAAACTGCACCCCGCTGTTAGCAATCAGGGTAACGCTTTGTTGATAATCACATAGGGTAACCAGCATTAGCGCGCCCCCACTTTACGGAACGTTAATGGTACGACGGTGTTTGCGTCGTAGCGTCCGGTACATTCTGCCACGTCGCTGACGCCTGCTTTACAGGTGATTTCGGGAACCGGATAGCGTGAACCATCACTGCAACGCGCGTTGCCACGGCTTTTTACCAACAGCTCGCCGTTCTGATGCAGGCCGGAGAAAATTTCAGCCTTACAGACCACATTGTCGCCATGCACCAGACGCGCATTGCCTTTATTGTTGAGAATTTGATAGCGAAGAGATGGGGCCTTACCGGTGACCGGATCTTTCACGTCGACCAACACACGCCAGGTGCCGTTAAGGAATTTGGTGGTACCAGCGCGCATCTGATCGGCCTCCATCAACAGCGCATCTTTCGGAATGGCAGCGATAATCACCGGTTTTTCCTCCGGCTTCTCTTCTTTCACCGGCTCTTTGACGCTCGCCAGATGCAGCGGCAGGGAGTGCGTCAGTTCTGGCAGTGCAGGTGCCGTCGGTTTTGTCACTGCGATGGGTTCCACATGGGCCAGGACCGGTTCCGAGGAGGTCGTCGACCGAGGCCATAACAGCGGCCCGGCAATGGCGGCGACGAGTACGGCCGCCACCGGTAAGCTCCAAAGCGGAATACGGCGAGAGGCTTTCTGCGCAGCGACGTCCACTGGGGGCTCTGGCTCGACGTTTTCTTCAATGGGTTGTGGTTCAGAAAATTCGTGGGATTCTGCGGCAACGGTCGTCGTCAGCGGTATCGCCAGCAGCGGCTCATCGGCCTGGCTGAAGGTGACTTTCAGCGCGTCTTCATCCGGGATGTCTTCGTAAAGGTCGATAACGGGTTCTGGTGGGGGCGCTAAATGCAGGCAACCAAACAGTTCCTCGCGGGTGCTTTCGTTCAGATTCACAAAGCCCCAAAAGGTGATAACCGGCTTACCGCCGACCAGGAAAACATGGTTATCGCCGGGAAACTGTAACGCTTTTTCAAGCAACGCGCCGAACAGCTGCTGAGCGGTCCTGTCGGACTGCTGGCATTTACGTGCCAGGCTCAGTGCGCCATCGGCCATCATTTCCAGTTGACTCAGCGCGCGCTCACGCACCTCTTCATCGGCGGCTTTCCACGCCAGCACGTCGCCTTCAACCGGCGAATACCAGTCCACGCGATCGCCGTCATCGTTGACCTGCGGGATAGCCAGACACTCAACCAGCGTCTGCTGTTTACGCAGGCGCAGCGTCTCACGAATCTGTAATGCTGATGCAAATACGGCCTGGCCGCCGCCGCCCACGGACTGGAAATCGTCCAGACTGCCGCTGCGTAATAGAGTTTTTGCCACGTTCTTATCCCATCGACTTTTTCACACCGCTACTCTAACGCAGGCGGGAAGGGGATAAACGGGCGAGGAAAAGCCAAAAACAGCAAATACTCTGGCTATTGAAAACGCGTGAAACGCTTGCTTTTTTAGAAAGTTCTTAAGTGAAATTATTGGCGAATAAAACGGCGGAATGGGTTGAATAAGCATAACCTGATGTCGTTTCGTTATTTGCCAGAATAACCCCGTTGTGCTGTGATTAAGCCTCGATTACCCCAAATAATAAGAGCAAAAGGTTTATAACTATGTCTCCAAAACCAACAGGGAAAACGCTGCTGGCCCTGGCCCTCAGCGCATTGTTACCGGCAGGGGCCGCAATGGCGGCAAATAACGATACCCTTATTTACTGCTCCGAAGCGTCACCGGAGTCGTTCAACCCGCAGATTGCCAGTTCCGGGCCGTCGTTCGTGGCCAGTTCCCAGGTGCTGTACAACCGTCTGATAAATTTCGATCCGCAGAAAAACACCCCGATCCCCTCGTTGGCAACCGCCTGGACTATTTCCCCAGACGGTAAAACCTACACCTTTACCCTGCGTCAGGGCGTGAAGTTCAACAGTAATAAATTCTTTAAGCCAACGCGTGATTTCAACGCCGATGACGTTATTTTCTCGGTCATGCGCCAGAAGGATGAAAATAATCCGTACCACAAAGTATCGCAGGGGAATTACGAATATTTCACCGACGTGGGGCTCGATAAGCTCATCAAAGATGTGAAGAAGATTGATGATTATCACGTCCAGTTTGAGTTAACTGAACCAAACGCCGCTTTCCTGGCCGACTGGGGAATGGATTTTGCCTCGATCCTTTCCGCGGAATATGCCGACGCGATGCTGAAAAAAGGGACGCCGGAAAATGTTGATACCTGGCCTATCGGCACAGGACCGTATGCGTTCCAGCAGTATAAAGTCGACTCGCTGATCCGCTATGTTGCTAACCCGCACTATTGGGACGGAGAGGTGCCGACGAAACACCTGATTTTCTCCATCACCCCGAATGTGGAAACGCGTCTGGCGAAACTGCAAACCAACGAATGCCAGATTATCCCTGCGCCGTCGCCAGTGCAGTTCGACGTTATCAAAAAGAACAAAGATTTGGTGCTGCATTCTGTGGATGCGCTTAACGTCGGTTATCTGGCGTTTAACACCGAGAAAAAGCCGTTTGATAACCTGCTGGTACGCCAGGCGTTGAACTACGCGACGGACAAAAAGGCCATCGTCAATGCGGTGTTTATGGGTTCCGGTACGGTCGCCAAATCACCGCTGCCGCCGAAAATGCTTGGTTACGACAGTAATTTGGCAGACTACGATTACAACCCTGAAAAAGCCAAAGCGCTGCTAAAACAGGCAGGGCTTGAGAAGGGCGCGGAAGTGACGCTGTGGTCGATGCCGGTGCAGCGCCCGTATAACCCGAACTCGCGCCGTATCGCCGAGATGATCCAGAGTGACTGGGCGAAAGTAGGAATCAAAGCCAAAATCACAACCTATGAATGGGGTGAATATCTTTCCGGGATGCGCAAAGGCGAACATGATTCGGCACTGTTTGGCTGGATGTCCGACAACGGCGATCCGGACAACTTTGCCGACACGCTGCTAGGCTGTGACAGCATAAAAACGGGCTCGAATGCCGCGCGCTGGTGCGATAAAGGGTATGATGGCCTGGTGAAAAAAGCCAAGCTGACCAGCGACCCGGCCGCACGCGCGAAGCTGTACCAGCAGGCGCAGGAGATTTTCTACCAGCAGGCTCCATGGATTGCCCTGGCCAATGGTAAAACCTTCTTCGCCACGCGCAGCAATGTGACCGGCTACAGCGTCAGCCTGATGGGCAGTGATTTTTCGAAAGTGAAGCTGAATTAAGGAGCAGATATGTCACATTTGGATGAGGTAAGTACCCAGGTAGACGCGGCCATTGAGGACGGTGCTATCATCGGTATGAATGAATTGCTGATTGTGTTGAGTGATGACACCGAACTGAGCCGGGAAGATCGTTATACCCAACAGCAGCGCCTGCGCACTGCTATCGCCCATAAAGGCCGTCATCATAAAGAAGAAGAGGACGCTCGCCACGACAGCCTCACCAAAGGTGGTACGATCGTTTAAGTTTTTGCCATTGTCCCCTTATGTCGAGGGGACAATGCTCAAAATGACCGCCGCGCAACCAGCCATGCACCGACGACCAGCATCACTGCGCCGCAAACCGGGCCGACCAACGCGCGCCACGGAATGCCCTGCTGGCGCAGAATATCCATTGCTAACCCACCAATTAACTGGCTGGCGACCAGCACCGCGATCGTCGTTGCCGCGCCCACGTACTGATAGCCGCTGATGCTGGCAAAAACGAAAAACGAGCCCAGCAGCCCGGGGATTAACGTCCACCATTTAACGCTCGAGGCCAGTTCCTGAAAGCCGCTCAGCCCGTGTTTAATCAGCAAAATCGACACAAACAACACAATGCCTACCAGCGAATTGAGTAGCATGGCAATGATGATCGTCGACGCCGATTGGGTGATGCGTACCATCAGCGTGTTCTGGATAACCAGACCGATACCGGCGGCAATCAGAAAGGTGAGGGTTAGCGACTGGTTCATCCTCGGGCGTCCGGATCCTGACGATCGTCGAGCTGTAACTGCATAAACGTCAGATCGAGCCAACGTCCGAACTTGGTCCCGACCTGTGCCATTTGCGCGGTGGTAACGAAACCGAGCGTTTCATGCAGCTTCAGCGATGCCTGATTCTGCGACTCAATACCCGCCACCATGACGTGTTTACCGATAAGTCTGGCCTCAGTGATTAACTGAGTCAGCAGCGCACGGCCGAGGCCTTTACCCTGATGCTGGGGGTGAACGTAAACGGAGTGCTCAACGGTATGGCGAAAACCATCGAATGCGCGCCAGTCACCAAAAGAGGCGTAGCCAGTCACGGTGCCGTTTTCTTCGCTAACCAGCACCGGATAACCCGCAATCTGGCGGGCTTCGTACCACGCGATACGGTTGTCGGTGTCAACGGTTTGATCGTTCCAGATGGCGGCGGTGTGCAGCACCGCGTGATTATAGATTTCCGCGATCGCCGCGCAGTCTTCTTTGCTTGCGTAACGAATGTTCATGGCTGGCCTCGATTGTTCACTATAGTAGTACGGTATAGATACTATAGTTCTGTCTGTTTTGACAAGAGGCTTGCGTTATTTGGTGATAACAACTTTAGGATGGGTGTTGAACTCCTAAACTTTGACATTAATCGCAATATTCCTTTGAGCAGTTATTTCCGCAGTTTTAATAACTGTATGCTTATACTTAACAAGTAATTCTAGTAGCTTATCAAAATTTTCATTTTTAAAGTTAGGTCCTAAAATCACGCTTTTCAATTCTAACGGATGAAATTTTAGATCCGAGAACAAATTATCACTTGAGACACTATCATAAGTTGATATTCTCCACTCCTGTTCGGTGCTCCAATCTTTGGTTTTCAGATAAGTTATCTCATGGGCCAGGTATTTTATTGACTTTTTTTCATTATGAAATAAAAGATGTGCCATTCCATCCGCTGAATATGTATGAGGAAGATCGTTAGAATAGATTATAGGTTCCGCTATTAACCACGCGCTATCTAATTCATCATTGCAAGAAAATTCTAATACTACTCCTGAGTAATGGTCTGCATAATGATTCCACATGGACGTAATTGCGGGGTTAATAGTGAGACATAGTATCCGCATTCTCTTAATCATTGACTCCCATATAATTTTAAAGTCATCGATAGACTGTTCAGCACCGTCTCCAATCGGAGGGTTGCCCATTATCGAATCAAATTTATCCATTAACTCTTCTGGTATCCCTTGTGGAAACATTGTTTTGAACTGAATAATCATATTTTTAATGTTGGAATGGAGTTCATCTAAATCTCGCCGTGGGTTTTTTAGTTCATTAATAATCAATTTAACCAAGGATTTAGATATTTTATCAGATGTTACATTTGACATTACCTCTCTGGGGACATCGAAAGGATCATTGAAAATCAAAGGTGAACTCCACCTTAATGAACAATTTTCGAGTACAGCTAACGCCGTGTCAAAGGTCATGTATTTATAAAATGATTTTTGTTCATGCATGCGTAGATGCGATCTCATAGAAATTCCTTAATATAAAGCTAGAATATTATAATTCATTATGGCCCTAGGATTTGCTAAATAAAAGATGATAAGTAACTTTTTGAACAGATGCAATTGGTCCTGAAAATGCACTATAGTATTAAGCCATGAATACTATTGAAGACAATCTCAACCAGCGTATTAGCGCGCGCATTCGTATCGAGCGCGAATCCCGGGGCTGGTCGCTGAGCGAACTGGCAGAACGGGCAGGTGCGTCCCGGGCGATGATCCACAAGATTGAGCGGGGCGACAGTAGCCCGACGGCGACCATGCTCGGGCGACTTTCTGGTGCGTTTGGGATAAGCATGTCCACGCTTATTGCCCGGGCGGAAATGCAGGAAGGCAAACTCCTGCGTCTTGCCCATCAGCCGGTGTGGCGCGATCCGCAAAGCCATTATTTACGCCGTCACGTCTCTCCGCGCAGTGATTTACCCATCGATTTAGTGCAGGTCGAACTGCCTGCGGGCAGCGATATCCCGATGCCCGCATCGTCGTATGCCCTGGCGCGTCAGTTAATCTGGCTGCAGCAGGGAGAACTGCTGTTCATCGAAGGCGACACTCGCCATGCGATGCACGCCGGTGACTGTCTGGAACTCGGGCCGCCGAACGACTGCCGTTTTGTGAACGAAACCGATCAACCGTGCATTTACCTTGTCGTACGTCTGAATCATTCAGGCTCATAAAGACAAGGCGCTGGTGCGGATTAACGTCCAGGATTAAAAGCTGAATTCCCAATAAGGAGCTGATCATGAGTCAACAGACATCACGCCACCGTCGATGGGTGCTGGCATCGCGTCCGCACGGCGAGCCGGTACAGGATAATTTCCGCCTGGAAGAGGGCGATGTGCCGACGCCGGGCGACGGACAGCTGTTGCTGCGCACCGTTTATCTTTCGCTCGATCCTTATATGCGAGGCCGCATGAGCGACGCGCCATCCTATTCGCCGCCGGTAGAAATCGGCGCCACGATGGTCGGCGGCACGGTAAGCCGCGTTGAGCAGTCGAACCATGTCGATTACAAAACCGGTGACTGGGTGCTGAGTTACGGTGGCTGGCAGAACTATGAAGTTTCCGACGGGCAGGGGCTGGTCAAACTCGGCGATAATCCGCAACATCCGTCCTGGGCGCTGGGTATCCTTGGGATGCCGGGCTTTACAGCGTACATGGGCTTGCTGGATATCGGCCAGCCGAAAGCCGGTGAAACGCTGGTGGTTGCCGCCGCCACCGGGCCGGTGGGTGCGACGGTCGGACAGATTGGCAAGATTAAAGGCTGCCGCGTCGTGGGCGTGGCAGGCGGTAGCGAAAAATGTCGTCATGCTGTGGACACCCTTGGCTTCGACGTGTGTCTCGATCACCGGGCGGAGGATTTCGCTGAGCAGTTGGCAAAAGCCTGCCCACAGGGCATTGATGTGTACTATGAAAACGTCGGCGGTAAAGTCTTTGATGCGGTACTGCCGCTGCTGAACACCTCGGCCCGCGTGCCAGTATGCGGTCTGGTGAGCGGCTACAGCGCCACGGAACTGCCGGCCGGGCCCGATCGTTTGCCGTTGCTGATGGGCACTTTGCTGAAAAAACGCATTCGCATGCAGGGTTTTATCATTGGTCAGGACTACGGGCACCGCATCGGTGAGTTCCAGGCTGACATGGGACAGTGGATAAATGACGGTTCGATAAAATATCGTGAACAGGTCACCGATGGGCTAGAAAATGCGCCAGAAACCTTTATCGGTATGCTAAAAGGCAAAAATTTCGGTAAAGTCGTTATTCGTGTCGGCACCGACGTGTAAAAAAACAACTGCGGCGCCATGCGCGCCGCAATTTTTCGTGCAAAAAATCCATTAGCGTCTTTAATTAATCATGCAATAGCCTATTTGTATGATGTGTACGGCCTAAATTAACAACCTAATAATTAAATAGTTAATATTTGTAGCAGATTGGTCCATGTTATTTCCAACACCACCCGCGATATAGGATATATCCTGATATTGTGCTGAGTTGTTTACTCGCAGGCCGTAATGAGAACAATGATTATGGAAACAGGAAATAACCATGCTTGATTTTGAAAAAGCGCAACGTATGAGCCTGACGATGCAGGTCGAAGTGAATTTAAAAAGCGCGTTGATTATTGGGGCACTGAAGCCCGGAGCTCGCCTGGTAACCCGGGATTTGGCTGAACAGCTCGGGACCAGCATCACCCCGGTGCGGGAAGCGCTGCTGCGGCTGGTATCTTCCGGGGCACTGCAGGCTACACCGGCGCAGGCATTTTTAGTGCCGGAGGTGTCGCTCCAGCGGTATAACGAAATCAATCAGATCCGTAAAAAGCTGGAAAGCATGGCAGTGTCTACGGCAGCAACGCTGATGACGGAGGAAAAACTGCGGGATTTACGCCGCCACGTTGATGCTTTCCATAATGCGAAAGCGCAGGGCGATATGGAGGGAGCGTTACAATCTAACTGCCGGTTCCGTTTTCATCTGTATGACTACGCAGAGATGCCGACGCTGACTGCGCTCATCGAACAGTTATGGGTGCGCATCGGGCCGTGTTTTAACTTTTTACATCCGCTGTCGTGCGAAATTTTTAAACAGGATCGGTATTATGACGATCTGTTAAGTGCGCTGGAAAAAAAGGATCAGGCGGAGAGTGGGGCGGCGATTTGTCGGGCTATCGATCAAGGTGCGGCTATTTTGCAGCGCCAGTACGTAAATTAATGCAGATAATTAATTTCGGTAATTAATAAATAACATGCGTGCCGGGTATTCCGGCACGCTGATATGGCTATTTAAACTAATTATGTTACTGGAACTGATAGGCCACCGATAAACCCACACCATAATTACGGCCAGGCGCAGGCTCGTAATAACGACCGTTAGATTCGTTCACAATTACCGAACCTACGTATTCGCGGTCGAACAGGTTATCGACGCGGCCAAAGACATCCATTTTCCAGTTGTCGGCGATGTTGAATTTATAACCGGTATTCAGACCGACCACGGTCCACGACGGCGCTTTGGCGGTGTTTTCGTCATTGGCCATGATATCGCTCAGATAGCGGATATCGCTGCCTGCATACCAGCCCATTTCCGGCTCATAGCCGAACGAGGCGTAACCCATGTTACGGGCGATGCCCGGAATACGGTTACCGTTACAGTTGGCGTCATCACAGACGTTGCTGCGGTAGGTCGCGTCCAGCCACGTCCAGGCGGCTTTCAGTTTCCAGCTTTCACCAAACTGCTGATCGAGCGACAACTCCGCGCCCTGACGACGGGTTTTACCGGCGTTTTTATAGGTGGTACGCCCGCCACTGCTGGTGTCGGTCACGATTTCGTTATCGGTGTCGGTCTGGAACAGGGCGGCGGTCAGAAGGCCATTGCCAATACGCGTTTTGCTGCCGATTTCGACCGTTTCGTTAGTCGATGGCTCAAGGCCAAAGTTCAGTCCGCTCTGGTTATCCGGGCGATAGGAAAGCTCGTTGATGGTCGGTGTTTCAAAGCCGCGTCCTGCCGAGACGTACACGTTCCATGCATCGGTCACTGCATATTTCAGAGAGCCTGCCGGAAGCCATTTATGGTAGCTGGCATCGCCGCTGTCATCGCCGTTACCCGGCGTGACGTAAAAATCGTTGGAGTCGAACCACACTGAGCTGTAGCGCACGCCCGCGTCCAGCGACAGTTTGTCGGTGAGTTGCCATTGGGTTTGCAGATACGGGTCGAGGTTCCACATCAGGTTACGCTCGTTCCGGCGCATTGCGCCTTTCTGTCCATAGTCCGGCACGCCGTTATCCATCACAAAGTTTTCGTAACCTTTGCGCTTCTCGCTCATGTTTTCGTAATCGAGGCCGGTGGTAAACGTGACCGGCACCAGCAGTTCACCACGGTGCGTCCAGCGGGTATCAATGCCCTGATAATGGCGGTCGAGGTCGATTACGCCGCCGGAATGTGAAGGGTTGAGCTGCGGCCCCATTGGGATCGACTGATATTGCGTGGTCTGGCGTTCCCCGGCGTACATCATCACGCTGAGGTCGTCGTTTTCGCTAAGCTGGCGTTCATAACGCATACCCGCCTGGGTCTGTTTGATATCTTTGCGGGTGTTGTACTGATCGCCACGTGGCGATTGCTGCGGATCGGCGCGCCATTCGTTGTAGCTCAGGCCGCCCGGATCGTTAGCTTTAATGTCGACGCTGTTAAACATCAGGGTCAGTTTGCTGACGTCGTTAATGCGCACGCCGAGTTTGGCATTGGCGAGGTTTTTACGCGCGCCGCTGTGATCGCGATAACCGTGGGTGTCGAAACGGGTGGTGGAGACGGTGTAATCCACGTCTCCCGCCTGCGTACCGTCGCCGACTGCACCGCTGGCTTTCAGGCCGTAACGCCAGCTGCCATAACTGCCGTAATAACTGCTGGCTTCAATGGTGGTCGGCTGCTGGCCGGTTTCGGTGGTGACATTCATTACCCCGCCAGATGAGTTACCGTACAGCGCTGAGAATGGGCCGCGCAGTACTTCGATATTTTCGACGCTGCTGATGTCAATGTTTGAGGTCTGACCCTGGCCGTCCGGCATTGTGGAGGGAATACCGTCCACGTACAGGCGAATGCCGCGCACGCCGAAGGTCGAGCGAGAGCCGAACCCGCGAATAGACAGCTGCAAATCCTGGGCAAAGTTCTGACGATTCTGTACCTGCAGGCCGGGCACCGCACCGAGGGATTCAGACAGGTTCACGCGCGGCGTAGCGTGGCGCATATCGTCACCATTCACCACGCTCACGGCGGCGGGTGTATCAAGTTCAGAGACGGTTTGTGGGCTGGCGGAGACCACCATCGTCTGTTCATCGGCGGCGAACGCGTCTGGCAGTGGAAGAAGCGGCAAAAGTAATGCCGGAAGCGCGGCCCTGCGGACAGTAATGATTTTCATGCAATTCTCGTGATAATGAACCAAATGGAACAACTGTGAATATGTTAATGCTTTTGTAAATTATTTGAAAATCATAACGGCACTTAACGTTAAACGAAGGTTTAACAATGGCACATTTCCAGCGAAACAGCGGAAATATCACTGCCCTTTTAATCTAATAATGATTACTATTCTCAACAACTAACGTGGCGCAAAGACGCTACGAGCAGGAAGCATGTCGGGCAATACAAAATTTGGTTTTTAAAAAGGGAGTCGTCATGTCTTTACGTCATATGTCCATGCCGCGTTTACGCCGTTCTCTGCTGTTATCTTCACTGCTGCTCGCGGGCTCATTCAGCGCCCATGCGGCGGATGAAATGCTGCGCAAAGCCGTCGGCAAAGGGGCTTACGAAATGGCACTCAGCGAGCAGGAAAATGCGCTGTGGGTGGCCACATCACAGAGTCGTAAAACCGAAAAGGGCGGGGTGATTTACCGTCTCGACCCGGTAACGCTGGAGGCGACCCAGCTGATTCACAGCGATTTAAAACCGTTCGGTGCGACGATCGATAACCAGACGCAGACTCTGTGGTTTGGCAATACCACCAACGGCACCATTACTGCCATTGATGGCAAAACCGGTGATGTGAAAGGGCGCGTGGTGCTCGATTCGCGCCAGCGCAGCGAAACCGTTAAGCCGTTGCAACCGCGCGAGCTGGCGTCTAACGACAAAACCAACACCGTGTACGTGACCGGCGTCGGCAAAGAAAGCGTGGTATGGGTGATTGATGGCGAAACGCTGAAGCTGAAAGCGACCATTAGCGGAACCGGTAATCGTAGCACCGCTCTGGCGCTGGATAACGATGCGCAGCGTCTGTATACCGTTAGCGCTGACGGCGAGCTGATCACCATCAACACTGCCAGTAACAGCATTCTGACGCGTCAGAAACTGGTGGATGACGGCAAAGAACACGCCTTCCTGAATATCGCGCTGGATACCGCGAATCACCGCGCCTGGATCACCGATTTCAAACAGCCGGAGCTGTTGGTGGTGGATTACCGGGACGGCAAAGTGCTGAACAAAATTGCGGTGCCAGAATCGCTGGCCGTGAAGTTCAACCCGGTGCGTAATGAAGTTTACGTGACTCACCGCAAAGCCGGGAAAGTCAGCGTGATTGATGCGAAAACCAATAAAGTGGTGAAAACCTTCGATACTCCAACGTACCCTAATAGCCTGGCGCTTTCCGCCGATGGCAAAACGCTGTACGTGAGTGTTAAGCAGGAATCCACCCGCGAGAAAGAAGCCACGCAGCCGGATGATGTGATTCGTATTACGCTGTAATCCACAAAAAAGCCGCTCAGTTGAGCGGCTTTTTCGCAGGCCCGGCAAGCTTGCGCCGCCGGGTGTTCATCATACTGCCCGGTGGCGTTTACGCTGACCGGGCCTGCTACTACTTCACATCGTCCGGATGAACCGGCGCGGTACTGTGAATTTCACTCACGCGCTTACGCACGCCAAACCAGCCCGCAACCAGCAGCACCGCTAACAGCGGAATCGAGGCGATGGTGTAGGTGCCGTTCGGGTAATCGAAGGCCATCAGCACCAGTACGCTGAACAGGAACAGCAGCGTCAGCCAGGAGGTAAACGGCGCACCCGGCAGCTTGAAGCTGACGTCAGCGCATTTCCCTTCCTTAATGAACTTACGCAGGCGCATCTGGCACACCACGATAAATGCCCAGGAAGCGATGATGCCGATAGACGCGACGTTCAGGACAATCTCAAACACCTGAGACGGTACCAGATAGTTCAGGAACACGCCAAAGACATAGACCACCAGCGTCGCAAGGATCCCGGCGTAAGGCACCTGTTGTTTGCTCATTTTTGACATGAACTTCGGTGCGGAACCGCCCATCGACATAGAGCGCAGAATACGACCCGTCGAATATAACCCGGAGTTCAGGCTGGAGAGGGCTGCGGTCAGCACCACCATGTTCATCACATCGCCGATATACGGCACGCCGAGCTTTGAGAAGAAGGTCACGAACGGACTTTGTCCTGCCTGATAGGCATTCCATGGCAGCAACAGAACCAGCAATACCACTGAGCCGACGTAGAACAGACCAATACGCCAGATAACGCTGTTAATCGCTTTCGGCACCATGGTCTGCGGGTCTTTACATTCCCCCGCAGCAGTCCCGACCAGTTCAATAGAGGCGAAAGCAAACACCACGCCCTGAACCAGCACCAGCGCAGGCAGCAGGCCATGCGGGAATAAACCGCCATTATCGGTGATTAAATGGAAGCCGGTGGTGCCGCCGTCAAGCGGCTTGCCAGTGCCGAGGAAAATAGTCCCGACCACGAGGAATGCAACGATCGCCAGTACTTTTACCAGTGCGAACCAGAACTCCATCTCGGCGAACCACTTCACGCCAATCATGTTCATGGTGCCGACAATCGCCAGCGCACCGAGCGCAAAGATCCACTGCGGTACGTCGCCAAACGCGCCCCAGTAGTGCATGTACAGCGCCACAGCGGTGATGTCGACTATCCCGGTCATCGCCCAGTTAACGAAATACATCCAGCCCGCCACGTAGGCGGCTTTTTCGCCAAGGAATTCACGCGCGTAGGACACGAAGCTGCCGCTGGACGGACGGTGAAGTACCAGTTCGCCGAGCGCACGAAGAATAAAGAAGGAGAAAATACCGCACACCAGATAGACGATGGCGAGAGAGGGGCCAGCCATCTGTAGGCGTGCACCGGCACCCAAAAACAGACCGGTACCGATTGCGCCGCCAATGGCGATCATTTGAACCTGACGGTTGCCCATCGCTTTGTGATAACCCGCTTCATGCGAGTTCAGCCAGCGGCGTTTAGCTGCGTGATGCTCCGCCGCGCTGTTGTTTTGTGTGGTCATTGTTGTATCCCATTTACCTGTCTTTACCCCAATCTGGGGCCCAAAAAGTACCGCCGCGTTTAAACGATTGCGTGGCAGCACACAATTCTGCCTTTCTCAACATTCTGACGCAGAGATAAGGCAAAACATGGCGCAGCATCGTACCTGCAAATGGTAAGCGACGCAAAACTTACCCGCCGATCCAGTGACGGACGTCGTAACATTTCGTGTGGTCAGATCTGCTGTTTAATCGGAAACCAACAGCATAACTAATCGGGAGAGATTCCAGTAAGTTACGCCAGACGTAGTGCATCAATCAGTAAAGCAAACGCCGCAGTGTGCAGGCGTCTTCCTGGGTAGTAGAGGTTATAGCCGGGAATGGCGGGCACCCGTCTTCGAGAACTCATTCATGAATCATATTCATAGTACCAATCTGATTATGCAGTCTTATCCTCGATCGCGTTCCGCGCTACGCTGAATAGATCAACCAGGAGGAAGTATGAAAATTATTCGTAGTGGTTCACTGCCGTCTGTAACCGGTCCAGAGCAATGGTTTACCGGCAAGGTCAGGATTGATGCGCCGTTTCAGGCAACAGAACCGGCAAAAGTCGGTGGGGCAACGGTAACGTTTGAACCGGGCGCACGCACCGCGTGGCACACGCATCCGCTGGGGCAGACGCTGATCGTGACGCAGGGCCGCGGCTGGTTGCAGGAAGAAGGGAAAGAAGCGCAGGCACTGAATCAGGGCGATATCGCGTGGATCCCGCCGGGTATCAAACATTGGCACGGTGCAAGTTCAGCAACGGCGATGACGCATATCGCCATTGCTGAGTCCGAGAATGGCTCGCCCGTGACCTGGCTTGATAAAGTTTCAGATGAAGAATACGCCGGACGCTAATTAACGAAGGATTCTTTACCTCTGATGCAGGCCTGGGGAGTTAATTCAGGCCTGCATTCGCTTTTTTATTGCCCGGAGGGAGTAAGCTTAATACTCAAAAATAACGATTCCAGCCTAAGGAAAGTGCGAGTAATGACGTTAAAAATCAGTGTGCTACTGGAAAATGAACTCTCTGTCAGTGCAGTACAACCACTTTCTGTCAAAGCCGGTCTCAGTCTGTTGGTTCAGGATGACACGGTTGCAATCTTGTTTGACACAGGCCCTGATGGACGTTTCCTGCAAAATGCGGCGCTGATGGGCGTCGATCTCTCGACCCTTACCGCAACGGTGCTCTCACATGGTCATTATGACCATTGTGGAGGCGTCCCGTGGTTGCCGGACAATAGTCGTATTATCTGTCACCCGCAAATCGCAGATGAGCGCTACGCGTCTGTGAAAATTCTTGGCTACACTCAGAAAATCAAGAGATTATCGTTAGACAACGACTACTCACGTCACCGAATGGAATATAGCACTGAGCCCGTGCATATCAGCGAACGCTTTATATGGTCAGGGGAAATCCCAATGCCCAAACAGAAGGCATACGGTATTATTGCAGGCAAAAATTCAGGTGTGGATACAGTCATTGACGAAGGGGTACTCATTTATAAGTCTGACAAGGGCCTCGTGATTATTATTGGCTGTGGCCATCGCGGAATTATTAATATTGTGCGTCATTGTCAGAATATCACTGGGATCAATCATATCCATGCTTTATTCGGTGGTTTCCATCTACGCAGTGCCTCACCGCGAATGCTGTGGCAAGTCAGAGCATTTCTGCGTCAGCAAAAGCCGGATAAAATAATGGGCTGTCATTGTACCGGCGCGTGGGGCAGATTGTGGTTGCAAGAGGTCATCACGCCAGCCGCAGGGGATACGTACGTATTCGAATAAATACCAGGCGATCGCTTCGTTTCATTTTGGGCAATAAAAACGGGGGAAAGGTGAGGATCAACGTGGTTGGTACCAGCGGCGTGGGAAAATCCACGCTCGCTCGCCGTCTGGCAACACAGTTAAATGTACCCTATATCGAAATGGATACGCTCTACTGGCGTCCACAGTGGCAGGGTACACCGGACGATGAACTGTTCGCCAGACTGGCTGACCTGTTGGCGGCCAGTGAAAGCTGGGTGCTTGATGGTAATTATAACCGTACACGACCGGTGAAATGGCGCAATGTGGAAATGATCGTGTGGGTGGATTATGGCTTCTGGCGCACGTTACGTCAGGCTGTTGGTCGGGCACTTTGGCGAGCGTGGACGAAACAGGAACTGTGGCCAGGCACCGGAAATCACGAAAGTTTTCGACTCTCTTTTTTAAGTCGAGACTCGATTATTTTATGGACGCTAAAAACCTGGCATAAAAATCGACAGCGTTATTTGGCCGATATGCACGATCCTCAATTTGCCGGGCTGACCTTCGTCAGGCTACGAAATCAGGCCGATACTGATGCTCTTATTGCAAAATTGACGGTAAGCGCTAACAACTGATATCTAATTTTGTGCAGAGCAAATGTAAATAAATTGTTTCTCACGCGGCTCAAGCCCTTCTAATAATGCAGACATGTTCCTCATCAAGAGCCTGCGACATGTCTTACCGAATCAGCATTCTGGATAAAAGCCCACTGGCAGATGGCGAGACCGCATCTCAGGCACTAGCACGCACGTTAACACTGGCGCAACAGGCTGACGCCTGGGGCTATCACCGTTTATGGATTGCCGAGCATCACAACACGCCACAGTTGGCGAGCCCGTCCCCGGAAGTGGTGATTGGCTGGCTGCTGGGGCAGACGCACCGTATTCGGATCGGGTCCGGCGGCGTGATGCTGCAACACTACAGCCCATACAAAGTGGCGGAAAACTTCAATCTGCTGGCATCGCTAGCCCCGGGGCGCGTTGATCTGGGCGTCGGGAAAGCGCCAGGCGGTTTACCGCATTCCACTCGTGCGTTGCAGCATGGCGTAGATCTGCAACAGAAGGGGACGTTCGCTGATCAGCTCGCACAACTGGACAACTGGTTATCGCTGACGCGAGCGGAAAGCGCTGATACGGTGCTGGCGACGCCTGTTCCACCGCAGCGCCCGGACGGTTTTCTGCTGGGGGCGAGCCTCGAAAGTGCCGAACTGGCCGCCCGACTCGACTGGAATTTTGTTTTTGCGGCGCACCTCAACGGTGACAAAAATTTACTGCGTGATGTTCTGACTCGCTGGCGCGACCGCAGCCTGCGGGATGCGATAGTCGCAGTCCAGGTGATTGTCGCGGCGGATGCGTCACAGGCTGCGAAGCTTGCCGCACAGGTGGAGGTCTGGGGCGTGCGGCTTGAAAACGGTCAGCGCGTGTCGGTGGCCAGCCAGCAGCAGGCCGATGCTTTTGCGCATCAGGCGGGAAGCCCGGCGGTGGAGATTGTGCGCCGCGAATCGGCCGTCATTGCGGGCACCGCGCGCCAGGTTCATGACCAACTCGATACGCTGCATCACACGTTTGGTATCGACGAATTCATTATCGACACCCCGGTGGCTGAAGGTGCGGCCCGTCTGGCGTCGTTGCGACTGCTGGCCGAAGAACTTAACCGCGCGGAGGTGCTGTCATGAGCTTAGAACAACAGCTGATTACCTGGCGGCGCGAGCTGCATCAGTTCCCGGAGCTGTCTTTACAGGAGGTGGCGACCACCGCGCGCATTCGCGACTGGCTGCAAAGCGCCGGGCTGTCAATTTTGCCCTATGCGTTGAAAACCGGCCTGGTGGTTGAGATTGGGCAGGGTGAAAAAGTGATAGCGCTGCGCGCAGACATCGACGCTCTGCCGATTGAAGAGGCCGCAGACGTAGCGTTCCGTTCGCAAAATGCAGGTGTTATGCACGCCTGCGGCCATGATATTCACACCAGCGTGATGCTTGGCGCGGCGCTGCTGCTCAAAGCCCGCGAAGCACAGTTACCGGGTCGAGTCCGTATTCTGTTTCAACCTGCCGAAGAGAATTTTGGCGGCGCAAAAACGCTGATCCGCGCCGGAGCGCTGGAAGGTGTTTCCGCCATTTTCGGTATGCATAATGAACCAGGGCTGCCGGTGGGCGCCTTTGCCACCCGCGGCGGGGCGTTCTACGCCAACGTAGATCGTTTCGTGGTGCGGGTGCACGGAAAGGGCGCCCACGCAGCCCGCCCTCATGAAGGACAAGATGCGATCCTGCTCGCCAGCCAGTTGGTGAGCGCTCTGCAAAGCGTCGCCAGTCGCGAAGTTAACACCCTGGATTCGATGGTGCTGAGCGTGACGCGCATTCAGGGCGGCAATACCTGGAACGTGCTGCCAGAAAACGTCGAACTGGAAGGCACGTTGCGCACCCATCGAACCGAAGTTCAGCAGCAGGTTAAAGCCCGAGTGAGCGAAATCGCCGCCGGGTTTGCTGGCGCATTCCGGGCGCAAATCGACGTTATCTGGCACGCGGGGCCAACCGCACTGGTGAATACCGCCGAATGGGCCGAATTCGCCACCACCGTGGCCGACGAGGTGGGTTATCACACCACGACCGCAGATTTACACATGGGTGGTGAAGATTTTGCCGTGTATTTGCAGCAGACACCTGGCGCATTTGTCAGCATCGGCAGCGCCAGTGAATTTGGCCTGCACCATCCGGCGTTTAATCCGGATGAAAAACTGATCGCTCCGGCGGCGCACTATTTCGCAACGCTGGCAGAAAAAGCCTTACAGCACCTTTAATTTCATTCTTAATTTTTATTACCGGCAGGGTAAGGGGTCATTATGTCTACAGCACGGCAATTACGGCTTGGCACGATATTACATGGTGCATCTGGAAATATGTCTGCCTGGCGTCATCCGGCGGCGCAGGTCGACGCCAGTATTAATTTTGAGTTTGTGAAACAGACAGCGTTAAAAGCGGAGCAAGGCAAGCTGGATTTTATTTTTGTTGCCGACGGCCTGTATATCAATGAAAAGTCGATCCCTCATTTTTTAAATCGCTTTGAACCGCTGACCGTCTTATCGGCGCTGGCGAGCGTGACGCAGCATCTCGGTCTGGTCGGCACGCTGTCGACATCATATAGCGAACCGTTTATCACCGCCCGCCAGTTCGCGAGCCTCGACCATTTGAGCAATGGCCGCGCGGGCTGGAACGTGGTGACGTCGCCCCTGGAAGGGTCGGCGAAGAACTTTTCCCGTGCACAGCATCCCGAACACGCGCTGCGCTATCGCATCGCCGATGAATATTTGCAGGTGGTAAAAGGGCTGTGGGATTCCTGGGAAGACGATGCGTTTGTGCGTAACAAGGCCAGCGGGCAGTTCTTCGATGCGTCAAAACTGCACACCCTCGATCATCACGGTGATTTTTTCCAGGTTGCCGGCCCGCTAAATATTGGACGTACGCCGCAGGGCAGGCCGATTATATTCCAGGCGGGGGCGTCGGATGACGGCAAAAAATTAGCCGCCACCCATGCTGACGCTATTTTCACCCATCATGAATCCCTGACAGAAGCGCAGGATTTTTATCGCGATGTGAAAAGCCAGCTCGAAATTCACGGCCGTCGTGCTGATGAGCTGCATATTTTCCAGGGCGTAAGCGTGATTGTCGGGGATGACGCCCACGATGTGGAACAGCAATATCAGACCACTGCCGCACTGGTGTCAGTGGAAGACGCGCTGAATTATCTGGGGCGTTATTTCGAACATCACGATTTCAGCCAGTATCCGCTGGATGAACCTTTCCCTGAACTGGGCGACCTCGGACAGAACAGTTTCCGCAGCACCACGGATGAAATCAAACGCAATGCCCGCGTGCGCGGGTTAACCCTGCGACAGGTGGCGCTGGAAGCGGCCAGTCCACGCCCGCGATTTTCCGGCACGCCGGAGGAGGTTGCCGATGGTTTACAGTTGTGGTTCGACAGCCACGCAGCGGACGGGTTCATCATCCAGGGCGGCACGCCGGATACCTTCCCGCGCTTTGTCGACAGGGTCGTGCCAGTGCTGCAGGCGCGTGGCCTGTTCCGTCAGGATTATCCTGGCACAACGCTTCGTGAAAGCCTCGGGCTGACGCTGCCCGTCAATCAGTTCACACAATAATTGCCAGCACTGTTCACAAAACAATAAGAGAGACTTCACCATGCAAAAATCATCGCTACTGCTGGCAATCGCGCTGGCATTTTCCGGGCTGGCGCAGGCCAGCGACGTCACCATTAACGGTACAGGCGTGAGCGTCGAGGCCAATAAAGTGCCGGTGAATACCGATAAAAATCCGTCGGCGATAGCTCAACTTCCAGCGGGCTTTAAACCGGCGGTGCCGGGCAAATTCACCGTTGCCGTGGCGGGCCTGAATCAGCCGCCGCTGACCGTGTTTTCCGATGACAACAAAACCCTGCTTGGCAGCGAAGTGGATATCGCTCGTCTGGTCGCCGACAGCCTCGGGCTGCAGCTCAACGTGGTAGTGACCTCCTGGGAAGACTGGCCGCTCGGCGTGGCCTCCGGCAAATATGATGCCGCAGTCAGCAATATTACGGTGACCAAAGAGCGCAAAGAGAAGTTTGATTTCGCCACCTACCGCAAGGATTCGCTGGGGTTCTACGTCAAATCGGGCAGTTCAATTGGCAAGATTGAGAAAGCGGAAGATATCGCCGGATTGCGGATTATCGTCGGCTCCGGTACCAACCAGGAAGCCATTCTGCTGGCGTGGAACGCGGAAAACCTCAAAAAGGGCTTAAAACCATTTATCCCGGTTTATACCAAAGATGATGCGGCGCAAACCCTGGCGCTGCAGTCCGGACGCGCCGATGCCTATTTTGGTCCGAACGTGATTGGTGCATGGAAAGCGGCATTGAACGGCAAAACGCAACTTGTCGGCAGCGTCGACGGCGGCTGGCCAAAGGCCGCACACATCGCCGTGACGCTGAAAAAAGGCAGCGGTTTAGCTGAACCGGTACAAACGGCGCTGAACGGCGTAATCCAGAACGGTGATTACGACAAAGTGCTGAACCGCTGGGGCGAAGGCGTGGAGCGCATTCCGCATTCTGAACTCAACCCTGCCGGACTCGGCGACTGAGGAGCCTCACCATGACTGAACGCTTTCGTGATGTTTCCCCGGAAGATGCCGAGCTTGAGCCGATTTTAGATGGCCTGTTTGCCGAATATGCCGCGCGTTACGGCGACTACTTTTCGCGTGATGCGGAAGTGGAACAGACCGAGTGGTATCTCGCGCCGCAGGGGCTGTTTATCGTGCTGGAGCGCGACGGCGCGATCATCGCCACTGGGGCGTACAAACCCTATGACGAGCAGACCGCGGAAATTAAGCGCATCTGGACTGACAAAACGCTGCGCCAGCAGGGACTCGCCGGACGGGTGGTGGCCGAACTTGAACGTAGGGCACGGCTCGCGGGCTATGTGCAGATGTACCTGACCACCGGTTTTCGCCAGCCGGAAGCGGTGCGTTTGTATCTCAGCCAGGGCTATCAGCCGCAGTTCGATCTCGATCGCGACCCGGAAGAGTACAGTCGTCCGCCGTTTGACGGTCGACTGCGGTTCACCAAAGCGCTGGCGCTGCCGGTGCTTAGCAAAAGTGCCTGAGGAATGACAATGAAGAGCAACGAAACCATCAAAGTGGTGCCCGCGCGATATCCGCTGCGTATCGTCGGGGCAGGCGTGGCGCTGCTGGTGCTGGCGATTGTGGTGCAGTCGGTGGCCTTTAATCCACGCTGGGAATGGGCCGTGTTTGCCCGCTGGTTCTTTGACCCGGTGATACTGGAAGGGCTTGGGCAAACGCTGCTGTTAACGTTGCTCGGCACGGTACTGAGCGTGATGTTTGGTGGCCTGCTGGCGCTGTGCCGGCTGTCGTCTTCCTGGTTGCTCAGCAGCCTGGCGTGGGCGTACATCTGGCTGTTCCGCTCGTTGCCGCTGATCGTGGTGCTGATCGTGCTGTACAACTTTTCGTACCTGTACGACACGCTGTCGGTCGGCATTCCGTTTACCGGGATTACGTGGGCCAGTTACCAGACTATTAACGTGCTCGGCCAGTTTTCAACGGCGGTTGTGGGCCTGACGCTGGTGCAAAGTGCCTACACGGCGGAAATCATTCGCGGCGGTTTTCTTGGGGTCGATCACGGGCAATATGAAGCCGCGTCGGCGCTCGGTTTACCCGCCTGGCGCCGCACGCTGCGCATCATTTTACCGCAGGCGTTGCGCACCATTTTACCGTCCGGTTTCAACGAAATTATCAGCCTCGCGAAGGGCACCGCGATGGTGTACGTGCTGGCGATGCCAGAGCTGTTTTACACCATCCAGATGATCTACAACCGCACGCAGGAAGTCATTCCACTGCTGATGGTGGGCGCAGTGTGGTATCTGGTGATCACTAGTTTCCTCTCCGCCATTCAGTATTTGGTTGAACGGGCGCTGGCGAAGAGCGAACGCCGCTCCGCCGTGAACAGCAACCGCAGCCGCGCCGCGGTATCTACCGCCACACCAACCCCGGAGGCTGCCCATGCTCAACTCTCCTGAAGGTCATATTTCGATTACCGGCGTCAGTAAATTTTTCGGTCGCCATAAAGCGCTGGATAACGTGTCGCTGGAGATCCCGCCCGGAACGGTGACGGTGATTTTGGGCCCGTCAGGATCGGGAAAATCGACGTTGCTGCGCACTATTAATCATCTGGAGCGCGTCGATGAAGGGTTTATCCAGATTGATGGGGACTACATTGGCTATCGCCGTCAGGCCGATAAGCTGTATGAACTCAAGGAAAAAGAGATCTTACGCCAGCGCGTGAACGTCGGTTACGTGTTCCAGAATTTCAATCTGTTCCCGCACATGACGGTGCTGGAAAACCTGATTGAAGCGCCGGTGGCACATCGCCAACTGAGCCGCAAGCAGGCGACGGAACGTGCTTATGCGCTGCTGGACGTGGTCGGACTGCGCAATAAGGCCGATGCCTGGTCGCGTCATTTGTCGGGTGGGCAACAGCAGCGCATTGCTATCGCACGGGCGCTGGCGCTCAACCCGCGGGTGATGCTGTTTGATGAACCAACGTCGGCCCTCGACCCAGAACTGGTGGGTGAAGTGCTGGACGTTATCAAAAAGCTGGCCCGGTCTGGCACCACCCTGGTGGTGGTGACGCATGAGATTGGTTTTGCGCGTGAAGTGGCGGACCAGGTGGTATTTATGGTCGACGGCAAAATTGTGGAACAGGGCGAAAGCGACGCGGTCCTGAATCGCCCCCAGCACCCGCGAACCCGACAATTTTTATCAAAGGTATTGTCATGAATAAATGGATGTTTCTGGGTGGGCTGCTGTGCGCCACCTCGGCGATGGCAGAAGGGCGCATTGACCTGAAGGCTAATGAGCAGCCGCTGCCGGTAGTACGCGATGAGGCGGCGATCGCAAAGATCCCCGCCAGCTATAAGTTTGTCGAACCGGGTACGCTGACGGTGGCGATTTCTGCGCTAAATTCGCCGCCGCTGGCGTTACTGGCCAGCGATAACCGCACAAGGATTGGCAGCGATCCGGATATCGCCCGACTGCTGGCGGGTAGCCTTGGCCTTAAGCTGAAACTGGTGCCGACGGCGTGGGAAGACTGGCCGCTCGGCATTACTTCCGGGCGCTATGACGTGGCGCTGGTGAATATAGCAGTCACCGAACAGCGTAAAGAGAAGTTTGATTTTGCGACCTATCGCGTCGATTCACTGGCGTTTTCGGTGAAGACGGGCAGCCCGATAACGGCGGTTAAGGGGCCGGCCGACCTCTCCGGTAAAAAGGTGATTGTCGGTTCTGGCACGAATCAGGAACGCATTTTACTCGGCTGGAATGCCGAGAACGAAAAGGCAGGGCGTACGCCTGCGCTGCCGGTGTACCTGACCGACGACGCTTCCGCCAATCTCTATATTCAGTCCGGACGCGCCGACGTGTTCTTCGGCCCGCAGTCCGTTTCGGCGTATAAAGCAGCGTTGAGCGGAAAAACCAGCGTCGTCGGTCTGGGGCCAAAAAAAGCCTATGTTGCGACCACCACCAAAAAGGACAATCAACTGGTGTATGCTCTGCAAGCCGCGCTGAACGGCGGTATTGAACGCGGCGAGGTACAGCGTATTCTGGCGCGCTGGGGTGAAGACGGCGAGGGCGTGGCGCAGTCCGACGTTAACCCGCCGGGGATCACCTATCCATAATTTGGGTCCACGGCGTAAAGGCATAAACGTTATGACGTAATCACGAGGCTGAGTAACAATACCATCAGTAATCCGACGATCGAGCTGATGAGTTCAAGCAGTCCCCATGTTTTGAAGGTATCTTTCATGGATATACCAAAAGTCTCTTTGAATAATAAGAAACCGCCATCGTACATTAGCGTTATCGTATTACTGCCACAGGCGACGGCCAGGCACATTAGCGCTGGATTCAGATGAAATGCATTAACCATTGGCGCGACAATGCCGGCTGAGGTGATAGCCGCGACTGCACCCTGGCCGGTGAGAATGCGAATAATAGCCGTGATTATCCACGCGACAATAAATGGCGAGAGTGAGACGTTACTCATAATACTGACAATATGGCCCCCAACACCTGAGACGATAATCACCTGTTTCAGGATCCCGCCTGCACTGATAACAAACAGGACGTTGGCAATTTTGGCAATGGAATCACTCACGCAATGCGTAATATTCTCAGTGGACATTCCTCGTTTCTTACCCAAAAACCAAATGGCCGCCATTGTTGCCAGCAGCATACTGATTTCTGCACTGCCTAAAAACGTGCAGAGTTTTGCCAGACCGCTATCGACGCCCATAAATCCTTTTACCACCGATGCCACCACCATCAGCACGGCCGGAATCAGAGGTATTAGCATACTGATACCAAAAGAAGGAAGATCGGCTGACGACTTCTCTTCTACCGGTTTCATCATAGAGTTCAGGGGGATTGATTTAATCCCGGGCAAAAATTTAGGCAGTAAGATCCCGGTGCAAAAAAGAGCAGGGATAATGACAATGATTCCGTACAGATACACCTGAACAATATCGGCATTAAATGCACTGATAAGCGCTACCGGGCCAGGCTGTGGTGGGAAAAGACTGTGTCCCAACGTGGCGCCTACCACCGTAGGAACAACCAGCTTCATGTAGGGAATGTTCGCCTTTTTGGCAATATTCAATACCAGCGGCATAGCTATCAAGAATGCCACTTCATAAAACATCGCAATCCCAAAAATGACGCCAACAAACATCAGTCCGGTTGACAAGAAACGCGTGCCGCAGCGCTTAATGACGGTATCGGCAATTTGCTGGCTGGCGCCTGATTCGGTCATAAATCGGCCAATGATCGCCCCAAATATAATAATAAGTGCCAGATGCCCTAAAATACCGCCGAGACCATCCTGAATGACCGGAACAATTTTATCGACTGGGATGCCTTCCATAATAGCGACAAATATGCCCGCAATCAGCAACGCAAATATATTGTGGAATTTATATTTTAGATTCATTATGACGAGAAGGGCGATACCAACCAGAACCCAAAACAGAGCCAGTAAGGGGGACATATGTTTACCTGCATTCAGCGCATTGAATAAATGCCGACTGGATAGCCGGCCTGGATATTAATCTTGTTTTTCGAGTGCTTCCCACAGACCGAGGAGATAGGTTACACCTAATGCCCGGTCGTATAAACCGTATCCGGGGCGGCCAGTTTCACCCCAAATAAAGCGTCCGTGGTCGGGGCGAATATAGCCATCAAAGCCATTGTCATGCAACGATTTCATTACTTTGTACATATCCAGTGAGCCGTATTGTGATAAGTGCGCCGACTCATAAAAATCTTTATCTTTAATAATTTTGATATTACGTACGTGGGCAAAATGAATGCGTTTGCGTTGAGTAAACTCAGCCAGTATGTCGTAAACGTTATTATCAGGATCTTCGGCAATTGAGCCGGTGCATAACGTAATCCCATTTGCTTCGGAATCAACTGCATTACACAGCCAATCAAGATCGTCTCGATTTTTCACAACCCGCGGCAGCCCGAAGATGGAGTAGGGAGGATCGTCGGGATGAATCGCCATTTTAATCCCGACCTCTTCACATACCGGAATGATGGCTTTCAGGAAATAGACAAGATTTTCGCGTAATTTGTCGTCATCGACATCTTTGTATTGCGCAAACAACTCTTGCACTTTAGCCAGACGTTCAGGCTCCCAACCGGGCAGGGCGAAACCGTTTGAATTATCGAGAACATCTTTAACAACATCCTCAAGACTTTTGTCGATGCCTTTCTTTTCAAAGGCCATCGTCAGAGAGCCATCCGGTAAAACATAATTCATATCCGTTTTCATCCAGTCAAAGACCGGCATGAAGTTGTAGCAGATGATTTTAATGCCGATCTCAGCCAGATTGCGGATAGTCGTTTGATAATTCTCGATATAGCGGTCACGCCCAGGGCTGCCGATTTTAATCTCATCGTGAATATTCACACTTTCAATAACTTCCAGCTTCAAACCCGCTTCACGCGCCTGCGTGGCCAGCGCCAGAATCTTATCTTTTGGCCAGACTTCGCCCACGGGAACATCGTACAACGCCCCCACAATGCCTTCCACGCCAGGCACCTGTCGTATGTGTTGCAGGGAAATTTTATCTTCTGCTGGTCCAAACCAGCGCATTGTCATTTGCATACTCATCACACCTTTAGCTGAAAGCCCAACTACCATACTAGTATCTATGTTAAAGGCTATTAAGGCTGATTTTTTCGACATAAGTCACAAAATAGACCGATGACGGGGGGCAGTCTCAATCGACGAGTCCAAAACCCCTATGCCGGAATCTGGTCCATACTTTTGTTTCTGCATTCATAGGAGGCAAACGTATGTTAACGCTCTATGGTGTGCCGGGCTGGGGCTCGGCAATCAGCGAAGTGATGTTGACGATGGCAGAGATGCCGTACCATTTTGTCGACGTGAACGGCTTCGATAATCCCGGCCCGCAGCATGACGTGCTGGCCCAAATCAATCCGCTGTGTCAGGTGCCGACCCTGCGGCTGGACGATGGCAGCGTAATGACCGAATCCGCAGCCATTGCGCTGATGATCCTCGACCATCGTCCCGAACTGGCACCGCCCATTGGCTCAGCGCAGCGCACGCTGTTTCAGCGTCTGCTGGTGTGGCTGGTGGCGAACGTCTATCCGACGTTTACCTACGCTGATTACCCTGAACGCTTTGCGCCCGACGCCCCGGAGCAGCTGCAAAATAGCTGTATTGCTTACCGGAAAACGCTGTATCAATGGCTGGATGGTCAACTGGTGGGGCCGTACGCAATGGGTGACAACGTCACGTTAATCGATGCGTATATCGTGGTGATGCGAACCTGGGGCCCGCGTGCAGCGTGGTTTGCCGAAAACTGTCCACGCCTGAGCGCCATTGCAGACCACATTGAAAAGCGTGAAGCACTGCACCACGTCCTGAGCGAAAACGACATCATAACTGCACAAAACGCTAATTAGGCCGCTGAGAAGATGATAGTTTTAGGGAACACAATAAGGAGACCACCATGCCGCATGTAGCTATCAAATGTTTTCCCCGTGACCTGAACGACGAACAAAAGGACGCGCTGGCCGCGGATATTGCCGCTGCGATTACCCGTCATCTTGGCAGTAAAGACGGCGCAATTAGCGTTGGTCTGGAGCAGGTGGCAGAAGCCGACTGGAAAGCGCAGGTCTGGGACAAAGAGATTGGTCCGCAGCTCGAGACGTTGCTCAAAAAGCCGGGATACAGCCTGTGAGAAAAGCCCGGCGGCGCGACGCTTGCCGGGCCTACGTTTTTGTTGGCCCGATAAGCGTAAGCGCCATCGGGCAAGCAGAGGCGCGCAAATGACAAGGGTCCGCTTTGGCAGCAATCAGCGCGTCACGCTGCAAAGTAACAGATTGACGTTCATCATTGCTTGTCTCCTTTATTCTTCGGGAATTGTTGGATTACGCTGAGAGATAGTCTGCGCCCTGTATTTACTGAAGAATTTCAAAACATCTTTAGTAATGTAATCATCATTACGCTTATTATTAAATTTACGGTAACTCGTCAGCATATCCAGATATAACGTAGAATGTCTGAAACCCAAGGCCGTGGTAGCGGGGTCCAGCTTCTCATTATTTGCTACGGACATACCAACCGGGTAGACCTCTGAAAAGGTATGATAACCACCAAAGTTCATAAATGCCGCAACTGCGAGGGTGATCGCTTCTACTGCTCTGCTATTCTTCTGACTGTATATTTCCCCCCCACTTAACATCTGTAAAGCTAGCATCACATCCGTTGCCCCTCCTGACTGTGCACCGGCAGAAGGGAAGCCAGCAAGATTAGCCTGAGTGCCATAAGTCCCGTATGGTTGCCAGCGGTTGATTCCTACCCCATGAAAAAGTCGCTGCTTACTTATCTGATATCTAATATTGAAAGCGTTGTATGCCTTTGGTAATTCGCCGAATTCTGTCTCCGACAGCATATAAGGGCGGGTGCGATCACCAATAGGTGCATTCTGCCGGGGTATAGCGTTTATCTGACTATTAGCTGCACCACCACCGGATAGTAACTGTAGCAATTGCGCAGTTTCATCCATGTCATGTGATGACTGGACCACCTGACCAAAACCTAGACCATGAGAGGCCGCATCGGAATATACCCCATTGATAGGGGATCCATTCAGCAATGGCATCCTTTCGCTCCGCGCACGTGTAACAGGATTATCAAACAACGATGAACGAGTTTTATTATTAAAATCAGTAAAGCTCGCGCTAACTTTTCTTTTTTCGTCAGAATTACCTAGTCCAGACGCAAAAAATAATGTTTGTAATGATTTGATATTCGTCGCAGCGTGCTGCTCGCAGGAAAGCAGTTGCCAAATAGTAGTACCAAATGAGCTGATTGCTTTGACTTTAGTGAGCACTTGTTTGAAGTGTGATGACTTTGTCGGGGTATTCAATTTATCATATAGCCAGTAAGCCACAATATCTGTATCTTTATATTCATTGTTATATTTATCTTTATACTTCTTTTCATACTTATTTTCAATTTTATGTTTTTGTCCGACCCCCTTTAGCATCCGACCTATCTGATCTGAACTGACAGAAAGAGGATTAAAAGTTGTAGCCTTGAACACCTCTCGGAGTGTTGTTTTCTTAGTATTAAAAACTACGGGCAGGTTCCCCATTTCATTGTCAAAAGTGAGTGTATGAATGACCTTGCTCAATTTTGCCGCATATTGATCCAGATAAATACCAATTTCCCCAGGATCGTTAAGTATATTAATTGAAATAAAAGCTTCCAGTATTTTGTTATGTAATATCAACTCATCGGTTTTTCCGTTGGTCTTGACACCCGCTGGGCTACTGACAACCTTCCCGTCCTGATTGGTAATGCTCTTTAAGATATTATTGTCAACGTTGGGGGTTAAATTCTGCTCAGACCTCAGTTCGCCGTCATGAATACGTTTATCTTGACGGGCCTGACGACGAGAATGAGGCATTTTACTATAGGGCATAATAGATTCCTGATGGGTATGCAACGTATTTCGGTGATGCCGATTACGTTTTCGTGTGTCAAGGATGGTGTCATGTGCATCCTTTATCTCAGCCGTAAAGGTCGCACTGTTACCGTTAGTTACTTTCTGTAAGTAAAGGGTGAACTGTGTTTAAAAAATCCTTTTATACATAGTCACTTCCGCTTAGTCATACATATTAAAGTCCCATCGACCACCAGCAACAAGTAAAGAAGTTATTTGTCTTTTTTCAATATTAATAAAATCAAGGAGTAATGGTGGTTGTTTGTACTTTTTTATTCAGCAAGTAAATATTAATGGAGGAGGCATACTTATAATTATTAACAGGCGGGATTTTTGGGCGTCAGGGGGTCTGTTCCCTGGACCTAACGCCGTTTGATGAATTTTTCGTCAATAACTACAAATCACTCCGCTGCTTTAATCATCCGGCCGCTGGTGACAAAGGTGCCAGCGCCAAGATGATGCAGCGTATTGCGGCGATCGCCGTTGAATTGCCAACGTCCGGCGACGAACGCCTGTTCATCGGCGGCGGCCGCCACCACTTCGCCAAACAGCGTGTCGTATTTTTCCTGAGCTGCCGTCGCGGGTAGCAGTTTGCACTCCATCCACGCCAGGCATCTTTCTTCGACAAGCGGTAGGCCAAGCTCCGGGCCATACACCACAGGAATGCCGTAACAGTTGAATTTATCCTCATCGCGACCACTGACGCTGCCGACGGCGTAGGTCCAGTTTGCCGCATCCACGGCGGGAATGACGATGCCGAACTTTCCGCTACGTTCAATAAGTTCGCGTGACCAGGCGCTTTTATCTACCACGATAGCAATGCGCGGGGGTTCAAACTCCACCGGCATCGACCACGCGGCGGCCATAATATTGCGCCGGTCAATACTCTCGTCGTAGCTGGTGATAAGCACCGTTGGCCCATGATTGAGCAGGCGGCTGGCATGTTTTAATTCCACGGGATGAAAACGGCTCATAGCAATTCTCCTGGTTGTTTGCTGCATTTAAGCGTGTTCCGGCTGCGGAAAATAGTGGTCGCGCACAAACGGAAAAAATGACCGCACAAAATCGCCTGTCGGAAAAATAAAATACGTTATAAAAAGCATAATTACTGAAGCATGGAGGCCGTATGAGCCCATTTTTAACTGCGTATTTAGCCCGTCTGAGCTGGACCGATTCCGTCGCGGTCGACATTGAAATGCTGCGTGGGCTGCATTTGCGCCACACCTGCACCATTCCCTTTGAGAATCTGGATGTGCTGCTGCCGCGCGAAATCCAGCTCGACGATCAGTCTCTTGAGGATAAGCTAATTTCAGCGCGACGGGGCGGATACTGCTTCGAGCAAAACGGTTTGTTCGAGCGTGTCCTGCGCGAAATTGGTTTTGATGTGCGCAGCGTGCTGGGGCGCGTAGTGTTGTCCAATCCGCCGCAAATGCCGCCGCGTACGCATCGTTTGCTGGTGATTGATTTAGCCGGTGAGCGCTGGATTGCTGACGTTGGCTTTGGCGGACAAACGCTGACGGCACCGATTCAGCTTCAGGCAAATAAAGAGCAAACCACGCCGCACGGTGTTTATCGTCTGCTGAATGAAGGCAACGACTGGATTTTGCAGTTCCGTCACCATGACCGCTGGCAGTCGATGTACCACTTCGACCTTGTGCCGCAGTATTTTTCTGATTACGTGGCGGGGAATTTCTGGTCGGCGCACTGGCCGCAGTCGCATTTCCGCCATCATTTGCTGATGTGCCGCCATTTGCCCAAGGGGGGCAAACTGACGCTGACCAACTTCCATTTCACCCATCAGCAAGACGGGCATACCGTTGAGTCAATCAATTTACCGGATGTCGAAAGTTTGTATTTGCTGCTGCAGGATAAATTTGGTCAGGGCGTCGACGACCCGAAAAACGGTTTCACACTGGCGGATTTAGCCGAGGTAATGGCGGCGTTTGATACGCATGGTGAGGCCGGGAAGTAGAGGGAACTTCCGGGGCCCGCGCTTTTCTCCCTCTCCCGATGGGAGAGGGTTGGGGTTGGTGTGATGAGGAAAAGACAGCGCTGAAGTTACCTCATCACCGCCGCGACCGCACAATCTGATAACGGCGGGTGAAATACTCCACCGGGGCGCTCCATACGTGCACCAGACGGGTGAATGGGAACAGCAGGAAGATGGTCATACCCAGCGCCAGATGGATGCGATACACCAGCGCCACACCGGCAAGATGCGTAGAAGCTCCGCCCTGGAAGGTAACCACCGATTGCGCCCATCCCACCAGTTTCATCATTTCGCTGCCGTCCGGGTGTTGTGCCGAGAACGGAATCGTCGACAGCCCCAGAATGCACTGAATCAGTAAGATGCTGAGGATCAGAATATCGGCGGTCGTCGACGTGGCGCGAACGCGTGGGTTGAACAGCCGACGAATCAGCAATCCCGCGCCGCCAATCAGCGTCAGCACCCCACAGGCCCCGCCAAGGATCATCGCCATTTGCTGCTTCACCGAAATCGGCAGGAAAGATTCATACATCCAGTGCGGGGTCAGCATCCCGAACGCGTGGCCGAAAAAGACCCCGAGAATGCCGACGTGGAACATGTTCGACCACAGCACCATCCCGCGTTTATCAAGCATCTGGCTCGAACCCGCGCGCCAGGTATATTGCCCGTAGTCGTAACGCAGCCAGCTGCCGATGATAAACACCGAGCCGCAGATGTAGGGGTAAATATCGTAGAAGAAGACGTCAAAGAAGTGGCTCATTTGGGGCCTCCGGAACGGACGTCGACGTACTGCGGCGCAACGTCCTGGCTAAAACGTTTCTGATAACTTTGCAGTGGCGAGCTGTCGCAGGCGGTGGCGTTATCCTCAATAAACTTCACCTGTTCTTCCTCCCAAACCGCGTCCAGCGCCTGTCGGGTGTCGTCGCGCGGTTCGTCTTTGACCTGATGCGTGACGCTGTCACTTCTTAGTGGGCTGTTAGCCAGCAAAAGCAGGGTATCGAACAGCTGATAGTAGTTTGACTGACGTTCTTTCAGCCTGCCCCCGAGCAGCGCCAGGATCGGGGCGACGTTCTGCAAACCTTCGCGCGCTTCCTCCGGTGAGCGCGTGCTGAGAAACTCCAGATACAGCGGCAAATGGTCCGGCAGTTCGCGACAGTCGAGCTGCAAACCGGCCAGGTCGTACTGCGCCATCAAATCCACCATCGCCTGGCCGCGATCGCGGGATTCGCCATGCACGTGTTCAAACAGCAGCAGCGACATTGCGCTGCCGCGCTCAAACAGGTCGCACCACAGCTCCTGCTGGTCGAGCAGCGGGGCGCTGAGATAGTTCTCCACCCACGGCGCCAGCGTGGGCGCATCCTGCGTCACCAGCGCCTGCGCGTCGTCGCGATTGTCCCACAGCAGCGCATCCGGGTATTCCAGCAGTAGCGCAATCAGCTTGAGGATCGGCATTATTCTCCCTCCCCATGCTGGCGCACGCCGGATACGTCGATCGCGTCGATGCGTTTGCTGTTGAACAGGTTGAATTTGGTGTCGGAGCCGTGGCAGCCGTCGCCGAAGGTGAATCCGCAGCCGTTGCGTTCCGGGAAGGCCTCTTTCGCCATTTCGCGGTGGCTGGTTGGGATCACGAAACGGTCTTCGTAATTGGCGATGGCGAGATAGCGGTACATCTCTTCCACCTGTTCCACGCTCAGGCCGGTCTCTTCCAGCGCTCGGGTGTCGGTCACGCCTTCCACCGTTTGCGAGCGTTTGTAGTGGCGCATCGCCATCATGCGTTTCAACGCGCGCAGTACGGGGCCGGTGTCGCCCGCGGCCAGCAGGTTAGCGAGATACTGAACCGGAATGCGCAGGCTCTCGACCGACGGTAGAATATTGCCGTTATGCGGCAGCGCGCCGGCATCGGCGACGGACTGAATCGGTGACAGTGGCGGCACGTACCAGACCATCGGCAGCGTGCGGTATTCCGGATGCAGCGGCAGTGCGAGCTGCCATTCCATCGCCAGTTTGTATACCGGCGATTGCTGCGCGGCCTCAATCACGTTCTGCGGAATGCCTTGTTTGACCGCCTCTTCAATCACCGCCGGGTCGTGCGGGTTGAGGAACACGTCGCACTGACGCTCATAGAGATCGGTCACATGTTCGGTGCTGGCGGCTTCTTCAATACGGTCGGCATCGTAGAGCAGCACGCCGAGGTAGCGAATGCGCCCGACGCAGGTTTCTGAACAGACGGTTGGCTGGCCGGATTCAATGCGCGGATAGCAGAAGGTGCATTTCTCTGACTTACCGCTTTTCCAGTTGAAGTAGATTTTTTTGTATGGACAGCCGCTGATGCACATGCGCCAGCCACGGCATTTATCCTGGTCGATCAACACGATGCCGTCTTCTTCGCGTTTGTAGATGGCACCTGACGGGCAGGTCGCCACGCAGCTCGGGTTGAGGCAATGCTCGCACAGGCGTGGGAGGTACATCATGAAGGTGTTTTCGAACTGGCCATACATCTCCTTTTGCATGTTTTCGAAGTTCCGGTCTTTGGCGCGTTTTTCAAATTCGCCGCCGAGCAGTTCCTCCCAGTTCGGACCCCATTCGATTTTATTGATGCGTTCACCGCTGATCAGTGAGCGTGGGCGAGCGGTAGGCAGATGTTTGCCTTCCGGCGCGCGATGCAAATCCTGGTAGTCGTAGGTGAACGGCTCGTAATAATCGTCGATCGACGGCAGCACCGGGTTTGCGAATATTTTTGCCATCAGAGCAAGGCGGCCACCGAGGCGCGGCGTGAGCTTACCGCTAATCCCACGGATCCAGCCGCCTTCCCATTGTTCCTGATCTTCCCAGTTTTTCGGATAACCAATACCGGGCTTGGTTTCGACGTTATTGAACCACGCGTATTCCATGCCTTCGCGGCCGGTCCAGACGTTTTTACAGGTCACGGAGCAGGTGTGACAGCCAATGCATTTGTCGAGATTGAGAACCATGCCAACCTGGGAACGGATTTTCATTTTTTCGCCTCCTGGACCTGATCGTTGCCTTCGTCATCCAGCCAGTTAATGTTCTTCATTTTGCGGATCATGATGAACTCATCGCGGTTGGAGCCGACGGTGCCGTAATAGTTAAAGCTCCACGCCAGCTGGGCGTAACCGCCAATCATGTGGGTGGGTTTTGGGCAAATGCGGGTCACGGAGTTGTGAATGCCGCCGCGTCGGCCGGTCACTTCGGAGCCTGGAATATTCATGATGCGCTCCTGAGCGTGATACATCATGGTCATGCCGGGTGGAATACGCTGGCTGACCACCGCGCGGGCGGTGAGGGCGCCGTTGGCGTTGAAGGCTTCAATCCAGTCGTTATCCTCAATGCCGAGCTCTTTGGCGTCGGTTTCACTGAGCCAGACAATCGGCCCGCCGCGCGACAGCGTCAGCATTAACAGGTTTTCGCTGTAGGTCGAGTGAATGCCCCATTTCTGGTGTGGCGTCAGGAAGTTGAGCGCTTTTTCCGGGAAGCCATTCGGCGGTATGGTGTTCATGTGGCTGACGCTGCGGGTGTCGATCGGCGGGCGATACGCCACCAGGCTTTCACCAAACGCGCGCATCCACTTGTGATCCTGATACAGCTGCTGGCGCCCGGACAGGGTTCGCCACGGAATAAGTTCGTGAACGTTGGTGTAGCCCGCGTTGTAGGAGACGTGTTCACTTTCCAGGCCGGACCACGTCGGGCTGGAAATGATTTTTCGCGGTTGGGCGACGATATCGCGGAAGCGGATTTTTTCGTCTTCTTTGTTCAGCGCCAGATGCGCATGTTCGCGTCCGGTGATTTTGCTCAGCGCCTGCCACGCTTTGACCGCGACCTGGCCGTTGGTTTCCGGGGCGAGGGCGAGGATCACCTCGGACGCATCAATGGCGGTTTCGATACGCGGGCGGCCTTTCGCCGGGCCGTCGGCCTTCACATAATTCAGTTTTCCAAGGAACTCAATTTCGCTATCGGTGTTCCACGAGATGCCTTTGCCGCCGTTGCCGAGTTTGTCCAACAACGGCCCGAGCGAGGTAAAGCGCTCATACGTCGCCGGGTAATCACGCTCCACTACCGCAATACCCGGCCCGGTTTTCCCCGGCACGTACTCGCATTCCCCTTTGCGCCAGTCGGCAACGTCAAACGGCTGCGACAGTTCGGCCGGAGAATCGTGCATCAGCGGTTGCAACACCACGTCAGTTTCCGTGCCCAGATGGCCGACGCACACCTGAGAGAACACTTTGGCGATGCCTTTGTAGATTTCCCAGTCGCTGCGCGCTTCCCAGGCCGGATCCACCGCCGCCGACAGCGGATGAATAAACGGATGCATGTCCGACGTATTCATATCGTCTTTTTCATACCAGGTAGCAGTCGGTAGCACGATGTCGGAGAACAGGCAGGTGCTGGACATGCGGAAATCGAGCGTCACCAGCAGGTCGAGCTTGCCTTCGATGGCGGCGGTTTGCCACTCGACTTCTTCCGGCTTCACGTCGTCGCTTTCACCGAGCGCGTCGCCCTGAATACCGCTCTCGGTACCGAGCAGGTATTTGAGTAAATACTCATGGCCCTTGCCCGATGAACCGAGCAGATTGGAGCGCCAGACAAACAGATTGCGTGGGTGGTTGTTACCGCTGTCAGGCTGTTCGCAGGCCATACGGATATCGCCAGATTTCAACGCCTGGGCGGTGTAATCAGCCGGAGAAATGCCCGCCGCGTCGGCCTTCTCTTTGATGCTCAACGGGTTGAGATTGAGCTGTGGCGCGGACGGCAGCCAGCCCATGCGTTCAGCGCGAACGTTAAAATCTATCAGGTGCCCGGTAAACTGACTGGCGTCCGCCAGCGGTGAAAGCAGCTCTTTGGCGGTGAGTTTTTCATAACGCCACTGGCTGGAGTGATTGTAGAAATACGAGGTGCTGTTCATCTGGCGCGGTGGGCGGTTCCAGTCCAGCGCGAATGCCAGCGGCAGCCAGCCCGTTTGCGGGCGCAGTTTTTCCTGGCCGACGTAGTGTGCCCAGCCACCGCCGCTTTGCCCGACGCAGCCGCAGAACACCAGCATGTTGATCATCCCCCGGTAGTTCATGTCCATGTGATACCAGTGGTTGACGCCAGCCCCGAGAATAATCATCGAACGGCCGTGGGTTTTGTGCGCGGTATCGGCGAATTCACGGGCGATTTGCGCAATGTGATACTGCGGCACGCCGGTGATTTGTTCCGCCCACGCCGGGGTGTAGGCTTTGATTTCGCTGTAATCTTTGGCCGAAAGTGGATCGTCCAGCCCACGATCGAGGCCGTAATTAGCCAAAATCAGATCGTATACGCTGACCACCAAACCCGCGCCGCCGTCGGCAAACGTCAACTGTTTAACCGGCAATTGACGCACCAGGATCGGGTCCTGCTTCACGCTGCGGAAATGCGGATTTTCGTTGCCGCCAAAGTAGGGGAAAGCCACTGGCGCGATGCGGTCGTGATTCCCGAGCAGAGTCAATTGCAGTTCGGTTTCAGCGCCTGCCGCTATCGATTCGAGATTCCATTTCCCCTGTTCGCCCCAACGGAAGCCGATCGCGCCATTGGGCACCACCAGTTCACCCGCGGTGTTGAAGGCGACGGTTTTCCACTGCGGATTATTGCTTTCGCCAAGGTTATCGACCAGATCCGATGCGCGCAGCATCCGGCCTGGCACGTAGCTGCCGTCTTCCCGAGCGTCGAGTTGCACAAGCATCGGCATGTCGGTGTAGCGCCGACAGTAGTTGATGAAATAATCGCTCGGGTTATCGAGATGAAACTCGCGCAGCATAACGTGGCCCATCGCCATTGCCAGCGCGCTGTCGGTGCCTTGTTTTGGCGCCAGCCACTGGTCGCTGAGTTTGGCCACTTCCGAGAAATCTGGAGTGATGGCGATGGTTTTGGTGCCTTTGTAGCGCACTTCGGTAAAGAAATGCGCATCCGGCGTGCGCGTCTGCGGCACGTTCGAGCCCCAGGCGATGATGTACGAGGAGTTATACCAGTCGGCGGATTCCGGCACGTCGGTTTGCTCGCCCCAGGTCATCGGGGAGGCGGGCGGCAAATCGCAATACCAGTCGTAGAAGCTGAGGCAGGTGCCGCCAAGCAGAGACAGATAACGCGTCCCCGCGGCGTAGGAAACCATCGACATCGCCGGGATTGGCGAAAAGCCCGCCACGCGATCCGGGCCATAATTTTTGATGGTCCAGACGTTGGCTGCCGCAATCAGCGTATTCAGCTCGTTCCAGTTGGATCGCACAAACCCGCCGTGACCGCGGGCCTGTTTGTACTTCAGGCATTTAGCCGGGTCCTGCATGATCGCATTCCAGGCGTGAACCGGGTCAGGGTTTTGTTCGAGAGCTTCACGCCACAGGGAAATCAGACTTTTGCGGATCAGCGGATATTTAAGGCGGTTTGCGCTGTAAAGGTACCAGGAATAGCTGGCTCCGCGTGGGCAGCCGCGCGGTTCGTGGTTGGGTAAATCGGGGCGGGTACGTGGGTAGTCAGTTTGCTGGGTTTCCCAGGTCACCAGCCCGTTTTTTACGTAGATTTTCCAGCTACAGGAGCCGGTACAGTTCACGCCGTGCGTGGAGCGCACGATTTTGTCGAACTGCCAGCGCTGGCGATAACTGTCTTCCCAGTCGCGGTTGGTGTTGTACACCTGGCCGTGACCGTTCGCGAAGGTTTCCTCTTTTTGCTTAAAGTAGCGAAACCTGTCCAGTAGCTTACTCATGACATTTCTCCTGACGGGGCCAGGGCAGGCCCGTGGTTAGGGGGCTCACATTGTTATGATTATTTAGCGGAAGGCTGGCGGCGACCGTAGACCAGCCACGTCACCACCACGCAAACGATGTAGAACACCAAAAAGATTTTCATCGCGCCGACCGGAGAACCGGTCATAGCCAGCGACGTGCCGAAGGCTTTCGGAATGAAAAATCCGCCGACGGCACCGATGGCAGAGATAAAGCCCAGCGCGGCGGCGGTATCGGTGACCGCTTCCTGCTGCGCCTGTTCGTCGCTGCCGCCTTTGGCTTTCACGCGGTCGATGGTGATTTTGCGGAAAATTACCGCAATCATCTGGAAAGTTGAGCCGCTCCCGAGTCCGGCGGTCAGGAACAGGCCCATGAACACGAGGTAAAAGGTGAGGAAGTTGCCGGGCGAACTGCCACCTGGCAGGGTGAGGAAAATCAGGGCGCTGAAGATAGCCATGAAAATAAAATTAATCAGCGTCACGCGCACGCCGCCGAGTTTGTCTGAAATCATGCCGCCAAATGAACGTGCCAGTGCGCCAAGGAACGGCCCGAAAAACGCCAGTTTAAGGATGTTCACATCGGGAAACTGCGTTTTCGCAAGCATAGCGAAACCGGCGGAAAAGCCGATGAATGAGCCGAACGTTGCCAGATACAGCAGGGCAAGGATCCAGGTGTGCATCCGGCCCAGCACCGGCAGCTGTTCAGCAATCGACGCTTTAGAACTGGCGATATCGTTCATCCCGAACCAGGCGGCGAGGGTGGCAATCAACAGCAGCGGAGCCCAAATCCAGGCGGCGTTGGTCAGCCACATCGTTGAACCGTCTTCCTGCGTTACGCCGTGCACGCCGAGGAAGGTGAAAATCGGCAGAAAAATCACCAGCGGTGCGGCGAGTTGCATCACGCTGACGCCGAGATTGCCCAGCCCACCGTTAATACCGAGCGCGCTGCCCTGCCGGGCTTTCGGGAAGAAGAAACTGATATTCCCCATGCTTGAGGCGAAATTCGCACCAGCAAATCCACACAGCAAGGCAATAACAATAAATACCCAGTACGGAGTAGCGGTGTTTTGAATGGCAATTCCGAGCCAGACACAAGGAATAATCAGAATAACGGTGCTTAATACCGTCCAATATCGACCACCAAATATAGGCACCATAAAGGAGTAGGGGACGCGTAATATTGCCCCGGAAAGGGATGGTAGGGCGGTTAATAAAAATAACTGGTCGGTGGTGAAATTAAATCCGACTTTATTAAGATTGACGCTGACAGCACTGAATAACATCCATACGCAGAAGGCCAATAGCAGACAGGCCACGGAAATCCAGAGGTTACGTCGGGCGATACCTTTGCCTTTGTTTTCCCAGAACAACGGATTCTCAGGCTTCCAGTTTTTTAAAAGGTAATGATTATTTTTCTCATCTTGTTGTGACATATCGCCCTCGTCTGCACCAGTACGTTATGAAAAATAAGCAAAAAGAGACCGACGGAACGTAATGATCCGCGAAAAGTAAGGAATTTTAGGGTTATGTGAAAGAAGGATAGATAAAAAAGCGCAACCCCGCGAATGGGCCTGGAATATAGCTGCGCTTAAGTGTTACTAATTGTAAATAAAACTAGACTAATTCGAGATCAAGGGCACGGTGTAAATGACGATTAAATGCGGCATCGTCGACTTCAGGCATTCCCAATACATATATGCCGTCGAGCCCGCAGACTAATGAAATTAAACGCCAGGCAATGTCTTTGGCACTGTCGTGCAGGGTAAATTCACCGGCTTTTTCACCGGCGACGATCAGCCTGACGGCTTCTTCATGCCACATCGACATGGTCAGCAGATACGCCCCTTTGATTTCTGGGTCGCTGTCGGCCAACAGCTGCGCCTGGCGCCACAGGCGAATATACGGCTCAAGTCGTCGATCTTCACTGCCAAGTAGTGCAAACAGGCGTTCGCGCCAGCTGGCATTTTCCTCGACCAGCGGGAGTTCCATCATTTCGCGGATCACCCGTACAAAGGCCTGCGATTTCAGTTCGCCCGATGACGTGAAGTGATGGTGGACCTGGCCCGCGGCAATCCCCGCGCGGCTGGCGATGTTACGGACGGTCATGGCGGTGAAACCTTCTTCCAGCGCCACGCGAATGGCGGCCTGCATGATGGATTCCCGACGGTCTTCCCGATTCAAATAGCTCATAGTTTCAGTCCCTGGCGGCAGTACGGTAATGATAACAAAAAGCTGGACAAGCGTTCAACTCTCAAGCAGGATCGCAATCTGGACAAGTGTCCAGATTGTTTTTGAAGAGGGAAAGATTATGTTTCGTCAATGGTTAACGTTGGTTGCTATCGTACTGGTGTATATCCCGGTAGCGATTGATGCCACGGTATTGCACGTCGCTGCGCCGACGCTGAGCGTGTCGCTCGGTGCCAGCGGGAACGAGCTGCTGTGGATCATTGATATCTACTCGCTGGTGATGGCGGGTATGGTTCTGCCTATGGGCGCGCTGGGCGACCGTATCGGCTTTAAACGCCTGCTGCTTATCGGCAGCGGGCTGTTTGGTCTGGCGTCGCTGTGTGCGGCGTTTGCGACCACCGCGGAGTGGCTGATTGCCGCGCGTGCGGTGCTGGCCATCGGTGCCGCGATGATCGTTCCGGCTACGCTCGCGGGGATCCGCAACACCTTCAGCGAAGCCCGCCACCGTAATATGGCGCTGGGTATGTGGGCCGCGGTGGGATCGGGCGGCGCAGCGTTTGGTCCGCTGATCGGCGGGATCGTGCTTGAGCACTTCTGGTGGGGGGCCGTATTCCTGATCAACGTCCCGATCGTACTGTTTGTGATGGCGCTGAGCGCGCGCGTGGTTCCACGCCAGGCCGGACGCCGCGAACAGCCGCTGAATTTCAGTCACGCCCTGATGCTGATCGTCGCTATCCTGCTGTTGGTGTGGAGCGCGAAAACGGCAATGAAAGGCGTGATGGCGCTGTGGGTTGTCGGCCTTGTGCTGCTGTTCGGTGCAACGCTGCTCACCGCCTTCGTGCGTATTCAGCTCAATGCCCGCACGCCAATGATTGATATGCGCCTGTTCACACACCGCATTATTCTCAGTGGCGTCATGATGGCGGTCACGGCGATGATCACGCTGGTGGGGTTCGAGTTGCTGATGGCGCAAGAACTGCAATTTGTCCACGGTAAAACGCCGTTTGAAGCCGGACTGTTTATGCTGCCGTTAATGCTGGCCAGCGGCTTTAGTGGCCCGATTGCCGGGGGGCTGGTTTCGCGTTTGGGGCTGCGTCAGGTGGCAACGGGCGGTATGGCGCTGAGCGCAATCAGCTTCCTTGGCCTGTCGATGACCGACTTCAGCACCCAGCAATGGCAGGCATGGGGCCTGATGACGCTGTTGGGCTTTAGCGCCGCCAGCGCCTTACTGGCCTCGACGGCAGCGATTATGGCGGCTGCGCCGAAGGAAAAAGCGGCCGCGGCCGGGGCTATCGAAACCATGGCTTACGAACTGGGTGCCGGTCTGGGAATTGCGTTGTTTGGCCTGATTCTGACCCGCAGCTATACCTCGTCGATTGTTCTGCCAGAAGGGCTGAATACCGATGCTGCCAGCCGGGCAGGTTCGTCTATCGGAGAGGCGATGCAACTGGCTCAGACCCTGACACCAGAGCTTGCAAATTCGGTTGCTGAGGCGGCGAGAAGTGCCTTTATTACTTCGCACAGCGTGGCGTTGTTCAGTGCGGGCAGCATGATGCTGGTTCTGGCGGTCGGGATAGGGTTTGGCCTGGCGAAAGCGCGCCAGACCGCTTAATTAGTTTCGCGTCGCGTACCAGCACAACAAGGAGCCTGCGCATACCATGCAGGCGCCTTGCCAGAAGGCCCAGGAGAGTGGGGCGCTGAGCAAAACGGACGCCAGCGCCGAAGAAAGCACCGGGGTAAAATAAGAGCCAACCGCTAACATACTGACACTGCCGTGCAGAATTCCGATATTCCACGCCGCATAGGCAAATCCTAACGACAACGCGCAAAGAATAAGCTTGATCACTACCGGCCAGCTGAAAATCATCGCGGGCTGAGGGCTGGAAAAATACTGAACCCACAGGCTGATCGCGGTCAGTAAAACAAAAAGCGTAATCCCATTTTTCCCTTTGGCGTATTTGGCGGTAACGGTGCAGTACGTCGCCCAGATAAAAGCCCCACAAAATGCCAGAATATAGCTGAGTGGGCTGCTGGCAATATTGTGCTTTATTTCTGCCAGATTAAGACCGTTCTCACCGCCCAAGACCCAGCTAACGCCGAGCAGTGAAATCAGAAGTCCTGGAACAACCCACCATCGGGCTTTCTGTCCGTTGAATACAATGGCAAACGCGATAGTCAGGCTTGGCCAGAGGTAATTGACCATCCCAACTTCAATCGCCTGCTGGCGCGTGGCGGCATAGCCAAGGGAGAGCGCGAGGCAGATTTCATAGGTGACAAACAGCACGCAGCCTGCCACCAGATAGCGATAGGAAAAGGTTTTGAGTTGAGGAAAACCAACGGTAAGGAGTAACAGCAGCCCACTGCAGCTGTAAATCGCCGCCGCGCCGCCGACCGGGCCTAAGCCTTCGCTGACGCCGCGAATCAGACCCACCATTGTGCTCCACAGCAGAATAGCCAGCAGCCCGATGAGCGTGGCTTTTTGTTTTGTCATGAGCGTAATCTTGTTCATCCTGAAAACGCACAAGATTACGGTATTACGGCGGCAAAAGGAAAAAAATCCGGCGCAAAGGCCGGATTACGGAAGTGCTTAGGACCCCGGCGAATCTACACGAATTTCGCCAACGGATCGGCGGCGGCAAAGGCCACGTCGCGATCGGCTTTTGGCGGATAGATAAGCTCGTTAGTAATGGCGATTTTCAGCTTTTTAGCGTCTTCGCGAACCAGTTTCAGCTGCTGATCCCAGCCTTCGGTGTACACCGCGCCCCACGCGCCGAGATCAAGACAGGTCACATAATTCACCTGGCGATACGGCAAACCTTCAACGCCAAGCAGGCTGGCTGCGGCGTTATGACCGGCGAACTTACCGAGCTGAATGGCGTGCTGACAGGTCATCAGCGCGGTGTTGCCGATATCATCTGATTTCGCATGAGCCATATCGCCGGTCGCGAAAATATTTGGGTATGACGGGATTTGCAGCGCTTCGTTCACCACAAAGCGACCCAGCGCATCGCGGTCCGCAGTGAGGTTTTCCCCCAGCGGGCTGGCTTTCACACCGGCAGTCCAGACGACGGTTGCCGCGTCGATTCGGCTGCCATCCTGCAAGGTGACGCCGGTGGCATCGACCACTTCCACGCCCGCATTCAGACGCCACTCGATTCCCAGTTCGTCAGAGGCGTTTCGGATAACCTCGCGGAGCGCTTCGCTCCAGCGGCCACCAATCTCTGAACCTCTTTCTACTACGACAACTCTGGTCTGTGTATTATCACCGAATAGTGCTTTCAAACGAGAAGGGAGCTCTGTTGCCAGTTCAATCCCGGTGAAGCCGCCGCCGCACACGACAACGGTATTGCGGGCAGGGCTTTCCGGTTGGTTTGCCAGAGCGTGCAGATGATCTTCCAGACGCTGAGCGGAACCCAGCTGATCGACATCAAAACCATGTTCAGCGATACCTTTGATACCGAAGTGGTGCAGGTGGCTGCCGCTGGCAATAATCAGGCGATCGTAGGCGATAAAGGTTGACTGCGACTCAGGTGTTTTGTACCAGACGCTGTTCTCTACGGCGTCGATACGCTCGGCATGACCGGCAATGAAACGGATATTCAGCTCGGCAAACAGCGGCTGTAAATCAGCGGTCAGCGTCGAGACGTTGGCTTCATAAAAACGCGGTCTGACGCGCAGTTCAGGCTGTGGTGCCAGCACCGTGATTTCCAAAGAATCGTTGCCCTGCAGATGCGCCAGACGTGCTGCACTGACTGCAGACCACAAACCTGCGAAACCGCTACCGATGATAAGAATACGTTGTTTCATGTTTTGTCCTTCTGCATTTTCAGGCCGCTCGGCCCCAATAACTGCCACTATACTTGTCGGAGTTAACTCCGACAAGATCTTTCTGAGTATCTGAGTTATCATCACCGTGAATAAACCGAAGAGGATCATAAAATGGCGTTTTACAGTTCTGGCGTGGAGTACGGGATCCACAGCCTGATGAGCATGGTGGATGCGAATGGCGATGCGCGTGAAATGAGCGTGCGAGAGCTGGCCGAACTGCAGAACGTGCCTTATGACTATCTGGCAAAAATCTTTACCCGTCTTTCCCGCGCCGGGCTGGTGGTGAGCACAGAAGGTAAGGGCGGTGGATTCCGTCTGGCGAGAGCCAGTGAACTCATCAGCGTGCTGGATATTGTACAGGCTATCGACGGTGACAAATCGATGTTCGAGTGTCGAGAGATCCGCCAGCGTCTGGCCTTATTTGACGAAGCGCCCCCATCCTGGGTTTGCGATGGCCCATGTGGCGTGCGTTCGGTGATGGACAGCGCTCAGCAGCGAATGGAAGAAGAACTTGCTCGCCATACCGTGCTCGACCTGGCCCGTAAAATGTTCCGTAAAGCGCCGGACACTTTCACCATTGAAGTCAAACAGTGGATTAACGATCGTCGGAGTAAAGCCTGAGAAGACCCATCTCAATAAAAACGGCGCCTTTTGGCGCCGTTTGTCGTTTAAGGCCGGATTAATGACGCAGGTCGATAACCATACGACCGCGGATCTGCCCTTGTTCCATTTCTTTGAAAATGGCGTTGATGTCGCCAATCGGACGCATTGTCACTTTCGGCACCACTTTGCCTTCGGCGGCAAACTGGAACGCTTCAATCAGGTCCTGACGCGTGCCCACCAGCGAACCGACCACCTGAATACCGTCCAGCACCAGGCGTGGGATATCGAGGCTCATCGATTCTGACGGCAGGCCAACGGCAACCACACGGCCACCGGCACGAACCGCATCGACCGCGGAATTAAACGCTGCTTTTGCAACGGCAGTGACCACCGCCGCGTGCGCGCCGCCGGTTTTTTCCTGCACGATTTTCGCCGCATCTTCACTGCGGGAGTTGATCACCAAATCAGCGCCCATTTCCTCCGCCAGTTTCAGCTGTGCGTCGTTGACGTCCAGGGCGATAACTTTGGCATTGAACACGTTTTTCGCGTACTGCAGCGCGAGGTTACCCAAACCGCCCAGACCGTAGATGGCAATCCACTGACCCGGTTTGATTCCGGACATTTTGACCGCTTTATAGGTGGTAACGCCCGCACAGGTGATGCTGCTGGCCGCCGCGGATTCCAGACCGTCCGGCACTTTTACGGAGTAATCGGCTGTGACGATACACTCTTCAGCCATCCCGCCATCGACACTGTAACCGGCATTTTTCACCGAGCGGCAGAGCGTTTCGTTGCCGCTGTTACAGTATTCACAGTGGCCGCAGCCTTCGAAGAACCACGCCACGCTGGCGCGATCGCCGGGTTTCAAAGAGGTCACGCCCGGGCCGACTTCTTTCACAACCCCAATACCTTCGTGACCCAGAATGACGCCGGTTTTATCGCCGAAATCGCCATTCTTCACGTGGAGATCGGTGTGGCAAACGCCGCAGCATTCCATCTTCAGCAGCGCTTCGCCATGCTTCAACGGACGAAGCGTTTTTTCAGTCACATTGACCTGATGGTCTTGAGTTACAACAGCAGCCTTCATGTATGTCTCCTTTTTGGATGAAAATCTGCAATGCAGGTACGGCGCCTGTGAAGCACGTCGTTACTCCTTTAGAGTTAAAGCATTCCGCTGATTTAGCAAGCCCATCGCAACATAACGTAATAATTTTACGATAATTAGTAGTGTTTAAAATCACAAAAGCCATAAATTAAGCTTGTGTATCTCTGTGTGTTAAGACAAAAAAACAGGCACCCGAAGGTGCCTGGGAAGGGAATTACAGCGATTCCAGACGCGCAGTAAGCACCTCAATTTCACGCTGCCATTGGGCCTGAAGCTGAGGTTTCTGATGCTTCGGTTTACGTGCCAGGTCGTCAGCCAGCTGCGTTTCGAGCACGAGCAGGGTTTCCAGCAAATCGTCTACGGCGTCTGATGTCGTTTCCGGTGCGACAACGGGCTTCGAATCTGGCGCGGCCGGGAGCGGTTCGCGCAACCGTTCCCATGCCGCATCGGCATCGTGCCACTCCTCAAGCACGCCATTTTCAATCAGCCAAAAACGATTACAGCTCCGTTGCATCAGTTGCCTGTCGTGGCTCACCAGCAGCACACCTCCGGCGAAGGTTTGCAGCGTTTCCGCCAGCGCCTCTTTGCCTTCCATGTCGAGATGGTTGGTAGGCTCATCGAGCATCAACAGGCTATAGCGCGCCAGGGTCAGGCCGACAAACAACAGCCGGGAACGCTCGCCGCCGCTCAGTGAATCGACGCGTTGGCTATGTCTCGCCCATGCAAAACCGGCGCTGATTAACGCCATTTTTCGTGTTTCCGGCGCGGGCGCGAACGGCTCCAGCGCGTCAAACAGCGTGGCGCCATCCGCTAACTGGTGTAGCGTTTGATCGTAATAGCCCAGTGCCACGCGCGGGTGGATAGTTAATCCTTCCGCCATAACGCTGGCCTGATATTGCTGCCAGATAAGTCGCAACAGCGACGATTTCCCGCAGCCGTTACGGCCAATTACGGCCACCCGATCACCGCTTTTCAACCGAGCAATCGGTACACTAAACAGCGGCTCGACTCCGGCCGCCGGTGAAACGGACAGCGTTTCCAGCTCCAGCAGACGGTCAGCCCGCAGCAGGTCGCCATGCAACTGTAATCGCCACTGACTGCCTGCGGTAACGTCGGTCTGGCTTGCCTTCAGCCGTTCAACCTGTTTCTCCATTTGCTTGGCTTTTCGCGACAAATCTTCGTTGTCATACACGTGGCCCCAGACAGCCAGCCGTTTGGCGCTGGCGGCCACCCGGTCGATCTCTTTCTGTTCAGCTTTGAAGCGCAGGGCATCGCTTTCATCCTGTTCCATCAACGCCTGACGGGCGGCACTACAGGGGAGGGAAAAGCTGTGCAGTCGATGATCACGCAGGATCCAGCTGGTGTTGGTCACGTTATCCAGCAGCTGTTGGTCATGGGAAACGACGATAAAACTGCCGTTCCAGCCGTTGAGGAAACGCTCCAGCCACAGCAGCGTCGGCAGGTCGAGGTGATTACCCGGTTCGTCCAGTAGCAGCAGATCCGGAGAGGTTATCAATGCCCGCGCCAGCAGCAGGCGAGTATGCTGCCCACCGCTCAGCGTGGCGGCCGTTAACGCCTGGTCTTCGCTACTGAAACCCATTTCTGCCAGCAGCGCTTCGGCACGCCAGCGCTGGATTTCCCGCTCAGCGTGAGGAATGTTATCCAGCACCGCATCGAGCATCGTCAGCGGCCCGAGGGATTCAGGCAAATGTTGCTCCACGCGTGCCAGCAGGCAGTGGTTGGCAATGGAAACGTAGCCGGATGATGGCGCTTGTGAACCATCCAGCAGTTTTAGCAGGGTACTTTTACCGCAGCCGTTATAGCCAATCAGCCCGACGCGATCGCCTTTTTTCAGCGTAAAGGAGAGGTCTGTGAATAGGGGGCCGAAGGCCGTTTCGCTGCACAGCGAGTGGGTATTTAATAATGTGGTCATAGAACTTACTCAAGTGTTACTGGCGTAAAAACGCCTCGTCAGTTAACGCCGACGATAACCCGGTAAGCCGAGGGAAGGGATTCAGTCTTTGGTTTCTTCGCTCAAGCAGAAGTTATCGCAGCACGGTACGGATAACGCTTGAGCAGGTGCGATCGCCAAAAGTACGTGAAAAAGTAAACTTTTCACAATACAGCATGGGATCCTCCTTTTATATTTTCAGCAGGTGAATGGGTGCAGAGAGTGTAGCGGGGATTGTGGATTGGCGCTACGCCTGCAAGACCTACAATTTCTTGTAGGCGCAGCACCATCAGGCACAAAGATTAAATTGAGGTACGACGGTAGCTGCGGTATTCCGGCTGCCAGAAGTTGTCATCAATTGCCTGTTGCAGGGCTTCGGCAGACGTTTTCACCGCCACGCCTTGCTGCTGAGCCATTTTGCCAATCGCAAACGCAATCGCCCGCGAAACGGTATGAATATCCTTCAGCTCGGGCAACACCAGGCCTTCACCGTTGTTTACCAGTGGCGAGTGCTTGGCCAGCGTTTCGCTTGCGGACATCAGCATTTCGTCGGTGATACGCGATGCGCCGGAAGCGATCACGCCCAGACCAATGCCCGGGAAGATGTACGAGTTGTTGCACTGGGCAATTGGATACGTTTTATCTTTCCACGTTACCGGCGCGAACGGGCTGCCGGTGGCAACCAGAGCACAGCCTTCGGTCCAGGTGATGATGTCCTGCGGCGTCGCTTCGACGCGAGACGTCGGGTTAGACAGCGGCATTACGATTGGGCGCGGGCAGTGCTTGTGCATTTCGCGAATGATTTCTTCGGTGAATAGCCCAGTCTGACCAGAGACGCCAATCAGGATGTTCGGCTTCACGTTGCGTACCACGTCCAGCAGGGACAGCACGTCTTCTGCGGTATCCCAGCCTTTCAGGTTGTCGCGCTTTTGCACCAGCTTGTTCTGGAACGCCAGCAGGTTAGGCATCTGATCGGTCAGCAGGCCGAAGCGGTCAACCATAAACACGCGGGCGCGCGCCTGTTCTTCGGTCAGGCCTTCGCGCTGGATCTGCGCGATGATTTGCTCAGCAATCCCGCAACCGGCAGAGCCTGCGCCGAGGAAGACAATTTTTTGCTCGCTGAGCTGGCTGCCCGCCGCGTGGCTGGCGGCAATCAATGTGCCGACGGTAACCGATGCGGTGCCCTGAATATCATCATTGAAGGAGCAAATTTCGTCACGATAGCGGTTCAGCAGCGGCATGGCGTTCTTCTGCGCGAAATCTTCGAACTGCAGCAGCACGTTCGGCCAGCGCTGTTTCACCGCCTGAATGAAATCATCCACAAACTGATAATACTCGTCGTCGGTGATACGCGGCTGGCGCGAACCCATGTACAGCGGGTCATTCAGCAACTGCTGATTATTGGTCCCGACGTCAAGTACCACTGGCAGGGTGTACGCTGGGCTTATCCCGCCACAGGCGGTGTACAGCGACAATTTGCCGATAGGAATACCCATTCCGCCAATGCCCTGATCGCCGAGGCCGAGAATGCGCTCGCCGTCGGTGACCACAATCACTTTGATGTTGTGGTTTGGCACGTTTTGCAGAATGTCGTCCATGTTGTGGCGGTTCTCGTAAGAGATGAACACGCCGCGGGAACGACGATAAATCTCGGAGAAACGCTCACAGGCGGCGCCGACGGTCGGGGTGTAGATAACCGGCATCATCTCGTCGAGGTGGTTTTCGACCAGGCGGTAGAAGAGGGTTTCGTTCGTGTCCTGGATATTGCGCAGGTAAATATGTTTGTCGATTTCGGTCTTGAAGCCCTGGTACTGGATCCAGGCACGTTCGGCCTGTTCTTCGATGGTTTCCACGACGGCGGGCAACAGGCCTAAGAGGTTAAAGTTGCGACGTTCCTCCTGGCTAAACGCGCTGCCTTTGTTGAGGAGTGGAAACTCCAGTAATACGGGGCCTGCATAGGGGATATAAAGAGAACGGTTGTTTTTATGGTTGATTAACATCTCACTGATCCTTTGTCATCACGGCATGCCCAGTCAGGCGAATCGAGAGGGCTAGCGGGTACTTCGGCGCGGCAAAGTATAAAGCAAGTGTTAATAAAAAGGGTAAACGCAGCGGTTCCGAAACTAAAAAAACACCATCTTATGTAAACGATGGTGTCGGTCTTTATCGATGAAAGGGCTGAAAGCCGGGGATGTTACTCGGTGCGACGTTTGCGGCCGGTGGCATGAGTGTGGTTATGCTGGGTTTCCGCATCGCCTTCGATAAGGACTTTTTTCTGGTTTGAAAGCTTGTAGTTCAAGCCGAGGATATGACGTGCCTGACGGTTCGATTTCATGCTGACTCCTTAATCCTGTGAATGGTTTCAAGGTCAATCCCGGAGGTGCCGGGCGAAATTTACCCCTTAGCGCAGACAACGGTATTTGCCTGCGAGATTGATAGTTGACCATTCTGCTCGAAATAGCAACAGCTGCTGGCGCTTTCAGGAACTCTCTGAGATTTAACCCTTTGTGCGACGGACGTCACGCTGTCATATACCTGAACTATGCTTTTTGATTCGCGCTGAGGTTTCCCCGTTTTGTTCATCGTGAGGTCACTCCATGAAAGTTTTAGGATATGCAGCACAAAATCCCACCACGCCGCTGGCCCCGTTTTCCTTTGACCGCCGCGAACCGCGCCCGGACGATGTGACCATTGAGGTGTTGTACTGCGGCGTTTGCCACTCAGACTTACACCAGGCCCGCAACGACTGGGGGTTCAGCACCTATCCCATTGTTCCTGGGCATGAAATTGTTGGTCGGGTGACAGCAATAGGTGACAACGTCACTAAATTTAAACCCGGTGACCTGGCAGCCATCGGCTGTATGGTCGATTCTTGTCGCCACTGTTCACCGTGTAAAGACGGGCTGGAGCAGTATTGCGAAGAAGGCAATACGCAGACCTATAACGGACAGGATCGTCACGATCACCAGACCACCTACGGCGGATATTCACAGACCATCCTTGCGAGTCAGGATTTCGTCCTGCGCATTCCCGATGGACTGGATTTGAAAGGGGCAGCGCCACTGCTCTGCGCCGGGATCACGACCTGGTCGCCGCTGCGTCACTGGAAGATTGATGCCAACAGCAAAGTGGCGGTGATTGGTCTTGGCGGGCTCGGGCATATGGGCCTGAAACTGGCGCACGCGCTGGGCGCGGAAGTGACGCTGTTTACCCGTTCGCCGGGAAAAGAGGCGGATGCGCGTCGTCTGGGCGCGAGCCATGTGGTGCTCTCCACCGACCCGGAACAAATGAACGCGGTGAAAAATCAGTTTGATCTGATTATCGATACCGTCCCGTACACGCATGATGTCAATGCGTATATGCCAACGCTGACCCTCGACGGCACACTGGTGTTTGTCGGTCTGCTCGGCGATTTGCCGGAAGTAAACACCATTCCGATGCTGATTAACCGTCGCTCGATGGCGGGTTCGGCGATTGGTGGCATTGCAGAGACGCAGGAGATGCTCGATTTCTGCGCGGAAAAAGGTATTGCGGCTGACGTTGAGGTCATCAGAATTCAGGATATCAATGAGGCTTATGAGCGCCTGCTGAAAAGCGACGTGAAGTACCGTTTCGTGATTGATATGGCATCTCTCAACGCCTACGGCTAACGGCCAGAAAGGCGTGTTCTATACTTAGTACCCCTAACGGATAAAAGGAGTGAACGATGACGATCCACAAGAAAGGTCAGGCACACTGGGAAGGCGATCTGAAACGTGGCAAAGGCACCGTCTCGACGGAGAGCGGCGTTCTGAACCAGCAACCGTACGGGTTTAACACCCGCTTTGAAGGTGCGAAGGGCACCAATCCTGAGGAGCTGATTGCGGCGGCGCACGCCTCCTGTTTCTCCATGGCACTTTCCCTGATGCTGAGCGAAGCCGGGTTTACGGCAACCTCAATTGATACTGAAGCCACGGTTTCACTCGACCAGGTCAGCGGCGGATTCTCGATAACCAAAGTGGCGCTGCAAAGCAAAATCGCGGTGCCGGATATTGATGCCGGAACTTTCGATGGCATCATCCAGAAGGCAAAAGCCGGTTGCCCGGTGTCTCAGGTCCTGAAAGCTGAAATCACCCTCGATTATCAGCTCAATTAACACTCCCTCATGGCCCGCACATTGCGGGCTTTTGTCTTTTCAACTCTTTGAAGATGAAAAGACAAAAGCTCGCAACACAGGATGACTGCGCCGTTAACGCCACATTGTCTTCAATAACCAGAAATGAGAATTATGAATGAGATTAAAACCCTGAGTTCGCAGGAGATTTATTGTAATCAATGGATGCGTCTGAAAGAAGATCGCATTGAACGTGCCGACGGTTCGCACGGTGTGTATTCGGTGATTGAGAAGCCCGATTTCGCGGTGATTGTCCCGGTATCGAAAGGTTTTATCTGGGTGGTGGAGCAGTATCGCTATCCGCTCGGCGTGCGCACGATTGAATTGCCGCAGGGCGCGTGGGAACTGGATCCAAATGCTGACCCGATTGCCGTCGCCCGCGGAGAATTAGCGGAAGAGACCGGCCTGCTGGCGCAAAAAATGGAGCAGATTGGTTATCAAAAACTGGCTCAGGGCTATTCCAGCCAGGGTTATCACATCTGGCTGGCGACGGATTTTGTGTCCAGCACCCAACAACTCGATGCAGAAGAAGTGGGGCTGACCTGCCGCCAGATGCCGGTCACTGAGTTTGAAACCCTGATTGCAGAGGGCGAAATCAGCGATGCGACCTCGGTGACGGCATTTTTACTGGCGAAGCTAAAAGGCTTTGTGTGACGTTGTCACTTATGCCTGCGCTTTTTGCGGCTGCTTACGGCGCAGGCGGCTCAAACTGAATACAATGGCCAGCCCGGATGTGGCAACCGCCACCCACAAACTCATCTTCACCGCCTGTGCTTCCAGCACGAGTTGTGAACTGGAAGCCATCACCGCCAGCAGCACGCCCACTAACGCCGCGCCGAGACATTGCCCGAAAGTGCGCATTATCGCCAACACGCCTGAGGCGTATCCGCTGTATTCCCGCGCCACGTTAGACAACATTTCGCGATTGTTCGGACTCTGAAAACAGCCAAACCCCATCCCGCACACCAGGCTACGCAGGCCGATATCCCACACTGCGGCGTGATCGGGCAACGTCGCCAGCAGCACTAAACCGAGCACAAACCCGAGTAAACCAATGGTTGAGATTATCGACGGTGAGTATTTATCCGCCAGGCGTCCGGCATGGGGCGCAACCAGCACAATGCCAACCGGCCAGGGCGTAAACAGCAGCGCGGAAGTAAATGCGCTGTAGCCGTATACGCTCTGGAACAGGAACGGCAGGGCAACAAAGGTAATGCCCTGGCTGATAAACGATGCCAGCGAGGTCAGCGCCGCCAGTGAAAAACGTCCTGAGGTGAAGATAACCGGCGGCAGCAATGGTTTGGCCACCCGGCGAATATGCCAGACGAACGCCGTTCCGCTGACCAATGCCAGCACACCCCAGCCCATCACGGTGTTGCTGAGCGAGTGATCGGCAGCATGCGGATCGGCAAAGCCGTTGGCCGCCATGATCAATGCCCCGAGCATCGTCGCAGACAGCACGGCCCCAATTACATCAAACCGCTGATCGCTTATTGCCGGTTTACGTGGAATGGCTTTGATAGCCAGGAACAGCGCCACCATGCCCGGCAGCACGTTGATGGCAAACAGCCACTGCCAGTTCAGCGTACCCAGCAGCGTGCCGCCTAATACCGGGGCGACGGCGGTGCTGGCGGCAATTAACAGTGCGTTCAGCCCCAGAATGCGCCCGAGCAACCGGCCAGGAAACACCGATCGTAATATCGCGGGGGCAATACTGAGCGTGGCCGCGCCGCCGACCCCCTGAAGGACACGCATCACGATAAGCATCTCTGCCGAATCAGACATCGCACAGCCGAGCGATGTGAGGGTGAACAGGCTCAAACCAAAGATAAAGATCGGGCGAAAACCAAAGCGGGTGGCGAGCGCGGCAAAGATGGCCAGCGTCATGGCGGCGGAGAGCAAATAGCCATTGGCGAACCATACCGCAAGCGGGGCGGCTACCTGTAAAGATTGCGCCATCTGCGGTAAGGCGATATTCACCATCGAACCGTCAAACACGGCCATCAGGGTCGAGGTCATGACCGCCGCCATCGCATACGCCCGTTCGCGGCCCGGCAGGCCTTCGTCGCCCGGTTTGTCAGAAAAGAGTTCCATCACATTATTCTCGTGGGTAAGTGTGTTGATGAGCGAAGTCTAGGCGTTCACCAAAGAAGGCGGAAGACGCAGCTTTGGTACTGTATAGTTGCATCAAACGCCTTATCTAAAGCCGAAGGAATATTTTGATGACCGATCCGGATTTTAATCTGCTGATTGCGCTGGATGCGTTACTGACCGAAGCAAGCGTGGCCGGGGCGGCCCGGCGTCTGAATTTGAGTACTTCCGCCATGAGTCGGACGCTCAGCCGTTTGCGCGACGTCACCGGCGACCCGTTACTGGTGCGCGCGGGGCGAAATATGGTGCTGACGCCTTATGCCCAGGCCAGCCGTGACCGGGCACGTAACGCCGTGCTGGAGGCCAGGGCGGTACTACAACCGTCAACCTCGGAGCTGAATATTGCACAGCTGGAACGCGTGTTTACACTGCGCGTGAACGACGGTTTTATCGAAGCCTTTGGTCCGCCACTGATTGCCGAGGTGGCCGCCATGGCGCCGGACGTGTGCCTGCGTTTTTCACCAAAACCCGAGAAAAATTCACGCTTTTTGCGCGAAGGTCTGGTGGACCTGGAAATTGGCGTGCTGAGTAATATGGGCCCGGAAATTCGCGTGCAGGCGCTGTATCGGGACCGTTTCGTTGGCGTCGTTCGTCATGAACATCCACTGGCCGGGAAAGCACAGGTGAGCGTGGAGGAGTACATTACGTGGGGGCATGTGGTTGCCTCTCGGCGGGGGTTGCCGTCAGGTCCGGTAGATGAAGCGCTGGCAGAAATGGGGCGGGCGCGTAAAATTGTCAGCGTGGTGCCGGGTTTCCCGTCGGCGCTGGCGGTGGCGAAGGCGTCAGATTTGATTGCGCTGGTTCCGGCCTCGTTTTTATCTCAAACGGAAAATCAGACCCGGTTACAGGCATTCGAGCTGCCGTTTAAAACGCGGACGATCACCATTTCGCAGCTGTGGCATCCACGAATGGAAGCAGATCCGGCGCATCGCTGGCTGAGGCAAACGGTTCTGGCGGTGTGTCAGAAGCTATGTCCTGACCAGCGTGTGGGAATTTCAGGTTAAAACGACGCAACGGGATTTATGCGAGGTGCCGCAGCGTAATCAAGGCGTCTGATTCGCAAAGTAATTAACGTTGTGCCAGACTTTTTCTCATCACGGAGCACATGGCTCTGTTTTACACATCCAGGAACTGTAAATGCTCGAATTTATTGCACATATGCTGGTCGGTACGCCGATATGGGTGTACGTGCTGTTCGTGTTTCTGCTGATCCGTGGCATTAAGGCGCGTCAGCCCGCAACGGTGACGCTCGAGAGGTTGGCCATTATTCCGCTGATATTTCTGGTTTGGGATCTCTATGATTTGGTTCTCTATCGGCATTTGACGTTGGGCGTGGTCATGCTGTGGATTGCGGTGCTGATTATCGGCGCGGCGCTTGGCTTCTGGCTGATAAAACCGGAGCGGGTGAGCCGCGGGAATGCGCCGCGCACGTTGAACCGTCAGGCCGATTATTCCGCGCTGCCGTTAATGATGCTGGCATTTGCCATTAAATATGTGTTCGGTGTGATGGCGGCGGTGTCGCCGCAGACCATGCAACAACCCGCTATGAGCGCGGCGGCGGTTGTGGTCGGTGGGCTGTTCGCTGGTAGCTTTATCGGGAAATATTCACGTTATCTGCAATGTTATTTTGGCCGGATGCAAAAGGTGAATTAAGACGATCCTGTGTTAAAAAAAATAGGTTTTATCGGTTGGGCAGTCTACAGTAATGGGTTGATAAATTTACGTTTTCTCTGGTCATTTGTGCTGCACTTTTGCCACGAATGAAGGCCAATAGCACGTTCAGGAATGAAAATGACACTAAACCGCAACGCCGCGGCTGCGCTTAGCGCGCTCTGGTTGTTCAGTACTTGTGCCGCTGCCGAAGTGGATCTCGGCTCGATGGATATTCTGGCAAGAGATAATCCACAAAGCCCTGTGCCAAAGGGATTTGTGGTTGGCGCCGCGACGTTAAGTGGCCAGGCGCGTTATAAAGATCAGGATAACAGCACCTACTTTATTCCGGGCGGCCTCTATTTTGGCGATAACCTGATGTATCTCGGGGATCGCGCTCGCTACTATTTCCATCTGGACGATAACGTCGCGCTGTATGGCTACGGCCGTTACCGTTTTGGAAATCTCGACCCGTCGGACGCCGATTCCCTGCACGGCATGGATAAGCGAAAAGGGGAGTTTGAAGCCGGGATCGGCGGGACAATCATTACGCCATACGCGCTGCTGACCGCCCGATTCGCGAGCGATGTGACCGGGCGCAGTAACGGCCAGGAGCTGCTGTTGTGGGCGGATTTCCCGATCGTCAGAGACAATCTGCTGGTGATGCCGGGGATGGGGATGATGATCCGCAGTCACAATATGGCGAACTACTATTTCGGCGGCGTTTCGAAAGAAGAAGCCACGCCGCAGCGTAAAGCCTGGGATACCGGCACGACATTCTCGCCAATGGCGGCGGTAGTGACGTCATACCGTTTCAGCCCGCACTGGATGGGGTTGTTTGCCGCGAACTACGAGCTTTACGACAAAGACATCGCTGACAGCCCGATCGTGCAGCACAGCGGTGAGTTTTATGTGATTGCCGGGGTGGGTTATACCTGGTAGCGATTAACAGCGCGTTCGAGGTTGAACGGCAGCGGGAGATGTGAACACGTATGAGCATACTGTTCCCGGGTATTCGGCTACTGCTGCTCGCCGCCTGTCTTCCGGCAGCGCTGAGCTATGCTGCTGACGGCAATCGGATCCGACAACGCGCCAACGCGGTTCTGTCGCTGATGAGTTATACGGTTGTGCCGGACGTTACCGCCAGCGACCTGAATATCGGCAGCCGCGGCGGCGACAACAATGAGCTCGACATTACCCAGTTCGGCGGCGGGGCGACGCTCAGTGAGAGCGTGCCTGTTTATGTCGAAGGCACAATGGGCTATAGCCGCTTCGATCCGCATTTCGTGTTATCTGACGGCACCCGCACTCGTAAAATCCCGACCAAATGGAACAGCCTGACCGCCACCGGCGGCATCGGCTGGGATTTCCCGCTGTATACCGACCGCTGGGGCGGCAAACTGGTCATTCGCCCCATTGCTAACGTCATGCTGGGCACCATGGCCAGCGATGTACGCATTGGTGGCTATGTGCTGGAACGGCGCAAGAATGTGGATTTCAGTTTTCTCGACGGTGGGCGGCTGAATGCTTATGGGCTGGGCGGCTCGCTGATGCTTGATTACGAGCTGGTGTCGAAACCACAGGATATCGACGTTGAATTACGTTACTCCAGTATGAGTCTGCAAACCTTCGGCAGCACCTCGGACGCGGTACAGGGCGAGGCTAGCGCGCAAAACCTGGGCCTTTATCTCCGACGCCGGGCGCCGATTTTCGACTGGACGCTGCTCAAAAGCCCGGTGCGTTATGTACTTGAAGGTGCTCACACCGAATACCTGGGATCTCAGCGCGGCGAACTGGGCTTCAACAGCCTGAGTTCTCTGGGTTTAGGCATCGAACTGGACAGCAGCAAATACCCTGTTTTTATTACCCGCACCCGGCTGGTGGCCCGTTATATGTTTGGTGAAAACACCACTGGCTACGGCGTGGGCCTGGCGATGAGTTTTTAACGCTTTTCGTTTTTTTCATTTTTTTTAGCAATATTTTTCCCCCTCATACGTCTACCTCAGCACGAACACGATTTAATTCCTAAGATGAGGTAATTCTAATGAGAGATTTTGATATGCATGAACATCAACGTGGCCGCGGTTTTGGCGGCCATCGGATGGCGAAACCCCTGATTATGGGTGCGGTGATTTTTGTCGCACTGGGCCTGTTGGTGATGTCGCTGTGGAATGCTCTGCTGCCTGCCATCATCGGCGTGAAAGCGATTGGCTTCTGGCAGGCATTAGGGCTGCTGGTGCTGTGCCGCATTCTGTTTGGCGGCCTTGGTTTCCGTCCAGGCATGTTTGGCGGGATGCGTCGTCGGATGCACGAACGCTGGATGCAAATGACCCCGGAACAGCGCGAAGCCTTTATGCAACAACGTCGCGAGGGCTTTGGTCGTCGTGGGCATTGTCATCATCGCGGCTGGCACGAACGCCGTGACGAAAGGGCCGATATGCGCCAACAGCCTGAAGAGCCCGTGGTGAAAACGCCGGAAGGCGAGTAATTCGGATGAAAGCCGGAATGGCGAAGGATTCCCTGCTGGTTTCGGCCCTTAACGCCTGTCGTTCGCGGTTAACTGCGTTTATCCGTGGCCGCACGGCGGTGCGCGAAGATGCCGACGACGTATTACAGGAAATCACCTGGCAGCTCATGAAAGTGGAACAACCGGTGGAAAATATCGCCGCTTGGTTATTCCGCGCCGCCCGGAACGAACTCACCGACAGAGCGCGTAAAAAGCGTGAATTACCGCTGTCGGCGTTCTCCTCAGCTGACGAAGATGGTGATTTTCCGGAAGACGAACTGGCGGAAACGTTATTTGGTGTGGCACAAACGCCAGAAGACGATTACCTGAAGGCGCTGCTGTGGGAAGAACTGAACGATGCGCTGGCGGCACTTCCGCCGGCACAGCGTGCAGGCGTTGTTGTCGCGCAAACACAAAGCGGTGTTGTACCTGAGAACCCGGTTACGCAGCGTTTACGATGATTTAACGCAATAAAAGAAATTGCCCGACGGTGCTAGCACCGGTCGGGCAATTGTCGGTCTGAAACGCGTTAGCGTCATCAGGCAGGGCAAAACAAATCAGCTACCCCAGCGGCTGCGCAGGTAATTTACCGCCTGCTGAGTCTGCGGCTGATTGAGGTTGTTTTCACGGAACAGAATGGTGCCCTGAATTTCCGGGAGCGCATCGTTTAAATCGAGCTGTTTTTTCAGCTCAGGCACGCCGCCCTGAACGGTCCAGTCCGGCTCATTCTTTGACGGTTCCCCGACCTTATACAGCGCCACACCGATATACAAACGGGTGTGCGTCGGTTTCACCACATCTGCCCACCATTTTGCCAGCACGTCGTAACGAGCCGCATCGCGAGCGAACGGCCAGTAAACCTGCGGCGCAATGTAATCCAGTAGTCCTTTTTGCACCCACAAACGAGTGTCAGCATACGATTCGTCATACGCCGCTGCGCCACGGGTATCGGACCCCGCCGGATCGTGCGAGCGGTTGCGCCACACGCCCGCCGGGCTCACGCCAAACTGAACGTTTGGATTCAGCTGTTTGATGGTCCGCGACACCTGGGTAATCAGCAGTTCGGTGTTGTGTCGGCGCCAGTCGGCCTTCGAGGCATAACCCTGGCCGTAAGTGCGGAACGTCTGGCTGTCATTCAGCGCAGAACCGGCGGTTTCAGTATAGAAGTAATCATCGAACTGCACGCCATCAACCGGATAGCGCGACACCACTTCAGCCACGATGCTGGTTATCCAGTCACGCGCTTCGGGAATGCCCGGGTCTATAACATAGCGATCGCCGGAAGTCCGGATCCAGTCGCGATGCGCCACAAACACGCTGGACGGGTGCATTGACAGCGTGCGATTCAGTTCCGCCACGGTGCCAGGTTTGGTATTGGTCGAGACGCGATACGGGTTAAACCACGCGTGGACTTTCATTCCGCGTTTGTGCGCTTCATCGAGCATAAACTGCAGCGGATCGTAGCCCGGATCCTGGCCCACTTTGCCGGTCAGCATATCGGACCACGGCAAAATCTGGGACGGCCAGAGCGCAGTGCCATCGGGTTTAATCTGGAAGAAGACGGTATTAATGCCGAGGCTTTGCAGCTTGTCCAGCTTATCGGTCAGCGCTTTCTTTTGCACAGTGGCGCGGGCCGCTGCATCGCTGACGTTGACCGATGACACCGGCGGCCAGTCGAGACGCGAAACGGTGGTCAACCACACGCCGCGCACGGGTTGGTTATCGGCGGGCCTGTCGGGCAGCGGATGTTTGGCTACCGGAGGCAGCGGAGTCACCAGCGATTTCGGCTTTTCTGACGTGCAATTAGCAAGCAGAAGTGCGCTGGCAATCAGCGCCCCGGTAATAGTGACTCGTGCAATTATGGAGAGTTTACGTGAGCTGATAATCATATCCCTGTTTTATTCAGGCCTTCACATGAGCGAGACTCATTCTCGTATGATTCGATTTGTGGAGCAACCGGGAAAGTTTGTGGACGCATCAAAACGCATTCTGCGTTCAAGCTTTTTCCGACCGCTCAACGGCCTGGGGATAATTTGGGTTGTTATTCAACCAGTTCTGCGCCATGGCACGTTGTTCATCCGTTACTATGCCGTCGGGTTTGCCGTCGATACCGTAGCGTTGGGATCCACTGGCGAGCGCCATCTGATAGGGAATGGTGCGGGTGTAGCGTTTCAACGCTTTGCCAATCTCAACCCCAGGGAAATCAATATCGCGCCGGGCAGCATCGTTGATCAGATCCTGCATGATGCGGACCTTAAGCGGCTTAGGCCGTTCATGCGCAAAGAGTAAGGGCCAACTCTCACGCAGCATAATGGCACGTTGGTTTTTATCCACTGTAATGCCCCGAAGGTATCTGGCTTCTTTATGAGTATAAAACAAAGATATGCCAGGCGTAGGGAACGGGCAGGGACGATTTTGGGTCGTTATTGAGGCTATTGTGCAGAATTATTTTGGATAGACTGAAGTAGCGTATCCAGTAAACCGGGGAAACGTGCATCTAAATCATCGCGGCGCAGGGAAATCATATTCTCCCGCCCTTGAGGGCGTTGCCAGATAACGCCGCTGTCACGCAAAACGCGCCAGTGATGCGTCATGGTCGACTTCGCCACGTCCTGTCGCAGCGCGCCACAGCTCAGTTCACTGCCATCAGCCAGTGCTTTTACTACCTCCAGACGCAGTGCATTCCCCAACGCAAAAAGGACATTTTCCAGGCGAATCTGTTCACGTTCCGGATGATTGGCAATCATACTGTTCCTTTATATACCGGTGAATGTGCGGGAGCGAGAGGCCGCTAATATACCGAATGCCCTCGCTGAACGCCACGCGCCGCGTTGGCGTTTCACCGATTGCTGCTATAGCTAATATAGTTCGAATATACTCGTACAGTTGTACTATTATAGATGCCGTTACATAACCCGCGGTCAATTCCGGCCGCGGATTGACAGTCAACAGACTTAAGGACGCATCATGCCTCGACCCATCCCCCTCGAACGTTATCGCAACATCGGCATCTCCGCGCATATCGATGCCGGTAAAACCACCACCACCGAGCGCATTCTGTTTTACACCGGAATGAGCCACAAACTGGGTGAAGTGCACGATGGCGCGGCAACGACGGACTGGATGGCGCAGGAGCAGGAGCGCGGTATTACCATCACCTCTGCTGCCGTGAGTGCCTTCTGGCCCGGAATGGATCGCGATTTTGAACCGCATCGGATCAACATAATCGACACTCCAGGCCACGTGGATTTCACTATTGAAGTTGAACGTTCCATGCGCGTGCTCGACGGCGCGGTGATGGTGTATGACTCGGTCGGTGGTGTGCAGCCGCAGTCCGAAACCGTGTGGCGTCAGGCCAACAAATACCACGTGCCGCGGTTGGCTTTCGTCAACAAGATGGACCGACAGGGCGCTGATTTTTTCCGCGTCGTGCAGATGATGAAAGATCGCCTGAAAGCGAATCCGGTACCGATTGTCATTCCGGTTGGCGCGGAAGAACATTTTTCCGGCGTGGTTGATCTCATCAAAATGCGGGCGATCCACTGGGATGACGAAACCCAGGGCATGACCTTTAGCTACGGCGCGGTTCCGGCGGATTTACTGGAAACCGCGCAGGAATGGCGCGAGAAAATGGTCGCCGCAGCCGCAGAGGCCAACGATGCACTGATGGATAAGTATCTGGAAACGGGCAGCCTCGACGAAGCCGATATTATCGCCGGGCTGCGTCAGCGTACGATTGCCGGTGAAATTCAACCGATGCTGTGCGGCAGCGCCTTTAAAAACAAAGGGGTGCAGCGGATGCTCGATGCAGTGGTGGAGCTTATGCCGTCGCCGCTGGACGTTCCGGCCATTGACGGGATTGATGAAAAGGGCCAACCGGCTGAACGTCACCCGAGCGATGACGAACCGTTTTCGGCGCTGGCGTTTAAGCTGATGACCGATCCGTACGTCGGTCAGCTGACCTTTATTCGCGTTTATTCGGGCATATTGAGAAAAGGCGATGCCGTGTATAACCCGGTTAAAGGCAAGAAAGAGCGTATTGGCCGTATCGTGTTGATGCATGCGAATGACCGACATGAAGTGGATGAACTGCGCGCCGGGGATATCGCCGCCTGCGTGGGGCTGAAAGATGTCACCACCGGGGACACGCTGACGGACCCGGACCACATTATCACGCTGGAGCGAATGGAGTTTCCGGAGCCGGTGATTTCTCTGGCGATTGAACCGAAAACCAAGGCCGATCAGGAGAAAATGGGCATTGCGCTGCAGCGTCTGGCGGCAGAAGATCCGTCGTTCCGCTTGCACACGGATGAAGAATCCGGGCAGACGATTATTTCCGGCATGGGTGAATTACACCTGGAGATCATCGTCGACCGTATGAAACGCGAGTTTGGCGTGGACGCGAATATCGGACGGCCGCAGGTCACGTACCGGGAAACGATCCGCAAACCGGTGAAGGGAATCGAAGGCAAGTTTGTGCGCCAGTCCGGAGGGAAAGGTCAGTACGGTCATGTGGTGCTGAGCCTTGAACCTCAAGAGCCGGGTAGCGGATTCCAATTCGAAGACGCGACCAAAGGCGGCGTGGTTCCGCGTGAATACATTCCTTCGGTGGAGAAAGGCCTGCGTGAAGCGATGAACAGCGGCGTGCTGGCCGGGTATCCGGTGGTGGATATAAAAGCGACGCTGACGTTTGGCTCATATCATGACGTCGACTCGTCAGAACTGGCGTTCCGCATGGCGGCGATCTTTGGTTTCAAAGAGGGCTTTCGTAAAGCGGACCCGGCAATTCTGGAGCCCATAATGCACGTTGAAGTGGAGACGCCGGAAGACTATGCCGGGAATATCATGGGTGATTTGTCGTCGCGTCGGGGGATGGTGCAGGGTATGGAGGAACGATTCGGCAGCCAAATCATTCGCGCCGATGTGCCACTTGCGGAAATGTTCGGTTACTCCACCACGTTGCGATCGATGTCTCAGGGCCGTGCCACGTACAGCATGGAGTTTCATCATTATGCCGAAGCGCCGCGCAACGTAGCGGATGAAATCATCGCCAAACGTGCCAAAGTATAAAAGGTGATACCAGGCGGGGCGTTCTTGATTGAGCTCCCCGTTTTTTTTGGTCTGAAGCGTATGCCGCGCTAGCCGTAGGTTGCACATGGCTTTTGTAGCCAGTATGGTGTGCGCAATTTCACAGGAATTGCAGGACATATCATGACCAACCCGCCATCAAAAGATCCGCTACACGGCGTCACGCTTGAAGCATTACTCAACACGCTGGTGAATAAATACGGCTGGCCCGAACTGGCGAAACGCATCAAAATTAACTGTTTTAAAAGCGAGCCGAGCATTAAATCGAGCCTGAAATTCCTGCGTCGTACGCCGTGGGCACGCAAAGAAGTTGAAGACTTGTACATTGATTATCTTCACGACCAGCAAGAGAACATCGATGATGAAAGCCCATGGGCAAACTGGCAGAGTAAAAAGCCGCAGGATTAATGCGACTCCGCATCTCCAATGCCGGTGATTTTATCGCGACCTGTTTTTTTCGATTGATAGAGCGCCTGGTCGGCATCAGACATCATTCTGTCCTGGTCAGCAGGTAAGCCTTTTGCCACGCCAAAACTGGCGGTTAAACGAATGACCTCGCCATTATCGGTCATGACGCGCAAATTCCTGCAGGCCATTTGCAGCCTGCGGACAGAGTTCAGAACATCCTGTTGGCTATCCGCTCTGAACATTACGGCAAACTCCTCTCCGCCGATTCGGGCAACAATCCAATCGGGCAGGGCGACATGATTTAAGGTATCGCCCAGGCTGGCCAAAACCTTATCCCCCGCGGGATGGCCCCAGGTATCGTTGATCCGTTTGAAATGATCAATATCGATTAACACCAGCCAGACCGGCGTGTCAGCGCTGACCGTTGCGAGCAGTTTTTCCCGTTGTAGTTCGAACCCGCGACGATTTAACACCCCGGTAAGCGCATCAATTTCAGTGAGTTTTTTGAGCTCATCGCTGAGTATTCTGTTTTCATCGATATGTTCTTCGAGTTTATCCAGACTGGACTGCAGCGCTTTTATCTCGCAGACCTCCTGATAAGCGGGGGATGATACGTCATCTTCGCCCATAGATTTCGCCCTGACATTCAGTTTCAACAAGGGTTTCACCACGTTGAAATGGATATACAGAATGCCGACTATCGCCAGCGAATAGATAGTAAAAAGGATAATAAGCGTCAGGACAAAATGCTCCAGCGCCTGATTTTTCACTTTGCCATAATACTGATGGACGTTAAATAAATACATTTGAAGCATATCATTAAATGTATTAAGGCTGTCCTGATAACGGACGGTAAATTCGCTGACCGAGACAGAATAAGATTCTCTGTTTTCACTTTGGGTCTGGAGGTGGCGTATCAGCGCTGCACCTTTATTCTGAAAATTATGCCGGGTTTTCAGCATTAACGTGCGAAAGGAGTCCGTGTCAGAACTGTAGCTGGTCGGAATACCCAACAACCACCATTGAGTTTCAATTTGTTGCCAGGCTCTGGATATTTTCTCCAGCTGGGATTCAGACAACGGCGTTCCAGTGTTCAGGTAATACAAAAAATAGGACCCCAATTTTCCTGTTGAATTTCTCAACTCCCCCAGGGCCTGACCTTGCAAAATGGCGCTGAAGGCAGTTGGCTCCATTTTGATGAAGGATTCGGTTTTAACAAACAGCACATTGTGAAAGTACTCCGTCGACTCCATCATCATATCAACGGCTTTCCTGGCTTCATGCGGGTCTGTTCTGGGGCCTGCCGCATAGATATCAACCTCTTCACGGCCTCGGATCAGATGTGAAAGCGTGTTCTGTAACAGAGAGCTGGAGAGGATATCCTGAGGGACTTTTGTTAGCGCTTCATCGGTTTCCATCTGGCTTTTAATGAAGGCCGCTTTAGCATGGGCCATGCTTCCAACCGTCGCGAATATCAGCTGATTTGCATACCCACGTTCTTCAGCGAGTTTGTTAGAGACATCCAGCACCCGATAAAAGTCAGAAAATTGCTCAATGTTATTTTGTGCCTGACTATAATGTTCATAAGCATCTTTAATTAACCCCCATGACAACACAGACGCCAGACAAACGATTAAAAAGGAGAATGTCGCTATTTTTTTAATCAGCGGTGAGTTTATTGCCAGTAATGTTTTCATTGTCTGTTCCAGCCGGGATATCAGAGAACTACACTAAGTGGCATAACCCTGTTTCTCAAGCCCAATAAAACGAAGCGTGAGCCTGACACCATTTTTTCTGTTTATAAAAAAACATCCTGTTCCTGATTTAAGTATTGGGCGTGTTTTGTCGCCTTATGCCAAATATGAGCCAGTCATCATGAAGCGTGTTTTATTTGACGCAAAGAAATGGGATTGAAAATGAAAACAGAACACCAGGCTGGTGTTCTGAATGCGGTTCGAGCGATTAGCGTGACGCGATAAACAGGGATTTGCATCCCGGACACAGCATTGCCTGTTTGAGTCGTATTTTTGAGGCAGCCTGCGTTGATTTAAAACCACAATTGGGGCAGGTGACCGTCGTCGACGCACCACCAATGAGCTTCATTGCGTAGTCGAGAAAAGACATGATGATTAACTCTTCAATGAACGGACCTCACCATAGCACGAAGGGGCAAAAGAGTATGTGTATTCCGTCGGGAATCATGGGATACGATGAAGTCGATTCACTGGCGCTTTGATAAAACAATATCGTATAGCGGCTTAGGAGAAACAGGGACGCCTGCACGTCCCTGTTCTGGCTTACTCAAATAACCGAAGGTGTAGCGCAGCAATCGCGCCATCGGCCACATCATCTGGCAGCAGGAAACACAAATTGTCATTGGCTGCGCCATGGCAAATCATGCGTACGCAAGACTTATCCAGCTCGATAAATGCATCCCGGCACACGCCGACGCTGCGATGAAGTTGATTGCCAATCAGCGTCACCAGAGACAGCCCGGTTTCAATCTCAACCCGGCAACGAGAAGAAAGGGCTGTCAGTAGCGCGGTGGGCAGGGTGTTATCGTCACCTGACGTGCAACCCATGCTGTTCAGGGCCATCGCGATACTTCGTTCGGTTGTGGTAACCAACTCCACATTAACCTGATGTTCGGCCAGAATGGTGAACATTTCGGCAAAAAATGCGTATGTCGGTTGCATGTTCAGGCTGTGCAATCTCAGCAGAGTCTGCTTGCGACGAACGGCAATGGCTCGATAAAGGGGAGGATCTTCCGTCTCACGGCGAACCAGCGTTCCACCGGCAGCGGTATTTTTGCTGGAACCGACAAATACCGGAATGTTTTTCCGCATTGCCGGTAACAGGGTCGCCGGATGAAGCACCTTCGCACCGAAAGTGGCCATGTTGCTGGCTTCTGAAAAGGAGAGATGGTCGATACGCCGGGCCTGCGGCACAATGCGCGGATCGGTAGTGTAGATCCCAGCCACATCGGTCCAGATATCGACCCGCTCGGCGTGCAATGCTTCCCCAAGCAGGGAGGCGGTGTAGTCGCTGCCGCCCCGGCCAAGCGTCGTCGTACGCCCGGAATCATCACTACCGATAAATCCCTGAGTGATAACAATCGTCTGTTCAAGGTGTGGGCGCAGATGGGTTTCGGCCAGCGTTTCCACAAGGCTTAGATTGGGTTCAGCGCAGCCGTAGAGGGCGTTTGTTCGGATGACTTTACGTGCGTCAAACCATTCTGCCCTGGCTTCCCGTTCCCGAAGAACCTCAGTGAATAACAGGCTAGACATCAATTCACCATGGCTGACCAGTTCATCACTCAGTGCAGTGGACGGCGTAGTCGATGCCGTTTCGGCAAGATGGGCAATATTTTCAAGCAGTTGGTCGATTTCCCTGGCAACGATCGACGGCGATTTTAAACGGGAAATAATGTTGTGCTGGATAGCGCGAAGGGTATCAATTTTATCCATTCGATCGCGACTTTCCAGACCTTTAGAAAGTTCGACTAATAGATTGGTAACACCTGCGGAGGCAGATAAAACGACCAGACGAACGTGGTCATCTGCAAGAACAATACCGGCACTACGATTCATAGAGTCGAAGTCAGCAACGCTGGTACCGCCAAATTTGGCAATGACGAATTGTGGATAAACGCGTGTCATAACACTCTCATATCAGGGCGCCATAAAAAATGGCAAGAAACTTTCATTCTCGGCATAAGGGAAGCGCGCTTCACCTTACGAAATGTCCGCCCGCGAACATTTCTGTTTGTACCCGTCATCCTTCAAGCAGCATCTTTGTTGGCTACGCTCACTCGCCCGAATCACGTAGGTTACTAAGCTTATCGGGACGCATTCTCTTGCCGCCGCGATGCAACTCGAATTATTTTGGGTAGTTCTTTATTTACGGATGCCGCAAATAAGCGCGACATAGTAAGTGATTTATCTTTAGGGATCGATGTTTTTATTGTTCCCAGCAAATAAACCAATAAAAATAATGCGTTATGGGATAATCCTTACGTCATTTGTGAAAAATTTGTTTCAGGGAAATGTAAACCATAAGAAAACGATGTGTTTCATGACATTGCAAACAGTCATAAATGGCGGTTAAAAAGCGAAAAAACCAATTTACCCATTGATTTAAAAGGGAAAAAGTAAAGTTAAAAAAATGATTGAGTCCTTTTTTAAAAAAACATATATTAGCCGCGTTTTTTACAGGCAATTCTTTTAACCTTTAACTCAATCCGGTGTTAATAATACCCGCGGTTGTAGGAGTGATATGATGACGGATAAAGTCCGTATTGATACTTTAAGTGCTCATTCATTACCTCAAAGCAATGATACCTTCCTCGCGAGACAAGCCGAGTTTGAATCTAACGTCAGAAGTTACCCACGTAAGCTGCCCCTGGCGATTGCCAAAGCGCAGGGCGTATGGATAACCGACGTTGAAAATAATCAATATCTTGATTGTCTGGCAGGCGCCGGAACCCTGGCGCTAGGTCATAATCATCCTGACGTGCTTCAAAGCATTCAAAGTGTCATCAGCAGCGGCTTACCGTTACATACGCTGGATTTGACTACTCCTCTGAAAGATGAATTTTCATCTTATTTACTCTCTTTATTACCGGGTCAGGGCAAAGAGTATTGCCTGCAATTCACCGGTCCGTCAGGCGCGGATGCGGTTGAAGCCGCACTTAAACTGGCGAAAAAAGTCACCGGCCGTTCAGGCATTATCAGCTTCTCAGGCGCCTACCACGGGATGACGCACGGTGCGCTCTCCGTAACCGGTAACCTGTCACCAAAAGAAGCCGTCAGCAACATGATGCCGGAAGTGCAGTTTATGCCTTATCCGCATCTGTACCGCTGCCCGCTGGGTATTGGCGGTGACGCTGGCGTTAAAGCGCTGACCTACTATTTCGAAAACCTGATCAACGACGTGGAAAGCGGCGTTCGCAAACCGGCGGCGGTGATCCTTGAGGCCGTTCAGGGTGAGGGCGGTGTGAACCCTGCTCCGGTTGAGTGGCTGCAGCGCATTCGTAAAGTCACGCAGGAGCATGGCATTCTGCTGATCCTCGACGAAGTCCAGGCTGGGTTCTGCCGCACCGGTAAACTGTTCGCCTTTGAACACGCCAGCATTGAGCCCGACATCATCGTAATGTCTAAAGCTGTTGGTGGCGGTCTGCCGCTGGCCGTCCTTGGCATCAAAAAACAGTTCGACGCATGGGCGCCTGGCCACCATACCGGGACATTCCGCGGTAACCAACTGGCGATGGCCACCGGCCTGACCACGCTTAAAATTCTTAAAGATGAGTCTGTTGCCGATAAAGTTACCGTCCAGGGTGAGTGGCTGAAGGGCAAACTTGCTGACCTGCAAAAACGTTACCCGGTTATCGGTCACGTACGCGGTCTGGGCCTGATGATCGGCATCGAAATCGTGAAGCCGAATGAAGCACAGGATCACATGGGATGCTACCCGGCGGATGGCGAACTTTCTGCACTGTTGCAGAAAAAATGCTTCGAGTCCGGTCTGATTCTGGAGCGCGGTGGCCGTCATGGTTGCGTCCTGCGCCTGCTGCCGTCTCTGCTGATCACCGATGAAGAGCTGGAAATTTTCCTCGATAAATTTGAAAACGCCTTGCTGGGCGCTGGCATCAAGCCAGTTTAATCGGAGCTAACTCAGTGTCAGATAACAACCCGATTCTGTCCGGTTCGGCGCAAAGTATTGCCGCCTATCAGGATGCCATTGAGCAGAGCAGCCAGGCGGTTGTCGACTGGTTAAAGCAGCCTGAAATGTATCAGGGGAAAACCGTCGACCAGCTGCGCGAACGCATCCAGTTGAACTTTACCTCAGAGGGCCTGGGCAACCAGGCCGCCATTGCGCGTGCAGTTGAGTATTTTCTCAAGGACAGTCTTTCTGTTCATCACGCCCAATGCGTGGCGCATCTGCACTGCCCAAGCCTGGTCATCAGCCAGGCCGCAGAGGTGTTGATCAATGCCACTAACCAGAGTATGGACTCCTGGGATCAAAGCCCGTCAGCCACCATCATCGAGGTAAAACTCATTCAGTGGCTGCGTGAGCAGGTGGGATACAGCGCCGGTGATGCCGGCGTGTTCACCAGTGGTGGCACTCAGAGTAACCTGATGGGGCTGATGCTGGCGCGTGATGCTTTCTTCGCACGTCAGGGGCACTCCGTTCAGTTGCAGGGATTAACGGGCGACCTGAGCAAAATCAAAGTGTTCTGCTCTGAAAGCGCGCACTTCTCTGTGCAAAAAAATATGGCGTTGATGGGGCTGGGCTATCAGTCCGTCACCCAGGTGAAAACCGATGCGTTCTCACGGATGGATCTTGCTGATCTGAAAGCCAAACTGGCACAGGCGAAAGCCAAGGGTGAGCAGGTGATGGCGATTGTGGCCACCGCTGGCACCACGGATGCAGGCGCCATTGATCCGTTAGTCGAGATAACAACGCTTGCCGCGCAAGAAAATATCTGGGTTCACGTTGATGCCGCATGGGGCGGGGCGCTGCTGCTTTCTGAGAAGTATCGCCATTACCTGAACGGCCTGGAATGCGCAGACTCTGTCACCCTGGATTTCCACAAGCAGTTCTTCCAGACCATCAGCTGTGGTGCATTCCTGTTGAAAGACGCGCGTCATTTCGAGTTGATGCGTTATCAGGCGGCGTACCTGAACTCTGATTTTGACGAAGAGCAGGGTGTACCGAACCTCGTGTCAAAATCACTGCAAACCACGCGTAGGTTTGATGCCCTGAAACTGTGGATGGGCCTTGAAGCGCTAGGCAAAAAGCAGTACGCCGAGATCATTGATAACGGTGTAACGCTGTCGCAAGAAGTGGCGGAATATGTTTCAGCACAGCCGCATCTGGAACTGGTTATGCAGCCTCAGCTGGCAAGCGTATTGTTCCGTTTCCGCCCGGAAAGCGGCGATAGCGCATTTGTCGCGTTGCTCAACCAACGTATCGGCGATGTTTTGCTGGCATCCGGGAGCGCCAACGTTGGGGTGACCGAAGCTGACGGCATAACCTGCCTCAAGATGACGTTGTTGAACCCAACGGTTTGTCTGGAGGATGTAAAAATCCTGCTGGCAAGCGTGAAGGATACGGCTGAAACATTGCTCAATGCAGAGTTCCAGTCCTAAACGTTTAGAGTAGAAGTGAAGTCAGCCATGCGCTGCGTGAAATCTGCAATTTGCTGTAGGTAGCTTGAGGTCAGGTTTCACGTAGCGCACGAACTTATCCCCCCAGGTAGACAATTTAGCCCATTAACTGGATTGACCCCGCCGCGGACGTTTACATAAAAATCAAATCAATATCGTTCAGCTCAACCTTTAAAGAGCGATGATGATGAATATAACATTCAAATTTCAAATCTAGTTCATTTGGCAGGGGGAATGGCTTCAGTGGGAATATTTTTTGCAGGGCGCCGATGAACACATCGGGAACAACCATGATTGAATCGCCTCTGGAGCATAAATAAGCCATAGTCAGTAAGTTAGGGCTTTCCCATAAAATATCGCGATTAAGGATAAGTTCATTTTCTGTATCCATCCCATCAATCATACTGGTAATGCTACCAAGATCCCGGCGCCAGCGAAGATGGGTATTATTACGCCAGTCAGAGAGAGTGAAGCTGTCATCAATTGTCGAGTGATTCTCACTGACGAGGATCTTCATGTCAGATTGCAGGAATTTTTTAGACACAAGGGCGACATCATCCGGAAGCTTCCCCCCGATATCAATATCAACTTCGCGCTGTTTTAGTTTGCTCAGCCGCTCATCTTCGCTGGCGTCCATAGTAATAAAATGGAACAGGGTCGAATCATTGCGGGATTGAATTGACTCGGTCAGCAAAAGCTCAATTAAAGAGTATGTTGCAATAAAATATTCTTTTCGCGATGTGTTTAGCGCATTCAATTCTCGATAACGCGCCTGCAACGCCAACGCAGCCTCATTTGGTTTTAAGCCAAAACGGGTTCTGATAAAAATATCGGTGCCAAGCTTCTCTTTCAGACTCTTAATGGTGTAGCTAATCGTTGACGGTGAGATATTCAGGCGTGAGGCAGCTTTCATCGCATTCTCACACTCAATGACTTCATTAATTATCTTTAGTTTTTGTAGGCTTATCGTATGCATTGTTCTTCCAGCGGTGACAAAGCTAGGGTGACTGACAGGTGAACGTTGTTCGCACAGCGTGAATGATGTCATCAATCAGACGCGTCATAATGGGTTTTTCGGTCATCTTATTATTAAAATGGATGTAGCAATCATGCTTCATTCTCAGTTCCGCGGGCAGTTCAAGGCGTTTAACAGCGAATGCCTGGGTAAATAATGGGATGAAAATATCAGGTAACAACATGATGTAATTACTCCGGGCGCAAAGCTCCACCATGTTAATGATGCTACCTGAAACCACCGCCACATCTCTCTCCTGGATGTATTTCTTTACTTCTCCAGAGACTTGCATGTTTTCACAGTAATAATCGCCCAAAGATGACCATATAGCGTGTTTGGCTTGATATAAATCAGCACAGCTCACTTCTGCCGGGATATCTGTGTTATGGACGCTGGCGAGTATTGAAATGTTTGAGGTAAACAGTTTAACTTTGCTGACCGCTTTGTCCTGTGGCAGTTCAGCGCCAATATCGATATACGCATTTTTATTGACCAGGTTGTCCAGACGCTCATTAACGTTAATGGTGTACGGTAAAAAGATATAACGATACTTATCGGGCTGGTGGGCTAAACTGGCAATGGACTCTGAAAGCAACATTTCAATGGGTGAGTAGCTCAGAATGGTCAGGCTGTTCTCATTCAGCTGATTTTCTTCACGGCTAATGTCGATATCAGTCGCGAAATACTTTTGATAGCGCTGGCTGAGTTCATAAGCCGTCGCATTTGGTTTCATTCCGGTTCTGGTTCGAATGAACAGATGTTCCCCGGTAATATCCCTGAGTTTTTTTAGCGAGTAACTAATTGCAGCAGGACTTAAGTTAAGCAACTTTGCTGTTGTTTTAACGCTACCACATGCAACGAGGGTATTAATAATTTTTAGTAGCTTTAGCTCTATTGTCTGTGACATGCCATAAAACTCCACTCAGCCAACGCCTACTTTATAAAATATATATAAAGTAAGGATTGATGATGTTGTACTTATTAACCAAATACCATGTCAGATGAAATGTAGTGTCAAATCGCAATGCAAACAATACATAAAAACACATTAATGAGATTGCATATGTGCAACTCTTTAGATAGGGCGCCTAACTCTTTGTTTTTGCTTTAATTTTATGGGTATTTAACTAAGTTAAAAAGTGAAATAAAAGACACTAAAAATGGGGGGAGAGGACGTGGCAATCAACTACATTATTAACCATTGTGCTCCACTGTCAAATTGATATTAAGAACTGAGAATAAACAACATAAAATAAACCGGTATAACACCGTAATAGATGAATGCTGCAGAGTTTACTTTTGTCACGTGGTCGTTTTCTTCAGAGTAGCCACACATTTAACTTCTGCTCTAATAAGCGGGAGGATGAGGGGTCTGTTTGCTGCTATCATGGCTATATTGTTGATGGCCACAGTATCGGTGTGGCGTAGGATTATGTGAAATGAATGAAGAACTGGATATCAAAGTCCTCAGAGCCATTTATACCCTCAGTACCGCAGGTAGCGTTACCAAAGCGGCAGAAATGTTACAAGTCACTCCAGCAGCAGTCACCTATCTGATTAATAAAGCACGAAAAACAACAGGATCCGCACTGTTTTTCCGCACCCGGGAAGGGATGAAACCGAATACACTGGCGACGGAACTTAGCCAACGTTATCAGGGGATGATGCAGGATTATTTCCCCGAAGAGAGCATGTCATCCAACCTCAGCCGGGCGTTTACCATCAGTACCTATTCACTTTTAGAGTTCATGCTGGCGCTTGAGTGGGGGAACTCCGTACAAAAAGGGGCAGAGCTCAGTTTTGTTCCCACTGAAGTGAACGATACTCGCCGTCTGGCGGCGCTGCGTAATAAAGAGGTTGATATCGATATTGGTTCCCGCTTGCCGGTGGACAGCGCTATCGTGCAAATGAAACTGTTTTCAAGCGATGTCGGGATCATTGCCAGAAAAGGGCATCCGACAATCAGTGACCGATTCACGACTGCGGACTGGCATGAAAATGGTCATGTGCTGTGGTCCCGTGGTATGCATTTTATCAGCGATGATATCGAGCAGACGCGTAACTTCCGTAATCTGTTCGATCAACAAAACAAGGTGTGGATATCGAGTAGTACACTAAATGTGACATTACTGTGTGCGTATTCCGATGCAATAACCCGTATGCCTGTGCGCCTCGGGCGCAAGCTTGAGTCTGTGTTGCCAGTGACGTTGTTCAACTTACCGGATAATTTGCAGATGACTTATGAATGTTACCTTCATTATCATCACTCCCTGTCAAATGATCAGATCTTTCAGCAAGTGATAGCCAAAATCCAACAGACGTTATGACCTTCAGTGTCCCCATTATTCACCTTTTATAAGCGCGAAACTATCGGCTTGGGTTATCAATACGTTGCTCGGGCAGCACCCGGCCAAAATCATTAATACCTTGCCAGCTTACCGGACACTGCGCGGCCTGCGAGCATCCGTTGATATTGCGCTGGCTGAAAGGGGCGACCATTCCGGCATTACGTACTTCACGACCATTCACATGCAAATTGAATAACGTTACGTAGTAAGGGGTGGGGTTTTCCACCCGCAATTGCTTACCCACTCGTGTCCAGCGTAGTTTCTGGGTCGCGTCTTGCGCGGAACCTTGCAGCCCGGCAGGACGGTAAAACAGTTTTAACTGTGAACGAATGGCAAGCTGCACGCTGTTATCGTGCGGCGACCCGGAGGGGATCGTTGCAATACTGAGCGTAAATACGCTTTCACGATCACGGGCAAGTGAGCCGCCGGTATAAATTATTCGTAGCGTGCTTTCTCGTCCGGCTTTCAGGGCAAAAAGCGGAGGCGTTATCACAAACGGGGCTTTTTTTGCCGAAACCGTACTTCCAGGCCAACTGCCGCCGGTCGAAATTTTGCTGTTAATCAGCCACGGCGCCTGACTGTTATTACGCAAAGGCAGGGCGACGCTGCTTTGTTTTTCGCCATATACCACGCGAGTGCCACCAATTACCACCCCGGCCTGGGCGCAGGGAATGGCGAGAAGGGCAATCACCAGGATGCCGAATAAGTTACGCATAATTGAGCATAAATGTTGCTGATGAATTAGCCGGACCCGTGGAGACGGTCTCACCGTTCGCCAGGTAGCGGGCATAAAAAGTCATCGTCACGGTGGCCTGATTCGGCGTGAGTTCAGTGCTCCCGCCTGGCTGACCCAGCGGGATAAGCGTTTTGTTATTGTCATAGATGGCAATCGCCACCCCTTTTGCTACACCCGCATCAGCAGTCAGTGCCAGCAATTCAGGGTTACTGCTGTCAGCATTACCCGTGAATGTTACCGTGACATTGCTTGCACTACTCTTGCATTTCTCCAGCGAGATGGTGAAAGGTTCATATCGACTACCTTCACCGGAATGGGTAAAGAGCTGGCTGCTGACCGAACCCAATTTAACCAGCAAAGCCGTTGAATCCGCTGAGACGGCACAGGTATTGCCGTCAATCGAACCGGTAATATTGATTGTTCCGGCATGGGCAACAGGGCTTGCAGCCCACAAGGCGAGCAAGGAGAGTGCGGTAATACCGCGAAAAACAGGACGTATCATCAGCAACTCCTCATTGATACTGCAAATCAAAATACATCACCGCCGCGGCATTACCTGGGACCACGACATCTTGCGTCGATTTATACCTCAGGGCGAACGTCAGGGTGTTATCCACGCCAGGCGTCAGCGAATAGGCGGGAACGCCGTCAAAGTTAATCGGTATCAATATGTGTGACTTGTTGTCGACTATCTCTATGCCGACCCCTTTGGCCACATCGTCGCCATCGGAAAGTGCCAGCAGGCGTGAGTTGTCTTTATCCGCGGTGCCCGAAAAACTGATAACCACACCGCTGACGGAGGCATCACAGCCGGTGAGCTTGATATCAAAGTCTTTTTGCGCGCTGACGCTACCGACTGCCGTAAAATCTGACGCCGAAAACTTGCCGATATCGACCGTTTGCGTATCATTTTCCACCTCGCAGGTTCGGGAAAGGATGTTGCCGGTCATTAGCAGGTTAGCGGTTTCTGCCCGGAGATTTGCCGACACCGCCAGCAAACCGAAAAGCAGGGATGAGCTTAAAAATGTCAACTTCATTACTGGCACACTCGCGTTAATTTGTTGATGGCATTCCGGGTGGCATCGTCCGGCAGGCGATATGTCACCACACACTGACGGGCATCACCATCCCCCCAGCGTACCGTCAGCTCGCCTTTCTGCTCCAGACCGGACAGATACACTTGCCCGTCATCGCCGACAATACTGTTACTGCCTTTCTCCGTGGTGACGATTGCACCAAAGGGGACCACGTTGCCGTTATGGGTCAGATTCAGCAGGGCGCGAGCGCCGACATGGGTGTCAAAACTGGCACGCACCAACGCGCCGCGGGTCGGCACTACGTTGACCACCGTATCGTCCAGATCGACGTTTTCTGGCAGGGTGGTGGTATCCAGTGCCATACGGTTGCGGCGATAGGTGGTGGCATAAGGAACGACGGCATAGCCTCGCCAGTCGGTACGCAACCCGGCGTTACCTTCCACTTTCACATCATCGGCACCGGGCGCTGCGATCAGGACGTTGGTTTCACCCAATGGTTGTGACAGTGTTACACCATTGCGGTGCGCAACAATGGAGCCGCTCAGCCCATAGTTGACCTGCTGATAGTTGCCGTTATCGCTGTAGTTATAGCCAGCATTGGCGCTTCCCCAGGAACCATCATAATTTGTGCTGATCGAACCACTGGCACCGCCGCCCTGGTTCTGATAGCCCTGTTGAATGCTGTAATTCAGATTGTCGTCTTCCAGCAGCGTGCCGCTCAAACCAGCATTCTGGGTGGTGTGTCCACGTGTATCGTTGCTGATGCTATAGGTCGCATAGGCATTATGTTGCTGACGCGTAATGTCACCCGACGGGGTCAGCCACTGGCCAAGAGGGATTGAAATACCCAGCGCGACGCGGTTATCCGCCTCGCGAAGCCCAGGGACTTTGTTGTAGCTGTAGTTGAGCGTCCATGAAACACCATACAGGTTGCCGCTATATCCGGTTTGTACCAGCGTGTTGACAGCGCCCGTTCGCCAGTAGGTCTGGCGACTGCCGTTGATGTAGATCGAGCCATTGCTGCCAAGTTGTTGTGAAATGTTGAGCTGGATTTTGTCGCGCTTGTTATTGCGCAAATCGTAATAGTCACTGGGGGCGACCTGGGATTGGGGATCGTCGCTTTGTGGATTACGGGCATAGCCATTCATGCGCTCCCGGGTACTCTCTTCAAGGGTATAAAACCCTTCTGTCGAGTAACGATAGCCGACCAGCTGAAAGTTAGTCCCGGTGCTGTTGAGTGATTTACCGTACAAAAAGCGTAGCGAGGCGCCGCTGTGTTTGCTGTCATCGGCCAGAATACTGTTAGCCTGGGTCACATCCAGCGACAATGCGCCAAAGGTACCAATGTTGACGCCCAATCCGAGAGCAAAGGCATTGTAATTCTTCGCGACCTGCGTGCCGCCATAGGCCGTAAATCCGGCGGGCAAACCCCACAGCAGCGTAGACTGAGCAAAATTGACGTCATCTTGCTGTTCTGAATTACTGCGATACTTGCCCGCGGTGACGGCATATTTGATATGACCTTCGCGTTGCAGTACCGGCACAGAGGCATAAGGAACGGAATAGACGTTAACGCTGCCGTCAGTCTCTTTGACTTCGACAATCAAATCACCACTGGATGAGGTCGGAAACAGGTCATTGATTTCGAACGCGCCAGGCGGGACGTAACTTTGATAGATGGTGTAACCATTCTGACGAATAGTGACTTGCGCATGGGTACGCGCGATACCGCGAATGGTCGGGGCAAAGCCACGCAGACTATCTGGCAGCATATTGTCATCGGATGCCAATTGCACACCACGAAAACCCAGGCTGTCGAAGACATCTGACGGCGTAGTGCTGTCACCGATGACCAGTTCACTGCGCAAGGGAATAATCGCCCGCTCAATCCAGGTATTGATATGTTGCCAGTCGCTGTTGCTGTTATGGCTACTGCTACTGTAGTTCCAGGTCGAATAATCACGCAGGCGCCATGGGCCGAGATTCAGGCCGCTGTGCAAGCCCAAAAAATAGTTATTGCTGGTGCCGCTTTGTTTGTCGTCGTTATTCGAGCCGCTAAAATTGTAGTTCAACATCAGTGCGTTGATACCCTCATCCCACTGTGAGGGCGGGATATAGCCACGGGCAGAATTGTTCATCATCGCCTGCGGAACGCTGATATCCAGTCGTAACTGCTCAAAGTTAAATTGGGTGGTTGCCCCTTCAATGGCGGTAGCAATATCCAGACATTTATCCGGGTCAGCATCGGCGAGCGCGGGTTTTCCCTCGATGTTAACACCCATGGCGCTTAACTGAGCCGGAGTCAGGCACGGGGTCAGACCGGTCTCATCGGCTCCCGCAGAGGGAAGGGCGTTTGCCGCCTGGAATTGAATATCCTTTCGCGACTGAAACGTATCGTTGAGATAAATATCAACGCGATAGGTGCCGGGTGCTTGTGTGCCGCCTTCAAAACGAGACAGGTCGGCGACCGCAGAAGGATCGTCAGATAAAAATGCCGGATTAAAGTATTCATCGGCATATCCATTCGCAGATGCCATCGCAATCGCAACAGCCAGAGGCGCTATTTTATAAGATTTATTTTGCACTGGCATAGTATCCCTTTCCTTCCTGCACACCTATGGCCGGCGTTCTGCCGACGCTTTAGCATTCCTTTTTAGTTAGATTGTGGGGCCTCACGCGCCACAAGACTGCGTGGCGGTATTGACGCCGTAGTCATTGACCGTCTGAAAACTCACCGCGCCGTTTTTATGACCGGGAACGTCAACCGTCAGTGAACCCATTGGCGAGACCATGGAATTTGGTAATTTTTGACCGCCCACGGTGAACTGGACCAGAGTGACAAAATATGGGGACGGATTTTTAACCGTCACGCGGCCGCCCTCGACCCGGCAGGTCAGTTGTTTTGGCGCGTCAATTGAGTTCGACGGGAGATGCTTCGGGCGTACAAATAATTTGATGACACTCTGGGTGGCAATCTGCAAGGTATTGCCTTTCAGGCTATTTTTATCGACAGAAGGAATCGCTTTGCTGTTCAGGTAGAACACGCTTTCCCGATCGCTGGGCAGTGCTGGACCGTTGTACATGATCCGCAGCGTATTCTCTTTTTTCGGTTTCATAGTGAACAGGGGAGGCGTCAGCACAAAATCTGCTGATTTGCTGCCGTCAACATTGGTTATCCACGACTGAATCAGATAGACATTCCCGGTGGAGGTGTTGCTCAGTGACAGCGAGGCTTCTTTTGCACCTTGTGGATAAATAATCCGTGTTGCACCCAGCGCAATACCCCCATTGCTGGCACTGGCTGAGCCAACCATCGCCATTGACAACAGTCCGGCGCTACAAAGAGCGGTTATCGCGTTGCGGTGATTTCTGGTGTTTCTTTTCTTCATAACTCTGTTCCCTTTTATACCTGTTTACCTGACTCCAGCCCTTCCGTTAGCAGAGCCAAAAGCAGCCTCCGTGCACGCACGGAGGTATGCAATCAATCAGGAGTAATTGATGTTAAATGTCGCCGTCGCTGCCACACTACCGGCCGTTGCGGCTGCATCAGTCGCGACATAGTCAACTTTGAACGGAATGGCCGTGTCGGCACCGTCCTGTACGGGAACAATTGAGGAGTCACTGCCCAGCGCTAAAGTTTGGTCATCCGGGCCGTACAATTGCAGTGCAACGTGGGTTGCGGCCCCAGCGCTGGCGGTATTCTTCAGTGCGTTAGGCAGGGTGTCGTCCCCGGTACCATTAAAGGTAATACCGACATTTTTGAGCACGGTGGAGCTGCAATTCTGCAGAGTAATGCTGAAGTCTTTTTGCTGGCCGGCAGGTTGGCCTGGGTCTGCCAGCCGCGTGCTTGACACAGGATCCAGTGTGACTGTAGGGGTGCTGGCGACGGCGGTACATGCCGGGTCAACAACCTCGCCAGTAAAATCGACGGTGCCACCTTCTACGGTTATCGCTCCAGCATGGGCTGCACCCGCGGCGAATAACGCAGCAGTTAATGTGGTGTAGGCAATGTTTTTAAACTTCATAATGAGTCCTTAAATATTAGTAGATTTAACATCCGGGTTATTATGTTAGGTGCCTAAAAAATGCATCTAATAGAGATGCGGTAACGTAGATGGTAACAACATAAATAGATAACTCGGCTGGCACCCACAGGCGAGATACTACAAAACACGACTTAATCTATGCAAACATCAAAACGAGTGACACGATTCAATACACTGAAAATTATTGTTAACTTTATGATATCAATGAAAATTCAAACTCTTTGGTTATGCAATTCAATGTTCTAAAAAACAAATAACGACTAGGATTAAACGCATGGCTGAAATGCATGGCCTGAGCTGCAAATCCTGTTCCATGGCTCATCGGTTACATCGGAAATAAATTACCCATCGTTAAATATTTCAAATAAGCAATCGACATTCATATTAACTGATAACTATTTTTATTTGTTGCCGGGTGGTATCTATTCTGCGCGGAACGTCATTAAGCAAAATCGACCCGTAAATAAGCCAGTGTGGTAAATGTACCTACTGCAGGCGTATTGCCAGTGGTGCCCACGGGATAAGCATGTAACGTGATATTCGAACTGTTATCGGCATCCAGCTGAAAAGGGATCTTACTGGTCATATCGTTAGGCACCAATGAATGACCACTTTCATCTGTCACAATCACGCCTACATCACTGTTGTCTGATTGCAAGGCATCAGGGACATCAACAGAAGCATTACCTTCAATACGTAACGTCAGATTTGCCGTGGCGCTCATGTCATTGCAGGTGATCGGCACAGTAAAGGATTTTGGGGTGTAGTTATCGGGTTTTTGCCCGACAGTTTTAAAATCACTACTGTAAAAATCTCCTAATGGAACACTCAGTTGTGTTCCTGCGTTAATCGTACAGTTTTGCGGCACAGTGACCGTTCCACTGAAATAATATTCAGCCGTGGGTGGCGTAGAGGCATCACAGAGACCATCATTGGCTAAACAGGCATATATAGCAGCAACTTTCACCTGTGGTAAATTCACAACCCCAACAACCGATTTTTTTACTCTTAATGAGATGAATCCGTTAGTGCCCGATGCGTTGGGCCATGTTTTAACGCCTGAATAGCAAGTTGCTTTTGATGCAACCAGATTAACAAAAGGAACCTCACGACTGCCTATTCCACCAATATTCGTGATGGTTAATTTCATATCAAGGTAATCGTTATAAGAGTACCAACCATTATCCGAAGGAGGAAGCAGCATGATGGAACTCAATGTCCAGTTACCGTTGGCAGTACAGTCGCAGGAAAAAGTCGTGGACTGTCCACCCCACGAGTAAGCCTTGTCCATAATAAATCCCGGAGTATTGCTCTCAGGACTGGTAATCGTTAGATTTCCAGTGTCTATCGTGATTTGGTTCGGCCCGTTGATATTTGTACAGTTGCCATTGGCCATTGCAGGCACTGAGACAAACACAACCCCGAGCAAGGCAATTAACTTAGCTAAGGAAAATAGGAATTTTGCTTTCTTCACTTTAATTTCTCATTATCTTTAGTAAGATGTAAAATATTGCCACCCTGAAATTTAATGATTTCATTGCATATTCAGGCAACACCTCTATAAATAGCGTTTTATCTGGCACCTTCAAGTGAAGATAGTATGAAATTAGACCCTGTTGATGCAAATTTGAAAATGCTGATTTGCCGTTAGGTTTTATTCCTTAATTACATAATACACTGAATTTAAAGTACTATATTTAGAGTTTTAATTTCCTGGTTATGAAATTTAACGAAATAGAAAAGAGTATTATGTTTTGCCTGTCCATTCAGCAGAACATGACTGAGGGTCCGCTGAACGCAGCATGTTGATGGAGTAGGGCGCGGGAAGCGGAGTTTGTTGGCCGGGCGAGGGACTCCTGGCCCGTTCTGGTTAATGAACTGGTGAAGTAGGGGTGAATAGGGGGCGGATATTGAGCCCCCTGAATAACGTTCCCGTTTTCCGGACAGGGAAATGAAACATTCAATTATTTAAATCATCTGCCTGCCGGGGAGTGAGTACCGCCAGTGTTTCAAGCCGCACTGGTGTTAACGGTACTCTCGGCTGCGGTATCGGCCAGTCAAGCAGGTAACGGGCGGCGGTGGCGCAGATTTTCCCCTGGCACGCTCCCATCCCACAGCGGCTATTGAGTTTGCTGGCGACCCAACCGGCCTGGGTATTGATTTGCCCCAGCGTCACATCTTCACAGCGGCACAAAAAAGTGTCTGCGGCACCCAGAGTTTTAAGTGCCGGATTTAGCAAAAAGGTTTGGCTGACTGCGGTGGCAAAACGTTGCCATTTGCTGCGTTTTGTCATCAATGCTTGCGCAGCCGCTGTATTACCACTGGCAGCATATCCGGCAATTGCGCCTTCCACCAAAGCGAGTTCACTTCCACCCACACCGGTGCATTCACCTGCCGCATACAGGTTGGCAATACTGGTTTGCTGCCATTCATCAACGGAAATGGCTGCATTTTCTATCCGGCAACCCAACAACATGGCTAATTCGATATTGGCTACCAGCCCAAATCCGCAGGCTAAACGATCACAAGCTATGGTTCGACTTTGTCCACCTTGTTGAACACGAACGGCGGCAAGCCGCTGCTGGCCTTGCGCTTCCAGTACATAACTGTTTGGGCGATAGCATCGGTTAATTAAACCTAATGACTGCCGCACTTTCGCAGGCCACCGCCACAGCCCTTTGGCGAATGTGAAGAGTCCGCTCATCGCGGCTTGTTCGGCCAGCAACGTGACTTTACCGCCCGCTTTACTGACGCTGTCGGCAACCGCCAGTAGCAACGGCCCGCTTCCGGCTATCACCACCCGTTCGCCACGTAACGATAAGCCGTTTTTGATTTGTGCCTGTAAGCCACCGGCACCTGTCACGCCCGTTAAAGTCCAGCCAGGGAAGGGTAGTAACAGTTCGCGCGCCCCACAGCATAAAATTAACCGTTGGTAGTCGATAGTCCCGCAACCTTTGTCATTTTCGTACAACAGTTGCTGTGGCCCGCTTTGCGCCACCACTTTGCTGCCGTTGAGCAGGGTAAAGTGGTCTAACGCATCAATGGCTTGCCGATATTGGCGGGCGAGTGCGGGTAACTCGACTTCAGGCCCATCGCGCCAGATTTGCCCGCCAGGACGTGGATTATCATCAAGCATAACGATTCGTTGCTGGCTTTCACCTACCGCCAGCGCAGCGGCCATTCCGGCAGGGCCAGCGCCGATAATCAATACGTCGCATTGCAGGTTATTCATTTATTACCACTCCGTTCGATTCTCATCTCGGGCTGGCACAAAGTTTGGCAGGCCAGCCGTTGCACACCATCAATGATGACCCGGCATTCCTGGCAAACACCCATGCCACAAAAAGCCGCGCGCGGTTGCTGGCTGACGGAAATTCGGCAGTAATCTTGCCCACTTAAGCTGAGTGCTGCCGCCACGGTGATGCCTTCTGGTACTTGATAAGGTTGTCCGGCGAGGGTTAAGGAGATCAGTTTCATAAGAGGCACTCGTCAGTGGCGAACATTCGCGCAGCCAGATAAGGAGTGTCATCAATGGCGGTACGCTGTTGTTGGATTTGCGCGGCAATCAATGCCGCACTGCCCATCGCCGTGGTGACGCCAAGACCTTCATGTCCGAGCGCCAACCACAGCCACGGATAATCCGGATGGGGACCAAGCAAGGGAAGGCCATCGGCCGACGCAGCCCTAAACCCCGCCCAGCAGCGGATGATGTTCATTTTTGCCAGCTCGGGCAGGTAGTCTGTAGCGCGTTTAAGCATGGTGGCGAGCAAAGGCATGTCGATGGCTGGGTTGAGGGTGTCAAACTGGCGTGAGGAACCGATCAGCAATTGGCCGGTTGGGCGAGCCTGCACGTTAAAGGCAACGGATGTGCCGTCGGAAGCATGCGCACTGGCTCCATAACCGAGTTCGACCAGTTGGTGTTTTACCGTGTGTGGATAGCGGTCGGTGATCGCCAGTTGGCCTTTTTTGGCTCGCAGTAGCGGCGTTGCCAGCAGTTTGTCGGCATGTAAACCACAGGCTAAGGTGATAACCGGTGCGCTAAATCGCTGCCCACTAGTCAAAACCACCGACTGTTGTTCCAGTGCTACGACTTCACCGTAAATCCGCTGGACGGCTTGCCCCGCATCGTCAACCAACCAACGGGCTGCATTCGGGGCGTAAATAATGCCATCTCCCGGCACGCGCAAACCACCGGCTAATCCGCCACGTAGCATCGGTTCAAGTTGTGCCACCTGTTGTGGGGTCAGCAGTTCACTGTTCACGCCCAATGCGGCCATCCGTTGCTGTTTAACTTCCGCAATCGCCATTTCTTCGGGCTTTTCTGCCAGCCACAAGGTACCGCAGTCGCGCCAGGCGCAGTCTTCCGGCATACGGTCAACCACGCTGCGCCACAAATTCAACGAATAACTACTCAGCGCCAGTTCAGCGGGGTTGTCATCCATACACACCAAATGCCCCATGCCAGCAGCGGTCGCGCCAGGGCGTTGGTCGTCAACCAGCAACACCCGTAACCCTTGTTGTGCTAACTGCCATGCGCAGGCCGTACCGATAATACCCGCGCCAATGACAATCGCATCGGCGGTCGCCATTAACGTATCCCCCAGGCAAACGGGTCGCGTTCATCCAGTAACAATTGGCTATCGGCACAGACAAAAGCTTGCCCGCGAATAAACGGTGTCACGGTGTTTCCGGCATTGGGCTGGTAATAACCGCTGAACTCGCTGCCGATCACGCTGGCCTGGCGCCAGATTTCACCAGGTAATAATTTGCCATCTGCGGCCAGGCAAGCCAGTTTGGCACTGGTTCCGGTGCCACACGGCGAGCGGTCATACGCTTTGCCAGGGCATAAGACAAAATTGCGGCTGTCGGCATGTTCGTCGTCGCAGAAGAGTTCAATATGATCGATAACTCCTCCGTCTTCCCCGTAAATCCCCGCGTTTTCTAGCGCCTGGCGTACCGCCCAACTGAAGGCGGTTAGAGCTTCAATATTGTTAGTAGCGATACTCAGATGGTGCTCGCTGATGAGGAAGAACCAGTTTCCCCCCCAGGCAATATCTCCGGCGACTTCGCCATAACCTTCAACAGACACGGTGACTTGCTGGCGGTAACGATAAGCGGGGACATTTTCGATAGTTACACTGCCATCTTCATGCAAAGTTGCGCTCACCGTGCCAACCGGGGTTTCAATCTGGTGTTCGCCCACAGCAATGTGACCAAGATACGCCAGAGAGGTGATGAGCCCAATGGTGCCGTGGCCGCACATACCGAGATAGCCGCTATTATTGAAGAAGATCACCCCGGCGGCGGCGTGTGGAGAGCAGGGCTGGCAGAGCAACGCGCCCACTAATACATCGTTGCCACGCGGTTCCAGAATGATAGCACTACGCCAGTCATCATAATGTTGAGCGAAAAGCGCTTTACGCTCAGCCATGCTGCCACGGCCCAGGTCGGGAAAACCATCGATAATCAACCTGGTAGGTTCACCACCGGTGTGGGAGTCAATCGCGCGTAATGCGATGAAAGGGGATGCAGGTGTCATGGGTGTCTCTCAATGGTTAATTAAATGTTACCGATAGATTAAGACTGACCGAATCCCACCATCACGGCTTGACCTTTTTCGGCAACGGCTATGCCGAAATCAGCACAATGCAAAATGGCCTGAGCCCACATCACGTAACTCACCATTGAAAGAACAAAAGTTTGTGGCAATCCGCATATTCGCTATAACGCGCTTGATAAGTTAAAGAAAAGTTAATATTGATCCAATGGAGTTAAAAATAACCCACTGCAACCACTCGCGGGAAAAGGTATTGCGATGCAATTAATCCCTGGTTTGAAGGCTCCTCCGCAGGCTCCCTGTCTTCCTGAGCCAGAAGCGGAAGAGTGCTTTGCTGTCGATCAACTCAAATTGCTCTGTGATGGACTGGCACAGCAGCGCCCCAGTTCGTTACGTAGTATGTTGAATTCACTGGCATTGATTGCCCCGCTACTGAACGCGATTCCCAATGTGGTGTTCTTTATTAAAGACAAGCAGGCGCGTTATTTGCTGGCGAACCTCACATTAGCCAAACGTTGTGGTTTTAAAACGGTGACACCATTGTTAGGTAAAACGTCGGCAGATGTTTTCCCGACCCAGTTAGGTTCAGGCTATACCGAGCAAGATCTTCGGGTATTACATCACGGTGTGCAGATTCAGGATCAGCTTGAAATGCACCTGTACAGTGGCCGTGAAACCGGCTGGTGTTTGACGCAAAAGCTGGCGCTGTATGACCGGCAGGGCAAGATTATTGGCATGGCCGGGATTTCACACGACTTGCAGGAAGCGAAGGCCAATCACCCGGCTTATCAATGCCTGGCGGCACTGGATGTCTATATCCGCCAGCATTATGACCGGCCAATTGCAATGGATGAGTTAAGGGCGCTGACCGGTCTTTCGGTTGCGCAAATTGAGCGTTACTGCAAACGTATTTTCCACCTGACGCCGCGCCAGATGATCCACAAAGTCCGGCTGGAGAAGGCCACCGAACTGTTAGCCAGCGATCTGCCGATTACCGATATCGCTATCCAGTGCGGTTATACCGATCACAGCGCTTTCAGCCGCCAGTTTAAAGCCATGACCGGCTCCACCCCTCGCGATTTTCGTGCCACGTTAGCTCCCTAACCACCTGAAGTTATTACTTTTATGATGCGGCTGCGTCAGTATTTTTGCTGCGTGCAGCCTGCTAGCATTGTGCTAATTTCGTCCTCGCATTCGGTGAAAACCGTCAAGCCGCTACTGAGAAATCAGGTCAATCTGTTCTCGAAATTCACCAAATATTAACCATCAATTAACAATTCAGGCGAAAGGACAAACACGATGAGCCATAAAGCGATTAACTGGAGCGGTGTATTCCCTGCGGTCAGTACTCAATTTCGTAACGATTATTCTCTGGACCTTGATGCCACCCATGCGGTGATTAAAAACCTGGTCAAAGACGGTGTGTCTGGCCTGGTGGTTTGCGGCACTGTCGGTGAGAACACCTCCATGACGATGCAGGAGAAACTGGCAGTGATCGAGGTGGCGAAAGACGCCGCACAAGGCAAAATACCTGTTATTGCAGGGATTGCCGAATTCACCACTGCCTTTGCACAGAATATGGCGCGTGAAGCAGAAAAAGCCGGTGTCGACGGCGTCATGGTGATGCCAGCACTGGTTTATTCATCCAAACCACACGAAACCGCAGCACATTTCCGCAGTGTAGCCAGCGCCACCAACCTGCCGATCATGGTTTACAACAACCCGCCAATTTATAAAAACGATGTCACGCCAGACATCCTGACCACGCTGGTCGATTGCGACAACATTGTCTGTTTCAAAGACTCCTCTGGCGATACCCGCCGCTTTATCGATTTACGCAATGCGGTAGGTGACCGCTTCGTGCTGTTCGCCGGGCTGGACGATGTGGTACTGGAGAGCCTTGCCGTGGGTGCAGAAGGGTGGATCTCTGGCATGTCGAATGCTTTCCCACGCGAAGGGGAAACCTTGTTCCGCCTGGCGAAGCAAAAACGCTTCGAAGAAGCTCTGGCACTGTATAGCTGGTTCATGCCGTTGCTGCATTTGGATGCCCGCCCGGACCTGGTGCAGTGCATCAAACTGTGCGAAGAGCGCGTGGGTCGTGGCAGCGCGGTGACTCGTCCACCACGTTTGGCATTGCAGGGTGAAACTCTGCAAGAGGTGACGGCAATTATCGACGCCGCTCTGGCTAACCGTCCGACTCTGCCTGACGTCGGTCTGTAATTCTCCATGACGGCCCGGCATTTCACCGGGCTTTATCGGGCAATCGAACAGGGGAAACCGATGCCGACTCACAGCACTTACAACCTTAGCGGTAAACAGTTTATTGGCGGGCAGCGGATAGCCAGTGGTGACGCCGAACTCATCAGCCTGCGGGCCGATAATAATCAACCAACTGGTTATCGTTTTTATCAAGCCAGCCCGGCAGAGGTGGATGCCGCAGCACAAGCTGCTGCCCAGGCATTCAATATTTATTCACAAACCAGTGCCGAGCAGCGCGCTGATTTTCTGGCGGCTATCGCCGATGAGCTGGATGCGTTGGGAGAAGACTTTTTTGCTTTTGCCGCACAGGAAACCGCTTTGCCTCTCGCTCGTCTGAACGGTGAGCGCGGTAGAACCAGCGGGCAGATGCGTTTGTTTGCCGAACTGTTGCGCAGTGGCCGCGTACACGCGGTAAGGATTGATTGCGCATTACCAAACCGTACTCCTTTGCCGCGACCTGATTTACGGCAGTACCGCATTGCACTTGGCCCAGTTGCAGTGTTTGGTGCCAGCAACTTCCCGCTGGCGTTTTCTACCGCCGGTGGCGATACCGCTGCTGCGTTGGCTGCCGGTTGCCCAGTGGTGTTCAAGGCACATAGCGGCCATATGATCACCGCTGAGTTGACCGCGCAAGCGATTGAGCGTGCAGTGCAAAAACAGCAGATGCCAGCGGGCGTTTTCAACATGGTATTCGGCGGCAGTATCGGCGCAGACTTAGTGAAACACCCGGCAATCCAGGCGGTGGGTTTTACCGGTTCATTGAAAGGTGGCAGGGCATTATTTGATTTAGCGATGCAGCGCCCACAACCGATTCCGGTGTTTGCCGAAATGTCGAGCATCAACCCCGTGGTGGTTATGCCACAAGCGCTGGCTCAGCGTGGCAAACAGATAGCCCAGGAATTGGTTACCTCTTTCACGCTGGGCTGCGGCCAGTTCTGCACTAAGCCTGGGGTAATTATTGGCCAGCGCAGCGCGGCCTTTAGCCAGTTGATCGCCGATTTGCAAAACCATGTTAGTGCTTGCTCACCACAACCCATGTTGAATGCCGGTACCCGTGACCATTATCTGAGTGATTTGCAAGCATTAGAAAGGCATCCGCAGCTTCGGCATTTGGCAGGGAGCCGGGAAGAACAAGCCCATCTGGCGGTCGCTCAGTTGTATCAGGCCGAAAGTAATTTGCTTCTCAACGCCGACCCTTTGTTGCAGCAAGAAGTCTTTGGCCCGGTGGCCATAGTGGTGGAAGTTGCCGACCGGAAGCAGTTGCTTGCCGCGCTGGATAACCTGCAAGGGCAACTGACTGCCACGTTATTGGCCGCTGAAGAAGACCTGGCTGAGGTGAGTTCACTGGCGCAATTACTCACCCGTAAAGCGGGGCGAGTGTTGTTTAACGGCTACCCAACCGGTGTGGAAGTCTGTGAAGCCATGGTGCACGGCGGCCCCTATCCGGCGACCAGCGATGCGCGAGGTACCTCAGTTGGAACCCTGGCAATCGAGCGTTTTTTGCGCCCGGTCTGCCTGCAAAACTACCCGGCCGCACTGTTACCACCAGCATTGCAGGACAGCAACCCGCTGAATCTGCTGCGCTTAGTTAACGGTGAATACACTCGCGCAGCCCTCCATTCGTCTGCCGGTCAATAAATCATTGGAAAGGTACTACCATGACAACACAGGGCAAATTTAAAAAGCAGCTGACCCTTACCGATCTGACGTTTATCGGTTTGGGTGCAATTTTTGGTTCCGGATGGTTGTTCGCCGCCAGTCATGTTGCTTCTATCGCGGGGCCGGCGGGGATCTATTCGTGGTTGATTGGCGGCGTGGCCGTGCTGTTACTCGGCATTGTTTATTGCGAACTGGGTGCCGCACTTCCTCGCGCTGGTGGCATCATTCGTTATCCGGTATTTTCCCACGGTGAACTGATGGGGTATTTGTTGGGGTTTATCACCCTGATTGCATTTTCCAGCCTGATCTCGATAGAGATCGTCGCCGCCCGTCAATATGCCGCGGCCTGGTTCCCTTCGCTAAGTAAGCCTGGTTCCGGTGACCCCACAATGATCGGCTGGGTGGTGCAATTCATCTTGCTGTGTATTTTCTTTGTGCTGAATTACTACAGTGTCAAAACTTTTGCTAAATCCAATAACCTGATCAGCATCCTCAAGTTTATTGTGCCGGTACTGGTGATCGTGGTGTTGTTCACATTCTTCAAACCTGAAAACTTGCACAGCCAGGGCTTTGCGCCATTTGGTTCGGCCGGAGTGGAAGCTGCAATTTCTGCCGGTGGCATTATCTTCGCGTATCTGGGGCTGACGCCGATTATTTCGGTTGCCAGTGAAGTACAAAACCCGCAGAAAACTATTCCGATAGCGCTGATTTTGTCGGTGGTGCTTTCCACGATTATCTATGTGCTGTTGCAACTTGCCTTCCTCGGCAGTATTCCTGCCGATTTGCTGAGTGGCGGTTGGCAAGGTATCAGCCAGCACTTTTCGCTGCCGTACCGTGATATTGCCGTGACGCTAGGGATGGGGTGGTTGGCCTTCCTGGTGGTGAGCGACGCGATTGTTTCGCCAAGCGGTACTGGCAACATCTATATGAACGCCACGCCGCGCGTGATCTATGGTTGGGCGCGGGCAGGGACATTCTTCAAAGTTTTCACCCGTGTTGATGGCGAGTCCGGTATTCCGCGTCCGGCGCTGTGGTTAACGTTTGGGCTTTCTATATTCTGGACGTTGCCGTTCCCGTCATGGGAAAAGTTAATTGGCGTCGTTTCTGCCGCGCTGGTTCTGAGCTATGCCATTGCTCCGGTTACCGCCGCTGGTTTACGCCGCAATGCGCCAGATATGCCGCGTCCGTTCTTTGTCAGGGGCTTTTGTGTATTAGGGCCGGTGTCTTTCATCATTTCGGCATTGATCGTTTACTGGTCTGGCTGGAATACCGTGTCCTGGCTGCTTGGCCTGCAAATCGTGATGTTCTTTGTCTATATTCTGTTTAAAAACAAAGTGCCGACTCATAACGTTAGCCTTAAGCAGCAGGTCTGGTCCTCACTGTGGTTGATCGCGTTCTACGCGTTGATCATTGCGGCTTCTTATCTGGGCAGTTTTGGCGGCATTAATGCGATTGGTCACCCGTGGGATACCTTACTGGTGGCGGGCATCGCACTGCTGATTTATTACTGGGGGGCTTACACTTGTTTGCCTAAGGCGAATTTCGTCGGGGATGAAGAAGAGTGATGCTAAGGGAGGAAAGGGCAATGACATCAACCGTTAAACTGACTCTGGTAGAGGCTTATCAACTGGCGTATCAAGCTTTGCTGCGTAATGGTTTCAGCGCCGCACATGCCGACGCGGTGGCAAAGAACGTCACCGCCGGTGAGCGCGATGGCTGCCATTCTCATGGTTTGTATCGGGTGCTGGGATGTATTCGCTCATTGAAAGCAGGGAAGGTAGCAGCAGATGCGGAGTCGACCCTCATCGACAACGCGCCAGCGATTTTACGTGTCGATGCGCAGGGTGGTTTCTCGTTGCTGGCTTATCAAGCGGCATTGCCTGTCTTTATCGACAAAGTACGTCACTGCGGTATAGCTGCGCTGGCTATCAACCATTGCGTTCATTTTTCTGCGCTGTGGGCAGACATTGAGCCGCTGACCGAGCAAGGATTGGTGGCGCTGGCCTGCACCCCAAGCCATGCCTGGGTTACACCCGCTGGCGGGAACCAACCGCTATTTGGTACCAACCCGATAGCTTTTGGTTGGCCACGCCAGGGGAAAGCACCGTTTGTGTTTGATATGGCGACCAGCGCTGCCGCACGCGGTGAAATTGAACTGCATCGCCGGGCGAATAAACCGTTACCTGAAGGCTGGGGAATCGACAGCCATGGACAACCGTCTACCGACGCCGCCAGTGTGCTGCAAGGTGCCATGCTGACATTTGGGGGGCATAAAGGCTCGGCATTGGCGGCGATGGTCGAACTGATTGCTGGGCCATTGATTGGTGATATGACCAGTAAGGAATCTTTGGCATATGACCAACAGAGCGGTTCTTCGCCTTATGGCGGAGAACTGATTATTGCCATGGATCCTGAGCGTTTTCTGGGTGCGGATAAAGAGATGCATTTAGCCCGAGCAGAAGTTCTCTTTAACGATATGGCCGCACAAGGAGCCAGAATCCCAGGCGAGCGGCGTTTTAAAGCGCGTCAACACAGTGAGCAGTTCGGTGTGGAGTTGCCGCTGGAGTTATATGAAGAGATAGTGGCGTTGAGTTAGTCACTTCAACGGGGTTCTCACCAAATCGTGAGCTATCACCCTGTAAAACAAAGCTGAACGTGGTTAATAGATAACTCGCCAAGTTCAGGCGCTTTAGCCAACAGGATGCAGTATGGAAAATTACGCGAACATAAGTGGTGACTCACAGGTTGTCAGTTTCCAGATTGATGCCAACTCAATTAAAGTGCGCTTCAAAAATAATCATGTGTATCTCTACGATCTTCGCCACCCTGGACCCGAGCGTCTGGAGAAGATGAAAGAGTTGGCGCGTGCAGGTTGGGGCCTGAACACTTATATAGAAAGTGAAGTGAAATCCGATTTTTCATCAAAAGTATTTTAACTCTCAATATAGGAACGGGGGCGACGGCGAGTCAGTTGCTTCCGCTGCCTGTCTTAGGTGGGCAGCTAAACGAAAGATGAAGGGGGGGGCTTAACCCTATAATTTTCTTGGTTCATGAAGTAAGTTAGCAATCAACATGATTTAACATAATATACATTATGCGCACTAAGATAGAATCAGACAGAATCCGCCGTTTTGTGGGCATCCTTGGTCTGGTCACTGATGGCTGTCTTAGTGCGCATAACGGTTGAAATGTCTTGCGGCCTTTTATCGGGATTCTGGTCGTCGTGTTGTTTTTCTTTGGAGCCTGATTTAAATGAAACGACTGATACTGGCTTTGGCTACTACCGCATACCTGACTGTGCCGACATTTTCTGTGGCTGGCGACATCGTTTGCCGTGATGGCTGGAGCATTGAGAGGCATGTTACTGGAAGTGCTGATAGCGGATTCCTGAGTTACAAAAAAGATGCTGGCACAATAAAACTGCTCCATCATGGCAAGTTGATTTCTCAGAAGCGTATTCAGGATATTCAACAGTCCGTATACCAGACAAGCGGCAGTCCACTTGTTAACTATGAATTTGATATAGATAAGGATAGCTTTTACATCCTCGCACTGGATATGAGCACTCAGGGCGCGTCAGGTGGTGCACCCACTATATCTTTATGGGGTGACGATGCAATGGGGCTTGAATGTATTATGCAGGAAGGTGTTGAATGAAAGAGTTAAACACCCTTCCCTTGCTTATATCAGTATCTGGTTTACTGCTTTCATCTCCGGCGATAGCAATAACTTCGTCACAGATGCAAATGAGAGTAAGTGCAGTATGCAATTCATATTCCAGCACAACGCGAATAGCCAATCCGGATGTGATTTATGCGATGTGTCTGAATGGAGCGAACGAATCGATGCAGGGTCGAAATTCCGTGTGCGAAAATAAAATAAAGCAATTTAGTGAGCAGGCTGATGCGCTAAGTGGAATGGAACGTGCAGAATATATTGAAATTGCTCAGGCGTATCGCATGGGCTGCAATGCCGGAAGGTAAGTAAAATAATTAAGCGACACTGGAAATAAAATGAATAGTTCTTATTTAACGAAGCACCTTTCAAAACTGGCACTGACTGTCAATCTCACGGTAACCATTATGGTATGGCTTTACTGTATCAGTACAAACAACCCTACACTGATATCTTTAATCCAGAGTTATATTTTTCTGGATATTAATACAGTAAAGGTCATCATAACTATCGTTTGTGCAATTCTGGTAATCAGAAGCATTACAGCTTACGAGTCAAAAGTGATTCAATTTGTTCAGGCAGACCTTCTTAAAGAAATCCTTATGGAGCTGAAGTCATTCCGGGAGTCAATTGAAGGTCCCGTTGATATGGATATTTTCTTGTTAAGATTGTTTTGTTATGTGTTTTATTTCAGTTAGACATATTTAACTTTTGTTTTTTTAAATTGATTTAGTGGGATAACGCAGCAGTCACATTAATATGTGCTGATGAAGATTGCATAGGCTGAAAGTGCCATTTCTATCTTGCAGATCAAGGTGACACTTTAAAACTGCATTGACAAAGTCTGTAGTAGCAAAGTTGTAATGTCCGCTTATGGCTAAGTTAAGATGTCCGGCGTGTATAATCAAGTAAGGATTACCATGACGGCTCTCGCAGCGTAGTTTTTCACATTGGATGGAGTTAACCGACTCAAGATAATTCAGGACGTCATCGACCGGCGTCTGACAACACAGATGGCCGCTCAGCGGCTTGGTATCGGGGTTTGAGGAGCAATGGAACAGTAAACGCCTTTAAATAGTTACTTTAAATAGCCATTTAATGATTTATCAATTAATTACATTCATTCTTTGAAAGCTTTACTTTACTACATGTATAATCATGTTCTTAAGTTCACATTTTGTCCGTGATAAAATATAAAAATACAGGAACCACTAACGACCTGAATTTTATAAACTCTAACAGGAATTTAATTACCATATGAATTTGTTATATGTGAATGCATTTAAACGGGTATCGAGGATATATAATGTTGTTCTCGGGATCAGGGCCCCCAACCCACTGGGTGAGACTTTGTTACGTGAAGGAAACCCATCGAAAAATTTTCATATGAAAGCTAAATCCAGCTCTACAGGACCTACTGCAGGTTTTATTGCAGAAAAACCAATTTATTCTAAAGTTCCCATATCCTCTTATAGTAAGCAGAGTAATTACTTAACCTCTTCAGTCCAAAAGGGAGCAAAAGCAATTGATTTAAAAATCAGTCAATCTCGCATAAATGAATTAATTCAGACTGGAAATCTTACAAGTTGTGGCGGAGAGCGTTACTTCGCCGACTACCCCAGCGGTCGACAATATTTTGTTATCAGGGGTAATGGACAGGTGTTTGATGATAAATTTAATCCTGTGCGTGTAATGACAAATCCAAAAGAGTCAGGAATTGAATATACCGACCCTCGGGCAATAACAGCAGACTATGATTTATTTTCAATAATTCCAAGACAAAATCAATCAGTTAATATAAGGCCGTTAACAGTGCCCCCAAAACTCATGAGGGGAAATTTTAATCTCGACTATCTCAAGCCAAAAGCATTACCCGGCCAGGGTGAAGATGTCAACATGGGTAACTTGCATTTTTTTGGTAAAACAATTGTCAACGCTCTGAATAGAGAAATTATTTCTGAGGGGTATAGAGGAGGAAAGCTTGTATGGCATAACGACGAAACAGGAAATCCTTTTAGTCCAGGATTTGATATTGCTGATAAACCTATATTTGTACATCCTGTTAGAAATGTTGTTCAGATTCATTCGCTGATCGAGTTGCGTTATTTTTATGAGCAGATTAGACTGGAAGGATATGCACCGGAATACAGCCCTATTTTTGGATTTTAGAATATTACCCCCCCCCCTGCTTTAGAGGGTATTAAATATTTAATACTACAGCATTTTCAATAAATCTATTTAGATATTAAGGGCCAATGCCTAGCCAAAAATCAACCAGCCAGGTTACATCGCCGATTGCCATTTTTAGCCACTTCTTTTATGATGGCCAAATTACCTATACTCATTTTGGCTACCGTAAATGAAAATTGCTCGCATCTATGAAAGGGTCAGTACATCAGAGCAGGATCTGACACGCCAGGCTGACATCGAAAAAACGACCATTGCCAGTGGTTTTTATATTGCTGGTATTTATCGGGAAAAAGCATCGGGTGCCAGAGCTGACAGACCTGAGCTTCTCCGCATGATCGCCGACCTTCAGCCTGGTGATGTGGTAGTTGCAATTGTGAACCATCGCGGTCAAACAAAACTAGTTCCGCCATTCCACTAAGATGATTACTAAGGGCGATTAATTCAGCTTCATCTTTTTGCATATGAACTGGCCATGCAAGATAATTCAATACACTCGGACGTTCATCTCCTTCATCCGCATCCCTACGGTGTCGGGATACCAGTTCAAACAATAATGAGGTAAAACCATTTATGCGTAGATCTCCTCCATACACAATTCTGGATCCAAGCGCCAAAAGATGCCTTGATATTTCTGTCATGGCATCAGATAAGTGTTGCTCACTCAGCCCCAGTAGCGGCATATCCGGGCTATCAGATATTGAAATTGCAATTACTTGCTGACTCAGTGCTTCCCGATAAGCCATTATGCAATCCCTCCTGCCATCCACTCAGTAAAACTGCGAAATTTAATTTCTGGTTTAATTTCTTCAAATAAGCGTTCCTCTTCAGCACTTAAAGGTGGATCAGGATAAATAATCAACGGTTGCCCATTCCCTGAAAACGATAGGCCTGCAAGCGAAATTAATTCAGGCGTTCGTGGAACGAACCGAATATTAGATTCATTGCAATCAACCAATTGAACACGGCAACGCCATAGAAAATCCTTCAAAACCTCATCCAACAAACGCGCAATAATTATACTAATACGATTTGTTTGTTGAGGGTCCATCCGAACGATTGGTACATTCCCCATATAGGGAAACCCCCTCTCATCAAGCTCATTGATACAGTTTGCGACATCTAATTTAAGGCTTTGCTTGCTGCCGCTGAATTCGCCAACTTTCCAGGTATAGCCGCTCTCCAGCGAGGCGCTCAGGCCACTTGAGTCGTATTTTTCCTGGGGAAGTTCTTCACCGTTAACGGTGTTTTTAAACCAGCCGTACTGCGCCCAGCTGTCTATATACAGGCCTGTTTTGTCCGCATCGTTTGCATACCATGTGCCGTACAGGCCGACGCTATAGCCATTGACCTGGCCTTTGGCGGAATAACCTGTCACGCTGGAACGTGTGTTGCTCTGGTTGTTGCCGTAACCGCCCATAATGCCAATATGACCGCGATCCAGTCCATCGCTACTCCATTGCGCTACGTCCCCACCAAGCATAACAACATACTGATTACTGGTGGTTTTCAGCGATCCGATATTTGATCTGGAGGCGTTATGCGTGCCAACCTGGCGAAGCCAGAGGCTGGTGACGTTTTTCTCACCGGTAAGCGCGTCAGTATACTGCGTTTCCCCCAGCCTGTCGTGCAACCGCATGATAAACATGGTGTTTGCCGCGGCCAGGTTTGCCGTATAGCTGCCCGCTTCCGGGCGCAGCATGACATTATTGTCCGTTAGCTGTTCAGAGGTGCCCGGTTCGGTAGGATTTCCAGGGTCCGTTGGGTCCGTTGGGTCTGTAGGATCGGTTGGATCTGTTCCCCCAACGGGGTCATCAGCGTCATTAGTCAGATACCAGTTTTTTTTGTTATCTCCCGCTCCGCGCCCCAGCCGGTAATCATAGGCTCCCGCAACAATGCGTCCGTCCTGTAAGAACTCTCCGTCAGAATTTCCGCCGACATTGATCAATTCAATTCCGTTGAGGGTTCTGGCCCCGCTTCCCCCGGCATTGGCTACGCTGACATAAGTTGTCCCGCTAGTGTCGCCGTTGACGGTCATATGGTCGGTGGTGGAGGCGTCGTTTCCAAGTGCCGTATTAAAGGTGATTTTACCCCCGTTACCTGTGTAGTTGCCGCTGACGGTGAGTGTATTGCCCGCCAGGGCATCGCTCCCGGTCTGGCCTACCTGAATCTGGCCGCTGTTGGTCAGATTGCCGCCTATTGTCAGCGCATCGGTTGTTGGCTCAGCCAGAACGGCGGCAAAGGTCGCGATATTCTGCGCGGCGCTGTTCTGCGAAGCAGTGCTATTCCCGACCTGAAGCAGGCTTTTATTATTTACATCTCCGGCAATCGCGCCGTTGCCCGCGAGGAAACCCTCATTAATATTAACCTCTGAGGTTGCCAGCGTAGTCGGCTGACCGCGGCTGCCAAAAGCAATGCCGCCCTGGTTAATATCTGTTGTTCCCGTATAGGCGGAGCTCGCCTGCGTCAGGGTGACAACGCCCGCTCCGTTTTTAACGAGGTTGCCCGCTCCCGTTACGCTGTTAGCCAGCGTCCAGTCGGTGCCGGTAGTCAGATTTAAGGTGCCCGCATCGTTGATGGCCGCGCTGCCAAGATGTCGGGCTTCTCCCGCCGTCAGTTGGCTGTCTGCATCAATATTAAACGTGCCGCTGAACTGTGAGTTATCCCCGGCCAGGGTAATCTGGCTGCTATTTAAATCCACGTTGCCGCTGTTGTTCAGGCTGTTGAGCAGCGTGCCGCTGGCTCCATTGAGGTTAAGCAGACCGGCGTTATCGATATCGCCGCTTCCCAGACCCTCCGCGCTGGTCAGATTGACCGTGGCGGCATGCAGGAGTTGCGTATTGGCGCTCAGCGCGGCGTTTGCGCCATTGATATCCAGCGTGCCGCTATTAAGTGTCAGGTTTCCGGCGCCAAGCAGGCTGCCATTTATTGTGCCGCCCAGGTCAATCGTCAGGCTACCGCCTGCAGTATCAATCTGCGAATTTTCAGCAGTATCAACGCTGCCAATCGTCTGGGTAAACCCATTCATATTTAGCGCGGTGCCGCTCGCCATTTGCAGAAGGGATGTTTTGCCGAGAACGCTGTCGTTATTCATCAGCAAATTACCGCTGCGAACATCGGTTATTCCGGTGTAGTCATTATCTTTATTCGAGAGAGAAACCGTACCGTTTGCGGCATTCTCAAATGCCAAATCACCGCTGCCAGTAATATTTCCGCAAGGACACGTGTCCTGGTGACGAAGGGCGAGAGAACCCGCCCTTATTTCTCGACAGGAAAAATTTGAGCTCACTGAACAGTAAAATGACAGGGGCTTTCTTGAGGGAAGCCCTGTTCATCTAAAGGCGCCCTAAAACCTAAATCGTGATCCCGCCATCAACACTGAGCGTGGTGCCCGTAATAAATCCTGCACCTGGAGAACACAAATAAATAACCGCACCTGCAATTTCTTCCGGATGCCCAGTACGTTTCATCGGTTGCAGGTTATTGAGAAAATCACGACCGCTTTCTTCTGCCCGCATCTCTTCGTTCATGGGCGTGTCGATCACGCCCGGACACACCGCATTGATCCGTACGCCCTGTGAAGCAAACTCAACGGCCGCAGATTTGGTCAGTCCGATAACGGCAAACTTGCTGGCGTTATATATTGCCGATCCCGGAAAGGCCCTGATACCCAGGAAGGAGGCGGTATTGACGATGCCACCGCCGCCACTTTTCATTATCGCAGGGATTTGGTGCTTCATACAAAGTGCAGTCCCACGCACATTGACTGTCAAAATGCGGTCAATGGCATCAGATGACGTTTCAGTAATGGGGGCTGGCGGGAGAAAAATTCCTGCGTTGTTGAAAGCAAAATGTAAGCCACCAAACACTTCAATTGTTCGCGTAACTGAGAAAGCAATCGCTTCCTCGTCAGATATATCAGTCTGTATAAAGAGACCTTTGCCGCCTGCCTGTTCAATGAGATCGACTGTTTCTTTTCCCTCAGTCTCCCGTCGCCCCACAACGGCAACGTTGGCCCCTTCTTTGGCAAAGGCCAGAGCAGTTTCCCGACCAATACCAGAAGTCCCGCCGGTGATCAGTACCACTTTATCGGTGAAAGTTTTCATAATGTGTTTAATCCTAATTACGTCTGAAGGTTGTCGTGTGAGATTAAGCTTTCCGAATATGACGAGTTTTCTGAAAGCTGATTAACCCACTATAAGATGCTTTATTGGTTAAAATAAGCCATGCTATATCACATGTACTGATGGCTTATATTCATCAATAGGACAACCAATATGCGTACCAATGAGCTGGGAGAACTGACGGCATTTGTCGCAGTTGCCGAGGAGCGAAGTTTCCGACGAGCCGCTGCGCGACTTAATCTGACATCCTCAACTCTCAGCCATTCCCTAAGGTCACTGGAAGAACGACTGGGTGTCAGACTGCTTAATCGCACCACCCGTACCGTTTCACCTACCGCTGCGGGATTGGCATTACTGGAAAAAATTGCCCCTGCATTTACGACCATTGCGGAAGCAGTCGAAGACGTAAATGCCTTTCGCCAACATCCCCACGGCAGGCTGCGGATCAATTCTTCACGCATTGCCTATCAGATGGTCTTAGAGCCAATGTTTCAGGATTTCTGTCGTAACTTTCCCGATATCACGCTGGAGATTTCGCTCAATGATAGTTTTGTCGATATTATTAAAGAGGGTTTTGATGTCGGTATCCGATTACGCTCTCATATTCCGCAGGATATGAATGTGGTACGGATTACTCAGGATCTCACTGCCGCAGTGTATGGCTCGCCCGATTATTTTCATCGTTTTCCTCTGCCTCAGACGCCACAAGATTTACAACAACATTTGTGTATTGGCAGGCGTGAAATCGCCAGTGGTAATCTGTATAGATGGGAATTTGTCAAAGACGGCAAGCACGTTGCGATACCGGTACACGGTCCGCTGGTACTTGATACGGTCGATATGATGACTGATATTGCGCTACAAGGAATTGGCTTGGTGTATGCACCTGACAGCGAAAAAAATCGGCAACATGTGGCGGCTGGTCGCCTGATACGCGTCCTGGCTGACTGGTCGCCGACCGTCCCCGGCTTCTGTCTTTATTTTTCCGGTCACCGGCAAATGCCAGCCGCACTGAAAGCATTAATTTCAGCAATTCGCGTTGATAAACGCGTTGTGGCCGAATTGATGTAGATTGTGGTTCAGGCTCGTTTGTTGCGCGGTCTGAACCACAATCTTATTCATGAGCTTTACCCTAACAATTTTTTCATCGCGTCCGCCAGCGACTCAGCCTGCGTTCCCACCACGACTTGCAGACTTTGCTTGTTCAAACGAACCACGCCCGATGCCCCTAAAAGCTTACAGTCCGCCTCATTCACCACAGATGAGTCCTTCACCTGCAAACGTAATCGTGAAATACAGGCATCGATACTGGTCAGGTTGGCTGCGCCACCCAGTACGTCCAGATAACGCTGCGCCAGCTGCGGTAAATCATCGACTGCGGCGCTCTTCAATTCGCTCTTTTCGCTGGTGATAACGGTATCTTCCCGACCAGGTGTTTTAAGATCAAACATGCGGATGATGACGGTGAACAATACGAAATAGATTGCGAAGAAAATGACGCCCATGACCAGCAGCATCCAGACGTTGTGACTGGCCGCGGGCAGGTTATACATCAACAGATAATCCAGCGCGCTGGGCGAAAACGAGAAGCCAGCATGGATCCCTAATGTCGTCGCAATATACAGACTGATGCCGGTCAGTATCGCATGCACCAGATACAGCAACGGTGCCAGGAACATAAACAGGAACTCTACCGGCTCTGTCACTCCGGTCAGGAATGCCGTCAGGGCAACCGATAATAACGCCCCACCGACCATCGTGCGACGTTCCTTTGGTGCTGCCAGGTACATTGCCAGCGCAGCGCCTGGTAACCCGAACATCGTGACCGGGAAGAAACCGGACATAAACATGCCCGCCGTGCCATCGCCAGCATAAAACCGGTTAATATCACCGTGGAAGATCGCCCCTGCGGCATTGGTGAATTCTCCAATCTGGAACCAGGCGATGGTGTTAATCACCTGATGCAGACCCAGTGGGATCAGCAAGCGGTTGATAAAGCCAAAAATACCCGCGCCTAAAGCCCCCTCACCCACGATCCATTCCCCTCCGGCGTGGATAGCATTTTGTACCGGTGGCCAGATATAACCGAATACCCCCGCCAGCAGGATACAAATGCAGCCGGTTACAATGGGAACAAAACGTTTTCCGCCGAAGAAACTGAGGAAATTAGGCAGCGTTATCCCGGACCAGCGGTTATAGGCCATCCCGCCAATCAGGCCGGTAATGATACCCGCCAGAACACCCATATTGATCTCCGGGTTGATAGTGGTCATCGCTTTCGTCAGGATGAAATAACCGATCGCCCCTGCTAACGCCGCCGACCCGGCATTATCCTTAGACCAACTGGAGGCCACGCCGATGGCAAAAATCAATGCCAGGTTGCCAAAAATCCCTCCCCCTGCCTCGGCAATAAAAGGCATGTTAAGCAGGTCTGGTTGGCCGAACCGCAATAATAGTGCTGCCACCGGAAGTACGGCGATCGGTAATTGTAGCGAGCGCCCGAGTCTTTGAAAAAAACCTAAGATATTCACATGTTCTCCTGATCCGTCATCAACGAATATTCTTTGTGAGTTAATAAATGAAGGTGTAGTGTTTACAATCTTGTTGCTGATGGAGCCAATAATAAATAAAAGCATGTCACCCAGTGGTTAAATAGACTGGGCGATGTGATGCGATATATAATTTCAAATAATACAGAGTGGGTCTTTTATATGTGTTTTATCTGTCTGCGCGCACCTCAACCAAATTAGTATGTTGAGGGTTACCTTTGGCAAACGGCGTTGGATGCGCGGTGGATGTCAGAGTGTTAATGCAGCCTCTGATATCAACCCCCTGCGTGTCTGGCGTGTACCAGGCCCCTTGTGGCAGCCCGACAACCCCTTTAATCACCCGAGTGGTCACATGCGCGGGCACACGTATTGTCCCTCTGGCATTAAAAATGAGGACCGTATCCCCGTCATTAATATTCCGTACCGCAGCATCTTGCGGATTAATCCAGAGTCGCTGTGGTTCCACTTCTTCTAATAACGGATTATTATCATGCACCGAGTGCGCACGTCTCTTGGTATGCCAGCCTAATAATTGCAGCGGATAAGTCTGGCGCAATGGATCTTCGGCACCTTCGTGGCAAGCTACATATTTTGGGATCGCCGGGCGAGAATGCGGGTCGCCCAGGGCATAAATGCGGTTAGAAAATATCTCTATTTTCCCTGATGGCGTATTAAACGGGGACTTATCCGGGTGCTGGCGCTGTTCCTGATAGGCAACGTAAGGGGTAACGGGCGGAAAACGATACCCACCTTCTTCAATAAATTCTGCCCACTCGGGAAGTTCTCTGTTTTGGGAACGTAATTGCTCATATAAAAAGCGTCGCCATGCTTCCATCGTCGGCTTGCCCTCAGCAAATTTTTCACCATGTCCCAGCAATCCGGCCAGTTCGTGGATCCAGTCCCATTCCGGACGGCTTTCAAACAGTGGAGCTCTGACTTTGTTATTAGATAAAATATAATCGCCATACAGCCACGAATGCGAAAAGTTATCCATTTCAAGGAATGACGGTGCGGGTAGAAGAATATCGGCACACCGGGCACTGGAGGTCATAAAGATGTCTGCACACAAGATGAATTCGCACCGGCTTTCATCGTTGAGGATCCGTAGCGAGTCATTGACGTCGGCATGCTGGTTGACCAATAAATTCCCGCCAATGTTGACCAGCATCTTAATACCGGTGGTTAACCGTTCAACGCCGGTAATGCCATCTTTGGCTGACGTCATCTCTTCGCCATGTTCTACCGCGCGACTCCATAAAAAACACGGTATCTTACCGGGATACGGATTTTCACCTTTTGGAAAGTTGATCTCAGGATGTCGACCGGTTTCAAGCCCGCCTGCGGCCCCACCGCCCGCAACCCCGACGTTCCCTGTCAGGCAGGCCAGCAGCGCCAGGCTACGAACCGTCTGCTCTCCATTGCCGGTACGCTGTATCCCCAGACCCGGCATTAAACACGCGGGTTTTGCGGTTGCGTATTCACGGGCCAGTCGTTTGATGGTTTCCCTGTCCACACCGCAGATTACCGCTGCCCATTCCGGTGTTTTCGCGACCCCATCTTTATGCCCAAGCAAATAGCTGACATAGCTTTCATGCGGCGGAATATTGGCAGGCATGTGCTCTTCATCCATGCCAACACAGAATTTATCGATAAACGCTTTGTCATACAGACCTTCGGTCCAGATGACATACGCCATGCCATCCGCCAGCGCGGAGTCAGTGGAAGGCCGGATCCCAATCCACTCGTTGGCATAAGCCAGCGCCGTATCACTTTGGCGGGGATCGATGACTACAATGCGAACCCCTCGCTGTTTCAGTTGCGTCAGGGCGTAATTTCGTTCTGTTCCGAACAGCGTTTCCGCCGGATTATGCCCCCACAGCAGCAGGTATTGAGTGTTCAGCACATCTTCAATCGCACTGGATCCCCGGTTATCACCATAAACGTACGGCATGATGTAATGGACACAGGCGGAACTGTAATTGTTGTAACGCCCCAGATGCCCGCCGTCTAAATTCATCAGACGCTGCATCATACTGTCGCCACGCAATACCCCCTCATTGCCGGAACTGGCCTGCGGATAACGGGACGCCGGACCATATTTATCGGTAATACGTCGCCACTCAGAGGCTATCAGACCTATCGCTTCATCCCAGGAAATTCGGCTGAAGCGCCCTTCTCCTCGCCGGCCAACCCGCTTCATTGGATAACGCAACCGCTGAGTATTTAAAAATGTATGACGATAGCCCCGCCCACGCACGCAGGCCCGCAGCTGCGGGGTACGTCGTCCGCAGTCAGTGCCAATCTCGAGAATGCAGCCCTGTTGTTCATAAGCATTTATCACACAGCGGCCACCGCAGTTATTCACTCCCGCGGTATGGATCATTTTTCTGGGGGGATTTTCAATTGCCGGCAGCAAAGGATGCTCAGGCGGAAGAACCGCGGCCGGAAAATCAATATCAATGTCAGATCCTGATAAGACAAACATTTCCATCAGGGTGATAAAGTCAATAATGGCAGGATGCAGATGTGCGGCTCTTGCGCTCGCGGTCATCGCCGTCAGGGTATCCAGTAAAAACTGCTGCGTGAAATCCTCTATCGCCCGAGATATCTCCCGCGCTCGGCCATCCTGTTGTTGCTGGTGATACCGCCTTGCGGCGTCAAGATAACCCAGGAAATGGAACTGGTTACCGATAAAATCCGCCGGATTACCATCAAGCTCTGGCGGCGTGTGTCCCCACAGATGATAAAAATGGATAACCGCAAGCGTGGTTTCATTCAGCAGGACCGGTTGTCCGCAGGCTGCTGAAGCCCATAAAGGCACCTGAACATTCCAGCGAGTGCCATAAAAGAGCGCTTCATAATCCTGCTGCAGTTCAGCGCTCTTGCTCGCCGCGACAATATTGTCGACCAGACATCGGGTCTCTGGCGTCCGTGGCCGGGCGTTAATCAGACTCTGTTGCCAGTCAGTGAAGGAAAGACAAAATGCTTCACAGAGAGAAAAACCCACCCAACGCATTTGTTTGTTATCTGGCTGCATTTATTTTCTCCAGGAAAGTCCGTTTAGTGAGTTTGTCTTTAATTGACTGGGTTAAGATGCGCATCTGTGTCAGATCGCCTGACAGTACACCGCCGACGAGAGTGTCATTTTTAAAGAAATAACGTTCCACACAGTGCTGAGCAGACAGAGGATTCACAAGGAACGCGGCACGTGATGCATGAGTCGATGTGAAGACTTGCTGTTCCACGCCGGGGCTTTTCCCGGTATCGCCTTCGGCATACAGGGCAATGGCACCATTCATCAATACGGCGGCGGGCACTGAATAATATTGCTCAGGGTCGCCTGCGGCATTGGCCCCCGCTACGCGGCCCTGTTCCATGGCTTCACTCCATACCGCGAGATTTGTACCTTGCCACTCGGCACAATCTCCGCAGGCGTAAAGCCCCGGGAAATTTGTCTGCATGTTGTCATCGACCACAATGCCTTGACGCGTTTCGACACCGGCTTGTTGAGCCAGCGAGCTGTTGGGCTGTATGCCGCAGGTGACGATAACGAGATCTGCCCCCACGGTGCGCCCGTCATTGAGTTTCACGCCCGACACCCGGGAATCACCGCACAACGTATCTATTGTGATGCCGGTATGGACGGCGATCTCTTTTGCCTCCAGTTGTGCGGCTAACTGGTGAGATGAGTCATCGTCCAGAACACGCCCCATCAGCATTGGAGCCGATTCCAGAACGGTTACGTCGCACCCATATTTTTTCAGCTCCAGCGCGATTTCCAGCCCAATCACGCCCCCACCAATCAATACCGCTCTCCGGGGTTGTACAAGCCAGCGGCGCAGCGAGGAAATATCCTCCAGAGTGCGAATTGAAAACACACCGTCCAGTGCTACACCGGCTATTGGCGGGATATAACTCTGCGCGCCCAGCGCATAGATACATCGACTGTAGTCAATGACGCGTCCGTCATGCAGACAAACCTGTCGCGCGGCAGGTCGGAGAGCCTGAACCTCGGTTTCCAGCCACACGTCTATTTTGTGTTGTGCATACCAGCTCGCGTCCTGAATCTGAAACGGCTGCGGTTTGAACCCACGCAGTGGCGCTTTGCTGAGCATCGGACGGCTGTAAGGCAACGCATTTTCCGCACTGATGAGAATAATCTTCGCAGTTTGGTTTCGCTGGCGAATGGCTTCCGCCGCACTTAACGCCGCCACGCCCCCCCCTAAGACCAGAAAGGTTTCGTGGGTGTCATTACGGTAGCGTGTAGAGATCTGTACCTGTTTCGCCTGCTGCCGTTTGCCCGGCAGGATCCGTAATGCTGGCGTAGTGACGTCGTTATCTGGCAGGAACACCGGAGTTATTGCATCCTCGCCAATCTCCCCAAAATGAAGACAATGCGTGATGCAGGCCTGGACACAGGCTGGCTGTTGCCCGGCGCGGCGCAGATCGGCACAGGTATCGCATTTTTGTGAGATTCCCGTCGTCGGACTAAGGAAAGGTACACCGTAAGGACAGTTCCATATACAGGCCCCACAACCGATACATTTACCCGCGTGATGTTGCACGGTGCCATCCGCGGCCTTATACAGCGCGCCGGTCGGGCAGCCATCAACACAGCCTGGCTGGGCGCAGTGGTTGCATGCCCCGGAGTATGTGTGGATCTGACCGTCCAGTTTGAACGCCTCAACCCGGCGGAAAAAATGGCCCGCAGGCAACGCATTTTTGTCTTTGCATGCTACCTGGCACGCTTTACACCCCGTGCAGTCGTCTGGCCTGAAGGTAAATCCGAGAGTTGTCATACCGTCTGATATATTTATCAATTATTGTTTGAGATATGCGCGAAGTTATCACTCGGAATGAATGAAGTGAATGCCAGATTGATAAATTTATCATTTATGAAATCGAAATAATTTTATATGTAATAGAATGGTGATTCATTGGTATCTGATATGTTACGAGCGAGGGTGTTTATTATCCATAGTATTCAGTCTGAATACAGAAATGACGGTGACTGTTAACGGGGCGCGTCTGTTATCTTTTCCACCTGAAAAACAAATAATAGAATATGGATATACATCATATAGATAGAGTTATTATCGATAAAAATATCTTGTTCATTCGCGCCATTTACGACCAGCGGCACTCTGGGTAATACCACCATATCGTCAACCATCGTACTGGCGGTGGTCTCCTCGTTCATCGTTATCAGGACCAGTCGCGCACCTTTGTTTCTGAAGCTGTCTTTCTCATACTCTTTAAGAATGGCTTCGGCGCCGGAGATGGAAAAAATAATAATAACATCGCCCTCAGTGACGATTTCATCCAGATAATTAAAACGCTCTTGTTCACTGATAACATGCGCAGAACGGGTGCCATAGAACAACATATGCTCTAAATAGCCAGCGACGTAAAAGGATCCACCCAGCCCGACTATATATAAATTACTGGCCTGCTGGATAAGGCTTTTGATGCGCCGGGCGGATTCATAATATTTTTCATCTCTGAGCAACTCTATGCGCTCTTTATAACCATCGATAATCTGACTCATCGGGTTATTGGCCTTGAGCCCTGCATCTTGTTGTTTTTTCAGTTCGCTGGAGAGTGCGAATTTAAATTCACTGTAGCCAGAATAACCGATTTTTTTGGCGATACGCTGTATCGAGGCGACGGAGACATCATAGTTTTCAGCCGCTTGAGAAATGGAGCTTTCGACAATGACCGATGGTTTTTTAATTATTTTCTTGGCCAGAATGCGTTCAGTTTTGGTTAGTTTATAGTAGGAAATTGATAATTCTTTTATTGCATCCATAATGCTTAACCCTGTTTTCAGCCCCCAACATAGTCTCACTCTGAGCCCTGACAAGGGCGCACGTTACCGAGGCGATTAACGACGCGTGAAACAAAGGCATAACGTAACAGTTCCAGGAAAAGAATTCAGCTGCGAATTTACTGCGCCGGGAACAGCCCGAGTTTTACCAGTTGCAGCGCCCGATGAGATTGCCCGACCGTTGCTGTTATCGTTTTAATCCGCGGCCAGCATAGATTTTTTCCGGGTGTGGTTAATATAAGCTCGTACCGCCGCACTGGGTTCATCTTTACGACTGACCATCATCAGATTCGCTGAGAGCGCTTTCGAATCAAGTACTCGATAAACCACGCCCGGGATAGCCACCCGCGCTAACGGCGCGGGAACCAGCGCGATACCCAGCCCAGCCCCAGCCATAGCGAGCACGCTCAGTGAGCTGGAGATTCGCCAGGCGATATTTAATGAGTCACCCAGCAGCGTATGTAACTGTGAATCAAGTTCAGAATCCGCGTCATTGATGGAGTACATGATCAATGGCTCATTGGCCAGCATATCCACGGTCAGACTTTCCTTATCGGCAAGAGGATGCTCGCTGGACATCACCACTACCCTTCCCCATTTCCCTACGGACTCATAAATCAAAGCCGAGTCGTGATCCGGAGAGTAATCAGGCATATAGCCGACATCCAGCGTGCCGTTGTGGATGGCATCGTTCTGTAGTTGCGGGGCCAGTTCCTGGCAAATAATTTCAGCATCCGGATATGCCTCATGAAATGAGCGCACGTCCTGCATCAGCCTACCGCTAAAGACGGCGTTGCCGGCAAACCCGACCCGTACGCGACCGGTTTCACCGCGAATTGAACGTTCGACTGCAAGACGAGTATGTTCCATATGCTCCAGCGTGCGCATGGCTTCCGCCTGCAAAAGCTTACCGGCGTCGGTCAGTTCGACCCGACGGCTGGTGCGGATCAGCAAGGGGCCGCCCAGCTCAGCTTCAAGCGCTTTTATCTGCATGCTCAATGCAGGCTGAACGATATTGAGCCGCTCTGCCGCCCGGCCAAAATGCCGTTCTTCTGCAACCGCCAGAAAGTATTTCAGGTGCCGTAAGTCCATAACTCCCCATGCATCAATAAAAATGATGAATCAGTCAAATCTATATATTTGAGTTTAACTTCTTTCGGAGCCAAACTGAATCCAGTCAAATAAACACCTCTCACTAACAGGAACCATAATCATGCAAAACCAACTTCAAGACCGCCAGAAACTCAATGACTTGATGAATGGCTGGATGCACCGCGACCTTGGCGAATGGGAGCAGCTGCGCAACATGTTCCATCCTGATGGCACCATCGAAATCACCTGGTTCGAAGGGCTGGGAAGCGACTTTGTTGATGGTTCAATGCGTATGGGGGCGTCTGACCTGCGAACGAAACATCTCATCGCTTCACCTGCGATAACCTTTAACGATGCCGGTGATAAAGCCATTCTGGAGACCAACGCGATCATCATCGCTGAAAACGTGAAACTGAATATTGGCTGTGAATGCCATAATCGGTTTTACGATCTGGCAGAAAAACGAGATGGCGAGTGGAAATTGTTTCATCGCCAGAGTGTTTACGACATGGGCACGTTCACTTTCCCGTTGGGTCCGGTAGCCATTGATCAGGCGATTGTGACGAAGTATCCACGTGAATATGCCGCGTTGGCCTATTTGCTCGAGCAGAGCGGATTCCCTCTCGGACGCATTTTTGCAACGCGCGGCAGTGAACTTGAAGCCAAAATGAAAGCTGACGGTAAACGCTGGTTAGCGGCCCGATTACCGCACTGATTTAGCGAGTAAACGTCAGCTCCGGCACTAAAGCATCGTCGTCCTGCATGCATTTCTTCCAGGCACTGCCTTCTGCACCGTTGTCCAGAATAGTTGAGGTTCGGTACTCAACGGTGCGATGCTGTTCTTTGCCTGCGGCATCTTTGGTTACGTAGTTTGCCGTCGTCCAGCGCGTACGGGTCGGTGCGCCATTGGCGACCAGCGCGATGGTTTTCTCTCTGACCTCTTCTGCGCAACTGTGAGCTGACGTCATGACGCGTTGATATTGCGCTTCCTCTGGCGAGGTGGATTTTTGGGAAGTACAACCGGACACCATCAACCCGGCAACCGCGATGGTGCAGACCATTTTTATCATTATTAATGCCTCAATTATTGCTGACGGGTTTTTCAGGTTTTTTCTGTGGGACAGGCACCGCTTTTTCCAGTGTAGCCTTACTTGTAGATTGCTCCACCGCTTTCTGTTTGCGGGCCAGTTCATCAATAACCAGTCGATAGGCAATGTAGTATTTATAAATATTGCTGACGTAGGTAACGGTTTCAGCGCCAATTTTCTCGGCGGCCACATTCTCAACGTTACCAAACCAGACATTGGGGTCGAAGCCGCGCTTTTGAGTTTCTGTGCGTAAGCGTGCGATCCGGGCAGGACCGGCGTTATACGAGGCAAACGAGAACAGCGCTTTATCCAGCGGGGTCATTGGCTCATCGCCGTAGTACTGGTCTATCATCCAGCGCATATATTTGACCCCGGCGTTAATGTTGGGGTCCAAATTGCGAATATCGCCGACATTCAGTTCTTTCCCGGTCTTCGGCATCACCTGCATCACACCAATCGCCCCGACCGGACTGCGTACCTTCTGATTCAGCCTGGATTCCTGATACCCTTGGGCAATCATCAGCAACCAGTCCACGTTGTAGCGTTCCCCGTATTTTCGGAAGATATCTACCAGGGCTAAAAACTTCCGCCGTTCCGCTTCGGATGTCGCACTCTTCACGTATTTAGCGTTCTTTAAGTATCGTATTAACAGTATATTTCCGAATGTGCTCCCCACCTTATTTTCACGCACAAAGCCATTTAATACAGCCAGCAGTTGAGGATTACTCTTACGCACGCCCCAGGCAATATTCGCGTGATCGCGAAGGACGATATTTTCATGTACCTCAATGTTGGGGAAAACCTTTTTCCAGAAAAGTGCTTTATGCCTGTCGACGACAATCAGCGGGATCAACCCGGCATTGAGCATTTCAATCAGGTCTTCATCCTCAAGGGCTTCAGGTGCGGGTTGTAGCGTGACCGGGGGTAAGGATTGTTTTGCGAAGTGTGCATTCAGCGTCTTCAGGCTTTCGTAATAACTGGATGAATAACGGACAAAAACGGTTTTGCCTGACAGCTGTTCAAGGTTTTCTACCTTAGGTGAATCTGGTCCGGACAGCAGCAGTTCTTGCACATTGGCATAAACCGGGTCGGTGAAGGCGGCAAGCTTCATGCGATCGGGGGTGATGGTTAGATTTGCGGCGACGATATCCCCTTTCCCCTCATTCAGGGCGCTAAAGAGCTGCTCGCGGGTCACCGGCACAAAGATAATGCGCACCTTCAGGTGGCGATGTTTGAGCTGTTTATCCTTCATCAACTTGCTGTTCAGGTCGCGCTCGAACGCCATAAATGCATCGTGGGTCACGCCGCGTTGGGTGCCTTTGTCGATGAAGTAAAAGGTTTTGCTATAGGTTGTCAGCACGCGGATCACCCGACGATCGTACATGCCCTGCAAATCACCGACCCAGGGCTGCTGTATGTCTTCCATGCTGACGCTCAGGGCTTTATCGTGGCCATCTTTTACCGGCGTCGCAAACGCAGCGGTAACGAACAATAAAGCGGCAAGGCCAATCAAATTGGCGGCAGTGAAGGGATGTGAAAATGATGCATTCATGGAGCGGTACTCCGCGCGGTGCATCACTCTATTTTAGTCAATTTCCCGACGACAGGCGTAAGAATAAAGGGTGAACGTCCCGCGCGGTGCCATCCGTGGCGAGGGTATTCAGCCGCTTGCGCCCTACTCTTTAACCAGCACTGGCGTGGTTTGCCACAGCGTCGGGAAGTCAGCTTTCAACTGCTGGACTTTAGGAATGTCGTTAATCGCAATGTAGGGATAATCAGGATTGTCGTTGAGAAAGTTTTGGTGATATTTCTCCGCCGGATAGAACTGCGCTTTATCTTCGACAGTTGTCACCACCGGGTCACTGAACGTGTGCGCGGCGTTCAACTGGGCGATGTAGGCCTTCGCCACTTTTTCCTGACTGGCGCTCTGCACAAACAACGCGCTGCGGTACTGCGTGCCGTAATCCGGCCCCTGTTTGTTGAGTTCAGTTGGGTCATGCGCCACTGTGAAAAAAACCTGTAACAGCTGGCCGTAAGTGATTTTTTGCGGGTCGAAGGTCACGCGGACCGACTCCGCATGGCCGGTCATTCCGCTGCTGACCGTCGGGTAATTTGCGGTTCTGGCCTTGCCGCCCGCATACCCGGAAACCGCGCTGGTCACGCCTTTGATATGCTGGAAAACGCCCTGCACGCCCCAAAAACAGCCGCCCGCAAAAACGGCCGTTTCAAGTCCCTGACCTGATGGCGCTTCATCCTGAGCAGGTGGCGGTACGTTTATGGATTGAGCCCAGCCAGTGCCTGACAAAAACAGCGTGGCGGTCAGGGCGGCGGCGATCCGGAGACACGTAAATTTACTCATCATCTTTCCCCTCTTAGCCAAACGTGAAGGCGTATGCAGTCGCGCCCGGTTGTTCAAATTCGATGCTGACCGTGTGCTCACCGGCCCCGTCTTTCTGGCGGATCAGCTGGTATAAACGCTGATCGGTCACAGTCCCTGAGCCATCTGCAGCGATATCGCTGCCGTGCATTGCGCCGGGAGGCTGACCGTCGAGAGACACGTTAAACCGTACGGGTTTGCCGTTTCCAGCGGGGCCAAGCACCAGATGCACGTCCCGGGCACGGAACTGGTACACAATCCGGCCTTTCTCACCCGCCAGCGTGATGTGCTCGCCGCCGACATTCCAGCGCCCCACCAAACCCCAGGCGTTAAGCGGCAGCGCCGTCGGTTGACGATAATCAGCCACTTCATCGTTATTCAGGCGGCCGGACGCAAAGTTCTCGGCGCGCTGATAACCCAGATAGGTTTCCGGTGAAATATCGTTCATGCCGCTGGCCGATTGTTCAATGCCCTTGCCTGCCACGTTCGCCAGCTTGTCATTGACGTTTTGCGCGCCCGCCTGGCGTAACAGTTCCTGAATCACGCGTTCGGATTCGGCGTAATTCCCCTCACCAAAATGCATGTAGCGGATGTGTCCTTTGGCATCGATGAAATAGTGCGCGGGCCAGTACTGGTTATTGAACGCCTGCCAGATACTGAAATTGTTATCGATGGCGATGGGATATGTGACGCCGAGTTTTTTGGATTCTTTAGTGACGTTATTGATGTCTCTTTCGAAAGCGAACTCAGGGGAATGCACGCCTATCACCACCAGGCCCTGGTCGCGGTATTTTTCCGCCCAGGCTTTAACGTACGGCAGCGTGCGCAGGCAATTGATGCAGGAGTACGTCCAGAAATCGACCAGCACCACTTTTCCGCGCAGCGATTCAGCGGTGAGCGGCGGCGAGTTCAGCCATTGCACCGCGCCGTTCAACGAAGGCATTACGCCAGCATCAACCAGCGCAGGCACATCGCTGTTGGTGGCCGATGCCAGTATCGCAGAGGGTTTCGCCGGGGACTGCGCGTTTTCAGGTTTCAGCTGTTGCACTAACGTCTGCTCGATGCCGCCGGTAGAAACCGTCGACAAACGCGCCAGTACGCCGGTATCGAGGCCCAATGAAATCGCCACCACGCCCAAAAGCATTGCCGCGCCAAGCCCACGGCGGATCCATTCCCCCACGCCGAGCGAACGTTTCATGGCGCTAAAAACTTTGCCGCCAATTAATAACGCCAGCGCCAGCGAGGTCACCGCCCCGGCAGCGTAGGCCAACAGAAGTAGCGTTGAACCTGCGTTCGCGCCCTGCAAAGCCGCACCGGTTAATACCAGACCGAGGATTGGCCCGGCACACGGCGCCCATAGCAGCCCGGTCGCCACGCCTAACAGCACTGAACTGCCCGGCCCGGCCGCACGGCCAGCGGTGATTTTTTCGGAAAGCGTATTCCCTGCATTAACCAGGGGATGCATCAGGCGCTCACCGATCTGCGGGAACAGCAAGGTAATGCCAAATACCGCCATCAGCACTAACGCGGCAATGCGCCCGTACTGATTCGCGGCCACCACCCAACCGCCGCCGACCGCCGCCAGCGTGGCAAACAGCGTAAACGTCAGCGCCATGCCGAGCAGTAACGGTAGCCCAGAGCGGATAAACGGTTGGTCTGAGCGGGCGAAAACAAACGGCAAGACCGGGAGAATACAAGGGCTGGCAATGGTCAGCAGACCGCCAAGATAAGCAAGAATAATGACCAGCATAGTTGAAGCCTCAGCAAGGACAACGTGGAGATGATGTCCTGACTGTAGCGGGGTATTGGTTACGGGATCCTCGCGGAATATTCACATTTTTGTGATAACTGCGGGACGCGCCCTCCGCGAAGGAGAGCGCTGGAAGGTGTTATAGATTCCCTACGCCGCCATCAACCAGTAAATCGGTCCCAACGATATACGCAGATTCATCGGAGGCCAGAAATACCGCGGCTTTTGCCAGTTCAGACGAGGTGCCTAAACGCCCAATCGGCACCAGTTGACGGATATCCTCGCGCAGTTTTTCCTCTGCCACGCCGTTGCCCAGTTTACCCAGTGCCGGAGTTTCTGTTGGGCCAGGGCTTAAGCCGTTGACGCGGATCCCACGCGGATGAAGCTCACCCGACAACGTGCGTGCCAGTGACAGAATCGCCGCTTTACTGGCGGCGTAAACGCTGCTCTGCGGTAAGCCAATCCGGGCGCTCACCGACCCGCAGACAATCACCGATGACGGATTCGCCAGCATCGGTAACAGCGCCTGGATGAGGAAGAACGGCCCTTTGAGATTGGTGCTCATCAGACGGTCATATGCGTGTTCATCCCACGCCTCAAGCGACTGATGCGTGACATCACCGGCGTTAGCGAAAAGGATATCCAGCCGTGGCCACTGTTCGCGTAATGCACCGGCCAACTGTTGTTGTTGGCCTAAATCGCCCGCATCGCTTTTGAGAATCAGCACTTTTTCACCGAGCAGCTCCCTCGCGGCCAGTAGGCCTGATTCGCTGCGTCCGGTTATCGCCACCGTCGCACCTTCCTCCAGGAACTGGCGAGCTGTTTCCAGCCCAATCCCACTGGTACCGCCGGTAATTAATGCGTATTTGCCGTTAAGTCTGCCCATTATGTCACCTCATATTTAGCTGGTGACGTCATTATTTGCGCTATAGTATCTTTTAGATAGTAGGCACCTTTTGGATACTAAGGCACGCCATGGAATGCATTGACGTACGACGGGAGTCCGCATGACAAAAAATATTTACCTGGTGCCAACCGCAGGGTCGGATTGTCCGATGGTTGGTTTTGTAAACCTGATTGCCGGGAAATGGGCGATCCCTATCCTCTATCGGCTGATCCTGATTGATGAGCCGGTCCGATTCAGCGAATTACAGCGCGCGGTCGACCCTATCACCCAAAAAGAGCTCACGCGCCAGCTGCGACAGTTTGAAGCGCGTGGGTTGTTGACCAGAGAGGTATTTGCCGAAGTGCCGCCGCGTGTGGAATATCAGATTACCGCACTCGGGAAATCACTGCGCCCGACGCTGGATTCATTGGCGGAATGGATGCGGGAGAATGCCGCCGCGATGAGGTGAAGACTAGCCCGGCAGCAGAGCACCACCGGGCGAAACATGCGGAAATTACAGTGCAGATTTAAGACGTTTAACGGCTTCGTACAGTTGCTCTTCGGTGGCGGTCGCGTAAGAGAAACGCAGCGTTTTCTTATCCGCATTATCGCTAAAGAAGAATTCGCCCGGCACGTAAACCACACCTTTTTCCAGCGTCTGCTTCAGCCATTTTGTGGTGTCGAAGTCATACCGGAACTGCGCCCACAGGAACATACCGCCCTGCGGCTGATTAAAGGTGATGTGATCGCCGAGTTCCTCTTTCAGGAAGCGCGACAGCGCCAGGCATTTTTGCTTATAGGCATCACGGATCAGCGCGATTTGCGGGTCAAGGCGATTCAGGGTCAGATACGCCGCCACCAGAGATTGGGTAAATGAGTTGGCATGAAGATCGGTCGCCTGCTTCACAATCGCCACTTTCTGCTTCATCCATTCCGGCAGAATAATCCAGCCTACACGCAGGCCCGGTGCCAGAATTTTCGAGAACGTCGACGTGTAGACCACGCTGTCATGGTCGCCCAGTTCGGCGGCGGTCTGGATCAGGGTTTTCTGACGTTCTTCGGTAAAGCTGATGGCGCCATACGGGTCGTCTTCGATGATCACAAAGTCGTGTTTAATCGCCAGTTTGACCAGTTTTTCACGACGTTCGGCGCTCAGCGTAGTCCCGCTCGGGTTACCGAAGGTCGGCACAATGTAGACCGCTTTGATGCGCGTCGTGTGCAGCAGCGTTTCGAGCTCATCGACGAGCATCCCGTCCGCGTCGCTGCCGACCGACTGCACGGTGGCGTTGGTCAGGCTGAGAATTTGCAGGGTCGCCAGATACGTTGGACGTTCTACAACAAACACATCGCCCGGATTAGCAAGCGAACGGATCAGCAAATCCAGCGCCTGCTGAGAACCCGAAGTGACCAGCAGACGGTCAGCCGTGGTGTCAATTCCACGAGATTTGCACAGCCCGACCAAATGATCGCGTAATTCGACGGTCCCTTCTGTCAAACCGTACTGGAACGCCTCACCGAAGTTCTCTTCGACGACGAGCTGCGTGGCCTGGATAAGCCCTTCTTTATCGAATAATTCTCCCGACGGGATGCCGCCAGCCAGTGAAATAACGCCTGGCATTTTACTGTGTTTTAACAGTTCACGAATGGCGGAAGGTTGAAGCTGTTGGATGCGGTCTGCGAGGTGATTGCTCTTGCTCATGTTTTTTCTCTCGTTTTTATTCACCTAAAATATACATAGCACCCAAACGAATAAGCAATGCCTTTAGCAGCCAAAAGCAAAAAACCACGCCAGGCGTGGTTTTTATGCGCAACAGACTCAGTTCAGTGCAATACGCACCACGCTATCCGGGCCTTTGGTGGTGTTGTCTTCATTAAATTCCTGCTTGACCGTTACATACAGCGACTGTCCATCCGGCGAGATAAGCAGGCTATTTGGATGACTGTCAAAAGACCAACTGTGTTTCACGGCATAAGTGGTGGCGTCCAGCTGCAGTACTTTCTTCGATTCACGCTGGCTGATATAAATTTCGTTGCGCTTATCATTAAATTTAATCCCTAACGCATCACCTTCAATGCGTTTAAGCACCTTGCCAGTCCGTTCATCAATGACCAGCGTCACTTTGGCTTTGGAATCGTCAGTCACGAACAGCCGACCGGTTTTGGCGTCTTCCGCCATGTTCAGGAATAAATACGTTTTTCCGTCGCCTGGCGTCCAGCGCTGTTCTATTTTGTAGGTTTCCGGATTGATCGTGAGAATTTCCCCGCCTCCGTTGGCTGCATAGATACGCTGGGTGACCGAGGAATAGATAATGCCAGTGACCCATTTGCCGGCATTTTCAATCCGATGTTTCAGCGTCATGGTGTTTGCGTCGACGACCGAAATAAAACCTGGGTCCGCGACACCGCCGATAAACAGCATGCCGTTGTGCCAGAAGATTTCTCGTGCCCCCGCCGGGTCGCCGTCTTTGTCTTTGCCTTCAAACATCAGTCGTTGCAGCACTTTTCCGCTTTCGGCATCCACTTTCGATACCCCACCGTCCAGCGTGTTGGTGGTGTAAAACAGCTTCCCACCAGGATCCATCGTCATGCCGAAGTTTTTGTAATCGGTAAAGGTCTCACCGGTTTTTTTCAGCGTAGCCGGATCAAGACGATATAACGCCCCGCCGTTTACATCTTTAAAACCCTGTGCGCTGGCGACGTACAGGGCCTTTGTTTCTGGCAAATACACCATTTCATACAGTCCATCGCCTACCACCTGTTCCGACACGGCAGTCACCGCAGTTTGCGCCTGAACGTTAAAGGTCGACAGGCTGAAAGCCGCGGTCATCGCGAGGGCGATTGTTGTTTTGTACTGCGCGAAGGGAAATTGCATCTGAAACTCCGTAATAGGAAAGAACCCTGCCCAAAATGGGAAAATCGGTGTGGCTTTTATATTAATGAGAATCATAAGCATTTGCGTTATTTCTGTAAACCCGTTGAAAAACAGGGCTATCAGTCGGTTACTGATTCACAAATTGTTACACATAGAGTTAAACTCTTGCGCGACGACGCAAAAGCAAATAATTATTATTGCCATTCTTATTAAGTCGTTCTCCGCTTTTCACGTACCGGGCCATGAGAGAGCCAGGACATCCACAGAAACGACAACGCTTCACATAACAATAATTCTGACAGGAACCTTTATGTTTTTTATCTGCAAGGAAGCCAGCGGCGGCCCCCGCACGTCTGGCAAAAAGTTAATGACCGTTTCACTGCTTGCGTCAGCTATCCATGCCCTGCTCTATTCACCTCAGGCGCTTTCTGCCAGTCCTGAGAGCGAACAAACGATGATCGTCGAAGGCAGCAGCGGTACGGACAGCGACGAAACGCATGATTACAACGTGAAATCGACTCATGCGGGCACCAAAATGCAGCTTGCGCCGCGTGATTTACCCCAGTCTTTCAGCGTGATCACCGAGCAGCGCATGAAGGATCAGGATCTGGAAAATGTCGGTGATGTACTGACGAACACCACCGGTATTTCAGCGCAGGTGGTAGACAGCGAGCGCTCGACCTACTTCTCACGCGGATTTGAAATCAGTAATTACACCTATGATGATATCCCCACCTCCGTTAGCGACGTGTGGAACTACGGCGATGCGGCATCTGATACGGCGATTTACGACAGAATAGAAGTGGTTCGCGGTGCAACGGGCTTGATGACCGGCGCCGGAAGCCCGGCGGCGTCGGTGAATATGGTACGCAAACATGCCGACAGCAAAACATTTACCGGCAATCTGAGCGCCAGCTACGGCAGCTGGAACGATCAGCGCTACGTGGCCGATCTCTCTGCCCCGCTCAATCAGGAAGGTTCTGTGCGTGCCCGTGTGATTGCCGGTTATCAGGACCAGGACGGCTGGCTCGACAGGTACCATAAGACCAAAAAATTCTTATACGGCGTTATTGATGCCGACGTAACCGACAGCACCCTGCTCTCATTGGGTTATGACTATCAGGAAAGCAACACCGATAACCCGACCTGGGGCGGTCTGCCAACGTGGTACAGCAACGGCAAGCGTACCGATTACGATCGCAGCCTGAACAGTGCCGCCGACTGGACGCGATATAACCTAAATTCGCGCAAAGTCTTTGCCAATCTGACTCACACATTCGACAACGGCTGGATCTTCCGCGTTAACGGCACGCACGCGGAGCAAACGTTTAACGACAAGCTGCTTTATGTGATGGGCAATCCGGACGAAACCACCGGCGAAGGGACCACCGGTTTTGGCAGTAAAGACCGCGGCGAACGTCATCTGGACTCCATCGACACCTACGCCAGTGGCCCGTTTGAACTGCTGGGTCGTCAGCATCAGCTGGTGGCCGGCGTGAGTTACAGCCGTCAGCATAATTCAACTTTTAGCGCCGATGGCCCGTTGGACAGCGAACAAATGGGTATCTTCAACAATGGCTGGACTGGCAATGTGGTCGATCCGCAATGGGGTGACTGGTATCAGAACGCCGATGACATCGTAAGACAGAAATCGGCTTACACCGCAGCCCGCCTGTCTCTCGCCGATCCGCTGTCGCTGATCCTGGGGGCGCGCTACACCCAGTGGAGCACCATCGGCAGCAGCGGTGACATGAGCAAAAACAACATTACGCCATACGGCGGTTTGGTGTATGACATCGATGACGCCTGGTCAGCGTATGTCAGTTACACCTCTATCTTCCAGCCGCAAACCAAACGCGACTCAAGCGGCCAGTATCTTTCACCGATTACCGGGAAAAACTACGAAACGGGGCTCAAATCCGACTGGTTCAACGGCAGCCTGACGGCTACTTTCGCGATTTTCCGCATCGAACAAGAAAACGTCGGGCAGGAAGTGGAAGGTGAATTTGTGAATGGCAGCAGTGAGCAGGCCTATCGTCCGGCGAAAGGCGCCGTCAGCAAAGGTGCGGAATTTGAATTAAACGGTGCCCTGACGGATAACTTGCAGATGACATTCGGCGCGACGCGTTATGTGGCGCGGGATTCTGAAGGCCGGTTTAACAGTAATATGCCGCAGACCACCTTCAAGCTGTTCACCCGTTATCAGGTGCCCACGCTTGCAGACTTGACCATCGGCGGTGGGGTGACCTGGCAGAATAAAACCTTCCAGGATGCAGTCGGGCCAGACGGCGAAACGCAGCGTGTTTATCAGGGAAGTTTCCCGCTGGCGAGCCTGTTTGCCCGGTATCAGGTCAGCAAACAGGTCGCCGTCCAGGCTAATGTTAACAACCTCTTCGACCGCAGCTATTACAGCTGGCTTGGCGACTCGGCGGTGTACGGCGAACCGCGGAATGTCTCCGTCAGCGTAGGCTATACCTTCTGATGTTCTCGCCCTGGCGCTCGCCGGGGCTTCTTTTTGCAGTCTTAAGCCGCTCTCGCCTGTTCCGTCCTACTCCTTTCCGCCGCTGTCGTTGACAAGTTATCGGCGATCGCGCAGACTAAATGTGTACTCGGTACATTTTGATATTCAGTACACTACTTTCCCTATCAGAGAATCACTATGAATAAATCCCTGATTGTTATCTTCACAACAATCTGTCTCGATGCGGTGGGCATTGGTCTTATCTTCCCTATTCTTCCACGTCTGCTGGAAGACGTGGCGCACACCACCCACATCGCACCGTATATTGGCATCATGACGGCGCTGTATGCCGCGATGCAGTTTGTTTTCGCCCCAATGCTGGGCGCGTTAAGCGATAACATTGGTCGTCGACCGGTGCTGCTCATCTCCCTTGCCGGCGCGGCTATCAACTATATCGTGATGGCGTTCGCGCCTCATCTTTGGATGCTGTTTGTTGGCCGTGCGATTGCCGGGCTGACCAGCGCCAACATTTCCGTCGCCACCGCCTACATCACCGATATTTCAAAACCTGAACAGCGCGCGCGTCGTTTTGGCCTGTTCAACGCCATGTTTGGCATCGGCTTTATTATTGGCCCGGTGTTAGGCGGCGTGCTGGGCGATACCTGGATTCGCCTGCCGTTTCTGGTGGCCGCAGTGCTTAACACCTGTAACCTGCTGATGGCGCTGTTTCTATTGCCAGAATCGCGAGTTCCGGCGCATCGTTCACTGAAACTTTCCGCGCTTAATCCTCTCCAACCGCTGCGTTGGGTCTTCTCAATGAAAAAGCTGATGCCGCTGGTGCTGGTCTTCTTCATTCTTAGCGCCACCGGTGAAGTATACGGTACCTGTTGGGCGCTGTGGGGCTCGGACACTTTCGCCTGGAACGGCATGTGGATTGGCCTGTCGCTAGGCGCGTTTGGCGTGTGTCAGACGCTGGTTCAGGCGTTTTTACCCGGCCCGGCGACCCGTCTTTTTGGTGAACGGGGCGCGGTTCTGGTGGGTGTCGCCTGCTCCTGCTGTGCGCTGGTGATCCTGGCCTTTACCCGTGAAGGCTGGGTGGTGTTCGCGATAATGCCGCTGTTTGCGCTGGGCGGGATTGGTGCTCCGGCGTTACAGGCGCTAGCCACCCGGCAGGTCGATGCGGATCGTCAGGGTCAGTTCCAGGGCGTGCTGGGGTCAGCCATCAGCCTGGCGTCGATTATCGCCCCGCTCGGCTTTTCGTCATTCTATTTTGTCGTACAGCAAAGCTGGCCAGGTGCCATCTGGCTATCAGTGGTTGTGGTGTACGCGATCGCGGTGCCGTTAATTATTCTGGGCACGCGTAAAAACGTTGCCGCTGAATCCACTGATGCTGCGTAATTTAAGGAGAAACCATGTCTGAAGTGATCGACCGTCGTGCCAGAAAGCGTCTGGAAACGCGCCGCAATATCTCTTACGCCGCGACCGGACTGTTTGCAGAAAAAGGGTTTGATAACGTCACCATTGATGAAATCGCATCGGCGGCAGACGTCGGAAGAATGACGGTGTTTAACCATTTCCCCCGCAAAGAAGATATGTTTTTCGACCGAGACGATGAGATTCGCCAAACGGTGGCCGACGCGCTGCGTCAGCGCAAGGATGCTGAATCCCCCATTGAATCATTGCGCCTGTTGGCTCATCGACTGATTGCTGAAGATCGCCCTTTCTTGCAGTTTTCCGACGCCAGCCAGGGGTTCATTGCAATCATTAAAGGCAGTGACACGCTAAAAGCGCGGGCCAGAGCGATTCGGGATGAAGTAGCAAACGGCGTGGCCGCCGAGCTTGCGCGCTGTGCCGGACGTGAAGAGGTAGATGCAGATGCGCGGCTTGCGGCTGCGCTACAGCTGGCCTGCTGGAGTACGGCACTCATCAGCGCCCATGAGGAATTTGCGCAATCTCTCGACGCTACCCGGGCCGCCGCGACCTTTCTGAAACTGGTTGATAAAGGTGCCGCCGGGCTCAAAGCGGCATTAGCCGGAACGCCTTACGTCTGATTAGCCTTCCGAACCCGCCGAGGCGCGTTTATCAAAGCGCTCGGCAAGGTTCGCCAGCGTGATATCCGCAAACTTCGCCAACAGCTTTTGTTCCGCTTCTGCCAGCACGCTTCCGAGCTCTTCATTTACGGCGGCTTCGACCGCGCAATTCGGATGTTCATCCCCGCTGCCAATGGCAAAAAGCTGCTTTACCCCGACCCCCTGATATATATCCAGTAGTGTTATTTCATTGAGGTCTTTCGCAATACGCCAACCGCCGTGATGCCCCTTCTCGGACGCCACAAAACCGGCATCCCGCAGCCCTGCCAGCGTGCGTCTGACGACGGCGCTATTGCTTCCGAGCATATGCGCGATTTGCTCTGAGGTGAACGCTTCGTTGTGTCTGGCCATGTGCAGCAGCACATGCAGCATTCGTGACAGCTTATTATCCTGGCGCATTGATGACTCCGCGAAAACGATTTCATGTATCTTACAATGTTACGTGAGATTGACAAGGCGATAAGTCATGTGATTTTATAAGTCACATGAAATCCCTTCCCTGCTCCAGGAGAAAACCATGAGCTCATCACCAACGTCTGCGCAGTTCTGGGACGATCGCTACGCTAACATTTCGCCGGTGTCGAATGGCAAACCGGGCACCATGCTGGTGCGCTTTACCGAAGATCTTTCCCCGGGTCGGGCCCTTGAACTGGGATGCGGCCGTGGCGACGATTCCGTCTGGCTCGCGAAACGCGGCTGGCAGGTCACCGCCGTTGATATTGCTAAACAAGCTCTCGCCTATGCCGCCGACAATGCCCGTCGAAATAACGTTGAAGAGAGCATTCGCTTCGAACAGCACGATCTATCGCTGACGTTTCCTGAGGGAGAATATGATCTGGTTACAGCGTCGTTTCTGGAATCGCCCGTCGATTTTGGTCGCCAGAGGGTTTTGCGAAAGGCTGCAGCCCTTGTTGCACGCGGCGGCGTGCTGCTGATTACCTCTCATGGCTCGGCGGCTTCGTGGTCGGATCATCGACCGTCACCCTTCCCCACGCCTGATGAAGCGCGGGCTGAACTGCAGCTGGACGATGAGGCATGGCAGACCATTTTCGTCGGAAATATTGAACGGCTGGCCACGGGGCCAAACGGCGAAACCGGGGAGATTTTGGATACTGTGCTGGTTCTGAAGCGGTCCTGAGCTCCAGGGCCGCCAAGATACAAAGTCAACACAGTTAATTATCATTATATTTACTTTTAGAGGCGCGTCATACTTCTGGGAAATAGATCATTTCGCTTATTATGCACTTAAAGTGAATGAATTTAGGCTTCAAAAGGCGCTCTGGCGCCTTTTTTATATGGATATTTATTCAAATCTGCTGTTAAAAATTACTTCCACAACATCTCATTCCTGCGCTTCGTTTGATGCTAAATTTTAAAAAAGTGTTAAATTTATACTCACATAGTCAGTAACGCTATGGACCACGGTTAATTAAGAACATATTACTTACAATACTTAAGGTTCATCATGGATAAGTTATCTTACGCTTCAGATAGCAATACATCTGCCTGGAATACCTACCTGCAACAAATCGAGCGCGTTGCGCCCTACCTGGGCGAACTGACCCGTTGGGTGGATACCCTTCGTCATCCGAAACGTGCGCTGATTGTCGATATTCCAGTACAGATGGACGATGGCACCATCCGTCATTTCGAAGGTTATCGGGTGCAGCACAACCTCTCCCGCGGCCCGGGCAAAGGCGGTGTGCGCTACCACCCGGATGTGGATCTGAACGAAGTTATGGCGTTGTCTGCCTGGATGACCATCAAATGTGCTGCGCTGAACCTGCCTTACGGCGGCGCAAAAGGCGGCATTCGCGTTGACCCGTTTGCCCTGTCTGAAGGCGAACTTGAGCGTCTGACCCGTCGCTATACCAGCGAAATCGGCATCATTATCGGGCCACAAAAAGACATTCCGGCCCCAGACGTAGGCACCAATGGCAAAGTGATGGCGTGGATGATGGACACCTACTCCATGAATCACGGCACCACCATTACCGGCGTCGTCACCGGCAAACCGATTCACCTTGGCGGCTCTCTTGGACGTGAAAAAGCGACCGGCCGTGGCGTGTGGATCAGCGGCCGTGAAGTGGCGCGCCGGGCAAACATTCCGGTGGAAGGCGCCCGCGTTGCAGTGCAAGGTTTTGGTAACGTCGGCAGCGAAGCGGCTCGCCTGTTTGCCGCATCGGGCGCGCGCGTGGTCGCGATTCAGGACCACACCGCCACGCTGTTCAATGCGATGGGCATCGACATGAGCGCCCTCACCGCCTGGCAGATTGAACACAAACAGATCGCCGGTTTCCCGGGGGCTGAAACCATCGCCAGCGAAGCGTTCTGGGACGTTGAGATGGACATTCTTATCCCGGCCGCGCTGGAAGGTCAGATTACCCGTCATCGCGCGGAAGCGTTGAAATGCAAACTGATCCTCGAAGGCGCGAACGGTCCGACCTATCCAGATGCCGACGATATGCTCGCCAGCCGTGGCATTATCGTGGTGCCGGATGTTATCTGTAACGCCGGTGGTGTCACCGTCAGCTACTTCGAATGGGTTCAGGACATGGCGAGTTTCTTCTGGAGCGAAGAAGAAATTAACGCGCGCATGGATAAAATCATGACCGACGCGATGGTTCACGTCTGGGAAAAGGCAGCTGAAAAATCCTGCTCCCTGCGTACCGCCGCGTACATCGTTGCCTGTGAACGCATTCTCCTGGCACGTAAAGATCGTGGTATCTATCCAGGCTAAGGCCTGAAAAACGGTGAGTCGCCCGTCGGCTCACCGTCATTTTCTCTTGCAAAATCAGCGATACTTTTCGCAAAACTGCGCAATATCCTGGTGCTGAAAATCCGCTAAGCGTGCAACGATCGTTTCCAGCGGCCAGTCCCACCATGCGATGCGCTGCAACTCATTGGCAATGCTCCCGGTAAAGCGCGGCCGTAACAGTTTGGCCGGAACCCCGCCGACAATACTGTATGGCGCCACGTCTTTAGTGACTACCGCACCCGCCGCCAGAACCGCACCGTCACCTACCGTAACGCCCGGCAACACAATTACCCCGTGCCCCATCCAGACGTCGTTGCCAATAACGACCCGCTCATCCCGGCGATGGGCGAAAAAATCATGATCGCGAGTGGCGTTCGGCGAATAGTATTCCGGGCAATAGGTGATGCGGTGCTGTGATGCACGTTCCATCGGATGATTTGGCGCGCCGAGGCGAACATGGTTGGCAATCGCCACAAAGCGGCCGATTTGGGCATCGGCAATCGTGCAATATTCCCCGACGTATGAGAAATCGCCGAGAGACGAATACTCCAGCGCGCTGTGCGCCAGAATCTCACACTGTTGGCCAATCCGACATTCGCGCAGACGCACGCTGCTTTCAATAAAGGTTTCGGCAAGTTTTACGGTTTTCATTAACGCACAGCTCCAGGGAGAATTATCGATACTCTATTGCCTGTTTGTTAACAAAAAATGACCAGCGCTTTCGGTTAAATCACACAGCCTGCGCTATGCTGTAAGCCGTTGAAACCGCGCTAAGGAGTCAAAATGGCTGACTGGAACCCGTCGTTGTATTTGCAATTTGCGTCAGAACGTACCCGCCCGGCGGCAGAGTTGCTCGCCCGTATTGCTAAACCTTCAGCAAAACACATAGCCGATTTGGGCTGCGGTCCAGGTAACAGCACCGAGCTGCTACGGGCCGCGTGGCCAGAAGCCGCAATTACCGGCGTGGATAACTCTCCTGCGATGCTGGATAAAGCGCAAAAAGCGCTGCCGGATTGTCAGTTTGTGAATGCCGATATTGGCGCATGGCAGCCCGAACAACCGCTGGACGTACTGTATGCCAACGCGTCACTGCAATGGGTGTCCGGACATTCAGCGCTGTTTCCGCATCTGGCCTCACTGCTGACAAAAGATGGCGTGTTAGCAGTGCAAATGCCTGACAACTGGCAGGAGCCGTCACATGCCTCAATGCGCCAGGTTGCCGCTGAGCTTGGACATCCGGCGCACGGACGCATTCCGCTGGAAAGCGTGCAGAGTTATTACGATTTATTGAGCGGTAGCGGCTGTGAAGTGGATATCTGGCGAACGACTTATTTCCACCCGATGGCATCGCATCAGGCTATCGTGGAATGGCTGAGTGCCACCGGCTTGCGTCCTTTCCTGCAGGATCTGGATAGCGTCAGCCAGAAGGCGTTTTTGAGTCGTTATCTGCAATTACTGGAAGAACATTATCCTCGCCAGCAAAACGGACAAATCCTGCTGGCGTTCCCACGTTTGTTTATTATTGCTCGCCGCATTACCAGCTGAAGTCGCGGACTAAAGAGAGATCCCAGGCCGTCGCGAACAAGGAAACAAAAATGATAATGTTCACGGCGGTCTCAATTTTCTTTTCCATGATGATTCTCCTGTTGGCTCGATGGCCATGTTACTGGGAAAATCTTAATGATTTCTTACCCTGTACGGTTACAGATTCATCCGATAAAGCACAAACCCTTCCACATCGGTGAACTCGTCATACAGTTTACGGGCCGGATTATCGGTGCCGGTGTGCCAGTAAAGGCGCGACCAATTCTTCTTTTTACCTTCATCAACCAACGCCTGTATCAGCTGGCGGGCAATGCCGTGACCACGCATTTCAGGCGCCACAAAAAGGTCTTCCATATAGCAAATGGTGGATAATTCCCACGTCCCCTCATGCAAAACGCTGTGCGTGAAACCCACGACGGAGCCGTTAACGACGGCAACGCGCCCGTAAATCGGAGACTGTTCGTTCATCATCCGCTGCCAGGTTTTCTCCGTCACGGATTCACGGACGTTTGACTGGTAAAAGGCGTTATAGCCATTCCACAGGGTGCGCCACTGGGCTTTGTCCTGGGGTTGAATGTCACGAATCAAAACGTCCATTGCGGATTTCCTTAGGTGAGTTGATAGCACTTATCGGGGAGCATTTTTGCTGGCACGTCTTTTTCATCATTCATTTGCAGCAGATCTATCTCGATCGCGTTAGTGATGGCGTCCAGCGGCAGGTCATTATTTTCCACCCCGAACGGTTCTTCAAGCTCTTCCGCCAAAACATCCAGGGATATAAAGGTATAAGAAATCAGCATGGATATGAACGGCGTCATGTAATGCAGGTCACTCACCAGTGCAAATGGCAGCATAATGCAGAACATGTAGACCGTTCGGTGCAGGATCAGCGAATAAGCGAACGGCACCGGCGTGCCCGCAATACGCTCGCAGCCTGCCAGCACTCCCGACATATCATTGAGTCGATTATTGAGACTGTGGAACAGAATGTCCGACAGCGCGCCTTGCTGACGATGTTCCGCCAGCCAGTTGCCCATCAGCAGCAAAATTCGGTTCGCGGGAGACTGCACCGCTAAAACCTGTGCGAGCTGTTCTGGCATCAGGTATTTCTCCAGCGTTTTTTCCTGCGGTAACCGACGCAGCTGCATACGCAGCGAGTGCGCAAACGCTATCTGCAGCCGCACAAACGCCGCCACATCCGTTTCCGGCGGCAGCGTGTTTTTGACTTCGCGCAGCAGCGAGCGCGAAGCAATCATCAACTGGCCCCAGAGCTGGCGAGCCTCCACGTAGCGTGAATAACAGGCGTTATTACGAAAACCGAGGAATATGGCGATCGCGACGCCGAGAATACTGAACGGCGCGACGGTGAGCTTCACACCGAGCGAGGTGTACCAGGGCAGCAGAATGATAACCGCCACTGACAACAGAAAATTGAGAAACAGTCGGGAGAAAATCTTGGGTAACACCGCGCCGTGCCAGACAAAAATGCGGGGCAGCCAGTGTTCAGTGGGTCTGAGGATCATGAGTCACTATCAGTAAGAAAGGAAGGCTACGTTATTTAACGTGATCCAAATCACTCTTTCAAGTTTATTGCGACATTTTGCTACAAACCCATAACAACGAGCGGTTTTACTTTCTGCTATATTCGGCTCATAATGTGAGCCAATTACGATATTATTCGGCTCAGAGGTCATCATGACACAATGGATCTGGCAACAACCGGACTGGCCTGCTTTTCACTGGCGGGACGAGACTGTTTTGCCGCTGCTGCGTCAGCTGCAGCGTAAATCCGGCGTGCTGATCGGCCGCAGCGAAATGCAGGACGAAGACCGGCAAACGCTGGATGCGCTGCTGTCGAATGTACTCGCGTCTTCAGCGATTGAAGACGAACGACTCAATGCCCAATCGGTCCGATCGTCCCTCGCCCGCCGTCTTGGCGTCGATGAAGAAACACCTTTCCCGGTATCCGAGCGCTCTGAGGGCGTGGCGTCGATCATGCTTGATGCCATCGACAATCGTCATGAGCCGCTGTCTTTGGCTCGTTTGAATCAGTGGCACCGCTGGCTTTTTCCGCATGACCCTTGGTCCATGCACGCCGTTCACGCGGGAGAACTGCGCGGCGGTGAACCGATGCAGGTCGTCTCTGGCCGAATGGATAAGCCGGTGGTGCATTTCGAAGCGCCGCCGCGAGAAGGACTCGACGCCCGTCTGGACGCCTTTGTTGCATGGTTCAATCAGAGCAAAGATGACCCGCTTTCGGACCCGATACTTCGGGCGGCCCTGGCACATTTGTGGTTCGTTACGCTGCACCCGTACGATGACGGCAACGGGCGATTAACGCGTGCGCTGACGGATCTGGCCCTGGCTCAGGCAGATAACCAGAGCATCAGGCTGTATGCCATGTCGGTGTCGATTCTTGAACGACGAAATCACTACTATCGTATCCTCGAGCAGACGCAAAAAGGCGGCCTGGACGTGACCGAGTGGCTGTTGTGGTTTTTGCAAACGCTCGATGTGACGCTGGATACGGCGCTGGCCAGAGTCGACAGCACGCTGGCGAAAAGCCGGTACTGGAAACACAACGATTCGGTGCGCCAGACCCTCACTGCGGAACAGCTGAAAGTGATCAATCGCCTGCTCGACGGCGGTGAATCAGGCTTTACCGACGGGATAAGCGCCAGCCAGTACCAAAAAGTCGCCAAAGTCAGTAAAGCCACCGCCACGCGTCATCTGGCGTATTTGCTTGAACAGGGTTTACTGGAAAAGCTGCCCGGCGGTGGGCGCAACACACGTTATCAAATCACCCAACCTTCGTGAGCCGATAAACCTGGCCTATTCGGCTCTTATAGTGAGCCGAATATTTGCGGCATTTGGCTCATTCATCTCCTGAAAGACAAAAAACGCAGAGGTGTTAAAGGTATCGTTATTAAGATCGAAAAATATGTATGTTGTAACTAAGTGGATTTATTAACAACCCGGCACGCTGGCCGGGTCAGATTTAAGGTAATCAGCAAAGCGGTTTAACGGCTTCGCGCATCCCCTTCGTCAGTATGGAATCGAGGTCGTGCGTCACCTGCTCTACCAGTCCTTTCACTTCCGTCAGGTCCAGCTCCCAATGCTCTTTCACCGACAGCACGGATTCAACCAGAGACGTGGTGCTGATTTGCTTATCGTGATGCAGCGACCAAAGCTGCTGAAAGCGTTCAATCCAGTGCGCATCGTCCTGCACCGGATAGCGTTCACCGTTACGTTCAGCACGATAAAACGCAATCAGTGCCGCCAGGGAAAACGTCAGTCGTTGAGGCAGTTTCCCGGTCGCGGCCTGCCCTGCCAGCAACTGCGGCAGAATACGGGTGCGGAATTTGGTCATTCCATTCAGTGAAATCGACAGCAGCTGATGCTTGATGTACGGGTTACGGAAACGCCCGGTCACCGCACTGGCAAATGACTCCAGCTCACCGCGCGGTAAATCGAGAACCGGGATAATTTCCTGATGAATCGCTTTCTCAACGAATGCGCAAACGTCGGCATCGTTCATTGATTCACCAACGGTATCCAGCCCGGCCTGATACGCGACCGGCACCAGCGCGGTGTGCGCGCCGTTGAGGATCGCCACTTTACGTTCTTTATACGGTTTGATGTCATCGACAATCAGCACGTTGAGCGAAAGTTTGTCGAGACGCAGTTCGCGGGCTAGTGTTTTAGGCCCCTGAATCACGAACAGGTAAAAGTGCTCGGCGGTATCGAGGAATCCGTCTGTATAACCCAGTTCAGCTTCGAGATTTGCAGCTTCATCTCGCGGATAACCGGTCACGATGCGGTCTACCAACGTGGAACAGAATGCATTGGCGGTGTTCAGCCAGGCCACAAATTCCGCCGGTAACGCCCATTCCTGTGCATAGCGCAGGACCAGTTCACGCAGGGCATCGCCATTATAATCAATCAGCTCACACGGAATAATGACCCAGCCTTTATCCGCGGCGCCATTGAAGTGGCTGAAGCGTTCGAACAGCAGACGCGTCAATTTCGCCGGGTAGCTCACCGCTGGCGCATCTTCAAATTTGTCGCCCGCGTGATAACTGATGCCCGCTTCAGTGGTGTTGGAGAACACAAAGCGCATCTCAGGATTGTGCGCCAGTTTCAGGAATGCCTGATAATCGGCGTAGGCGCTGATTTCACGGTTAACAGAACGAATCAGACGCGCGTCACTGACGGCTTCGCCCTGCTCGTTCAGGCCGCGAATGATGGTGGTGTAGAGGCCATCCTGGGTGCTAAGCGACGGCGGAAAATCGCTATCGATTGGACGCACAATCACCACGCCAGAATTGAGGTCGGTGTGTTCGTTCAGGAGATCAATTTGCCAGTCGACAAAAGCCCGAAGAAAATTACCTTCTCCGAACTGAATGATGCGTTCAGGGTACTGAGCGCCGGGAAAATCGCGGCGGTTTAATGTTTTCACAATGGGTTTCCCTTATTGATTGGTCATACAGCCTGCGTTATTGGTCCAATAACTTATCAGACTTTAAAACCAGGAAACCCTGTTTTGATCAAACCGGACGCTGCTTTTTACGTGGTTTATACAAATTTGTAATACACCGACGTTGCCGTCATTTCACCATCAGGCATCAGCGCATAGCGCGGGATCTCCCCGGCCTTTTGCCAACCGCACTGCTGATAGAAGTCATCCGCGCCGCTTCCCGTTGCGGTGTCGAGTACCAGAACCGATTTGGCCTGAGCGACAGCTTCCTGCTCCAGGGCAGACATTAACCGTCGCGCAATGCCCTGACGGCGGCCGCGAGAGTGGACTAACAACTTTGCCACTTCGGCGCGATGCGGTTGGTTTTCCGGTAAATCGGTGATCAGCTGGACCGTTCCGACCAGAGTACCGTCGCCGAGTTCTGCGGCAAGAACGATACGCTCGTTCGCCGCCACGCTGTGGGCGATTTTTTGCCAGAATGCCACCGCTTTATCGGGGTGAAATGGCAGCATAAAACTGACAGACGCCCCGCCGTTCACGCTGTCGACCAAAATGTCGCTCAGCTCAGGCAGGCGTTGCAGGATGTCGTGATGGGAAAGAGGAAAAATACGCAGTGGCGAGGTCATGTTGGTCTCCCTGGAAAAAGGATATCACTATCCACTTAACAAATTCGCAACACAACAAATCGGCCATATCTTTTACTTATTCAGGCGACGAACTTGTGGTTGCTTCATCACCCTCCTTATACACAATTTTAACCGCTTAGCCTGGTTTTGCTGTTGTAATGCCGGGGACACGTTAGTGCGCGAAGATTTGGTTTTTACCGCGTCGTTTCGCCTCGTATAACGCGTCATCCGCGGCTTTAAGCCAGGCCGCAACATCTTCCATTTCCGGGCTCGCGCAGGCAACGCCAATACTGAGCGTCAACGCCAGTTCGCTGTCGGGCAGCGTGGTGATAACTGCGGTCGCTTCCAGGATGCGATGGGCAATCAGCACCGCTTCCTGTTGTGAGGTGTCGGGCAATAAAATCACGAACTCATCGCCGCCCAGACGCGCGGGCGTGTCGGTGCTGCGAGTGGCGACGTGCAGAATTTGCGAGACGGTTTCCAGCATCGCATCACCCACTTTGTGGCCGTAGCGGTCATTAACGTCTTTGAAATTGTCGAGATCGATAAACACCAGCGCCGAGTCGCCGCAGGAATTTTGCAATCGGCTCAGTTCCCAGGCGATGCGTTTTTCCAGCAGACGGCGGTTGGCGATATCCAGCAGCGGATCTTTCATCGCGATCCGCTCCAGCTCGTGGCTTTTGCGCCGCAGTTTGACCGCCAGGATGTCGGTCAGCATACACAACGCCAGCAGATAAATAGCAATCAGCGGCAGCGTCGCCAACATGGTGCGTTGCGAGACGCCGAATTCCACCTCCATTCCCATGCACAGCCAGGTGACGGCGAAGACACATATCATCATCGTCGCCGCTTTGCGCATTAGCACAACACCGCCTGCCGCCAGACGATCGGCCAAAAGAATGGTGACGATAACCACCGACGGCAGAGGATTGAGCGCCATGATGGCTATCCAAAAACCCCCTGCGCCTGCATCAATCACCAGATTTTGATGTTCAGCCACCAGCGGCACGCGCGCGCTTCGGGCGCGCAGATACGCCACCACTGGCCACACAAAGGCGTTTACAGCCAGCAGGCCGCGCAGCCACAGGGAGCGGTCGAGTTCGTCGAGTACCGACAGGATGGGGAAAAAACAGAGAAAGGTGCCGAGAATGCGCATGAGAAACATACGGCGAACGAACCGTATGCCTGGAACCTTATCATTCGTTTTTTGTTGGTCAAAACCGTTCATTAAATGCAATTTTTCCGATGCATGGCCGCAAGCATCGTATTTTTTTTAACGCGGCCCCGCAAGCTATCAATAAAGATAGTTGAATGTTTTTGCACAATAATTAACCATGAAGGTGACGCTGTCACTTTTGGTTATGACACAACCGTATTGAAGACACCTTCTTCAGCCAGTGATTTTGCACAGGTTGTGTTGCGCCCGGCCTTTTTAGCCCGGTAAAGATACTCGTCCGCTTCCACCAGCAATTCATTGAAGACATTAATCTTTTCTTTGCCGCCGAGCGTTCCGCTTCCGGTTCCAATACTGACCGTCACCCGTAGCGGCTGCTGTCGCCACTGGAACACGTTGGCTTCGACACGCTGACGAATTTTCTCAGCCAGATGATAACCGTCCAGTGGATCACGCGTTTTCGCGGCAACCACAAACTCTTCGCCGCCCATCCGTGCCACCAGCCCCTGCTCACCCACCGTGTCATACACCTGACGCGCAAACGCCGCCAACACATAATCGCCACATTCATGGCCGTAGTTATCGTTCACGCTTTTAAAGAAATCGATATCCAACAGCATTACCGTCAGATGCTGACCGGTATTGGCGGGTTGGTTTTTGAGGGCTTCATAAAGGCCAGAACGCGAATAGACGCGGGTCAGAAAATCGAAATCCGCGCGCAGCGAAACCTGACGAACAAGATTATTGATGGCTGCAACGGCAGTAGAAACGATCACCGGACTGATAGCCAGCGACGCAATCCCCAAACGCGTGGAAAAAAGCTGTGCGGTTTGCAGCGGCCCACTCACGGCAAGATTGATAATCCCATTCGCCACCAGAATGATTTCACTGGCTCCGGTAATCAGCGTCAGCGCAGAGGTGACCGGCAGCGGATAACGAAGGGCGCACCAGATAAGCGCGGGCAGCGGAAAAGTGAGACTCCCTGCTCCGCCAATAGCGATCGCCGCCAGCATAGAGAGCACCAGCGTCAGCACCGGCAGCAGCTGTTGCCAGCGGATCCGGGTAATTTCGTGGGGCAGCGTCAGGGTCATAACGCACGGTAAAATCAGCACGCCGGTAGAAAACTGTTCGCTAAACCAGTCCGCCAACAGCGGCATGAATGATTGTCTGTCGATCCCGACCGATCCAAGTGCACCCAACAGCGCGCAGAAAATCGCGGAAATAAGACAGTAATAGAATAACCGCAAAGCGTTAATTGGCTCGGGTTCACTCCCCGCCTGACGTTTATCGCGCATGACCAACTGCGCCACCATCACGATAAACACCATATTCGAGGCGTTGATAATCAGCGACGCAAAGCCCCATTGGGTCGTCAGTACGTCAAAAAGCAGCATTGCACCGTAGCAAATCACATAATAATGCAGTCGGTTAAGCCAGACGTAGCGGGCAAATATTGCTGCCATCACCGCATTCAGTGGCCAGAAGAGCGAAAGCTCCTGCACAAGGCGCAGCATAGCGCCCATCGCATAAAATAGCGTGGTGATAATAAACAGGAAAAATACATTACGCAGGACGTGCGCTTCACTGAATACGGTAAATCTGGGGACAGAAATCGAACGCATTAATTATTTTCCATATAATCGCAAGCAGCAATTATTTCGGCAATTACAGGGTAATGATCGGTAATACAGATACTATTGATCACAATCTGCGTATTAACAATTATCTGTGTTAGTTATTTGTTGTCCATTTGCAACGTGAAGCGATGACTAAATCAATAGACCGAACGCCCCAATCGCTGGGTCAGTTTTTCCAGAACCGCGGTTCCCGCCAGCGAGTTACCCGCGTCATCGAGCTGTGGACTCCAGACGGCAATCGCCATTTCGTGCGGCACAATCGCCACGATCCCCCCGCCCACGCCAGATTTCGCCGGAAGCCCCACGCGCCAGGCAAATTCCCCGGCATTCTGATACATCCCGCTAGTCGCCATTAACGCGTTCACCTGGCGTGCCTGTAACGGCGTGATGATGGTCTGGTCGCGCTGTGGGAAATGCCCCTGATTCGCCAGAAACAGGAAGGTTTGCGCCAGTTCGGCACAGCTCATTTTAAGGGCACAATAATGGAAGTAGTTTTGCAGCACCGTCGCCACATCATTATGGAAGTTGCCGAAGGACTTCATCAGCCAGGCAATGGCGGCATTACGGGCAGAATGGTCGAGTTCAGATCGTGCCACCACCGTGTCGTAGGCAATATCCTCGACGCCGGACAGCTTGCGCACAATCTCCAGCATGCGCTGACGCGGCGCACTGAGACGACTTTGCAGCATGTCGCATACCACCAGCGCGCCGGCATTGATAAACGGATTACGCGGAATACCCTGCTCGATTTCCAGCTGCAGCAATGAATTAAACGGCTGTCCGGACGGATCTTTCCCCACCCGTTGCCAAATTTCCTCTTCGGCGTAGTGATTCATCGCCACCACCAGACTCAGCACTTTGGAAATTGACTGAATGGAAAAACGCTCCTGCGCATCGCCCGCAAAAAAATGCTGGCCATCAACGGTACTGATGGCAATCCCCAGCTTTGCGCCATCCACACAGGCCAGTGCCGGAATGTAGTCCGCCACTTTGCCTTTCCCAATCAGCGGTTTTACCTCTGCCAGAACAGATTCCAGCATGCTGTTATCGATGACCGTTGCCACTCTTGCTCCTTGCCCACAGGCCGATTTCGGGCTCGGAGTATACCAGCGTCAGGCGGGCAGACGAAAGCGCATTACCGCCTGCTTAAGCTGAACCGCAGGTGGTGTAATGACCAGGAGAGTATAACGAGGAGGCGATTTGCACCGCGCAGAACAGCCCGATGGGAAGTCGGCCCGGCAAGCCAGTGCCGCCGGGCAAGGTAATCAGTGCCGGTCTTTCCACACGGTTTGCACGTTGCAGAACTCATGCAGGCCGAAGTGCGACAGCTCGCGACCAAAGCCGCTTTTCTTCACGCCGCCAAATGCCACCCGGGCATCGGAGGCACTGTAGCCGTTGATAAACACGCCACCGCATTCCAGTTCATCGGCGAAACGCTGAGCCTGAGTTTCATCTGCGGTGTACACCGTAGCAGACAGACCGAAATCGCTGTCATTCGCCAGCGCAAGCGCATGATCGGCATCACGAGCGACGGTGATCGCCGCCACCGGGCCAAACATCTCCTGACGGAAAGCCGTCATTTTAGGCGTGACGTTGCCCAGCACCGTCGCAGCATAGTAGTTACCTTTGCCGGAAATTTTCTCGCCGCCGAGCAGCAGCGTGGCGCCCTCTTCCAGCGTGGCCGTTACCTGGTCATGCAGCTCGTCGCGCAGGTCGTAACGCGCCATCGGCCCGAGGTAGTTTTGCTCATCTTGTGGATTACCCATTTTCAGCCTGGACGCTGCGGCGACAAACTTCTCGGTAAACGCATCGGCAATACCCGCTTCCACGATAAAACGTTTCGCCGCTGCACACACCTGCCCGGTATTCTGGTAGCGACCCATCACCGCTGCTTTCACCGCTTCATCAATATCCGCATCGTTGAGCACGATAAACGGATCGGAACCGCCCAGCTCCAGCACACATTTTTTCAGCGCCGCACCGGCCTGAGCACCGATAGCCTTCCCGGCGCGCATACTGCCGGTTAAGGTCACCGCCGCAATACGCGGGTCGTTAATCATCTGCGATACGCCATCATTTGTGGCATTTACCCAGCCAAACACCCCCGCCGGAATACCCGCTTCGGTGAAGATATCGCCAATCAGCTTCGCGCTGCCCATGACGTTTGGAGCATGTTTCAGCAGGTAGCTGTTGCCCGCCAGCAGAATGGGCACTGCGCCGCGCAGAACCTGCCACAGCGGGAAGTTCCACGGCATTACCGCCATGATTGGGCCAAGCGGACGGTACTCAATCACCGCCTTATTATTTTCCACCTGTGTCGCCTCGGTAGAGAGCATCGCCGGACCGTGTTCGGCATACCAGTCACAGAGGTTCGCCGACTTGGTCACTTCGCCACGAGCCTGAAGAATCGGTTTGCCGATTTCACGGCTTATCATCTGCGCCATCTCTTCGGCATGTTGACGCAGCACGTTGCCCACTTTACGCAGCGCATCGGCGCGTTCGGCAACGGCAGTTTTCTTCCACTGGCGATAACCGGTATCGGCCAGCGCGACCGCCTGATTAACGTCATCGGTCGTGGCCCAGGCCAGAGTGGATAGCGTTTCGCCCGTCGCCGGGTTGAGGGAAATGGCGTGAGTTGCAGGTGATGTCATGATTTTCTTCTCTCTGTTCGATGAGGCTGTTGATTAATACTGGACCACTCTGCTATTTATGGAAAATGAATAATATTAACCACCCCATTCACGATACGAGAACGTTATGGACTTAACCCAGCTTGAGATGTTTAACGCCGTCGCCCAGACCGGCAGCATTACCCAGGCCGCGCAAAAAGTGCATCGCGTGCCCTCTAACCTGACTACCCGCATTCGTCAGCTGGAAGCGGATTTGGGCGTGGAGCTGTTCATTCGTGAAAACCAGCGCCTGCGTTTGTCCCCGGCGGGGCACAGTTTTCTGCGCTACAGCCAGCAAATTCTGGCGCTGGTCGATGAAGCCCGAATGGTCGTGGCGGGCGATGAACCACAGGGTCTGTTTTCATTAGGTTCGCTGGAAAGCACCGCGGCAGTGCGCATTCCCACCACGCTTGCGTTGTATAACCAGCGCTACCCGAAAATTCAGTTTGATTTGGCGACGGGTCCCTCTGGCACCATGATTGACGGCGTGACCGAAGGCAGGCTGAGCGCGGCGTTTGTTGACGGGCCAGTGATGCACCCGAATCTGGAAGGCGTGCCGGTGTATCAGGAAGAGATGATGATTGTCACGCCGAAGGGCCATGCGCCGGTCAAACGCGCCAGCGATGTGAACGGCACCAGCATTTATGCGTTTCGCGCCAACTGTTCATACCGCCGTCATTTCGAAAGCTGGTTTCATGCCGACCGCGCCACGCCGGGCCGTATTCACGAAATGGAGTCTTATCACGGAATGCTGGCCTGCGTGATTGCGGGCGCAGGTCTGGCGATGATCCCGCGCAGCATGCTCGAAAGCATGCCCGGACATCATCAGGTTGATGCCTGGCCGTTGGCCGAAAAGTGGCGCTGGCTGACGACCTGGCTGGTGTGGCGTCGGGGGGCGATGACCCGTCAGCTGGAAGCGTTTATCACATTGCTTGACGAAGGTCCGCAACCAGCAGTGTCTCCATAAAAATGCTCAGCGGGTCAGGCAGATACGGCGCAAATGCCTCGCGCTGGAAATACCCGCTGCGTTCACAACGTTTTACGCCCGCATGTTGATGAATACGGACGTTGCGGTTCATAGCATTAACTTATGCCGCCTGACGACCTTAGCGCAGCAGGATTTTCCCCTGCATCCACGTCACCGCCGTACCACTCATTAGCACGCGATTGCCCTGCAACACACAGCGCACATCCCCGCCACGCGCAGAAACCTGACGGGCCAGCATCTGCGTTTTACCGAGTTTTTCACTCCAGTAAGGAATAAGCATGGTGTGCGCCGAACCGGTGACCGGATCTTCCCAGACGGCTTCTCCCGGAGAAAAGAAACGGCTGACAAAATCGTAATCCCCAGTGCCACGCGCGGTAATCGTCACTTTATGTTCAACCGGCGTCATTGCCGCAATATTCGGGGTGACCGCCTCGACCTGCTCACGGCTCGCCAGTTCTATCAGCCACGCGCGCCCTTTGCGGGCAGCTACGTAATCCGTAATACCCAGCGCGGCCAGCATTTCAGCCGGTGGCGTTTGCTCTGTGGTGTGCCCGGCAGGGAAATCCAGGGTCAGCCATTCGCCTTCGCGACTGACCGTTAACCGGCCGGACGCCGTATCAAAGTGAATTCGTGCGTCCGGGTAATCCAGATGATTGAAAATCACGTGGGCAGTCGCCAGGGTGGCGTGCCCACACAAATTAACCTCGTTGCGGGTTGTAAACCAACGCAGTTCAAAGCCGCCTTTCGCCGGAATAAAGAAGGCCGTCTCCGACTGATTATGCTGTTTCGCGATTTGCTGCAGTTGTTCATCAGGAAGCCAGCTATCCAACGCACACACCGCCGCCGGATTACCACCAAAATTATGTCGGCTGAACGCATCAACCAGCCAGACAGGAAGGGTTTTCATCAGAGTGCTCCTTCGTGGAGAGAGATGCTGCCGATAATATAGGTCGTGGCCTGGCCGCCGATCAGTACCCGCTCGCCCTGCCATTCACAGCGCAACTCGCCACCTCGAGCAGACACCTGACGCGCCTGCATCTGCGTTTTTCGCAATTTATCGCCCCAGTATGGGATCAACATACTGTGCGTCGAACCCGTGACCGGATCTTCCGCCACGGATTCGCCGGGGCAGAAAAAGCGGCTGACAAAGTCGTCCGTATCGCCCGGGGCCGTGACGCACACCATTTTGTCGAGCGGCAGCATGGCGTGAATATCCGGCGTCAGCTCTTCAACCTGTTGCTGACTTTTCAGCACCACCAGGTAATCACGCGCAACGCGCACCTCTTCATATTCATTAATGCCGAGCGCATTGAGCAGCAGCGCCGGAGGCTCCACGGCCTCGGTTTTCCACGCCGGGAAATTCAGGGTCAGCCAGTCGCCGCTGCGGGACACCGTCAGTTCACCGACAAAACGCGTCGAAAAACGGATTTCGGTGTGCGGGTAATCGAGGAATTCGAAAATAACGTGAGCGCTGGCGAGCGTGGCGTGTCCGCAGAGATTAATTTCCCCTTGGGTGGTGAACCAGCGCAATTCAAACCCGTCGTCGGTGCGCACGAAGAATGCGGTTTCGGACTGGTTGTGCTCCTGCGCCATTTTCAGCAGCGTGTCGTCGGGCAACCATTCGATAAGCGGACACACCGCCGCCGCATTCCCGCCAAACGTGCGGTCGCTGAAGGCATCAACCATATAAAACGGAATTTCCTGCATAGCCAGTATCCTTTTGTTTTTATGAGCACTTAGTAACATTAATACCGTCTTTGCCCACGAATTACGAGCCTCCTTCCAGATTACGATGCAGCTTTTTTCTTCCTGCCGAATACGCCGTAGAGTTGTACGAAGCAGCCTTCGGGCTGGTTACCGCTCTGGCAATTGAAATTGATGGACGTCGCCTCATTCCAACGGGCAGCGTAACGCCGACCATCACGCGTCATCACCTTCTGATATGAGATCTTAGTCACAAAACGGTTGTGTTTTGCACAATGATGGTTTTAAGATCGACCTCTCTTCTTCCCGTTATCCATCCAGAAAACTGATATGACAACTAACACCGTCTCGCGCAAGGTTGCGTGGCTGCGGGTGGTCACTCTGGCCATCGCCGCTTTTATCTTCAATACAACGGAATTTGTGCCAGTGGGGCTACTGTCTGATATCGCCCGCAGTTTCTCGATGGAAACGGCACAGGTAGGGATAATGTTGACGATCTACGCCTGGGTGGTGGCGCTGATGTCGCTGCCGTTTATGCTGCTCACCAGCCAGATGGAGCGACGCAAACTGTTGATCGGTCTGTTTGTGCTGTTCATCGCCAGCCACGTGCTCTCGTTCCTCGCCTGGAACTTTACCGTGCTGGTCATTAGCCGCATTGGTATCGCCTTCGCCCACGCCGTATTCTGGTCGATTACCGCTTCACTGGCGATCCGTCTCGCCCCGGCGGGCAAACGCGCCCAGGCCCTGAGCCTGATTGCGACCGGTACAGCTCTGGCAATGGTGCTCGGTTTGCCGATTGGTCGCGTCGTCGGCCAGTATTTCGGCTGGCGCACCACCTTCTTTATCATCGGCCTTGGCGCGCTCATCACGCTCGTGGCGCTGACGAAGCTGCTGCCTAAGATCCCAAGCGAACATTCCGGCTCGCTGAAAAGCCTGCCGCTGCTGTTCCGTCGTCCGGCGCTTATGAGCCTGTATCTGCTTACCGCCGTCGTCGTGACCGCCCATTACACCGCGTACAGCTACATCGAACCGTTTGTCATTAACGTCGCCGGGTTTGACGCCAACTTCGCTACGCTGTTGCTGTTAGCGCTGGGTGGGGCCGGGATCATCGGTTCGGTTATCTTCAGTAAGCTCGGCAACCATCACGCTTCAACGTTAGTCAGCGGTGCCATCGCCCTGCTCACCGCGTGTCTGGCAGTGCTGATGTTAGCGGCTGAAAGCGAAATGAATCTCGCCGTTCTGAGCATCATCTGGGGCGTGGCAATCATGATTATCGGCCTGGGAATGCAGGTGAAAGTGCTGGCGATTGCCCCGGACGCCACCGACGTGGCGATGGCGCTGTTTTCCGGTATCTTTAATCTCGGCATTGGTGCGGGTGCGCTGGTGGGAAATCAGGTCAGCCTGCATTTCTCAATGGCCGATATCGGCTACGTCGGTGCGGTTCCGGCGCTGGCGGCACTTATCTGGTCAGTAATTATTTTCCGCCGCTGGCCTGTGGCGCTTGAAGAACCGGCTCAACAACATTAACGCATGCCCATCGCTTTACAGACAGGAAGCTATAAAGGAAATTCATCCCATCCCCCGCATAGCCCCTGTACCCGAGATATTTAAGCAGCGATTGGCTATTGTCAGCGAGATGTCCGGAATAGAAAGGGAGCGTCTGCTCATGTGGATCATCGCCTGGTGTGGACTCTCAGCAAGCTGGTCACTCGAAAGCCACTCTCCTGTCGCCATTCCATCAGCCGTCGCTGAACTGGCCATTGCCAAGCTTGGGCAATGACCAGAGTCAGCAATCTCATTCCCGTTTACGGGCAGAACAACTCGCCCCGGCTGAAGCTCCAGTCTTCAGCCTGATTGAACTGAATCGTCACCATCACATCCTCTGGGTTAATACCCACCTTTTCCGAAAGCCCCGCACTCAACGCCCGATAGAATCGCCGTTTCTGCTCTGCACTGCGAGGCTTTCCGGCCGTTATCAGTACCAGGACAAAGTCGTCACTGCGCCCACCGCTCAGATAGTGCCTATCGTAAATACGCTGACGGGCGGGAAGACGCTCGATAATCTGGAACTTATCCTGCGGCGGAACGGCGAATTCACGCACCAGACACTCATGCAACGTATCCGAGATTATGGTTACTTCCTCCTCACTCAGCGTTTCGCGACACACAATTCGGCTTAACGGCATTTATTTTCCTCCGCGACCAGGCAGCCAAGTGCACTAACGGATGCTGGCCATCCGGCATAGAAGGCCAGATGGGTGAACAGCTCGGTGATTTCTGTATTGCTCAGTCCATTTTGTCGCGCAAACTGCAGGTGCCAGGGGATCTGCTGTACGCGCCCTTGCGCTGCCAGTATCGCCAGGGTAACCAGACTGCGGTCACGGGGGGAGAGTTCGGAGCGTTTCCAGATATCGTCAAACAATATCTCCTGGCTTAGCGCCGCCAGTTTAGGGGCGTATCGGGCCAGGCTTTCGCGGTCGAGGGATGGATTCATCGTTGTTCTCCAGGTTGACAGTCAGGCCATCGCCCGCTGGAGTGGATTTATCATCAGGATTTAAACCTTGATACCCTGCTTGCCAACGGAAAGCCGCTCCCACTGGTGATGTTCGACAGCCCTTGTTTGATGCGCTCCCGGGCGATTGAATGCCTCGACAACGCCGGGATCCCGTGGCAAATCACCTTCGTCAGTCACAGTCTCAGCGGTATCTGGGCTGCGGTACAGGCGGGGCTTGGTCTGACACTGAGAACGCATTTTGGTCTGCCCGCAAATCTGTTAACGGCCGGGCCGCGGCTACCCTCTCCAGGAAATCTGGGAATAACACTGGTACAAAACGCGACGTCCTCTGAAGGCAGTCAGGTTCAGGCAATGTTAGCGGCGCTGATAAAAGACGCGGTGGCGGGACAAAATAACCAAAGGAAACAAGGGCGACAACCTGCCGCCCTCTAAGTTTACGAAAGCGTTAAGCGTGGTAGGTGGTGATAATTTCCAGCACGCCGTTGATAATAAACTGTACGCCCATGCAGACCAGCAAAAAACCCATCAGACGGGAAATGGCTTCGATGCCGCCTTTCCCGACCAGGCGCATAATCGCCCCTGAGCTACGCAAACAGCCCCACAGGATAATCGCAACGCTGATGAAAATCAGCGGCGGCGCAACCAGCACAACCCAGTCAGGAAAATTCACGCCGTGCTTCACGGTAGAAGCCGAGCTGATGATCATCGCGATAGTACCCGGCCCGGCGGTGCTCGGCATCGCCAGCGGCACGAAGGCTATATTGGCAGTTGGCTCTTCTTTCAGTTCCTCAGATTTGTGTCGAGCCTCCAGTGAATCATGCGCCTTCTGCTGCGGGAACAGCATCCTGAAACCAATAAAGGCGACGATCAGCCCCCCGGCAATACGCAACCCGGGAATCGAAATCCCGAAGGTGTTCATTACCACCTGGCCTGCGTAATACGCCACCATCATGATGACAAAGACGTAGACAGACGCCATCAGCGACTGGCGATTACGCTCGGCGTTGTTCATGTTCCCGGCAAGGCCAAGGAACAACGCTACGGTTGTCAGGGGGTTTGCCAACGGCAAAAGCACCACCAGCCCAAGGCCAATGGCTTTAAAAAGTTCCAGCATTCCTCAACACTCCTGTGATAGCAGTCACTTGCCGGCTGAGTATAAGAGCATTCTCGTTGCCGTGACTATGGCTAATTCATGACGAAATCTTACCCTCGCGTGACCATAACGGCAGGTTATCCATCAACGGCTTACAGCACAAAAAGTGTGCCGTGAAGCGTTTTAGCAATTCGTGGCATAAGCTTATTCATTCGGTTGACTTATGGTTGCCTGGGCAATAATATCCCTCGCAACTAAACTACTTGCCAGGGCAACCTTTGTGAAAAGCACCAGTGATCTGTTTAACGAAATCATCCCACTCGGTCGCTTGATCCACATGGTCAACCAGAAAAAAGATCGTCTTCTGAACGATTATCTGTCGCCTATGGATATCACCGCTTCGCAGTTCAAAACCCTGTGTTCGATTCGCTGTGAAGTGTGCATTACCCCTGTTGAGCTAAAGAAAGCGTTGTCGGTCGATCTCGGTGCCTTGACCCGAATGCTCGACCGCCTGACCTGTAAAGGTTGGATTGAGCGTCTGCCAAACCCGAATGATAAGCGTGGCGTACTGGTGCAATTGACACCTGACGGCGCGGAATTATGTGAGCAATGCCACCAGCTGGTGGGACAAAACCTGCATCAGGAATTAACAAAAAACTTAACGGTGGATGAGGTCGCAGCCCTTGAGCTTCTGCTCAAGAAAATCCTGCCGTAAACAGAACAAAGAGGTAAGTCGCGATGTCCAGACGTAACACTGACGCTATCACTATTCATAGCATTTTGGACTGGATCGAGAGCAATCTGGAATCACCGTTGTCGCTTGAGAAAGTGTCGGAACGTTCCGGTTACTCCAAATGGCACCTGCAACGGATGTTCAAGAAAGAAACCGGACATTCACTGGGTCAATATATTAGAAGCCGTAAGCTGACTGAAATCGCACAGAAGCTGAAAGAGAGCAATGAGCCGATCCTGTATCTGGCCGAGCGCTATGGCTTTGAATCCCAGCAGACGCTGACGCGTACCTTTAAAAATTATTTTGACGTGCCGCCGCACAAGTATCGCATCACCAATATGCCCGGCGAGTCGCGTTATCTGATGCCACTCAATCACTGTAATTGTTAATCGCCTGCACAAGACGTATCGAGGAAAAAAATGAAACTGTTCGCCTCCGCCGCCCTCACCTTGTTGGTGCTGGTCTCCGGCCAGAGTTTTGCGGAGCAATCCACTAACCCGGCAAGTAATGCGGCCCGTGACACGATGCTTATGCCTTCAGCACAGGACCGGTCGCCGTTTGACTTCAACCACATGGGTTCCGGCAGTGACAAATCCGACGAACTGGGCGTGCCATACTATAACGGAAACTCCCAGTAACTCTTTTGCCCCGCAGATGCGGGGCTTTTTTCTTCCCACCTTATCCCTGCATGACTTTCGCCCGGCGCAATCGCAAACCGAACACATTGATGTACAGCCCGGCCATGATCAGCCCCGCCCCCATCATCTGTAATGCCGAGAGCGTTTCATCGAGCAGCAACGCTGCACTGGCAATACCCACCACCGGCACCAGCAGCGAAAGCGGCGCCACGCGCCAGGTTTCATAGCGTCCCAGCAGCGAGCCCCAAATGCCGTAGCCGACAATCGTCGCGATAAAGGCCAGATACACCAGCGACAGAATGGTCGTCAGGTCAATATTCACCAGGCTTTGCACCATCGCCGTTGAGCCATCCAACAGATAGGACGCCAGCAAAAATGGCACTATGGGGATCAGCGCACTCCACACCACCAGCGACATCACCGGCGGACGCGAAGCGTGCTGCATGATTTTCTTATTGAAAATATTGCCACAGGCCCAGCACAGCGCCGCCGCCAGCGTCAGGAAGAACCCGAGCAGTGCGACATGCTGCCCGTTCAGACTCGCTTCAATCAGCACCAGCACGCCAAACACCGCCAGGGTTATCCCCGCCAGCTGTTTACCCTGCAAACGTTCGCCAAACACAAACGCGCCCAGAATAATGGTGAAGAAGGCCTGCGCCTGCAGTACCAGCGACGCAAGCCCCGCAGGCATACCCCATTTAATCGCGCAGAACAGGAAAGCAAACTGACCGAAGCTGATGGTCAGCCCGTAGCCGAGCAGCAAAGACAGCGGAATTTTCGGGCGGGCGACAAAGAAAATGGCCGGAAACGCGACCAGCATAAAACGCAGGCCCGCCAGCATCAGCGGAGGCATATTGTGCAGTCCAACCTTAATGACCACAAAATTGAGTCCCCAGACGACGACCACCAACAGCGCTAACAGCCCATCTTTCCGCGTCATAACCCGCCCCTGAAATATTAAATTTTTGTAAACAGAATCAAAGTATCGAAAAACGAGCGCGAGGAACAGATCATTATTTTTAGCAGGTGGACAAGGCACTTAGGGATAAATTGGGATCTGTACAAGCCCCCGGACGCCGTGATAATTGTGATAACACACAAAATAATAACGTAAGCAATTTGTCGGGCTAAACCATGAGATCCTCTATAAAACGTTCAACCTCAGCGTTGCTGGCGTCGTCGTTGCTGTTAACCATAGGCCGCGGCGCCACGCTGCCGTTTATGACCATCTACCTGACGCGCCAGTACGGCATGAGCGTCGAGGCCATCGGTTATGCCCTGACGCTGGCCCTCACCGTCGGGGTGATTTTCAGCCTTGGCTTTGGCATTCTGGCGGACAAGTTCGATAAAAAACGCTACATGATTGTCGCCATTGTGGCCTTTATCGCCGGATTTGTGGCCATTCCACTGGTACGCAGTGTCGCACTGGTGGTGTTTTTCTTTGCGCTGATCAACTGCGCCTATTCGGTTTTTTCGACGGTATTAAAAGCCTGGTTTGCCGACGCGCTGAGCGTGAGCGACAAGGCCCGAATCTTCTCGCTCAATTACAGCTTTCTGAATATGGGCTGGACCGTCGGCCCGCCGATTGGGACCTGGCTTGTAATGTACAGCCTGCAATTACCGTTCTGGCTGGCCGCCATCTGCGCCGCCTTCCCGCTGGTGCTGATTCAGTTTTACGTGCAGCGTGGCGCGCAAAGCGATGAAGAGAAAGTCGCCACAGTGTGGCAGCCGTCGGTGCTGCTAAAGGACAAGGCGCTGTTCTGGTTTACCCTCTCCGGCCTGCTGGCGTCGTACGTCGGCGGCTCATTTGCGACCTGCATTTCGCAGTACGTGCTGACGATTGCCGATAACGCAGATTTTGCACAAAAAGTGGTGTCGGTGGTGCTGCCGGTCAACGCGGTAGTGGTGGTCAGCCTGCAATACATTGTCGGGCGTAAAATCACCGCGCATAACATTCGCCCGCTGATGGCTATCGGCACGCTTTGCTTCCTGCTGGGACTGGGTGGCTTTATGTTCTCGGGCGAAAATTTGATTTATTGGGGTGCGGCCGCGGCGGTGTTTACTCTCGGTGAAATCATTTATGCGCCGGGCGAATACATGCTGATTGATAACATCGCCCCGCCGGGCATGAAGGCGAGCTATTTTTCCGCGCAGGCGCTGGGCTGGCTGGGAGCGGCCGCCAACCCGATGCTGACCGGGCTCATTCTCACCTCGTTACCGGCCTGGACGCTGTTTGCCATTATGATGCTGGTGATTGTGCTGGCATGGCTGATGATCCTGCGCGGCATGCGCGTAAAAACCTGGGACGGCGCGTTGAAAACGGCCTGATTCAGCATGATTCAGCGCCGATTGTGCTCGCCGCAATCCAGCGCTGAATGATTTCCCGACTCTCGTCATTGGCCGGATTGAACACCATCATTGTCAACTCCGGCCGCCCTTCCACCGCGAAGGTTGAAAACTCCAGCGCAATGGGCCCCAGCTGCGGGTGAAGCAGACGTTTAAGGCCTTCGCCGTGTCCGGCCACATCGTTATTACCCCAGTAGCGGGCGAAATCCTCACTTTGCGCGGACAGCTCCGCCACCAGACGATCTATTTCTTCCGACGCACCAGAGCGCGCGGCATCTGCCCGAAACGCATTGACGATCAGCCGTGCCACGCCGTCCCAGTCTTCCTGCATTTTCCGGGCTTGCGGATCGGTAAACAGCAGACGCAGAATATTGCGCTGTTCCGGCGGGAGTTGACCATAATCCTTCAGGACGACAGTCGCCGGACGGTTCCACGCCAGAACATCCCAGGTTGCGGTTTTGATAATCGCCGGAATACTGAAACTGTCCAGAACCCGTTGCAGGCGCGGTGTCATGGAGTCCGAAGGGCTAAGGCGGTTTTCTGGCGGATGGCCGAAGGCCAGAATAAACAGGTGGTCACGTTCCGGTGCAGTCAGACGTAGCCCTCCGGCAATGCGGTTCAGTACTTCTCGCGACGGTGCTCCACCGCGTCCCTGTTCAAGCCAGGTGTACCAGGTCGGGCTGATGCTGGCGAGCTGCGCCACCTCTTCACGCCGCAGGCCCGGCGTACGGCGGCGACCGGGCATAAACCCGAACGACGCCGGATCGAGTCGCAGCCGGCGAGCACGCAGGAAATCACCCAAAGGATTATCGGAAAGTAGCGTCATAATTAACCTGTTAGTGTTTATACCCTGATAATGTCACTACTTTAATAGTAATCGACGACGACATACTCTGTCGCTGAAATTCATTCAGGAGACAGGCTATGCGTATTTTTGTTACCGGTGCGACGGGTTTTATTGGCTCACGAGTGGTGTCAAATCTTCTGGCAGGCGGTCATCAGGTGACTGGTCTGGTGCGTTCGGAAGAGGCAGCGCGTAAATTATCTGACGCGGGCGCCACGCCTCAGCGCGGCACGCTGGAAGAACCGCAAAGCTGGCTCTCAGGAATCGAAAACTGCGACGCGGTGATCCACACCGCCTTCGATCATGATTTCAGCCAGTTCGTCGCGAACTGCGAAAAAGACCGCCGGGTGATCGCCGCCATTGGCTCGGTGTTGAAAGGCACATCTCGCCCACTGATTATTACCTCCGGTACCGCCATGGGTGACGACGATAGTGGCCAACCGGCGCGTGAAGATTTCTTCAACCCGGCCAATCCAAACCCGCGTAGAGCATCTGAACTGGAAGGCAACATCCAGCTGGCAGCGGGCGTTGACGTGCGCGTGGTACGTCTGCCACAGGTGCATAACACTGAACGTCAGGGTCTGCTGAGTTATTACACCCCTCTCGCCCAGCAAAAAGGCATGGCGGCGTATATTGGCGAGGGCGAAAATGGCTGGTGTGCAGCGCACGTCGATGACGTCGCCCGTCTGTATGTGAACGTGCTGGAGCAAGGCGAAAGTGGCAAACGCTATCACGCGGTTGCGGAAGAAAGCATTTCCGCCCGCCAGATTGCGGAAGTGGTTGCGGAAGGATTAGGCGTGCCTTGCGTGTCGCTGAAAGCAGAACAGGCAGAAGAACATTTTGGCTGGTTCGCGCTATTCGCGACCCACGATCTTCGCGCCAGCGGAGAATGGACGCGCCAGCAGCTAAACTGGCAGCCGAAAGGCCCAGGATTGATGGACGATTTGCGTAATATGGATTATTCCGTGTTCACAAAATAACGTTTTCGATCGGTTGAGAATTGCCCGGTGAGCGTCAACGCCCCCGGGCATTCTTTTAATGGTGCAACATTTCATCCACCACCTGATGCGTATGCAGTTGCTCAGGGTAATACGTTGGCCAGTTATCCATCTCTTCTAACAATGCCGCCTGTGAAGCGTTGCCGCTGAAAATATGGAAATGCTGAGACTGCCGCGGCCCGATGATGTGATCGCTAAATTGCACGAATGTCGGCGCAGCACTTTTGCTGTCGGTGCATTCAAACAGATAGCGCACGCCCTTCTTGCCGGAGGCATAGTGCAGAATTTTGTAGCCGTCGTAACGGTATTCACACGCCGTAGTTTTATCGCCGTCATGAAACGCCATCACGTTGTTTTCAATCTCGATTTTTCCGACGGTCGTTTTGTACCCCGCCGTGTAATACGCTTTGATTTGCTCAGCGGTTTTGCTGCCGTCCTTCTGCGCCTTCTGTTTAAACACCGGGTCCAAATCCCCGTTCTGCAACAGCGGATAGACCGACTGCCAGATGCCATCCCAATTGGAAAGCGGACGGTCGCGGACGTCGCCGTCGCTAAAAATGCCCGAAGCCGCTTTTTGTTCAGCCTCGGTCATCTGATGTCCGTGTGAATGGGCGAGTGCGCTGCTGCTGACCAGCAGCCCCAGAATAGTCAGAGTGAAACGTTGAAAAGACACCATAAATCCCTCGGGTCGACGTGAAAAATGAAATGTTATAATATAACATTTAACACATCAACCCTTCGGATTATTAAATCGTGACCATACCGCGTACGCCGTCGGCTTCCATATTTTCACCGCGCCCTTGCTGCACAATGGTGCCGCGCGACATCACCAAATACTGGTCTGCCAGGTCTGCGGCGAAATCATAAAACTGTTCCACCAGCAGAATCGCCATATCGCCCCGGCGTGCCAGTTGGCGAATCACCTCGCCAATCTCTTTAATCACCGATGGTTGAATGCCTTCGGTCGGTTCATCGAGGATCAGCAACTGCGGGCGGCTCGCCAGCGCCCGGCCAATCGCCAACTGCTGCTGTTGGCCGCCGGAGAGGTCACCGCCCCGCCGCTGTTTCATCGCCCGCAGCACCGGGAACAGCTGATAAATTTCTTCTGGCACCGCACGCGCATCACGGGCAGAAAATCGCGACATGCCGAGCAGCAGGTTCTCTTCGACGGTGAGTCTGGGGAAGATTTCTCTCCCCTGCGGCACATACGCCATACCCGCCTGCACCCGCTGGTGCGGTTTACGCTGCGTTATGGCCTGACTTTGCCAGTTCACGCTGCCACTGCGAGCCGGAATCAGCCCCATCAGGCATTTCAGTAATGTGGTTTTCCCGGCGCCGTTGCGCCCCAGTAAACAGGTGATTTCACCCGGCTGCGCAGTGAAGCTCACGCCGCGCAGAATATGGCTACCACTGTAATATTGATGCAGTTCCTGAACCTGTAACATACGACCTCCTTAGCGCCCCAGATAGACTTCAATCACCTGCTCGTTGGCCTGTACGTCACGTAGCGACCCTTCCGCCAGAACCTGGCCCTGATGCAGGACGGTCACGCGGTCGGCGATGGTCTCGACGAACCCCATATCATGTTCCACCACCATCAGCGAATGACGGCCCGACAGCGTGCGAAACAGCTCGGCGGTGTATTCCGTTTCAGCATCGGTCATGCCCGCCGCGGGTTCATCAAGCAACAGCAAATGCGGCTCCTGCACCAACAGCATGCCTATTTCGAGAAACTGCTTTTGTCCGTGAGACAGCAGCCCCGCCCGCCGGGCGCGTTCGCCTTCCAGGCGCAGCAGCTGCAACACCTCGTCGATACGGTCCTGCTGTTCACCAGAAAGTTTCGCCCGCAAACTGGCCCACACCGATTTATCGCCCTTCATCGCCAGCTCGAGGTTTTCCGCCACGCTCAGCGCTTCAAACACCGTCGGCTTCTGGAATTTACGTCCAATACCCTGGCGAGCGATGGCGATTGAATCCAGCGTGGTTAAATCTATCGATTGATCGTAAATCGCCCTGCCGCTTTGTGGCCGGGTTTTGCCGGTGATCACGTCCATCAGCGTGGTTTTTCCCGCGCCGTTAGGGCCAATCACGCAGCGCAATTCACCCACGCCAATTTGCAGCGACAAATTGGTTAACGCCTGGAAGCCGTCGAAATTGACGTTGATGTTCTCGAGCTGCAAAACCGGATCCGTTTGTTCGCGAAAGCGATCCCCGGGCAGCTGACGGGTAAATAGTCCTTCATCGGGTTGCATTATTTGTCTCCTTTGCGCAGCAGGCCTATCACGCCTCGCGGCAGGAACAGCGTCACCACGATGAAAATCAGGCCAAGAAACAGCTGCCAGTATTCCGGCATCGCCACCGTGAACAGGCTTTTCGCGCCGTTCACCAGCCCGGCGCCGAGGATGGGTCCAATCAACGTGCCGCGCCCGCCGAGTGCGACCCAAATCGCCGCTTCAATTGAGTTGGTCGGCGACATTTCGCCAGGGTTAATAATGCCGACCTGCGGCACATACAACGCCCCCGCCAGGCCGCACAGCACGGCGGAAAGCGTCCACACCAGCAGTTTGAAACCGCGCGGATCGTAGCCGCAGAACATCAGCCTGTTTTCCGCATCACGTACCGCCGTCAGAACGCGGCCAAATTTGCTGCGTGCCAGCGCGAAGCCCACCGCCAGCGTGGCAAGAAGCAGCAGGACCGTCGCCAGAAACAGCGCGGCGCGCGTGCCGGTGGCGCTCACCGGAAAACCAAGAAGAGTGGTGAAGCCGGTAAAACCGTTGTTGCCGCCAAAACCGGTTTCATTACGAAAGAACAGCAGCATCCCGGCGTAGGTCAGCGCCTGAGTCATTATCGAGAAATACACCCCTTTGATTTTGGAGCGGAAGGCAAACCAGCCGAACACCAGCGCCAGCAGACCCGGCACCAGCATCACCAACAGCATTGCCCACGCAAAATGTTGCGTTCCCCACCAGAACCACGGCAGCTCGTTCCACGATAAAAAGGACATAAATGCCGGGAGTCCATCGCCCGCGGCCTGACGCATCAGGTACATACCCATCGCATAGCCGCCAAGGGCAAAGAACAGCCCGTGCCCCAGCGACAGCATTCCGGCGTAGCCCCAGACCAAATCGAGCGCCACCGCCACAACCGCGTAGCAGAGAATTTTGCCGACCAGGGTCAGGGTCCAGGTCGAAATGGCCAGCGGATGGCTGGCCGGAAGCAGCGCCAGAAACGGCATACTCAACAGCACCAGCACCGCAAGGCCGCCCATCCAGCGCAGCGGACGCGGCGCCCGACGAGCAAGTGTTAAGGTTAATGGTTGGCTCATCAGTCAATGACCCTCCCTTTCAGCGCAAACAGCCCCTGCGGACGCTTCTGAATAAACAGAATGATCAGCACCAGAATCAGAATTTTGCCGAGCACCGCGCCCATTTGCGGCTCCAGAATTTTGTTGAAGATCCCCAGGCCAAATGCGGCTGCCACGCTGCCCGCCAGCTGACCGACACCGCCGAGCACCACCACCAGGAACGAGTCAATAATGTAGCCCTGACCGAGTTCCGGCCCGACGTTACCCAGCTGAGACAGCGCCACGCCGCCAAGCCCGGCAATGCCGGAACCGAGGCCAAACGCCAGCATATCCACACGCCCGGTCGGCACGCCGCAGCAGGCCGCCATCGCACGGTTTTGCGTTACCGCCCGCACGCGTAAGCCGAGCCGCGTTTTGTTGAGAATGAGCCAGGTGAAAAACAGCACCAGCATCACAAAGCCGATAACCACAATCCGGTTCCACGGCAGAATGAGATTCGGCAGCGCCTGAATGCCACCCGACAGCCAGGCCGGGTTAGAGACTTCAAGGTTCTGCGGGCCAAACAGCATTCGCACCAACTGGATAAGCATCAGGCTGATGCCCCACGTCGCCAGCAGCGTTTCCAGCGGGCGACCGTACAGATGGCGGATAATCGTCCGCTCCAGCAACATGCCAATTCCGCCGGTGATGCAGAACGCCACCGGCAGCGCCAGCAGCGGATAAAACGCCAGCCACTGGGGCGCAAACTGGCTTAGCGCCTGTTGTACCAGCCAGGTGCTGTACGCTCCGAGCATCAGCATTTCGCCGTGTGCCATGTTAATCACGCCAAGCAGGCCGTAGGTGATCGCCAGCCCCAGCGCCGCGAGCAGCAGGATCGAGCCGAGCGAAATGCCCATAAACGCCTGCCCGAGAATATCGCCCCAGAACAACCGCTGCTGGATCTGCTTCAGGCTTTCTGCCGCAGCGGCGCGCACCGTGGCGTCGGGTTCATGTTGGGCATCGGTATAAGGTTGCAGTCGCGCCTGTGTTTCCGGGTCGGACGAATGACCGAGCAGGGTCATCGCCTGTTTGCGCACGGCGGCATCCGGGCTGTTGAGCTGTAAATTAGCCAGCGCGAGTTCAAGCTGTTGCTTCACGCCATCGTCGGTTTCCACCTTCAGGCGTTTTTCCAGCATCGGGACCAGTTCTGGCCCGGCATCGTGTTGCAGGGTTTTCGCTGCGGCAAGTCTTTTAGTGACGTTGTCACTTACCAGTTGGTGCGTGGCGAGTGCGCCGGCCACCAGATTGCGCAGACGGTTGGTCAGACGAACGGGTTTGAGGTCGCCTTGCGGCTGGGCGTTGGCGTCTAAGGCCAGCGGTTTGCCACTTTCAACGCTAAAGGCATGATGCGTGGCGTCACTTCGCAGGCTTTCGGCGCTGAGCGCCTGCAACAGCGGCAGTCGCTGCGGCTGCGGATCGACCGCCCATTTTTCAAGCATGGCCGATTGCTGGCTGCGGTTAGCGGCCACAAAATCATCCGCGTCTCCTGCGTGAGCGAAACACGGCAACAGCGAGGCTACAAACAGCAGCCAGCGTACTGGTTTCATGAAAGACTCCTTTTTGTGAATACCGTGCGGTCTGATGCTCTCTCCCCAACCCTCTCACACAGGGAGAAACCGGCGTCGTTCGGTTCCCTCTCCCTTGAGGGAGAGGGAGAGGGTTAGGATGAGGGGAAAAATGCTACTCAGTTGCTGGCCATTTTCATTGGCTGATCCGGCTTCTTGTCATTCCCCGAAATGTATGGGCTCCATGGCTGCGCGCGTACCGGCTTATCGGTCTGCCAGACCACGTTAAACTGGCCGTTGCTTTCGATTTCGCCAATCATTACCGGCTTATGCAGGTGATGGTTGGTGGCGTCCATCGTCAGCGTAAAGCCCGACGGCGCTTTGAAGGTTTGTCCGGCCATTGCCGCACGGACTTTGTCCACGTCGGTGGTGCCCGCTTTTTCCACCGCCTGCGCCCACATATGAATGCCGACGTAGGTCGCTTCCATTGGATCGTTGGTCACCACCGTGCCCGCATTCGGCAGGTTGTGGGCTTTGGCATACGCGCGATAATCCGCGACGAAGCTCTGGTTAGTCGGATTATCGACGGACTCGAAGTAGTTCCATGCCGCGAGATTGCCGACCAGCGGTTTGGTATCTATCCCGCGCAGTTCTTCTTCACCGACCGAGAACGCCACCACCGGCACGTCGGTCGCTTTCACGCCCTGGTTAGCCAGCTCTTTGTAGAACGGGACGTTGGAATCGCCGTTGATAGTCGACACCACTGCCGTTTTCCCGCCCGCGGAGAATTTTTTGATATTGGCGACGATGGTCTGGTAATCGCTGTAGCCAAACGGGGTGTAAACCTCTTCGATGTCTTTATCCTGCACGCCTTTCGAATGCAGGAACGCGCGCAGAATTTTGTTGGTGGTGCGCGGATAGACGTAGTCGGTGCCGAGCAGGAAGAAGCGTTTGGCCTCGCCGCCATCTTCACTCATCAGATATTCCACCGCCGGGATCGCCTGCTGATTCGGCGCAGCCCCGGTGTAGAACACGTTTGGCGACATTTCTTCGCCTTCATACTGCACCGGATAGAACAGCAGCCCGTTCAGCTCCTCGAACACCGGCAGCACCGATTTTCGCGAAACCGAGGTCCAGCAGCCGAACACCGCCGCCACTTTGTCCTGAGTCAGCAGCTGACGCGCCTTTTCAGCAAACAGTGGCCAGTTTGACGCCGGGTCAACCACCACCGGTTCAAGCTTTTTACCGAGTACGCCACCCTTGGCGTTGATCTCGTCGATGGTCATCAACGCCACGTCCTTCAACGGCGTTTCGGAAATCGCCATCGTTCCGGACAGCGAATGCATAATCCCCACTTTTATGGTGTCAGCGGCATACACGCTGACGCTAAAACCGAGAGCAATCGTGGAGGCAGAGAGAGCAAAAGCTTTAAGCAAAGTTCGACGGCGCATGATTCACTCCTGAAAGAGACAGCAACAAGGATTAAAAACATCGGTGTAGTCGTCAGGAGTCAGGCAAGAAAGATGCCAACGTGTAAGAGAACACGAAAAACAGGCGTGTGAACGGGGGGGATTGCAACTTTTGTTGCAGAAAAACGCCCTATGCCATTCGAGTTACATAGAGGCGATGAGAGAATGAGTCCCGATGAACTGACTAAAGTCGTGATTCGGGCGAGTCAGTGTAGCCAACAAAGAGGTATCCTGCAGGGCGAAGGGTATGTGGAACGTTCGATTCAGGGGCAGCATTGCGCCATTGCGGTGCAGCGCTGCCCTGTTAGTTACGGCTTACCAGACGTCGGCGGCAATCTCAGTCACCAGACGGACTTTCTGCCACTGCTGGGCTTCGGTCAGGCTGTTGCCCTCTTCGGTAGAGGCAAAACCGCACTGCGGGCTGAGACATATCTGCTCTTTCGCAACGTACTGCGCTGCTTCTGCCAGACGCGCTTTCACGCCTTCTGGGTTTTCCAGCTCACCGTTTTTAGTGGTGATCAGACCCAGAACCACCTGCTGATGGCCCGGACGGACAAAGCGCAGCGGCGCGAAGTCACCGGAACGGTCGTTATCGTATTCAAGGAAGAATGCGTCGACGTTAACGCTGCCGAAAAGCACTTGCGCCACCGGCTCATAGCCGCCAGAAGAAATCCACGTTGAGCGGAAATTCCCACGACAGACGTGCAGTCCGATAGTCAAATCGTCCGGCTTACCTTCCAGCGCTTTGTTCAACACCCGGGCGTAGGTTTTAGCCAGCTCCTCCGGGGAGTCGCCGCGCTCACGTACCTGCTGGCGCTGTTCATCAGAGCAGAGATATGCCCAGACGGTGTCATCGAGCTGCAAATAGCGGCAGCCTGCGTCATAAAATGCGCGGATCGCGTCGCGCCAGGTGGTGGCTAAATCGTCAAAGTAATCGGCCAGATCGGGATAAACCGTGGCATCGATATCTTTACGACCGCCGCGGAAATGCAGCACGCTCGGGCTTGGGATAGTCATTTTTGGCTGTGCGTCGCCGCTGATGCTTTTCAGGTAGCGGAAATCATCGAGCATCGGGTGCGAACCGAAACCGAGCTTGCCAATCACCCGCACGCCGTGGGCTTTGGTTTGCACCCCGTTAAACTGAATGCCTTTGTCAGAATCGTAACGCTCAACGCCCTGTAAACCGTCGAAGAAGTCAAAGTGCCACCACGCGCGGCGAAACTCACCGTCGGTCACCACATTCAGGCCGCAGTCACACTGGTGCTGCACCACATGGAGGATCGCTTCATCTTCTACCGCTCGCAGCGTTTGCGCGTCGATGGCACCTTCAGCAAACTGCTGGCGGGCGTGTTTAATGCTGTCCGGGCGTAAAAAACTGCCGACGATGTCGGCGCGGTATGGAGCGGTGTGACGTGGCATGGTCTCTCCTCATCGTCAGACAACTGATTGCCTGACGTGATAATTGCGAAATCAACATTTAGACTTCTGGATGGCTATATGTCTTCAACTTGCCATGCGGGAGAGACGCAGGCAAACGAGATAAATTCATCACCCATGAAAAAAATTCATGTTGAGGCAAATGCCAGGCCTTCATCTGCCCAACCGGTGAGGCCGCCAATCATGATTTTGACCGGTCTGCCAAGCTGGGCGAGCTTCAGCGCCGCCCTGTCTGCACCGTTGCAGTGTGGCCCTGCGCAATAGACCACGAACACCGTTTCCGGTGGCCACTCGCGCAAACGCGCTTCGGTGAGATAACGATGCGGAAGATGCAGCGCGCCGGGCACATGGCGGCGGGCGAACGTCTCAGGCGAACCGACAACGTGCAGCAGCACAAAATCCACCTCTCCGCTTTTTGTTGCCGAATACACATCATCGCAGTCAGTTTCCACGCTCAGACGGCGCTGAAAATGGGCAATGGCGTCCTGCGGGCTCGCCGCCGGGATCTCAGTGACATAACTCATGGTATTTCTCTCTTGTTGTGTCGACGGGTGTCGTGTTACCTCTTATCTCATCAAAAATTCAGGACACGCACCGCCCGCCAACATGACAGAAATCGCCAGGATAATGACAACTGCTTCCCGCCCGCTGGTCGTGGCCCTCGCCTACGACGGCCTGTGCACCTTTGAATTTGGCGTCGCCGTCGAGATTTTTGGTCTGCCACGCCCGGAGCTGGGCGATAACTGGTATCGCTTTGCGGTGGCGTCGGTGGACGACGGAGAACTGCGCGCGACGGGAGGGATCCGCATTGTGGCCGATGGCGGCTTTGAGCTTCTGGAACAGGCGGACACCATCGTAATCCCCGGCTGGCGCGGTGCGGACGCCCCGGTGCCGCACGCATTATGTGAGGCATTGCGCCAGGCGCATCAGCGTGGCTGTCGGCTAATGTCGATTTGTTCAGGCGTGTTTGTTCTCGCGGCCAGCGGCCTACTGAACGGGCGTCAGGCCACCACCCACTGGCGTTATACCGATGAACTCCAGCGGCGTTTTCCCGCCATTCAGGTGATGGAAAATGTGCTGTACGTCGGAGACGATGGGCTGATGACCTCGGCGGGCAGTGCGGCGGGAATTGATCTATGCCTGCACGTAGTGCGCAGTGATTTTGGGCTGGATACCGCCAACAGCGTCGCCCGGCGCTTAGTCGTCCAGCCGCATCGCGACGGCAGCCAGACCCAGCAACTCGAACGCCCGGTGGCACGCAGCCGGGAAAGCGAACGCCTCGGGCAGCTGTTTGACTGGCTTCACGCACATCTTGCCGAACCGCATACCCTGGAATCGCTGGCCCAGCGCGTCGGGATGAGTCCGCGCACGTTGCTGCGCCGTTTTCAGGAAGCTACCGGTGTGACGCCCGCTCGCTGGTTGCTCAATGAACGGCTACAGCGCGTGCAACAGGCCTTAACCGACAGCCGACTCAGCATTGAACATATTGCCGCGAATAACGGCTTTGGCACCACCAGCGCCCTGCGCCATCATTTTCAACAACGTTTCGCCCTCAGCCCACAAGCATTTCGCAAAAAATTTACTCAAGTGGCTAAATAATTCACATAATTAACGATTCGTTTAGATTGACTCCGGTATTCTCTGTTCATCGCGGCTAATTAAGGTAAGTGAGGATTTTATCGTACGCTTTTAACATTAACGGAGGTTAATCATGCTGGGAAATATGCATGTCTTCATGGCAGTTTTGGGAACCATTGTGTTCGCCGGTTTTCTTGCTGCGTATTTCAGCCATAAATGGGATGACTAATGAACACTGACAGTCCCGACCCTTAACGGCCCCTTGTTGCTTTTCGCACAAGGGGCTTTTTGTTGGTATTCATCCGGGCGGCGAAAAATTAAAGACAAAAAAAACCGCCAACGCTGTGGCGGTAAATGCTTGCATGGATAGATTTGTGTTTTGATTATTCAGCAAATCCGGCGCGTCCTTGCCTTATTTGCCTCATACACTCAGGCTACCACTCCTAACCTCAATGAAGCCTAAACGAAGCGGCTTTCTATACGAACGATCCGGTCTGCGCCCTTGACTTAACGCACCACCACGCCCATGACTTTGCCTGCTGAGTTCATATCAAATTCCGCCGTGTGTCCGGATTTCTTCCAGCGGGTTTGTTCTTCATTCAGCGGTTTCCAGCCCGTTATCCGCATATAATCAACCGCCTGTCCCTGATACTTGCCGGCGATGTCGGAGTCAATACTCCGCGCTAAATCGCGCGTTTCCTGTGCGTCGCCCTTCACACCATTCTGAGCCTGGGCGTGTTGATTCTGCTTGTGGGTGAGCGTTGGATTACACGTTCCGTTAGCCTCACTAACCTGTGTGCAGCCCGATTTTTCCAGCTGTGCACGCCAGGCTTCACTAATGGCAGAAGCAGGAAAAGAAAAGATCCCGCCAACCACCAGCGTTGTTGCTACCATCATTATTTTTTATTCATCATTCAATCCTGAGTATTATTAAAATAACGCCCCTGTCAATTCAGTATTTTTTATCATTCCGTGTGTATGCTGGGCGTTTTGTTGCGCATTAGTGTTATGTGCCAGAGCATCATATTTATTTATGCGCACAATGAACAGATCCGATGAGTAGTGAATAATATCTTTTTATCTGTTTGATTTAGAAGATATTATGATCCTCAGTTTAGGTTATGTTGAGTGGGTGTATCTAAAGTGTATTGCGGATAAAGATATTGTTTTTAAGAACTGTATAAATAAGGCATCAGATAATTCTAAAGCATAACAATTAACAGGCATTCTAAAACATGCCCGGTAGCACTGCGATTACCGGGTCGACACATTCACACGTCGTCCCGGCAAGTTTGCGCCCCCAGGTAAGAAAAAAGACCCCGAAGGGTCTTTGGATTATTTTTTCTCGTCGGCATAGCGCCGGGCGTTATCGAACAGATTGGTACACATCGCTTCTCTCCTTTTTACTGATGGGGAACTATTCGCTCAACCCGCGATTTTTAAGCATTGGTTCCGGCAGCGGATCGTGTCCACGCCAGTCGCGGTATAACGCTTCCAAATCACTGCTGTTGCCGCGTGATAAAATGGCTTCGCGGAATCGCTGACCATTTTCACGGGTCAGGCCGCCCTCTTCGACAAACCACTGGTAGGCGTCATCAGCCAACATTTGCGTCCAGATATAAGCGTAATATCCCGCCGCGTAGCCGCCGCCAAAAATATGCGCAAAATAGCTACTGCGGTAACGCGGCACAACGGCAGCCAAATCGAGGTTTTCCCCACCAATGGCCTGCTGTTCAAACACATCTACGTCGGACGGTAGCGTTTCAGGCGTCTGCGTATGCCAGTTCATATCCAGCAGCGCGGAGCTGACCAATTCGGTCATGTCATAACCTTTATTGAACGTCGCGGCACGCATCATGCTGTCGCGCAGCGTTTCCGGCATCGGTTCTCCGCTCTGATAATGACGCGCAAAACGTGCAAATACCTGCGCATGACGAGCCCAGTGTTCGTTAATTTGCGACGGGAACTCGACAAAATCGCGCGGCGTGCGCGTGCCGGACAGGCTCGGATATCGCTGAACGGCGAACAGCCCGTGCAGCGTGTGACCAAATTCGTGGAACAGCGTCACCACATCGTCCCAGCTCAGCAGCGCAGGATTACCCGCCGTCGGCTTCTGATAGTTGCAGACGTTATAAATCACCGGACGCTGTTCGAGCAGCGTCGACTGCTGCACATAGTTATCCATCCACGCGCCACCGCCTTTCGAATCCCGGGCAAAGAAGTCACCGTAGAACAGCGCCAGACCCTCACCATTGGCGTCAAAAATTTCCCAGACGCGGACATCCGGATGGTAGACAGGGATATCAAAACGCTCGACAAAGCGGATGCCAAACAGCTGCGAGGCGGTCCAGAACACGCCGTCGGTCAGCACGTTGTTCAGTTCCAGATACGGTTTGATTTGCGCTTCGTCAAGGTCGTACCGCGCCAGTCGCACCTGCTCGGCATAATAATTCCAGTCCCAGGCCTGCGCCTGAAAACCACCCTGCTGCTCATCTATCACGTGCTGAATATCGGCCAGTTCACGTTCGGCGCGCGCCCGGGCGGCGGGTGCAATCTGGCGCATAAAGGTGAATGCGGCTTCCGGCGTTTTCGCCATCTGGTCAGCCATGCTCCAGCTCGCGTAATCGCGATAGCCCAGCAGCGTCGCTTGTTTAGCGCGCACGGTGGCCAAGCGTAAAATCAGCGCCCGGGTGTCGTTTCCATCGCCTTTCTCATTTCGTAACCAGCCTGCTTCGAACAGATTTTTTCGGGTTTGTCGGTCACGAAGCTGTGCCAGCGCTGGCTGCTGGGTGCAGTTAAGCAGCGGCAGAAGCCAGCGATCGTTGAGCCCTTTTTCACGGGCAGCGCTGGCGGCGGCGGTAATGTCTTCCGGGCTGAGGCCATCCAGTTGATGGTGGTAATCAAGCACAAGACCGCCGGATTTGGCGGCGGCCAGCAGTCGCTGATGAAACTGAGTGCTGAGCGTCGCGGCTTCGGTATTTAGCGTGCGCAGCTCGGCTTTCTGCGCAGGCGCAAGCTTAGCCCCCGCCAGAATAAATTGCTGGTGGATAACGTCGACTAGCCGCCGTGATTCCGCATCCAGGCCCAGCGTTTCCCGCTGCTGCCAGATGGCATCGATGCGGGTGAACAGCGCTTCATTGAGGTAAATATCGTTGGCTAATTCTGCCAGTTCGGCAGAAAACTGCTCGTCGAGATGCTGGAGCGTGTCGTTGGTGTGGGCGGCGGTCATGGCAAAAAATATGGACGTGACGCGGCCCAGCAGTTCGCCGCTTTTTTCCAGCGCCACGAAGGTGTTGTCGAACGTTGCGGGCGCGCTGTTTCCGGCAATCGCCGCGATTTCTTCACGTTTTTGACGCAGGCCTTCATCAAACGCAGGACGATAATGGCCGTCCTCAATCGTATCAAAACGCGGGGCCTGATATGGCAACAGGCTGACGGTTAAAAACGGGTTCTCACTGCTCATCACGGACTCCAGAAAACGGGATTCTCCTTAGATTAGGCAACCCCTTGATAAACCGCAATGATTTCCCCCGCCACCGCCACGGCAATTTCGGCGGGCAGCTTGCCTTTTACGTCCGGCAGGCCAATCGGGCAGCGCATCGTATCCAGCGTTTCTCGGGCAATGCCTTTACCCTCCAGTAGATAATCAAAACGCTGGCGCTTGGTTTGCGATCCGATCACCCCCAGATAACGATAGCGCCCGCGACGCAGCAGCGTTTCTGCCAGCGCCAGATCCAGCGGATGGTGATGAGTCATTACCACGAACAAGCTGTCATCCGGCGCATTGTGGGCAATTTCACACGGGTCATCGGTGTGATGACAGCGCACCCCGGCGGGCACCGCGCCAAACTGCGCCTCACGCTGATCCACCCAGTTCACTCGGCACGGCAGCGTGGCGAGAATGCCCACCAGCGCTTGCCCGACGTGCCCGGCACCAAAGACGTACACTTCCGGCTGCGGCAGTCCCCAGGGTTCGAACAGCACCTGGGTCATACCGCCGCAGCACTGTCCGGCACGAGCGCCGAGGGCGAACGTTTCCTGACGTGGTGCCTGCGTGCCGGAATGCAACATGTCGCGCGCGATGGCGATGCACTGAAATTCCAGATTACCGCCACCAATGGTCAGCCAGCTCTCATCAAGGCTGACCACCATTTTGGTGCCCGCCTCGCGCGGCACGGAGCCTTTATCCTGCAACAACGTCAACATCACCGCGGGCACGCGTCGCTCGCGCAATGACATCAGCACGTCCAGCCATTCATCAGCTTTCATCATCGCCCGCCTCCAGTTGAGTGACGCCCGCCAGCACCCGTTCTGGCGTCGCCGGGGCGTCGAGCATCGGATGACGACGATAATCTGCCACCGATGCCACCGCGTCCTGTAACGCGCACCACACCGAAATGCCGAGCATAAACGGCGGCTCGCCCACCGCTTTAGAGCGATAAACCGTCTCACTGCTGTTAGCGTGCGCCTCCAGCAGTGAGACGTTAAACACCTCAGGCATGTCGCTAATCGCCGGGATTTTGTAGCTCATCGGGCCGTCGGTAAGCAGCCGCCCGTTGTTGTCCCACTTCAGCTCTTCGGTAGTCAGCCAGCCTGCGCCCTGCATGAAGCCGCCTTCAATCTGGCCGATATCCAGCGCCGGGTTCAGCGACTGTCCGACGTCGTGCAGAATATCGGTGCGTAGCAGACGATATTCCCCGGTCAGCGTGTCGATAATGACTTCGGAACAGGCCGCGCCCCAGGCAAAGTAGTAGAACGGTTCGCCGCGCCCGGCCTGCCGGTCGTAGTGAATGCCCGGCACCTTGTAAAATCCTGTTGCCGAGAGCGGAACCTGATTGAGCCATGCCAGCATCGCCACGTCGGCAAAACTGAAATAGCGTTCGTTGACCTGCACCACGCCGTTGCCAAACGTCACCCGATCTTCGGTACACTGGTGCAACGAACACAGCATCTCCACTAAGCGCTGTTTCAGGGTCTGGGCAGCGATTTCTGCGGCTTTACCGTTAAGATCCGCTCCGGACGACGCCGCCGTCGGCGACGTATTCGGCACTTTTCCGGTGCTGGTGGCGGTGACCTGAATCGCATCCAGAGGGATTTGCAGCACGTTGGCCACGATTTGCGCCACTTTGGTGTTCAGTCCCTGGCCCATTTCGGTGCCGCCGTGGTTGAGCTGCAGCGTGCCGTCGCTGTAAATCAGGATCAGCGCTCCGGCCTGATTGAGGAAACTGGCGGTAAACGAGATCCCGAATTTTACCGGGGTCAGTGCCAGCCCGCGTTTTAGCACCGGGCTTAGGGCGTTAAAACGGACGATCTCCGCCCGCCGCTCGGCGTAGCGCGCGGAGTCCGCCAGCTGACCGATAACCGTTTGCGCCAGATTCTGCTTTATCGGCTGGTGATAATGGGTGACGTCGCGGCCTTCACTGCCGTAGGCGTTAATTCGACGGATATGCAGCGGGTCGAGGGATAGCTGACGGGCGATGGCATCCATGATTTGTTCAATGGCGACCATGCCCTGTGGGCCACCAAAGCCACGAAACGCGGTGTTCGACGCCAGATTGGTCCGGCAGCGATAGCCGGTGACCCGGGCATCGCCGAGGTAATACGCATTATCAGCGTGGAACATGGCCCGGTCGCAGATTGAACCGGACAAATCCAGCGAATAGCCGCAGTTGGCAGCCAAATCAATGACCACGCCGTGCAGCATCCCCTCGTCGGTGAAGCCCACATCAAAGCGCACGAAAAACGGATGCCGTTTGCCGGTGATGCGCATGTCATCGCGGCGCGCCAGGCGAAGTTTCGCCGGGCGTCCGGTCACCCGCGCCGCCAGCGCGGCATGACAGGCAATGCCCGCGGCCTGCGTTTCTTTTCCACCAAAGCCGCCGCCCATCCGGCGCACGTCAACGGTGACTTTGCTTTGCGTTACGCCCAGCACTGACGACACCAGTTTCTGCACTTCGGTCGGATGCTGCGTTGACGACCAGATTTGCATCGCACCATCTTCGCCGGGCAGCGCCATCGCCACCTGGCCTTCAAGATAAAAGTGCTCCTGGCCGCCGATATGAAACTGACCCTGCAAGCGATGTGGCGCAGAGGCCAGCGCCGCATCGGCATCACCGCGTTGCTGAACGTGCGGCTGTTCGACAAAGTGCGATTTCGCCAGGGCCTGTTCAACGTCCAGCACCGCTTCCAGCGGTTCAATGGTTATTTTCGCCGCTAATGCTCCGGCACGTGCCGCTTCGGGCGTTTCAGCGGCAATCATCAACACCACCTGACCGTGATATTCCACCGTTTCTTTGGCAAACAGGGGGTCACCCGGAGCCAGTGGCCCGATATCCAGCTCGCCCGGTACGTCCTGCCAGCTCAGCACGCGCCGCACGCCCGGCACCTGCAAACAGGCGGCGATGTCGATGTGAATAATGCGTCCGTGGGCGCAGTCGCTGAGCACGGGACACAGATGCAGCATCCCCGTGAGCGGCGTTTTATCATCGATGTATTCCGCCGCGCCGCTGACGTGACGCCCGGCGCTTTCATGCTCGCGGGATTTGCCCACGCGGCCGTTTAACTGCTCAAGAAACTGCGCTTTCAGCATCGTTTCGGAAATGGCTGGCGGTTTAGCGGACATAATCAGTCACCTCCACGAGATGTTCAGACGTCATGTGCAGGAAATAGCGTTTCAGCAGATTTTTCGCCACCTGCAGGCGGTATTCCGCGCTGGCGCGGGCGTCGCTGAGCGGCGAGAAATCCGCTGCCAGCGCAGCGCAGGCGGCGTTGAGCGTCTCACGGTTGAGCGCCCGACCGATCCACGCGGCTTCGCATTGCAGGGCTCTGGCAGGCGTAGCCGCCATGCCGCCAAAGGCGATGCGCGCCCGGCTCACGATGCCATCACTGACGTCAAGATTAATGGCGGCAAACACCGAAGAAATGTCGTCCTCCCGCCGCTTTGAGACTTTCCATAACTGCACATTACGTGACAACGTCACGTCATCAATGATGATATGACTGATGAACTCCCCTGGCTGCATGACGGTTTTACGGTAGCCGATAAAGAAATCGGCCAGCGGCACGTCGCGCGTTTGTGTCCCGCGACGCAGATGAAGACGTGCGTCGAGGGCCAGCAGCGCAGGGGCACAGTCCCCAATGGGTGAAGCGTTAGCGATGTTGCCGCCCAGCGTGCCCTGGTTGCGAACCTGTTGGGAGGCAAAGCGATCGAGCATCTCGCTCAAGGCAGGGATCGTCTCTTTCAGTTGACGCTGTAGGGTGTCCAGGGTGGTCATCGCGCCGATCACCAGCCGGTTGCCCTGCCGTACGATTCCACGCAGTTCGTCTACACGCGCCAGCGAAATCAGCTGGCCGTGTGGCCGGTGCGCCTGCGTCACCAGTAAATTAAGATCGGTTCCGCCCGCCAGCAGTCGCGCCTGTGGGTGTCGGGCATAGCATTCTGCCAGCGCATCGATCGTTTTCGGCATCAACAGCCGTTCATCCGTTGGCTCGCCGAGGGCCTGAAGCTGTGCCACCGTTAGCGCGGCCTGTGCATCAAATTTATCCGCACAGGAATCAGACATTATGCTCAACGCGGCTTCAACTATTGGCCGATAGCCGGTGCAGCGGCACAGATTTCCCCCCAGCTGATGCGCAACCGATGCGCTGTCGGCTGCTGCGCCATTTTTTTGCATTGCAAAGGCCGACATCACGATGCCCGGCGTGCAGAACCCGCACTGGGAGGCATGGCCGCAGGCCAGGGTGCGCTGTACCGGATGCAATTCTCCGCCATCCGCCAAATCTTCCACCGTCAGCAATTGTTTGCCGTGCAGTTGGCCCACTAATAACAAACAGGCATTAGCACTCTGGTAGCGAATTTTGCCGTCGTCCACGCTGCCGAGCACCACGGTGCAGGCTCCGCAATCTCCAGACGCGCAGCCTTCTTTGGTGCCGCAGCGCAGCCTGTCGTTACGCAGCCAGTTCAGCACGGTCAGATTCGGATCGACGTTTTCAAGCGTGACCGGCTGCTGATTGAGTAAAAATTGGGTCATGCCGCCACCTCCAGTCCATCACGGTTCCAGGCACATTCGCCGTTGATCCACGTCTGGGCGATGTTGCGGTCATCGCCGAGGGTCATCAGCATAAACAGCTGTTCGTAAATATCTTTGCAGCGGGCGCTGCGCAGCTGTTGAAGCGGCGAAACCGCCGGGTCCAGCACCACAAAGTCCGCCTCTTTGCCGACGCTGAAATTGCCGATGTGCTCATCGAGACACAGCGCCCGCGCGCCGCCGAGGGTGGCGTGATAAAACGCTTCACTGGCGCACAGTTTGTAGCTTTGCAACTGACCAATTTTGTAGGCTTCACCGAGCGTGCGCAGCATGTTGAACGTGGTTCCGGCGCCAACGTCGGTGCCGATGCCCATTTTCACTTTCTTCTGCCAGCAGGTTTGCAGACGGAACAGACCGCTGCCGAGGAACAGATTCGAGGTCGGGCAGAACGCCACCGCTGAATCACTGTCGTGCAGGCAATTCCATTCCGCATCCTGTAAGTGAATGGCGTGGGCGAAGACGCTGCGTTTGCCGGTCAGGCCGTAGTGGTGGTAGACGTCGAGATAATTTTCATGCTCCGGCCACAGGCTTTTCACCCATGCAATTTCCTGCGGGTTTTCGCTCAAATGAGTGTGCAGCCAGGTGTCCGGAAACGCTTCGCGCAGCCGCTGCACCGCTTCGAGCAGCGCTGGCGTGGAGGTCGGCGCGAAACGCGGGGTGATGGCGTAGCCGAGACGCTGATGATTGTGCCAACGCAGGATTAGCTCACGGGTTTGCTGGTAGCTCTGCTCAGCGGTTTCGGTTAAATAGTCGGGCGCGTTGCGGTCCATCATCACTTTCCCGGCAATGAGACGCATATTTTGCTGTGCCGCGGCGGCAAACAGCGCGTCGACCGATTCCGGATGCACGGTGCCAAACACTAGCGCGGTGGTGGTGCCGTTCGAGAGCAGCTGGTTGAGGAAGAACGCTGACATTTGCGCCGCGTGCCCGGCGTTGCCGTACTGGCTTTCCACCGGGAAAGTGTAGGTGGTCAGCCATTCGAGAAGTTGTTCACCAAATGCGCCGATCATTTCTGTTTGCGGATAATGCAGATGGGTATCGACGAAACCCGGCACGATAAGCTTGCCGCGCAGATCGACCCAGTCGTCCGGCTGTTTGAGCAGTGACTGCCCTTCTTCCCAGCTCATCAGCGCGGCGATGCGCCCTTCTGCGATGAACATCAGGCCGTCGTCAACGTAGCGCGCCTGACGGGCTATTTCCTCAGGGCTATCAGCCGTTGCGGCAATATCAAAAAAGCGCCCGCGCAGCGCGTAGCGATAGTCGACCATTCTGACCTCTTCTTATCCCGGTTGGGTCCGGATTATTTATACCCGTCATACTTCAAGCTGCATCTTTGTTGGCTACTCTTACTCGCCCGAATCACTTTCCTGAGTAAGCTCATCGGGACTTGTTCGATTGCCGTCGCGATGCAACCCGAATTATTTTGGGTATATGCAGGTGTATTGTCAGAATAGTATTGCAAACGGAATGCCAGCTTTAATTTTATGATTATTGTTATATTTCAATGCGTTATTAATTATTCATTCATTTGCGCAACAAACTGAATATTATTCAGCTCGCAACCGTTTGCTTATTCTGGCAATCGGTTTCCTTGCATAAATATTCCTCTGAGTATTGGCGAAAACAGAAACGGCCGCGTAAAACGGCGCACAACGCTGAAGCAGTTGCACCGTTTTTGCGCACGGTGATAGGGCTGTAAAGTGGTACAACAGGTTGCAAAGTTCCGTTCCCGAAGGCCAACCACGCGTGGTATTGTATGGCAACAGTTAACGCATTGAGGAACAGGAAGAATGATTGTACTTGTTACCGGAGCGACCGCCGGGTTTGGTGAGAGCATCACCCGCCGTTTCATCGCCAATGGCCATAAAGTTATTGCCACCGGACGCCGTCATGAGCGTCTGCAGGAACTGAAAGATGAACTGGGCGACAGCATTCTGACCGCGCAGCTCGACGTGCGTAACCGCGCAGCTATCGAAGATATGATGGCTCACCTCCCTGCTGAATGGCGCAATATCGACATTCTGGTCAATAACGCCGGGCTGGCGCTGGGCATGGAGCCTGCGCATAAAGCCGACGCGGATGACTGGGAAACAATGATCGACACCAACAACAAAGGGCTGGTGTATATGACCCGCGCGGTGCTGCCGGGCATGGTTGAGCGCAACTGCGGGCATATCATTAACATCGGTTCTACTGCCGGGAGCTGGCCGTACGCGGGCGGTAACGTTTACGGCGCAACCAAAGCGTTCGTTCGCCAGTTCAGCCTGAACCTGCGCACCGACCTGCACGGCACCGCCGTTCGCGTGACCGATGTTGAGCCGGGCCTGGTGGGCGGTACTGAGTTCTCAAACGTGCGCTTCAAAGGTGATGACGCGAAAGCCGAGAAAACGTATGAAAACACCAGCGCCCTGTCTGCGGAAGACGTGACCGAAGCCGTGTGGTGGGTGGCAACGCTGCCAAAGCATGTCAACATCAATACCCTTGAAATGATGCCCGTCAGCCAGTCCTTTGCTGGCCTGAGCATTCATCGTCAGGGCTAAGCGATTCTACTCCGTCCGGCCTGCGGGCCGGACTGGGCGTAGCGTCATATTCAGCGTAAAATAACGCACTTACCCCGCAATGAAGAAAGAGCAATGGCCGCAGAATCGCAACTCAATCCGACACAGCCCGTGAACCAGCAAATCTACCGTATTTTGCGCCGGGATATCGTGCACTGCCTGATAGCGCCGGGTACACCGCTGTCCGAGAAAGAGGTTTCGGTTCGCTTTGACGTTTCGCGCCAGCCGGTGCGTGAAGCCTTTATCAAGCTGGCCGAAAATGGGTTGATTCAGATTCGCCCCCAGCGCGGCAGCTACGTTAATAAAATTTCTCTTTCCCAGGTGCGCAACGGCTGCTTCGTGCGCCAGGCCATCGAATGCGCGGTGGTGCGCCGGGCGGCGGCAATGATTACCGACGCCCAGTGCTATCAGCTGGAGCAAAACCTGCACCAGCAGCGGATCGCCATTGATCGCCAGCAGCATAATGATTTCTTCCAGCTCGACGATGAATTCCACCAGCTGCTGTCGCAAATTGCCGACTGCCAGCTCGCCTGGGACACCATCGAGAACATAAAAGCCGCCATCGACCGCGTGCGTTATATGAGTCTCGACCACGTTTCCTCACCGGAAATGCTTTTGCGTCAGCATCAGGATATTTTTAGCGCGCTGGAAAAACGCGATGTGGAGGCGGTCGACAAAGCGATGACCGTTCATCTGCAGGAGATCAGCGAATCGGTGCTGTTGATTCGTCAGGAAAATGGCGAGTGGTTTAGCGAAGAGTAATGGCATGTTAGCAAGCCCGGCAAGCAACGCCCGCCGGGCATCAGCATTTACAGCTTCTCAGCAAAGGCAGCCACGGTGGCTTTTGCCCCTTTCTCCAGCAGCGACAGATAGGCATTTGTCACCTGCGAGACAAATTTCCCTTCCAGCGGCAGCTCATTACCAAAGATGGCCTCGATGCCCAGCAGCGCTTTCACGCGGGCTTCGCCCTGCGCACTGTTTTTCACCACGGTCTGAATAGTGCTGAGCAGTGGGTCGCATACTTCAATCGCTTCGCCCTGCTCGTCGGTCCCGTCGACATAGCGCATCCAGCCCGCTACGCCCAGCGCCAGCAGTGAGAAATCGCTGTTATGCGCCAGATGCCAACGGACGGAATCCAGCATACGCTGCGGCAGTTTCTGACTACCGTCCATGGCAATCTGCCAGGTGCGGTGACGCAGCGCCGGATTGCTGTAGCGCGCAATAAGCAGGTCTGCATAACGGCCCAGATCAACGCCCTTCACTTTCAGCGTCGGTGCTTGCTCTTTCAGCATCAGCGCGTGCGCGGCGCGACGATAGTTTTCGTCTTCCATGCAGTCGTTAATATGCTGATAGCCCGCCAGATACCCCAGATACGCGAGGAAGGAGTGGCTGCCGTTTAGCATTCTCAGCTTCATTTCTTCGAACGGGATGACATCGGAAACCAGTTCGGCCCCGGCTTTTTCCCACTGTGGACGCCCGGCGACAAAATTGTCTTCGATGACCCACTGGCGGAACGGCTCGCACGCCACGCCCGCCGGATCACGCACGCCGGTGATGGCTTCGATTTTTTCCAGCGTTTCAGCGGTGACGGCAGGCACGATGCGGTCAACCATGGTCGACGGGAACGTGACGTTCTGTTCGATCCACTCGGCCAGCTCGCTGTTCAACGCCCGCGCATAGGCACGCACCACTTTCCCGAGTACATGGCCGTTTTCCGGCATGTTGTCACAGGACATCACGCTAAAAGGCGCCAGCCCTGCCGCTTTACGACGGGCCAGTGCTTCGACCACTACGCCCGGTGCAGACGTTGGCTGATGCGGGTTTTGTAGATCGGCGGCGATCATCGGGTGACTGAGATTCAGTTCGCCGGTTGCCGGAGAGTGGCAGTAGCCTTTCTCGGTGATGGTCAGCGACACGATCGCCACCTGCGGCTCGCACAGTTTTGCCAGCACGGTTTCGAGGCCGTCGACCTGGGCGTGGAGCGCTTCCTTCACGACGCCCACGATACGGGCAGTCCACGCATCGGCGGACATCTCTGCCACGGTATACAGGTTATCCTGACGCTTGAGGTCAGCGATTTGCTGCTCGCCGCCAATCAGGTTCACTTCTGTGTAACCCCAGTCGCTGTTGTGCTCCTGAGCCAAAATATCGGTATAAACGGCCTGATGTGCGCGGTGAAATGCACCAAAGCCGAGGTGCACGATGCGAGGCACCAGCATGTTACGATCGTAGGCGGGTACAGTCGCCTTAGCGGTTAAAAGCGTGTTTTGCATTTTATGACTCACTGTTGAGGACGCTCATTGCCATACCAGAATAGCCAGATGACGTTCCCGTACTTTGATTTACGATAATTTCTCTGCAAGTGGTATGACATGAATTTAAAGTTGTGTGACAGCATTCTCAGGCACCTTCTCCGGAAGGTTATTTAATCGCGCCCAGGAATACCCGGTAAGATCCTCAACCACCGCCTGCGTTTCGGGTGCGATCCCATTCGCGTCATGCGTGGCCTTCATGCGATCCACTTCTGCGACAAACAGCCCGTGGGTTTTCTTATTCAGGTGGAAAGTGGTGGCCTGCCAAAACGCGAACAATAATAAGACCGATGTGCCGACAAACAGCAGTAGCGCGATGGTATTGATAGCTTCCTGTGGCTGCACCTGGCTACCCTTCACGAACCCACCGCTTTGCAACAGCAGGCCGACCGCAAAGGTTGCAATCGCCACCGTAGTTTTACGCGAGAATGTCATCACCGCGGCAAACAACCCTTCCCGGCGCTGGTGGCTGATCATTTCATCGATATCAGGAATGAACGGAAACACGTTCCACGGCGTAAACTCCAGCACGCAGCGTCCGACCTGATACGCCGCCGCCAGGATCAACAGCAGCATCACCTTGTTGTCGGTCGGGAACTGGTAGATAAGGAACAGGCCGCCAAGGCAAATCAGCATGACGCTGTAGCCGAACATATACAGGCGCGATGGTCCGTATTTGATGATGGCCACGCCTGCCAGTAGCGTTACCGGCAGGCCAACGATGCTCATCGACAGCAGCGTCCCCGCCAGCGCAGAGGACACGTTCAGGCAGTAGACGCAGAAAAACACAAACACCGTGTTGTAGACGTCTTTGGCGGTGAAGGAAAACAGGTATATCGCCAGATGTTTACGAAAAGCGCGCACTTTCAGCGTTGAGGCGTAGTCTTTAAACAGCATGGCGACGCTGTTGATCTTTTCCAGCCATGATGTTTTGACGTTATCTTTTTCAAGCTCCGCCAGCATTTCCGGCGTTATTTCTCGCTCCCAGGTCACTTTCCAGGAAATAAATACGCAGGCCATAAATGCCACCGCAAATACGATGCCGTTAATGAAATAGGCATTGGCATTGTGCTCACCGAAATGGGCAATCAACACGCCAGGAATAAAGGTCGCCAGAAATGTACCTGACGCCGATAAAAACATCCGACAGGTTGATAACTTGGTGCGGGCATTAAAATCTTTGGTCATTTCTGACGGCAGCGTTTCCCAGGGAATGAGCACCATTGCGGCGATCACTTCGAAGGCCAGATACACCGCCAGGTAAAACCCGTACGACATACCGTCGAGCCACAACAGCGCGTAGACCAGCATCAGCGGCGCGCCAATTAACAGGAAGAAGCGCCGACGACCAAATTTTTTGCCGAAATAGTTTTTATAGAAATGGTCGGTAAAGCTACCCATAAACAGACTTACCACCGCATCGACGATACGGGCAATGGCCACAATCGACGCGGCTTCCATCGGCGATAAACCGACAAAGGTGGTGTAGTAAAATAGCAGCCACGCGCCAATAACCGTGAACGCGCCGCCGCCCATAATATCCGTCAAACCATAGCCAATACTCACAGGAATTGTGATGTTCTTATTCTTGCGGGTCATGTTCCATCCTCGAAGGGTAAGAGAGTTGGTGGCTTCATGCTTATTGAAAGGCTTTTTATGTCGCATGAAGCCGCTTTTTTTGCAGGTCACTCCTGTTAGATTTTTTAGCTGTATTGTCCGAGTCGAGAGTCCACTTTGGACGGCACGACTTCGGCGGCGTCATGCGCCAAACTCAAATCACGGTCGCGTACTTCCGGCATCAGCACCGCGGAGATCAGGCCAATCACCGAGTAACAGACGATCATGGCGACCATCGGCCACCAGCTGCCGGTTACGTTGCAGAAGATCCCTGCCAGCAGTGGGCCAAAGCCTACCGCAACCAAACCGCCTGTCTCTTTGGCGATAGCCATGCGGGTGAAGCGGTTACGCGAGCCAAACATCTCCGCCATGGTGATGTTTTCCAGCGCGAACAGGCCGAGTACCGCCACGTTATGAATGACTATCAGGCTAATCATGATGGTGCTGGCGCTGTAGCTTTTGTCGACAATCAGCGCCAGCATTGGGTACGCCAGAATAATCGCCGAGATATTGAGGATGATGTACGGCAGGCGGCGGCCGAATTTGTCCGACAACCAACCCAGCAGCGGAATGGTGATGAACCCGATGACCGAGCTAATCATCAGTGCGTCTGTCGGAATCGCTTTATCAAACAGCAGCGTCTGTACCAGATATCCGGCAAGGAACGTTTGGATCAGGCCCGAGTTTCCGGCCTGACCAAAGCGTAAACCGGTTGCCAGCCAGAAGGATTTACTGCGGAACATCGCCCCGAGCGTGGTCTCTTCCGGCGCGACCTTCGCCGCCACCGTGCCGTTTTCGCTGACTTTCTCAAACACCGGACTCTCTTTGAGGTTCAGACGCAGCCAGATGGCGAAAATCATTACCACTACGCTGGCGAGGAACGGCACGCGCCAGCCCCAGGCAACCAGCGATTCACGATCGAGTGCGAAAAACATCACCGCCCAGATTGCGGTGGCGCTGAGCGTGCCGCAGTTGGTGCCCATCGCCACCAGTGAGGAAATGATCCCGCGTTTCCCCTTCGGCGCATATTCGGCCAGCATTGTCCCTGCCCCAGAAATCTCCGCACCTGCGCCCAGCCCTTGCACGATACGCAGCGTCACCAGCAGCACCGGTGCAAAAATACCAATCTGCGCGTAGGTCGGTAATACGCCGATAAGCGTGGTGCAAATTCCCATCATGGTGATGGTGATAAACAGCACCTTTTTGCGCCCAATTCTGTCGCCCATTTTGCCAAAAATAAACGCGCCGACGATGCGAGCGATATACCCTGCGCCGTAGGTACCCATCGCTAAAATAAGCGCCATCGCCGCAGACTGTTCTGGGAAGAAAATCTCATGGAAAACCAGCGCCGCGCCGAGGGAATAAAGCTGAAAATCCATGAATTCCAGCGCGGTGCCTAGCCAACCCGATACCGCTGCGCGGATCAGGTCTTTGGTGCTTCGTACAGGTTGATGTTGCGTCATAGTCGTTATCTCTGAAGGTGCGGACCACATACTCGCTATCGTGATTATTCTGCGAAGGTCAACAGGACCTTGCAGCAGTGCTGCCTGTCTTTCTCAAACCGTTCAATGGCATCGCTGACGTGCCGGTAATCCATGACGTGGGTAATCAGCTTGTCGGGATCTATCAGCCCCTTTTCCATCCAGTCGATAACCACCGGGAATTTGTTGGCGTTCAGACGCGAGGAGTACAGCGTCAGCTCTTTGCCGGTGATGCCCTGCTGTGCGACGGACGACGGCTCGCTTGAGAAGCCCATCAGCACAATGCGCGCTGCCGGAGATGCCAGATTGACCGCTTCCTGCAAAATGGAGGGATGACAGGCCGCGTCGACAATCAGCGTCGGCTTGATGCCTTTTTCGTCCAGCACCGCCTGCAATGACTGCGCGCTATTATTGATGGTCAGGTCCGCGCCGCTGCGTTCGGCCATCACCAGACGCTCAGGAATACGGTCGACAACGATCACCTGTTTGACACGATAGACGCCTTTCAGCGCCTGCACCGTCACCAGCCCCATTGGACCTGCGCCGTAAATCAGGGCCACATCCTGTTCTGTCGGTTTCGCCTGGCCAGTCACGTTCGCCGCAATGGTGAATGGCTCAACCATCACCGCGTGTTTGTCTTCGATGCTGTCGGGTATACGCCAGGCGTTATGCGCAGGCACAGCCGCATATTCACTGAAGCCACCGTCACGGTGGACGCCGAGCACCACCAGAGAGGTGCAGACATTAGGTTTGCCAACCGAGCACGGGTAACACTGTCCGCAGCTGATCACCGGGTCGACACTGACGCGCTCGCCGAGGCGGGCCGGATTGACCCCCTCTCCCACGGCGTCAATCACGCCGAAAAATTCATGGCCAATAACCCGTGGATATTTAGCAAAAGGATTGTGGCCGCGATAAATATGGCTGTCCGAGCCGCAAATCCCGGCCAGTTTGACCTTCACCCGCACTTCGCCCGTGGCGGGCTGCGGGATGTCGCGTTCTTCAATCACCAACGCGTTCGGTTGACGAATAACGATACTTTTCATGCTTCCGCTCCTTACCAGTTCCACAGTGTGCCGTCTTCCAGGCGCGCGACCGGCAGACAGGCCGGGTCGTAGGGATATTTCGCCGCGAGTTTTTCATCAAACTCGATGCCGAGGCCCGGTTTCTCGCCCGGGTGCATATAGCCGTTGTCGAAAGTCCAGTTATGCGGGAACACCTCGAGCATTTGATCGGAATATCCCATGTATTCCTGGACGCCAAAATTTGGCACCCACAGATCGAAATGCAGCGCCGCCGCCATGCAAATCGGCGATAAATCGGACGGACCGTGCGAACCGGTGCGCACCTGATACAACGAGGCAAAATCAGCGATGCGTCGCATACCGGTGATGCCACCCGCGTGGGTAATAGTGGTGCGGATATAGTCGATGAGCTGCTCTTCAATCAGCTGTTTGCAGTCCCAGATACTATTGAACACTTCACCTACCGCAATCGGCGTGACGGTGTGCTGGCGAATCAGACGGAAGCACTCCTGGTTTTCTGCAGGCGTCGGGTCTTCCATCCAGAACATGCGGTACTGTTCAATGCTTTTACCAAAGCGGGCGGCTTCGATCGGGGTCAGACGGTGGTGCATGTCGTGCAGCAGATGTTCGTTGAAGCCGAATTTCTCGCGTACCGCATCGAACAGTTTTGGGGTGAAATCGAGGTATTTTTCGGGGGACCACAGCTGTTCATCCGGCCACAGGCCTTTGGTTGCAGGCTCGTAAGCCTGGCCTTTGCCTTTCGCCATGCCGTAGGTGGTTTTCATCCCCGGCACGCCGCACTGTACGCGAATGGCTTTGAAGCCCATCTCTTTGTGACGCGCGTAGTCATCGAGAACGTCATCAATGGAGTGCCCGGTGGTGTGGCAGTAAACCATCACCCCTTCACGGGACGCCCCGCCGAGCAGCTGATACAGCGGCATATTGGCGGCCTTGGCTTTGATATCCCAGAGCGCCATGTCGACCGCAGAAATGGCTGACATGGTGACCGGGCCGCGTCGCCAGTACGCGCCTTTATAAAAGAACTGCCAGATGTCTTCGATTCGGTGGGCATCACGGCCAATCAGCTGCGGGCAGAGATGATCTTTCAGGTACGAGACCACGGACAGCTCGCGCCCATTCAGCGTGGCATCGCCCAGCCCGGTCAGGCCCTCTTCGGTGGTGATTTTTAACGTGACAAAATTACGCCCTGGGCAGGTAACAAATACGTCTGCGGCAACAATCTTCATTTTTGATCCTTACGGCTCATCGTTGATGGCGTCATTTAGCGCCCACAACAACTACCATACAAGTATATTGATCAAAAAGAGTTCAGCAGATCACAAAAAAAGGCGTGGATAAATCAAGAAAGCCCGGATGCGTTTTCACACAGCCGGGCAAGATTAAGGGATTATTCGATGCGGTCTTTTACGATGAAGAAGTAGCACAGCGCCCCGGTAAAGGTGACACAGGCGGCAATCACCAGCGCAAGGTTAAAGGAGTGCGTGGTGTCGACCACCCAGCCGGTGACAATCGGGGCAAACGAGGCAAAAACGAAACTGCCGAAGTTTTGAATGGCGGCCACAGAGGCGACTTTGGTTTCCGCCACCATGACCTGCACCAGCCCCCACGCAGAGGTTCCGGCAAAGTGTACGCAGAACAGCGCCATCGAAATAAACGCCACCGCCTGAGTCGGCGTGGAGGATTGCACCACCAGCAGCGTACCGAGCGCCGACAGAGTAAGACCGAGCACAATGGCTGTTTTACGCGTTTTCGCCAGATCGTATCCACGACGCGCCAGCGCATCGACCACAAAGCCGTTAGTCCACATCCCGACCGCTGCGGCCAGGAATGGGATCGCCGCCACCCAGCCGGTTTTCGCGAGGCTAAAGCCCTGCTCCGCCTGCAAATAACCCGGCAGCCAGGCGATATACAGCCAGCCGGTGTAGTTCACGCCGGAGAAACCTAAGATCATGCCCCACGTGGTGCGGCGCTTAAACAGTGCCAGCCATTCGCTGAACGCCAGTTTTGGCCGCGGCGTGACCGGCGCAGAGAGATATTCGCGTTCGGTATTGTTCAGTGCGAACTGCGCGCGATTGCGATACCACGCGTACCAGCAAATGCCGACCAGAACCCCTGCCAGGCCAATCACCACAAACATCGTGCGCCAGCCCCACGCGAGCTGCATTACTACCAGCGCAGGCGGCGCGAGGGCCTGACCAATCACCGTGGAGGAGTTAAAAATCCCCAGCGCCGTGCCCCGCTCTTTCTGTACGTACCAGTCGCTTATCGATTTCACGCCCGCAGGCATAAACGGCGCTTCGCCAATCCCGAGACCGATCCGCAGAAAGATAAAGTGGCTGAACGAGTTTACTACTCCGGTCAACGCCTGCATCGCCGACCAGAAAATCAGGCCCGCACCCAGCACCAGTCGCGGCCCGAACCTGTCGAGCAAAATGCCCGCAGGCAGCTGCGATAAACCATAAGAAAGGGAAAACGCCGAGAGCAGCACGCCAAACTCGGTGGCCGACAGGCCCAGTTCGCCGCGGATTGCTTCGCCTGCGACGCTCAGTGAGGAACGATCGAGGAAGTTGACGATCCCGGCGATAAACAGCAGCGCCAGCGTTACCGTCTGAATCGTTTTTATTCTTGCGGGCTTTGCCAGGGCCGCCTGTTCCACTACTTCAGTTGCCATAAAACACTCCTGGTCAGTCTTCCGCACGCGCCGTGATACCAGGCGCGAGCCGTTAGAGGTTAAATCCGGCAGCTACCATACAAGAAGTGTCAGCAAGAAAATTCACAACGATCACATTTTTGAAACATTCAGGAAAATGCTATGCAGGGAACGATTATTTACGGCGGTTGTCAGCAAAGTTCTTAAGGATAAATTAACCTTAGTAAAGGGAGAATCTCTTTTCTCCGGATAAGCCCTATGGCCATTGAGGTGCAGTACAATGAGTATCGACAGAATGGCGAAGATGGTGTTACGCCGTCAGGGCATTGGCGTGAAAGATAAAGTTATTCGCTTTCGCGGTGATACCATTATTTTCCGCCTGAATCAGGACGGTTACGACATCTATGTCAACGGACTGAAAATCAATTCCGTCAAAACCCAGGACGTGAACGAGGCGGTGCGCATTTATAAAACCACGCTCAGCGACGCCTGCTGAGAAACGTTTCCTGAGCGAAAACCAGGCCGGGTATTCCCTGCGCGGGAGTTGGTGTAAACTCTGCGTGTGGGATTACCGTTTTTAACACCCTTAAGGAAACAGCAATGAAAGTGACTTTTAGCAAACGCCTGTGCCTGACGGCGATGCTGACGCTGGGTGCCATCGTTTATACCGCGAGTGCATCTGCGCAAACCAGCAAGCTCATCATTGAATCCGGTGACAGCGCGCAGAGCAAACAAGATGCGGCGATGGACAAGGAACAGTGGAACGATACCCGGTCGCTTCGTCAGAAAGTGAATACCCGCGTTGAAAAAGAGTGGGATAAAACAGATGTCGCTTTTGATACGCGTGATAAATGCGATAAAAGCGCCAATCTGAATGCGTACTGGGAGCCAAACACCCTGCGCTGCCTCGACAGAACGACCGGTCGACCTCTTACTCCGTAACACCGTTGGGCGCCTGCAGGCGCCCTTCTTCCCCGTTTGACATGCTTACCCAAATCAAGGAAATCACATGGCCGATGCTTATGCCGTTAAGCTGCGCCCTCTGGAACGCGAGGATCTGCGCTTTGTTCACCAGTTGGATAATAATGCCAGCGTTATGCGTTACTGGTTCGAAGAGCCATACGAAGCCTTCGTTGAGCTTTCTGACCTCTACGACAAACATATTCACGATCAGAGCGAACGCCGCTTTGTTATCGAATGCGACGGCGAGAAGGCTGGCCTCGTTGAATTAGTGGAAATCAACCACGTTCACCGCCGCGCAGAATTTCAGATTATTATTTCCCCGGACTATCAGGGTAAAGGGCTGGCGACAAAAGCAGCGATGCTGGCGATGGACTACGGCTTTATGGTGCTCAACCTGTACAAGCTGTATTTGATTGTCGATACCGAAAACGAAAAGGCGATCCACATTTATCGCAAACTCGGTTTCCAGGTGGAAGGCGAACTCATCCATGAGTTCTTCATTAACGGCGAATACCGCAATACCATTCGTATGTGTCTGTTCCAGCATCAGTATCTGCCAAAACACAAAACGCACACACTGCTTAAGCCGACGGCTCAGTAGTACTCGATGGTATTTTTGATGGTGTAACGCCGGGTCACTGGCGGCGTTGCGCTGTCATCTACAATCTGCAACTCGCAGCTCAGCGGGTTGTCGTGGCGGTCGTAATCACAGGTTTGCACCACATTGCCGATGGTTTTGTCATTCAGAATGCTGACCGCCGTGTAATCGAGTTTCTTACGGGTATCTTTCGGTGGCGTCGCCACTATTTTCAGCGTTTCATTGCCACTGGTTGAGGTTTTCCCTAACGGATAACCTTCACTATCGTATTGATAATCCACGCTTAATGCTTTCCCGTGCGCCGCAACCACAAAGCCGTTATCGTCGGTATCCCAGCTCATTCCGGCGGCAGGCATTCCCGCCAACTGGCATTTCCCTTGCAGCAAAATGCGTTTTTGCTGGGTGGTGCCGTCGACGTAATAGTTCGCGTCGAGTACCAGCGTCGCTCCCGAGTTATTCTCCAGATCGTGCAGCTCAATCAAATCAAAACAGCCTTCCTGCGAGAGTCTGGCGCTGACGCGTTTGGTTACTTCGCCCTTCTCGTTCATCAGCGTCTGGCTGAAGTCTTTAACCGGCCCCCGCAACGGATCGAAATCAAACTCATTGGAAAAACTCGCCATTTCCGGCGTAAAGGCAGCCGGTGTTGAGGCGTTATCGCAGGCGGTGAGCACGCTGATAAGCGGCACTATAAACAGCAGTTTCTTCACAGACTGTCCTTCACGGTAGTATTTTCTCAATCATATTAGCAAATACAGCGATTTACACTACAGCAGCACCGAAACAAGAAAAAAATAAATTTCATACACTTACAATCTTTCAGTCTAACAAATTCAAGTTAGGGAAATTACATTACGCCAACTGGCGAAACGATCCTTTGAAGGAAAAAGATGCCATGATTAGCTGACTGTTGCGTTTAGTCCTACCAGAGGGTTATTTTTTGAGATCTCGGACTGCATATCTTGTCTCATTAAATCCAATGAAATCAGCAGTAAGCCAAAGATGAAGGGTGTTTCAAACAACTCTTCAATGAGATCCTGGTAGTGTGAGTCATGCAGGAAAATCGGTGATAAAAGACGATGGTGCTCTACCGTATCTGCCAGTAAAAACATAGTGACGACGAGCAAGCAGGTCCACAAAGGAATACTCCACGTTTTAAACCGAACAGCGATCGCTTTACGTAATTGCGATGAAAGCAAGAATGAAAGGACAAGGCTGGCAATGAGGACCACTGAAATGCTTCGAAATATTGCTTTCGGTAATTCAGGGAAATAATCTCGCCCCCAACTGGTACTTCTACCCAATAGCACAACCCACCACAAAACAGACCACAACCAGAACTTCCGAGACCCTTCTGTGAGTTGAAAAGGTTTCATGTAACTGAAGGTGAGCATGGCACCCAGCAAGAGTAATATGGCCTGTGAGTTCTCGATAACTCGAACGGTATACCCATGTAATAAAGGCAGACCAATCTCTGGCGTAAAAGGTATCAGGCAACTGAGTAAAGCCAATAAGATCGTTGAATTGGTCGGTTTAATATTAACACTCATAAAAGTCGCAACCTGTTGGGATATATTTTCGAGTGTGAGGCAAACCTTAAAAAAACATTAAACCCTATGTGCCATTATCTAAATGGAAATCATTTAAATTGTTTATTATTAAATTTAACTAACCATCTCAAATTACACTAATAACGTACCGTTGGTAATCAGTGGAAATATACACACAAATTTAAAGCGCCCTAAACTGAAACTTCGCCCAAATGGAGCAATGACGGCGAGATACCATGACGCCCGGCGTAACGATTGGGTCCGTTTGGTGGTGTGATATTGGGGAACAGGATTGACGGGATATTGGCGATCACCCTACTCTCAGAAATTTCAGAAACTTAACTTCAAAGACAGCGACTTACACTATGAGTGCTATCCTTTTATCTCACCATAGCGACAAGGAGATGCGGATGAAAAAGACTCACTGGCTATTTGCACTGTTACTGGCTGGGGCGATGCCAGCTTTCGCTGCTGCCCCGGAGTCCTGCGAGCGAGTTAAGGATGACATCCAGCAAAAAATAGTGACCAACGGTGTGCCGGAATCCGGGTTTACGCTGAATATTGTGCCGAACGACCAGGCTGACCGACCGGATGCACAGGTGGTCGGGCATTGCGCCAACGACACCTTCAAAATTCTCTACAACCGCAACGGCAACGATCAGCAGTAGTCTTCGCCTTCAAACGAAAGATATTATCCCTGGATTGACCGGGGATAATATCTCTATACCTCTAAGTAAGTAACATCCCTCCATCAAAAGTCGGGCTGCGCGTCCGGTGCATAAATAAAAAATGGAGTGAGCGATGTCTGATAATGAACAGCATGAACACCCCGGCGGGATCAGCCGCCGCAGCCTGATCAAATCCACTGCTATTGGCTCTATGGCCCTCGCCGCCAGTGGAATTTCACTTCCCTTTACCCTGAAAAGTGCCGCTGCCGCCGTTCAACAGGCCACACAGCCTGATGACAAAGTCGTCTGGGGCGCCTGTTCGGTAAACTGCGGTAGTCGTTGCGCCCTGCGTCTGCACGTGCGCGACGACGAAGTATACTGGGTCGAAACCGACAATACCGGCCATGACATCTACGGCGATCACCAGGTGCGCGCCTGTCTACGCGGGCGCTCTATTCGCCGCCGTATCAATCACCCGGAACGCCTGAATTACCCGATGAAGCGCGTCGGCAAGCGCGGTGAAGGCAAGTTCGAACGTATCAGTTGGCCTGAAGCGCTCGATATGCTGACCGACAGCCTAAAGCAGGTAGTGGAAGAGTACGGCAACGAGGCTGTTTACATTAACTACACATCCGGGATTGTTGGCGGCAATATCACACGCTCTTCGCCTTATGCCTCTTTGGTGGCACGTCTGATGAACTGCTACGGCGGTTTTCTCAGTCATTATGGTACTTACAGTACCGCACAGATTGCCTGCGCCATGCCCTACACGTATGGTTCGAACGAGGGCAACAGCACCTCCGATATCGAGAACAGTCAGCTGGTGGTGATGTTCGGTAACAACCCGGCAGAAACGCGCATGAGCGGCGGCGGCATTACCTGGTATCTGGAACAGGCCCGCGAGCGTTCTAACGCCAGAATGATCGTCATCGATCCGCGTTATACCGACACAGCCGCCGGGCGCGAAGACGAATGGGTGCCGATTCGCCCAGGTACAGACGCCGCGTTAGTAGCGGGTATTGCCTGGGTATTGATTGACGAAAATCTCGTCGACCAGCCGTTCCTCGACAAATACTGCGTCGGCTACGATGAAAAAACGCTGCCGGAAGGCGCCCCTGCCAATGGGCATTACAAAGCGTATATTCTCGGTCAGGGCGACGATGCCACCGCTAAAACGCCTGAATGGGCATCACGTATTACCGGGATCCCGGCGGATAAAATCATCAAACTGGCGCGTGAAATCGGGACAGCAAAACCTGCGTATATCTGCCAGGGCTGGGGCCCACAGCGCCAGGCCAACGGTGAACTGACGGCGCGCGCTATCGCGATGCTGCCGATTCTGACTGGCAACGTAGGAGTGAACGGCGGTAACAGTGGCGCACGTGAGTCCACCTATACCATCACCATTGAACGTATGCCGGTGCTGCAAAACCCGGTGAAAACGTCTATCTCCTGTTTTACCTGGACCGACGCCATTGAACGTGGCACCGAAATGACCGCTACTCGTGACGGTGTTCGAGGTAAAGATAAGCTGGATGTGCCCATTAAGTTCATCTGGAACTACGCTGGCAACACTATAATCAACCAGCATTCGCAGATTAACCGCACCCACGACATTCTTCAGGATGATAAAAAATGCGAAATGATTGTGGTCATCGAAAACTTTATGACCGCCTCGGCAAAATACGCTGACCTGCTGCTGCCGGACCTGATGACCGTGGAGCAGGAAGACATCATTCCTAACGATTACGCGGGTAATATGGGTTATCTGATCTTCATCCAGCCTGCTACAAGTGCGAAATTCGAACGCAAACCGATTTACTGGATCATGAGTGAAGTGGCAAAACGCCTCGGCGCCGAAGTGCATCAGAAATTTACCGAAGGCCGTACGCAGGCGGAATGGCTGCAATTCCTGTACGCCAAAATGCTGGCTAAAGATCCGGCGCTCCCTTCTTATGAAGTGCTGAAAGTGATGGGAATTTACAAACGCAAAGATCCTAACGGCCATTTCGTGGCTTATAAGGATTTCCGTAAAGACCCGGACGCCAACCCGCTGAAAACGCCGTCGGGTAAAATTGAAATTTACTCGGCACAGTTGGCCAGCATCGCCGACAGCTGGGAGCTGGAAAAAGACGACACTATCAGCCCGCTGCCGGTGTACGCCTCAACGTTTGACGGCTGGGATGCGCCACAGCGCGACACCTTCCCGCTGCAGCTGTTTGGCTTCCATTATAAGGCCCGCACGCACTCCAGCTATGGTAACGTCGACGTGCTGAAAGCCGCCTGTCGTCAGGAAGTGTGGCTCAACCCAGTGGACGCCGACAAACGCGGCATTCGCAGCGGTGATATGGTGCGAGTCTTTAACGATCGCGGCGAGTTGCGCATTGAGGCGAAAGTCACTCCGCGCATCATGCCGGGTGTGAGCGCAATGGGCCAGGGCGCGTGGCATGATGCCAGTATGAACGGGGACCGAATCGATCATGGGTCATGCATCAACACGCTGACCACACATCGTCCGTCGCCGCTGGCGAAAGGCAACCCGCAGCATACTAATCTGGTGCAGATCGAGAAGGTGTAAGTTTGCCCGCCGTGTTGCCAGGCTGACCGTGCCCTGGCACTCGCATGCATCATTGATGACAATAGAAAATAACCGGCGTGTATACTCTACATAATTCAAGTTGCAGGATGACGGCAAGCCTACGCGTCCCCAGGAGCTTACTCAAGTCAGTGACTGGGATGAGCAGGTGTAGCCAACGCACATGCAGCCTGAAGTATGGCGAGTATAAACCCCGCCGCAGCAAGGAAAATGTTATGAATCAACCGCGCTTCGTTGAAGCCATCGCCATTACTGGCCGCGTGCTGGGTGGACTGTTTTATTATGACCCGCAGAGCGAAAACATCGCCCCACTGATCGCCGCCTTCCGTGACGGAAGCTGGGCGCAGCAGTGGCCGGAATCGATTCCTTTCAAACCGGAGCTGGTCGACAGTTTTCAGGCCGCGTCAGAGGAGCCACTCAGCGAAGCATTTCAACGTCTTTTCGTCGGCCCCTACGCACTGCCCGCGCCGCCGTGGGGTTCGGTCTGGCTGGATCGCGAAAACGTCCTGTTTGGTGACTCAACCCTCGCCCTGCGCCAGTGGATGCGTGAAAACGGAATCGCCTTTGAAGCGCAGCAGAATGAGCCGGAAGATCATTTCGGTACTCTGCTGATGCTGGCCGCCTGGCTCAAAGAGAACAACCGCGACGAAGAGTGGCAGCAGCTGTTGAGCTGGCACCTGTTGCCGTGGTCAGGTCGTTTCCTTGAAGAGTTTGTTGCCCATGCTGAGCATCCTTTCTACCGTTCGCTCGGCGAGCTGGCACAGCAGACGCTGGCCTTCTGGCAGACCGAACTGCTGTCGCCAGTCGCCGATAAAAAACTTTATCGTTAATCCGCTATCACCCGCCGCCCGGCGGGTGACTTAACTTACATTTCAGTCACCTGCAAAATTCTCACTTGTGACAACGTCACTTTTGTCACTCAGCTTTAAGACTATTCTGGTCTTTTGCCGCTCAGCCTTTATGTCATAAGGCGTAACACCTTGTTTACAAAACCTGACCCCGTCACTTAATTCGCCCCTCTTCTGGAATCCTTCCCAAGCGCTTGCTATAGGTCTTAAACCCTGCCGGAACATGGCATAACAACAAGCAACGTCGTTGCGATAACGCATGCACACAGGGAGACACACTGCAATGCACAACTCTTTACTGACCCGCGCGCTGTTGTTTATAGGCGCGATTATCGCGGTCCTGGCATTACTCACGTGGGGAATCGGCCTTGAGACAATCCGCTCTCGCCAGGTTGATTTAGTCTATCTCGGACAACAGCACCTGATCCTGGTGTTCTCCTCAATGTTCTTCGCACTCCTGGTGGGTATTCCCAGCGGAATTCTGCTGAGCCGTCCTGCCGCACGCGGTATCGCCGAATACGTGATGCAGATTTTCAACATCGGTAACACCTTGCCGCCACTCGCGGTGCTGGCGTTAGCAATGGTGGTTGTCGGCATCGGCGATAAGCCCGCGATTGTGGCGCTGTTTCTGGCGTCGCTGCTGCCGATTGTGCGTAACACCTACGCAGGTTTGTGTTCAGTGCCGGGCTCTCTGCTGGAAGCAGCGAACGGTATCGGCATGACCAAAATGCAACGTTTGTGGCAGGTGGAAATTCCTAACGCCTGGCCGGTGATGCTATCAGGTATTCGCATCGCCACCGCGATTAACGTCGGTACCGCACCGCTGGCATTCCTGATTGGCGCCAGCAGCTACGGCGAGCTTATCTTCCCGGGCATTTACCTGAACGACTTCCCGACGCTTATCCTCGGCGCGGTCGCGACGGCCCTTTTCGCCCTGATCCTCGACACGCTGTTGGCGGGTCTGGGACGCTTACTCAGCCCGCATACCGCCGAATAACAATAATCAGGAGCATTACATGAGACGATTGAAACGTCTGTTTGTCGCCGCTGCTGCGCTGGCGATGGTTGCCGGGCAGGCCCACGCGGCCCCGATCATTCTGGCGACCAAAAGCTTTACCGAACAGCATATTTTGTCCGCCATGACCGTGCAGTATCTGCGCAAAAAAGGTTTTCAGGTTCAACCGCAAACCAACATTGCGACCGTAATTTCCCGCAACGCCATGATCAACAAGCAAATTGACATGACCTGGGAATACACCGGCACCTCGCTCATCATCTTCAACCACATCAATAAGCGCATGTCTCCCCAGGAGTCTTACGACACCGTAAAACGCCTCGATGAAAAGCTCGGCCTGATTTGGCTTAAACCGGCGGACATGAACAACACCTACGCCTTTGCGATGCAGCGTAAACGCGCCGAAGCGGAAAACATCAACACCATGTCGGAAATGGTGGCGAAGATTGAGCACATTCGTCAGACCGACCCAAAACACAACTGGTTGCTGGGTCTGGATCTGGAATTCGCCGGTCGCAGTGACGGGATGAAACCGTTACAGCAGGCCTACAACATGCCCCTCGACCGCCCGCAAATCCGTCAGATGGACCCAGGCCTTGTGTACAACGCCGTGCGTGACGGGTTCGTCGATGCCGGTCTGATTTACACCACTGATGGCCGCGTGAAAGGCTTCGATCTCAAAGTGCTGAAGGATGACAAAGGTTTCTTCCCAAGCTACGCCGTGACGCCGGTGGTGCGTAAGGACACGCTGGAAGCAAACCCGGGGCTTGAAGAAGCAATGAACACGCTTTCCAGCCTGCTGAATAACGAGGTGATCACCGAGCTGAACAAGCGCGTAGATATCGATCACCAGTCGCCACAACAGGTTGCGCGGGACTTCCTGCACAGCAAAGGCCTGGAATAAGGAGGCGTCATGGATACGATTCACTACATGATTGATAACTGGAGTTATCTGGCGACGCTGACCTGGCAGCATCTGTGGCTAGTCCTGCTCGCCGTTGGGCTGGCAATCATCATCGGTGTGCCGCTGGGTATTCTGATTGTGCGCCACAAATGGCTGGCAACGCCGATTCTGGGCCTGACGACCATTTTGCTGACCATTCCGTCGATTGCGCTGTTTGGCCTGATGATCCCGCTGTTTTCGCTGATCGGTCAGGGTATTGGCGCCCTGCCCGCCATCACCGCGGTATTCCTTTACTCACTGCTGCCGATTGTACGTAACACCCATACCGCGCTTGATAGTTTGCCGCCGGGGCTGCGTGAAGCCGGCCGTGGGATTGGCATGACCTTCTGGCAACGTCTGCGCTGGGTGGAAATCCCGATGGCGCTGCCAGTGATTTTCGGCGGCATCCGCACTGCGGTGGTGATGAACATCGGCGTCATGGCGATAGCCGCGGTTATCGGCGCGGGCGGCCTTGGCCTGCTGCTGCTGAACGGCATTGGCGGGAGTGATATTCGTATGTTAATTGCCGGGGCGTTAATGATTTGCCTGCTGGCTATTGTGCTCGACTGGTTACTGCACAGACTGCAGATTGTCCTGACACCAAAGGGGATTCGATAATGATAAAGTTAGAAAATCTGACCAAACAATTTACGCAAAAGAACGGCCAGAGCTTTAACGCCGTCGATAACGTCAATCTCAACGTGCCGGAAGGCGAAATGTGCGTCCTGCTGGGGCCGTCCGGCTGCGGGAAAACCACGACGCTTAAAATGATTAACCGCCTGATCCCGGCGAGCAGCGGGAAAATCCTGATTAACGGCCAGGACACCAGCGACATGGACACCGTCAGCCTGCGTCGTAATATCGGCTACGTTATCCAGCAGATTGGTCTGTTCCCGAACATGACCATTGAGGAAAACATCACCGTCGTGCCGCGGATGCTGGGCTGGGAGAAAGCCCGCTACAAAGCGCGTGCCGAAGAGCTGATGGATATGGTGGCGATGGACCCCAAAAAATTCCTGAGCCGCTATCCGAAGGAGATGTCCGGCGGACAGCAGCAGCGTATCGGGGTTATCCGTGCGCTGGCGGCGGATCCGCCGGTGCTGCTGATGGATGAACCGTTCGGCGCCGTCGACCCGATAAACCGTGAAGTGATCCAGAACCAGTTCCTCGAGATGCAGCGCCAGCTGAAAAAAACGGTGATGCTGGTCAGCCACGACATTGATGAAGCACTCAAGCTCGGCGACCGCATTGCAGTGTTCCGTCAGGGCCGCATCGTACAGTGCGCCAGCCCCGACGAACTGCTGGCGAAACCGGCGAATGAATTTGTCGGCTCGTTTGTCGGCCAGGACCGCACCTTGAAACGTCTGCTGTTAGTTTCAGCCGGTGACGTCACCGACCAGCAGCCGACCATCACCGTGAAGCGCGATACCGCCCTGCCGGAAGCCTTCTCCACGATGGACGACAACGACATTCGTGCGATAACGGTGGTGGATAACGACGGCAAACCGCTGGGCTTTGTGAAGCGTCGGGAAGCGCGTAACGCCTCCGGCAGCTGTGCGGATCTGCTGCACCCGTTCCGCGTCACCGGTAAAGCCGAGGACAACCTGCGCGTGGTGCTTTCTAAGCTGTATGAAAGCAACACCAGCTGGATGCCTATCGTCGATGAAGACGGCCGCTACAACGGTGAAATCTCCCAGGATTACATTGCCGACTATCTCAGCTCTGGCCGTACGCGCCGTGCGCTGAATATCCATTCCGCAGATTAACCGATTTCCCCCTCACCTGAGGGGGATCTCTGCGTTTGTTTTTTGCCAAGCTCCCGATTTCCTCGCACAATACGGTATCACTCTGATCAACCGTGAAAAACAATGCATCGCCTACACGCTTACCCTGACATTCAGGCTATGTTTCGCCGCCTGCTCATTGCGACGATAGTCGGCATTCTTGCCGCCCTTGCCGTGGCGCTGTTTCGTCACGCCATGTATCTGCTCGAGTGGCTGTTTTTGAGCGACGACAGCAAAAGCCTGGTGTACGCCGCTGGCAGCTTGCCCTGGTGGAGACGGCTGTTGACGCCTGCGCTCGGTGGGCTCGCCGCCGGGCTGCTGCTGTGGGGCTGGCAGCGTTACACCCGCCAGCGACCACACGCCCCAACGGATTACATGGAAGCACTGGAAACCGGCGACGGACAATTCGATTACGGCTCGAGTCTGGTGAAATCTCTGGCGTCGTTGCTGGTTGTGGTTAGCGGCAGCGCCATCGGTCGCGAAGGTGCGATGATCCTTCTCGCTGCCCTCGCCGCCTCTTACTTTGCTAAACGTTTTACGCCCAAAGACGAATGGAAACTGTGGATTGCCTGCGGAGCCGCCGCCGGGATGGCCAGCGCTTATCACGCGCCGTTGGCGGGCAGCCTGTTTATCGCAGAAATTTTGTTCGGCACGTTAATGCTGGCCTCGCTCGGGCCGGTAGTGGTCGCGGCGGTGATTGCCCTGCTGATAACCAATCTACTGAGCGGTGGCCCGGCGTTGCTGTATGTGGTTCACGTCGACGCTCCACACAGTGCGGGCACTTACGGCCTGATGCTGGCGACCGGGCTGCTCGCCGGGCTCTGCGGGCCAGTGTTTATCTGGCTGATGGGTTTCACCCATTCACTCTTTTTGCGGCTCAAACTGTCTCCGCCGTGGCAGTTGGCGCTGGGCGGATTTATCGTTGGGTTGCTGTCGTTATTAACCCCTGCGGTATGGGGCAACGGCTACAGCGTGGTGCAAAGCTATCTGCTGGCGCCGCCGCTATTTGGCGCAGTGGCGGGCGTGTTCTTGTGCAAATTGCTGGCAGTGCTGTCGAGCAGCGGCTCCGGTGCGCCGGGCGGGGTATTCACGCCAACGCTGTTTGTCGGGATGGCGATTGGCATGTTGTTTGCTCGATTCTGGGGGCTATGGCTGCCGGACGGCAATGAAATGGCGGTGCTGATGGGGTTAACGGGGATGGCCACGCTGCTGGCGGCTACAACCCATGCACCAATTATGTCAACGTTGATGATCTGTGAAATGACCGGGCAGTATGCACTGCTGCCCGGCTTACTGATTTCCTGCGTGGTAGCGTCGGTGCTGTCGCGGACGTTACGCCAGGACTCTATCTACCGCCAGCATGTCGCCGAACATGGTTAAATCGACGTACTGGCTCAGTTCACGCTGTTCAGCGCGCGGCAGATACGGAAGCTCAGCCACCAATGGCGCGGGCAGTTTTTTACTCAGCACCTCGATGATTTCGGCGTAGTGCGCCAGGCCCGGGTTAATACGGTTAGCGACCCAACCGATTAACGGCAGACCATCGTTCGCAATTGCCTGAGCGGTCAGCAATGCATGGTTGATGCAGCCTTCCTGGATGCCTACCACCATAACGACCGGTAATTGTTCCTGCACGACCCATTCAGAGAGCGGGCGCAGATCGTTCATCAGACTACGCCAGCCACCGGTGCCTTCAACCACCACGTGATCGACACGCTGGCTCAGGTCATCAAGACCTTTGGACAATAAGGTGTAGTTGATCGGGCAACTGTGCGCCACGCTGCTTTCCTCTTCGCTCAGGGCGATAGGATTGATAGCGCTGTAGGGAAGTTCCGGGGTGGAAACACTTTGCAGTACCAGCGCATCTTTGTTGCGCAGTCCTTCAGGCGTTTCCTTGCTGCCTTTGGCGACAGGTTTGTACCCTGCCACGCTTTTGCCATTGGCGGCCAACGCCTGCAGCAACGCGCGTGATACCACCGTCTTTCCAACAGAGGTATCCGTACCAGTAATAAAGAAACGCTTAAGCATGTTTCACTCCACAGCTTTGACGGTGAAAATATAAATCAGGGTGATAATTCAAGAACGGAGGGAGTGTAAGGGATTGGGCGAAAAGCCAGCTTGCGTTAGCGCAATTTTTAGCTTAACAATTAAAATTTGTTAACCTTGTAACAGTCTGATCAGCAGAGACCCGTTATAAAGCGCGTCTTTAACCAGCGCTGCGCCGGTCATGGTTCCACGGTTACGGAACTGCGTGCTCTCAACGCTGATATGACGACTGTAAGCTGGCAGAGACTGCTGATGGATGCAGGCGCTGATGGCCGGGAACAGAATGCTGGAGGCCTGGTTGAACGGCGAACCGATAAGAATTTTTTGCGGGTTAAATAAATTCACCATAATGGCGAGAATACGTCCGACGTGGTTCCCTACGCCGCTAATGATATCTTTAGCTAATAGATCACCCTGCACCGCCGCCTGACACAGCCATTCGACGGTCAGTGGCTGCTGATGCAGCATTGAACTAATCGACTGTTTCATCCGAATTTGCGCCAATTCCAGCACGCTTTCCACGCTGGCGATGGTTTCCAGACAACCGTGATTCCCGCAATAACAAAGCTTGCCGTACGGGTCGACCTGAGTATGGCCGATTTCCACCAGACTGCTGCTGCCCGCATGCAGCAAACGTCCGTCAGTGATAACACCCGCCCCGACGTTATGATCGATAACCACCTGGATAACGTCGCGTGCGCCGCGAGACGCGCCAAACAGCGCCTCCGCCATGGTCCACGCGCTGATATCGTGTTGCAGATACACCGGTACGCCGGTGCGAGACTCCAGCGCTTCGCCGAGCGCCACGTCTTTTACGTCATCGTAAAATGGCATACGGTGAATAATGCCGTTTTCGGTATCAATAATGCCGGGAAGGGTTATCGCGATAGACGTTAAGCGCTCAAGCTTTTGCTGATGGCGAATGAAAAAGTGGTCGATGTGTTCGATAACGCGGTCAAGAAACGGTTTGTCATCCACCAGTGGCAGCGTTTGTTCTTCTTCTACCACCAGTTTGCTGCTCAAATCACGCAGGGCGAGGTTAATTTCTCCCCGGCTGATACGCAGTGACAGATAGTGCCAGGCTTCGGTTTCCACCATCAAGCCTACCGCCGGACGCCCACGGCTACCCGGATCCTGAATTTCAGTTTCCTGCACCAGATGCGCTTCGAGCATTTCGCGAACAATCTTGGTGATACTGGCGGGCGCAAGTTGCGCAAGGCGAGAAAGGTCGATACGCGACACCGGGCCGAGCTGATCAATCAGGCGGTATACCGCCCCTGCGTTGGTCTGCTTAATCTGATCAATATGCCCTGGCTGACTTTCTGCTACCACCGAAGACTCCCTTATTTTCGCGCTTCGAAATAAACTTTTGCTATGTTGAAGCACTTCGACCTGAATCGTCAAATTTTTACTTAGGCTTGTGATTTACTGCACATTTTTTCGTGTATTTTCGGCAAAAAAGTCGACCATTGCGGCAGCCAGCAGCTGCTCGCGGAAGCGAAGCGCCGCCTGGGTTTGGTCATGATGTCTGGACCACACCAGCCACATTTCCGACACCGCGTCCTCATCACTTATCGGCAACCAGCGCATCTCATTAAGCTGAACCTTCTTAAAAGAGGCCGGAAGAATCGACGCACCCAGCCCGGCGGAGACCAGACCAATAATGGTCATCGCCTCGCCCACTTCCTGCGTAATGGCGGGCGTACCGAAACGCCTGAGCAGACCGAGAATATCGTCATACAAGCCGGTACCGACATGCGGATCGAAAAACACCAGCGGCTCCAGCACCAGTTCAGCCAGCGATACGGATTCCCGGTTTGCCAGCGGATGCTCCCGGTGAACCATCGCCATTAGCGGTTCTCGCAAAATAACCTGCCACTCGAGGGTATCCGGCAGCTGTGTTTTACGCATCAGGCCCAAATCCAACGCGCCTTCGCTCAGCGGCGCAATTTGCTCGCGGGTATTACTTTCCCGCGTCTGGATATGAACGTCGGGATACTGACGACGAAAACGCGACAGCGTATCCGACACGGCCTTAATAAACGGCGCCGATGAAGTAAATCCAATGCGCAGTTCGCCGGTTTCCCCCTGATGCAGGCGTGCCGCCCGGGCTGCGGCGTCTTCAACCTGAATCAGGATTTGCCGACTGTCAGCCAGAAACAGCTTCCCAGCGGGCGTCAGGCTCACGCTACGGTTGGTACGGGCGAACAACCGGGCACCAATCTGCTGTTCAAGGATCTGAATTTGCTGGCTTAACGGTGGCTGGGAGATGTTCAGGCGGGCGGCAGCGCGGCCAAAATGCAGTTCTTCGGCGACCGCCACAAAGTAGCGCAGATGTCTCAGCTCTATATTCATATGTTTAACGTATCATTTAAGATTATTAATATATTAGACAGAATATTTACATTTTCCTACTCTGTGTCAATGAGATAAATTCAGTGCACACATCATTCGTGCTGCAACGCGGCGGCAAGCCCGAAGATCCCTGGGAACATGAGGGTGAAGCCAACAAAGAGGCAGCGCGAAGGATGACGTGCTTTCACGCAAGGATCTTGCTTTGAGTCGTACCTCTACCGTTGACACCGCCCCGGCCCGTGACGTCAATGATATCCGTCTTCCCGCACCGGGCCAGTTTATCCAACGTGGAACCCCACAATTTATTCGCGTCACGCTGGCGCTTTTCTCCGCCGGACTCGCCACGTTCGCCCTGCTCTATTGCGTTCAGCCTATTCTCCCGGTGTTGTCGCATGAGTTTGGCGTGTCGCCTGCCAGCGCCAGTATTTCCCTGTCGGTGTCGACCGGTTTACTGGCCGTCGGCCTGCTGTTTACCGGGCCGCTGTCGGATGCCATCGGTCGCAAACAGGTTATGGTCACCGCTCTGCTGCTGGCCTCCTGCTGTACGCTATTGTCGACGATGATGACCAGCTGGCACGGGATCCTTATCATGCGTGCGCTGATTGGCCTGTCGTTAAGCGGCGTGGCGGCGGTCGGTATGACCTATTTGAGCGAAGAAATTCATCCGAGTTTTGTCGCCTTTTCGATGGGGCTGTACATCAGCGGAAACTCGATTGGCGGCATGAGCGGACGTTTGCTGACCGGGGTGATGACGGATTTCTTCGGCTGGCGTGTGGCGGTGGCGATGATCGGCTGTTTCGCTCTCGCGGCGGCGCTGATGTTTTGGCGCATTCTGCCCGATTCACGCCACTTCAAACCCGCATCGCTGCGCCCAAAATCACTGTTCATCAACTTTCGTATTCACTGGCGTGATAAGGGCCTGCCGCTGCTGTTCGCAGAAGGTTTTCTGCTGATGGGCGCGTTCGTGACACTGTTCAACTACATCGGTTATCGCCTGATGATGTCGCCGTGGTCACTGAGCCAGGCGGTGGTGGGCCTGCTGTCCGTGGCTTACCTCACTGGCACCTGGAGTTCCCCAAAAGCAGGCGCCATGACGCAACGCTTCGGGCGCGGTCCGGTGATGATTGGCTTTACCGGCGTGATGCTGTGCGGCCTGCTGCTGACGCTGTTCTCATCACTGTGGATTATCTTCTTCGGTATGCTGCTGTTCTCCGCGGGCTTCTTCGCCGCGCACTCCGTCGCCAGCAGCTGGATTGGGCCACGTGCCCGCCGCGCACGCGGCCAGGCCTCGTCGCTGTATCTGTTTAGCTACTATCTGGGCTCCAGCATCGCGGGGACGCTTGGCGGGGTGTTCTGGCATAACTGGGGATGGAACGGTGTGGGAGGATTTATCGCAGCAATGCTGGTCCTGGCGCTGATAACCGGCAGTTGCCTGCACAAACGCCTGCACTAATTTGAGCGCCTACCGCCTGCAGGTTGCTTTACCACTGACCTAAAAAGGCGGTTAAGCCTACCATGTCGCGCACTGCGTCAGCTGACAGCAGTGCGATGAAAATCCAGATGAATGGATTCATAATTTGCCGCACACTGATGACCTGTGATAGTGATTAGCCTGGCGTATAATTTACATTCCGCCTCATACTTTCGTCGTATTTTTGACCTCACGCGCTTTTCGACGTCACTCAATGGGAATTAAGGCAAAATGGCAAACAATAACTACCAACAGCTCACCCGCACTTTCCAGCGTTTATCGCGTTTTTCGCACCTTTCTTCTATAGCTGGCTGGGATATGGCCGCCATGATGCCACCGGGCGGAAGCCAGGCTCGCGGCGAAGCGCTGGCTGAATTAGGCGTGTTGCAGCATCAGATCCTGACCGACAAAAATGTGGCCAACGGCCTCGAAGCCGCTCAGCAGGAAAACCTCAACGATGACGAACGCGCGAATCTGAACGAAATGGCGCGCGCCTACCATCAGGCTGCGTTGCTACCCGAAAGCCTGGTTGAAGCGAAATCGCTGGCGGGCAACCGTTGCGAGCACGCCTGGCGTACTCAGCGTAAAAACAACGACTGGCAAGGCTTCGCCCCGAATCTGAAAGAAGTGGTGCGACTGAGTCGTGAAGAAGCCAGCATCCGCGCTGAAGCCAGCGGCGGTTCGCGCTACGACGCCCTGCTCGACCTCTACGAACCGGGCATGACCAGTAGCCGCCTCGATGTACTGTTTGCTGACCTGAAAAGCTGGCTGCCTGATTTGCTGCAAACCGTGGTCGACAAACAGGCCAGCCGCAAACTCATCAATCCGCAAGGCCCGTTCCCGACCGAATCACAGCGCCAGCTCGGGCTGGAAACCATGACCCTGCTCGGTTTTGATTTTAACGGCGGTCGCCTTGATGTCAGTACCCATCCCTTCTGCGGCGGCGTACCAGAAGATGTGCGCATCACCACCCGCTACGACGAAAACGATCTGCTCAGCGCCCTTTTTGGCGTTATTCACGAAACCGGGCACGCGCGTTATGAACAAAATCTGCCGCGTCAGTGGGCCGGACAGCCGATTGCTCACGCGCGCTCAATGGGCGTGCATGAATCACAGAGCCTGTTCTTTGAAATGCAACTCGGACGCAGCGCCGCGTTCCTTAAGCATCTGCTGCCGAAAATCCAGCAGCATTTCGGCAGCCAGCCTGCGTTCAGTCTGGATAATTTCATTGCCTGGAGTCAGACCGTTGAACGCGGATTCATTCGCGTGGACGCCGATGAAGTCAGCTATCCGGCGCATGTGATCCTGCGTTATGAAATCGAACGGGCGCTGATTGATGGCCAGATTGAAGTCGATGACATTCCGGCGCTGTGGGATGAAAAAATGCAGCAGTATCTGGGGCTGTCGACAGAAGGCAACTACCGCAACGGCTGTATGCAGGATATTCACTGGACCGACGGCGGTTTCGGTTACTTCCCGTCGTATACGCTGGGCGCCATGTACGCCGCGCAGCTGTTCCAGGCCGCCCGTAAAGCGCTACCGGACCTCGACCAGAACCTGAACGACGGCAACTTCAGCCCGCTGTTCGGTTGGTTACAGCAGAACGTCTGGCAGCATGGCAGCCGCTTCAGTACGTCGGAGCTTATCACCAACGCCACCGGCGAAGACCTGAATAGCCGCTATTTCCGCGAACATTTAACCGCGCGTTATTTGTAAATTGATGGGAGAGAGTGTGGCGCAGCCCGCCACACTCTTTTTTGTCAGTGAGTCAGCATTCCGGCTAGCCTGCTCAGCCTGGTGTGAACCACACGCCCATATTCGGGGTGCATTACAATCCTCAGCTGATCAAGCTCATTTTTTTCTGCGACAAGAAACTCGTCCCACTCTTGCTGCAATAATTTAAGTTCGGCCTCGCGCTGCTCTCGCCCTTTACGCGAGCGCCGCATTTCCCGCTTCAGCCTTCCGCTATCGGAGTGCAACCACAGTATCGCAAGCACAAGCAGTAGAACACCGCCCCACAGGACAGAAGAATTCCCAATCACAACTCACCCCAAAAAAATAATTAGCCTGCTATGTTACGGGTGCCAAAAGGTGAATGGTGAACTTTTAATGCGGGTTTTTTGCCGGCCCTAAGAGGTTTCCTGCGCCGCTCCCTACCCAGAAATTTACATCATTGCGGGAAGTTCCAGGGTAAGAGAAACAGTTTTCATCGTATCTTACTGATTTTTAAAGAGTGATAAAGAGCCAGCCGGAAGTGTACATATGGTTACACGCCGATACCAATCACTCACGGAAACCTCGAAAAGACAAGCATATAGTCTATTCAACGGCCCCGCAGTGGGGTTGAACATAGAAACCAAATTCGAGGATTTCAGAATGAAAAAAGTATTAGCTCTGGTTGTTGCCGCTGCTATGGGTCTGTCTTCTGCTGCTTTCGCTGCTGACACCGCTGCTACCGCTCCGGCTGCTGCTCCTGCTGCAACTCACGCTACTCCGGCTAAAACCACTCATCACAAGAAACACAAGAAAGCCGCTGCAAAACCCGCTGCAGAGCAGAAAGCCCAGGCGGCTAAAAAGCACCACAAAAAAGCAGCAGCTAAACCTGCTGTAGCGCAGAAGGCGCAGGCTGCTAAAAAACACCACAAGAAAGCAGCAACCAAACCCGCTGTAGCGCAGAAAGCGCAGGCGGCTAAAAAGCACCACAAAAAAGCAGCAACCAAACCTGCTGTAGCACAGAAAGCGCAGGCGGCTAAAAAACACGTGAAACACACCAAGCACCAGGCTGCTAAACCAGCTGCACAGCCAGCTGCGTAATTTCGCAACCGGTCGTACGGTCTTGTAAACTAAATCGGCGCTGTTTCAGCGCCGTTTTTTTCTGGAGAGCAATGATGCTGCGCCGCTATCGATTCGAGCTCATCCTCTTATTACTGATTGTTTGTGCCCTGATTGCCACCCGGTTCTTTTTGTACTGAGTGTAGCACGCTGATTTTACTCCCACTTTTCATTCATCCCGTCTATAGTAATCTCATTGGGTTACCCTTTTTATAATCATAATCGCCCCTTCAGAGAGTGTTATGCACAGATCCATAGTGGTTTTACTGGGAGCCGTTTGCCTTTTTTCTCCCCTGACCCACGCTGACGATGACAGCGACGACACCGGCATCAGTGCCTCCGATCTTAAGACGCTTTTCTTTGGTCATGACGACCGCGTCAAGGTCACCAATCCTACGCAATCCCCGTGGGATGCTATTGGCCAACTGGAAACTGCCAGTGGCAATCTTTGCACCGCGACCCTAATTTCTCCGCATCTGGCGCTGACCGCAGGACACTGCCTGTTGACGCCGCCGCGTGGCAAACTCGATAAGCCCGTCGCCCTGCGCTTTGTATCGCAAAAAGGTCTCTGGCGTTATGAAATCCACGGAATTGAAGGCCGCGTTGAGCCGTCGCTCGGCAAACGCCTGAAACCGGACGGTGACGGCTGGATTGTTCCCTCGTCTGCCGCGCCCTGGGATTTTGGCCTGATTGTGCTGCGCTATCCGCCTTCTGGAATCACACCGTTGCCGCTGTTCGCCGGTGATAAGGATGCGTTGACCGCCGCGCTCAAATCCGCCAACCGCCAGGTGACGCAATCTGGTTATCCGCTCGATCATCTTGATTCGCTGTACACGCACAATAACTGTCTGGTGACCGGCTGGGCGCAAAGCACCGTGCTGTCGCATCAGTGCGATACCTTGCCTGGCGACAGCGGTTCACCGCTGATGCTGAAAACCGACGACGGCTGGCAGCTGATTGGCGTTCAAAGCTCCGCTCCGGCGGCGAAAGATCGCTGGCGGGCAGATAACCGCGCGATTTCAGTGACCGGTTTTCGGGACAAACTTGAAGCGCTGGCCGGCCAGTAACTAACACTGTCGCTGCTGACGCAACTGCAGCAGCGACGTTATCGGCATAGGTTCACTGAACAAAAAACCCTGCAGCTGCTCGCACCCTGCCAACCGCAGTAGCTTCATTTGTTTCTCGTTTTCCACCCCTTCCGCAATCACCGACATTCCAAGTGCGCTGGCAATGCGAATTGTCCCGCCGACTAACGCCGCAGCCTGATCGTCGTTATCCACCAGCCCGGCCAGCGATTTGTCGATTTTGATGGTGTCGAAATTAAAACGCCGCAGATAGCCAATGCTGGAATAACCGGTTCCAAAATCATCCAGCGCCACGGCGATGCCGAGCAGTTTCAGGTTAGAAATAGCTGCCCGTGCGCGCTCCGGATTTTCCAGCACATAGGTTTCGGTGACTTCAAGCTGTAGGCGATACGGCGGGAAATGGCAGGACTCCAGCACCCGCGCGACTTTGTTTTCAAATTCGGGGTCGCGGAACTGCGCCGGAGAAATGTTCACCGACAGCTTTAAATCATCCAGCCCCTGCATATCTGAACAGGCACGACGCAGCACGAACTGGCCGAGAGAATAAATCAACCCGCTGGTTTCGGCGATAGCGATAAACGCGTCTGGTTTCAGCTCCCCCTTTGGCCGCCGTGGCCAGCGGACCAGGGCTTCCACGCCGGTCATCACCAGCGTTCGCGCGTCGACAATCGGCTGATACCAGACGTCGAACTCGCCGTTATCCAGCCCATGGCGAATGTCATTCTCAATGCTCAATTGATATTCTCGGGCGCTGTTCAGCTCGGCGTCGTAATGCGTTATGCGCCCTTTGCCGGTAATTTTCGAGTGGTACATGGCGATATCCGCCTGACGAAACAACTCGGAGCTGGAGTGGCTTGCCAGGGAGCCGCTGGCGATGCCGATGCTGGCGCTAATGTGAATGGTGCGTTCGCCGAGACGAATCGGGTTGTTGAGATAATCCAGCACGCTTCCCGCGAAAGCCGCCGCCTTTTGGCCCGACTCCACGCCGCTGACTGTCATCGCAAACTCATCGCCGCCAAGCCGCGCCAGCATCCCGCCCACTGGTACCTGCGCCTGCAAGGTATGCGCAATATGCACAATCAGCGTGTCGCCCACGTCGTGTCCGTAGATATCGTTCACGTCTTTGAAGCCATCAAGATCGATAAACACCACCGTTTTGAGCGCTTCATCGGCGCGCGGGTTAACACGTTCCAGGTGTTCAATCAGCGCCCGACGATTTGGCAGATGACTCAGCCAGTCGGTGAGCGCAATTTCCCGCGCCTGTTTCTCGCCGCGCGCCAGTTTGTAGAGGCCGAGACTGCTCAACAGAATAAACAGCAGGATAAGCCCCACGGCCATGGCAACGATTTGGCGGATCTCCGGTGAAGCCGCCATCGCCGCTTCCGCCCCCGGCAGTCGCGGCTGCCAGTTCAGGTAACCGACGACTTTATTCCCGGAGCTTTTCAGCGGCACGCTGTAGTCGCTGCTTTTAGCTTTGGTCATATTCAGGTTGGCAATCTGAAAGGTGTTCCCAAGATCGTTTAAAATGCTGGCATTCAGATGACGGGTAATGACCAGATAACGCCGGGTGGCGTCATATATCGGCAGGCGGCTGGTCATCGGGCGAATAAGACCGATGCCGACAAACGCAACGCCTTCGCGGGTTTCAGTTATACCGGCATAGATATTTTTTCCGCTCGCCAGATCCGCCGCATGGTTCTTAATCAGCGCGGTTAAGCCCTCGCCGAAGAAATCCAGGTTGCGTTCGTTGAATGTCTGGCTGTGAAACGATCCCCACAGCACCTTGTAATGTTCATCGAGCACGAATGTGCCGTCGTAGAGATTATTAATTTTAAACCCGGCGCCCCAGGTATCGTAAAGCCAGCGGGTATCCAGCGCAGGCAGATACACCTTATGCACCGCATCGTCCCAGATGGCGTTATCCACCACCAGCGACAGCACACGATTGACCGATGTCTGAATCGCGCCGTCCACCGAAAGCGCCGAACGATGCGCGTCAATGGCGTTAGTTTTACTGCTAATCAGGTGCTGGGAAAGATACAGCAAAGAGACAATCGAAATAATCAAACCAATACCCGCCAGAAACAGCATCACAAAAAGTGTTCTGGCGGTGGCAATATTACGCCACCGAGATGGATTAAACATAAGCAACCCTCCAGCAAGTGCCCAGCACCCGGGAAAATGCACTCTGTTTAATTAGCGTAATACAGCCAGCATTTTTCGCTGCCCACAAACGCGGGCAGCGTCACATCATGCGAGTTTAATCATCACCATTCCGGCGATTAACAAGATTAAACCTATCCATCCTTTGTAATTAAGGCGCTGTCCAAACAGGATCCAGCCCGCTGCCAGCGTGGCAACCACGCCAAATCCACCCCAAATTGCGTACGCCACCGAAAGATCGATACCTTTAACCGCCTGCGACAATGCGCTAAATGCGCCCAGTACCGCCACCAGCGACAATATACCGTATATTTTTCGGCGGAATCCGTCCGAGAATTTAAGGAATATATTGGCGATAATTTCCAGCACAATCGCCCCTGCCAGCCACGCACCGTGTACCCACTCAAACTGCGGCATGATTCCCCTCCGCAGATGTTTTTTTGACTTTGCGGGTACCGGATTTAATCAGCACAATACCCATCACCAGCGTGGCCAGCCCTGCGCCTTTCATGAGCGTCAGGCTTTCATCAAATAACAGCACGCTAAACAGCGTAATTAATAAAATACCGACGCCTTCCCACAGGGCGTAAGCCACGCCGAGCGCGATTTTTTTAACCGCGAAGGAAAGGAATATATAAGAAAGGGCAATCATGCCGAGCATTAAAATATAGCCGGCATGACCATCGCTGACGCTTGCCCATTTCATCGACAAAGTGCCTGTAATTTCAGCGACGATCGCCAGACCTAATAATATCCAGTAAAACATGGTTCTTCTCCTGCCTGAGAATATAATCCGTTGCAGTTTGCGAAGAGGCGCAAACCGTAAAAAATGATTAAGTTTTAGCTCAAAGGAAGGAAAAGACTATAGCGCAGAGCGCCAGTGCTGCTCGGCAGAAAGCAAGGAATGCGTAGGGATGATGACAGATTGCAAGGAAGTACGGGTTCTGAACGACATGTCCATAAAATTACAATTATCCGCGGGGTTGCTTCTCGTCTTTGCGGATGAAAATTGTCCTCAGTAGTTAAACACCGCGTAATTCTGGCATAGTGCAAAAATAAACTCAAAGTCTTTTCAATTCTTTACCCAGCGCATTTTGTATTAATGAGTTTATTCTTACCTCACGCCGTTTTATGATGTTCGGCATCACGTTTATCAAGGATACGTTATGGCAAAGTCGGGTATTACACTTAATGGATTAAAGATAGTCATCATGCTCGGAATGCTGGTGATTATCCTCGCCGGTATTCGCTTCGCCGCTGATATTGTGGTGCCTTTTATTCTGTCACTGTTTATCGCCGTGGTGCTCAACCCGGTGGTGCAGCTGCTGGTCCGCTGGCGCGTTCCGCGTGGGCTGGCAGTCACCCTGCTCATCACCTTCATTATTATGGTGGCGGTTCTGCTGCTGTCCTATCTGGGCACGTCGCTCAACGAACTCGCCCGTACGCTGCCGCAGTATCGTTCGTCGCTGGTTGTACCGATGGAAAACCTGCAGCCGTGGCTACAGCGCTTTGGTATTGATGTATCCGTTAATGCGTTGGGGAAATACATCGATCCGAATGCGGCGATGACGCTGGTCACCGGCCTGCTGACACAGCTCACTAACGCCATGTCCTCTATTTTCCTGCTGCTTCTGACGGTGGTGTTTATGCTGTTTGAAGTGCCGCAGCTCCCGGCTAAACTGCAGCAGATGATGATGCGTCCGGTGGAAGGCATGGCGGCGATTCAAAAAGCCATCGACAGCGTGAGCCACTATCTGGTGCTGAAAACCGCCATTAGCCTGGTAACCGGGCTGGTCGCCTGGGCCATGCTCGCCGCCCTCGACGTGCGCTTTGCGTTTATCTGGGGAATGCTGGCGTTTGCGCTGAACTATATTCCCAACATCGGTTCGGTGCTGGCTGCCGTCCCACCAATACTGCAGGTGCTGGTTTTAGGCAACGTCTACGATGCGCTGGTGGTGCTGGCGGGTTATCTGGCGATCAACATGGTGTTTGGCAACATTCTTGAGCCACGCATTATGGGCCGTGGGCTGGGCCTTTCCACGCTAGTGGTGTTCCTGTCGTTGATATTCTGGGGCTGGCTGCTCGGTCCGGTGGGCATGCTGCTCTCGGTGCCATTGACCATCATCGTTAAAATCGGGCTGGAGAACACCCAAGGCGGGCAAAATATTGCGGTGCTACTGAGTGATTTGAGTAAGGAATAGCAGGTGCAGATGGGCTGATTAACGTGAAATTCGTCACTCTCGCATAATCAGCCTGTCTATCTGGGCTCATTCCCGACAGGAATTACTCGTTGCCCCATGTATTCAGGAACGTTGCGATATCATCAATACGCTTCGCGTTGATCCCGGCTTCCTGCGCCATATCCTGCTGCGCTTCTTCGCTGATTTCTTCGTTATTCATCAAACGGGTGACCAGCAGCTGGAAATAGTGCGCCAGAGAATCACGTTCTGCATCGCTCACCGGCTCGGCGCATTCGGTCGAATACTCGTCCACGATGTCATAAAATTTCAATGGGATTTCGGTGTTCATTAATCGTCCTCGGGAGTTAAAGTCGGTTAGCGGTGCGTTACCACATCAAATCGTCAGGCACTTTGAAATCAGCATACGGATCGTCTTCATCCTGCTCTTCCTGACTCAGCGCACTGTTCAGAACGATACTGTCCGCATCACGCTGGGCAATTTTATCGGCCACGCTTGCGGGGATAATGGCGTAGGTGCTGTCACCGTTTTTATCGACAACCAGGCGCGCAATCGCCAGACGACCGCTGATCAACTGTGACTGCGTCAGCTTATCCACAACGACTTTCTTGATTAAATTGTTATCGGTGAAGTTAAAATCAATATTGCCTCTGGCAATCGTAATTTTATTCATTTCAATCAGCTGCTTCACCTGCGCTTTATATTCTTTCGAAAGCGCCGCTTGTTTTTGCTGTTCGCTGAGCTCTTTATCCCGCTCAAGCTGCGCTTTTTTATTCTCTTCTACGGCCTCTCTTGCCTCACGAGCCTGAACGCGTGATTTTTTAGCCGTGCGCTGGACCTTGGCCATTTTTTTGCTGGACACTAATCCCGCTTTTAACATCTGCTCTTGTAAGGTGAGTTTTGTCATCTTCGTATCTGAACCGGTTGAATAATTTAGGTGATTATACCCGTATTTTCGCGGGCGATACCAGACGGCAGGCGCTGAGTCTGGCCTGGCAAAGGCCAAATTCGTCAGTCGACTAAAAATTCGCTATCATCCGCTTCCACTCTTCATCCTGGCCGCCCGATGTCTTCGATAGTTGATACTTTTATTGCTCCGCCGTGTCATGACCAGATAGAAATTCTCTGGCAGGATGCGCATCTGCTGCTTATCAATAAACCCACGGGACTGCTCAGCCTGTCGGGGAAAAATCCGCAGAACCTCGATTCGGTGCATCATCGGCTGGTCCAGCTTTTTCCCGGCTGCACGCTGGTTCACCGCCTGGATTTCGGCACCTCCGGCCTGATGGTGGTGGCGCGCAGTAAAGCTATCAATGCCGCACTTTGCCATCAGTTCAGCCAGCGCGCCGTGACCAAAGTGTACAGCGCCCTGCTGTGTGGCCATCTGCCCGACGACGAAGGGATAATAGACGCGGCGATAGCCAAAGATCCGGCGCTGTTCCCGCTCATGTCGATTTGCGCCATCACCGGTAAACCCGCGCGTTCGCGCTATCAGGTTATTGCGCGTTTTCATTACGCGCAGGCAGACGGGACCTCAGTGCCGGTGACGCGCGTCCAGCTGACGCCAGAAACCGGGCGCACCCATCAACTGCGCATTCACAGCCAGCTGCTCGGCCACCCTATTCTGGGCTGCGACCTGTACGGTGGACTTCTGCCGTCAGGCTGCCAGCAGACGCCGCGCCTGATGCTGCACGCCAGCGAACTGCATTTTGTGCATCCCATTACCGAAGAACCGATCCACGCCCATCACCCCAGCCCGTTCTGAAAAATAAAATCGCTTTACTGTGAAAACAGAAGGACGGGATGAATTCTCCTTAAAAATAAACATCCATTCCCTTTTCATTTCGCCTTCGGGTACATTGGGCGCACTGACGTAAAATTTTCGATTTTTAACAGGTAACAACGGCCATGGCTCTTATCCCAAAAAACTACTCCCGACTGGAAAGCGGCTACCGCGAGAAAGCGCTAAAAATCTATCCATGGGTATGCGGACGCTGCTCGCGGGAGTTTGTGTATTCAAACCTGCGCGAATTAACGGTCCACCATATCGATCATGACCACACCAATAACCCGCCAGACGGCAGTAACTGGGAGTTGTTGTGTCTGTATTGTCATGATCATGAGCACTCAAAATACACAGAAGCGGACCAATACGGCACCCGCGTTGTGGCAGGCGAAGATGCGCAAAACGATGTCGATGCAGCGACGTACAACCCGTTTGCTGATTTGAAATCGATGCTCAGCAAAAAGAAATAATCTTTCCTCTGTCCGTGCTTTTTCTGTAGTCACCTATCCTCTTTGTTTTCCAGACCGGGCACCTGTCAGCTTTGATTGGGCGCCCGTCCTGCATTTCCCCCCGTAGTCTACACTCAACCTTCCTGCTTCGATCGCCATCACATAATTACATGGGAAATTATTACTCTTAGGCTAACAATCCGAGCTCCAGCTTAATTGATGCTCTACTCCTAACGGAGCAGACTTACTGCAGCATAAATCCAGGCAAAAATGATTTGCTGAATCAGGAGGTTAATAATGAATGCTGGCCAAACTCCGGCCCGGAACTGGAGCACGCGTCGTAGCGAAAAAGCACGTCGTGTCGCGTCCCTCCCGGTGCAGGGCAAGGTAATTCCCACCGATGGTCTGGTGGATGCGCTGGAAAAACTGATTGCCCCCGGCGACCGTGTGGTGCTGGAAGGTAACAACCAGAAGCAAGCCGATTTCCTCTCGCGTATGCTCGCCGAAGTTAACCCGGCGAAAGTCCACGACCTGCATATGATTATGCCGAGCGTCGGACGTAGCGAACACCTTGATATCTTCGAAAAAGGCATCGCCCGCAAGCTCGATTTCTCCTTCTCCGGTCCTCAGAGCCTGCGCATTTCGCAGCTGCTGCAGGATGGTCAACTCGAAATCGGTGCAATCCATACGTACATCGAACTCTACTCCCGCCTTTACGTCGACCTGTGCCCGAACGTCGCGCTGATCGCCGGTTTTAAAGCTGACCGTAAAGGTAACCTTTATACCGGGCCGAGCACCGAAGATACGCCTGCGCTGGTTGAAGCCGCGGCCTTCCGCGACGGTATTGTTATCGCCCAGGTTAACGAACTGGTCGACGACGAATGTGACCTGCCGCGCGTCGATATTCCTGGCTCGTGGATTGACTACGTTGTCGTCGCCGATAAGCCGTTCTTTATCGAACCGCTGTTCACCCGCGACCCGCGCCTCATCAAGCAGGAACACATCCTGATGGGCATGATGGCGATTAAAGGCATCTATGCGGAACACCAGGTTCAGTCCCTGAACCACGGGATCGGCTTCAATACCGCGGCTATCGAACTGCTGCTGCCAACCTACGGCGAACAGCTCGGTCTGAAGGGCAAAATTTGTAAGCACTGGACCCTTAACCCACATCCGACGCTGATCCCGGCGATTGAAAGTGGCTGGGTTGAAAGCGTGCACTGCTTCGGTGGCGAACTGGGGATGGAAGAGTACATCCGTGCCCGTCCGGACGTGTTCTTTACCGGTGCCGACGGTTCCATGCGTTCTAACCGCGCGTTCTGCCAGCTGGCAGGCCAGTACGCGGTGGATATGTTCATCGGCTCTACGCTGCAGGTTGATGGCCTCGCCAACTCCTCCACCGTAACCCGCGGTCGCCTGTCCGGTTTCGGCGGTGCGCCAAACATGGGCCATGACCCGCACGGTCGCCGTCATGCGACGCCAGCCTGGCTGAACATGATGACCGACAAAGACCCAATGCAGCGCGGTAAAAAACTGGTTGTACAGATGGTCGAAACCTTCCAGGCCGGTGCGAAACCAACCTTCGTGGAAAAACTCGACGCGGTTGACGTGGCGCAATCCTCCGGGATGCCGCTGGCTCCGGTCATGATCTACGGCGACGACGTGACCCACGTGCTGACCGAAGAAGGTATCGCCTACCTCTATCGTGCTGAAAGCATGGAAGAGCGCCGCGCGATGGTTGCAGCAGTCGCCGGGATCACCGACATCGGTCTGGGCGTTGACGCTAAGCGCGTTGCCGACCTGCGTAAGACCGGCAAAGTGGTGTACCCGGAAGACATGGGCATCCGTCGTTCAGATGCGACCCGTTCCCTGCTCGCTGCTGGCAGCGTAGCGGACCTGGTGGAATGGTCTGACGGTCTTTACAACCCACCTGCGAAATTCCGGAGCTGGTAATGAAACAGCTGTCACAGACTCATGCAGAGGTTCAGGCCGAGCGACTGGCGACACTCGCCCGCGACTGCCTGATCGACGAAGCGCGATTAAGCCCGAAGCCGGGTCTGGTGGACAGCCGGGGTAACGGTGCCCATCACGATTTGTCTTTGGCGTTGATGGAGCGTTCTGCGCACAGCCTGACCCCCACGTTTCTGCAACTGGCCCAGCAAAGCTGGCAGCGCCCCGCCGACATCGCCCTGCGCGAAACCGTCGGCCGTCTGGGACGCGAAGGCGAACGGCAGATGATGAAAGCCACCGAAGGCGTGAATACCCATCGGGGGGCTATCTGGGCGCTTGGCCTGTTAGTCAGCGCCACCGCGATGCTAGGCGAAAGTGCCAGCGCGCAGCAGATTGCGGATACCGCAGCCAGGCTTGCCCGCCTGCCGGACAGCGCCGCGCCGAAAGTCTTCAGCAAAGGGTTGAAGGCCACGCACCGTTATCAGGTGCCCGGCGCACGTGAAGAAGCGCAACAGGCGTTCCCTCACGTGATGACGCTGGCATTACCGCAGCTGTTACGCAGCCGCGCGAACGGCGCCAGTGAAAGCGAAGCCCGGCTCGATGCGCTGATGGCGGTCATGACCTCACTGAGCGACACCTGCGTGTTGTCTCGCGCCGGAATGACCGGCCTGAACGCCATGCAAAACGGTGCACGTGCGGTACTCAACGCCGGGGGCTGCGCTCAACAGGCTGGCCGCGAGGCTCTCGCCCGTCTTGATGCGCAAATGCTGGCGCTCAACGCCTCACCCGGTGGTGCCGCCGATTTGCTCGCCGCCACGCTGTTTCTCGACAGGGTCAGCCAGCCCGCGTCTTGCTCAATTTAAAGAGGATGTTATGGAACACATTACATTGTCATTCCCTGCCAGCCGCACCTTCAGCGGCAAAGCTCTCGCAGGGGTCGTTGGTTCCGGTGATATGGAAGTGCTGTTCACCGCAGCAGCCGGGGAAACCCTCAGCATTGATATCACCACTTCAGTGGACAACAGCACCAGCCGCTGGAATGCGCTGTTCGACCGTCTGAACCTGATTAACGGTCTGCCTGCGGGCAAGCTGGTGATCCACGATTTCGGCGCGACGCCCGGTGTGGCGCGTATTCGTATCGAACAGGTTTTTGAAGAGGTGAGCCATGCGTAACGACCGCAGCTTTATTGAATTACGGGCCCGTGAACGCGCCCATGCGTTGCTGGACGACGGCAGCTACCGCGAACTGCTCGACCCGTTCGAAGGCATTATGTCGCCATGGCTCCCACAACAGGGCGTGGTGCCACAGTCTGATGACGGCATGGTCGTCGCACGCGGCACCATTAATGGCCAGTCCGCGGTCGTGATTGCCATCGAAGGCACCTTCCAGGGCGGCAGCATGGGCGAAGTGTCCGGCGCCAAAATGGCCGCAGCGCTCGAACTGGCAGCAGAAGATAACCGTAACGGCATCCCGACTCAGGCCGTGCTGTGCCTCGAAACCGGTGGCGTTCGTTTGCAGGAAGCCAACCTCGGCCTGGCAGCTATTGCCGATATCCACGCCGCGATCGTTGATCTCCGTCGTTATACCCCGGTGGTCGGCATTATAGCTGGCACCGTCGGCTGCTTCGGCGGGATGTCCATCGCTGCCGCGCTGTGCAGCTACCTGATTGTGACCCGTGAAGCGCGTCTCGGCCTGAACGGCCCGCAGGTTATCGAGCAGGAAGCCGGGATTGAAGAGTACGACTCCCGCGACCGTCCATTTATCTGGAGCATGACCGGCGGCGAAATTCGCGCCGAGAGTGGTCTGGTTGATGCGCTGGTCGGTGACGGTATCAACGCGGTGAAAACGGCAATGAACGACGCTATCGCCAAAGGCGTTCCGGCCCAAAACCGCAGCGATAAATATGCTGAGTATCTGGCTCGTCTGACCCAGTTTGATACGCGTCAGCAGGCCGATACCGACCAGATTAAACAGCTTTTTGCCCAGGAGGTGAAATGATGACTCAGTCCAATAGCCGGGGTGCAGTCTGGCTGGAAAAACTGGCACCTAATGCCCCACGTATGAGCGGTCTGTGCCCTTCTGTTCAGGTTGCTGACGGTGAACTCAACGGTGAAAACGTGCGTTTTATCGCCGTGGTCCCGGATGCGAATAACCATTATCCACGCGCCGTAAAAGGCGAAGTGGGTCTGCTTGAAGGCTGGACGCTGGCAAAAGTGGTTAACGAAACCATTGATGCCGATGCCAACAGCGACGTGAAGCGCCCGATTATTGCGGTAATCGACGTACCGAGCCAGGCCTATGGCCGCCGCGAAGAAGCCTTCGGTATTCACCAGGCGCTGGCCGGTGCCGCTGGCGCTTATGCAAAAGCGCGTCTGGCTGGCCATCCGGTTATCGGCCTTATCGTTGGTAAAGCGATGTCCGGTGCCTTCCTGGCGCACGGTTATCAAGCTAACCGTCTGATTGCTTTCAACGACAAGGGCGTTCTGGTTCATGCGATGGGTAAAGACTCCGCCGCACGTATCACCCTGCGTACCGTTGAAGCGCTGGAAAAACTGGCGGCGACCATTCCGCCAATGGCCTACGACGTGAGCAACTATGCGACGCTGGGTCTGCTGTCCGATCTGCTGAATATCAGCAACCCGGACGCGCCAACCGATGCCGACCTGGCGCAGGTGTTAATCATCCTGCAACAGTCTGTTCGCGACGCACGTCAGGATCCAAGTTTGAAAAACCGCCTCGGCGCGGAAAACCGCCGTAGCTCGGCTCTGGTTCGCGAACGGATGCGCGCCAGCTGGTAACGAGCAGTTGTAGTAAGAAGTACGTAAAAAAAGACCTGCCGAAAGCGGTCACCGTCGGGCGCAACATAGCGCCCACGGTAAAACCGCTTTAGAAAATTATAAACATCGCAAATGACCAATACGCTAAATCATTCAGGCTGGATCAAGGCGGCAACTGAGTGAATTCCCATCAGCTTACCAGTGTAAGTGACCGGGATAAGAGAAGGCAGCCTACGCAGAGGCAGCCTGAAGGATGAAGCGTATTTCTTTTTTTATCTACAGGTGACTTATGACTTACGTAATTGTTCATGCCCTTGCTCCGATTTTCCTTATCATGCTGCTGGGCTTCTGGGCCGGCAAAGCCAAAATGGTCGACAACAAAAATGTGTCGCTGCTGAATATCTTTGTTATGGATTTCGCCCTGCCTGCGGCGCTGTTTAGCGCAACCGTGCAGACGCCGTGGTCGGGTATTGCCGCTCAGTCTCCGCTGATTGTGGTCCTGACTGGCGCAATGTGGATAACCTACGCGGCTATCTATTTCCTCGCGACCAAGGTCTTCAAGAAGTCTCCGCAGGATGCTGCGGTCCTGACGCTGACCGTTGCCCTGCCTAACTATGCGGCGCTGGGCCTGCCAATTCTGGGCAGCGTTCTGGGTGAAGGATCTGCGACTTCACTGTCCGTTGCAGTCTCTATCGCCTGTGGTTCCGTGCTGATGACCCCGTTCTGCCTGCTTATCCTTGAGCGCGAAAAAGCGCTGGCAGCGGGCGAAAACAGTGGTTCTACCCTGGCAATGCTGCCCGTGTTGATGTGGCGTTCGCTGAAAAAACCTATCGTCATGGGCCCGCTGCTGGGTGTGATCCTGTCGGCGATTGGCATCAAAATGCCGGACCTGGTTCTGTCTGCGATTAAACCACTGGGCCTGTCTGCGACTGCCGCAGCCCTGTTCCTGACCGGTGTTATCCTGTCTGCGCGTAAACTGAAACTGAATGCGGTTGTGGGTATTGCCACCATCACCAAACTGCTGATTCAACCGTTCATCGCCTGGGGTATCGTTCTGGCGTTCGGTCTGCACGGCTCCGTGGCTATCACCGCTATCCTGATGATTGCGCTGTCCGCGGGTTTCTTCGGCGTGGTGTTCGGTAACCGCTTTGGCGTTCAGTCTCCAGATGCAGAAGCCGTGCTGCTGTTGAGCTCCGTTCTGTGTATCCTGTCGTTACCACTGTTCATTACGTTAACTTCAGGCATGTAATATGACTTTCACATCGCGCCCTCACGATTTGCTGTGGCTGAGCAACGCTGACGCTTTACTGAATATTCAGGAAGCATGGGTAGCAAGCCAATGGCACACCGGTCTTCCGGTGGTTGTACGGCGCGATGTGAATGACAACGCTGATATACCGGTGGGCGTACGCGGCATGAAGCGCGAACAACGCGCCGCCGGATGGGTGAAAGCAGAGGCCATTTCCCGCGTCATCACGCCCGAAATGCTCGCCGATCGCGAACGTCTGCTGCATTCCCCGTTTGTCTCTCAGCCGCCTGTTCAGGCGGCTATTTTACTGACCACCTTTGCGTGGCCGTGGCACTGGGGTATTACCGGCAGCACCGGTTATGCGCTCGCCACCGAAATTCCTGTCCTGCACGCCGAGAGCGATCTCGACTTGATCATCCGCGCCCCGCAGCCGCTGACTCACGATGAGTTATGCCAGTGGCAGGCGCAGGTGGGAAAACTGCCGTGCCGGGCGGACACTCAGGTTGAAACGCCCTTCGGCGCGTTCGCGTTAAACGAATGGCTACGCGAAGGACGCGTATTGCTCAAAACCGCCTCCGGCCCGCAGCTGACCGCGACGCCGTGGCACAGGGAGCCATAATGAAAATCCTCTTTACCTTTCCCGGCCAGGGTACCCAGCGCCCCGGTATGCTGCAAAACCTGCCTGACGGTGACGCAATTCTGGCTGACGTGCGTGCCGTGCTCGGCGATGAAACCGACACCCTGGACAGCACCGATGCGTTACAGCACACCCGTGCGGTGCAGCTGTGTTTACTGATAGCCGGCGTGGCGTGGGCGCGTGAATTAATGCGCCATGACGTCAAACCCGATATCGTCAGCGGCCTGTCGATTGGGGCCTATCCCGCGGCGGTGATGGCCGGTGCGCTGGCCTTTGATGATGCGCTGCGCCTGGTGGCGCTGCGTGGTGATTTGATGGAGCAGGCGTATCCGCACGGCTATGGTCTGACGGCGATTGTCGGCCTGCCCCTGTCCCGCGTCGAAAAGCTGATGGCGGGCACACAGACGTACATCGCCAATCTGAATGCCGAAACGCAGATTGTGATTGCCGGAAGCGATGAGGAGATGGCGATTGTGGCGCACAACGCGCTGGAAGCCGGGGCCAGTAAGGCGACTCGCCTTGCAGTCAGCGTACCGTCGCACTGCGCGCTGCTGGATAAACCCGCTGAAAAGCTGGCTCACGCCTTTGAATCCGTGACGTTGTCACGCCCGAAGCGTGCGTATCTGAGTGGCTCTACGGGCCGCGTGCTGTGGGAGCCCCTGAAAATCGCCGACGATTTAGCCTATAACATGGCGCGAACCGTGCAGTGGCAGGACGCCATGGTGTCCGCCAATCAGCGTGACGCCCGACTCGCCATTGAAATGCCGCCGGGCAGCGTATTGACCGGACTGACGCATCTTTCAGGCTGGCAAGGCGAAGCAATTTGCCTGGAACGTAACAGCATTGAGGTTGCGCAGCACCTGTTGAAACGGCTTAGCCGCTGATACTTCGGGCATACATGCGCCCTTCTGCCGCCAGCGCCAGCAGGTCCTGATCGCGCTCGCGATGATGTGAATAGACAATCGAAATCAACTGGCGCATCTGATACGGTTCCGCCAGCTTCAGCAGCTGCACATCGTTCTCGTACACTTTCTTCATTCGCCCTGGGATCAGGGCAAATCCGACCCCCGCCTGCACCAGACTGATCATCGAGAAAATGTCATTTACGCGCGTCACTATCTCCGGTTCAAAACCGGCGACGCTGAACGCTTCCTGAAACCCGGCATAGGTGGCAAACCCTTCCGCCAGCGAGACAAATTTCCGGTCGGCGTAATGGCGCAGGTCGGCATCCTGGGAGGTGTCCAGCGCGACGCTGGCGGGGGCGGCGAGAAAAATATCGTCGTGAAACAGCGGAATAACGTCGAATGTCGACCCGGTGAATTCGCCTTCGTTGGTGGAAATCAGAATCGCGTCGAGGGCGTCATCTTCGAGCATATCGAGCAGCATCTGATTCGATCCCATGGTCAAATCCAGCTCCAGTGACGGGCGGCGCAGCTTCATGCCCATGATGATTTTCGGCACCGTTTCCAGGGTCAGCGAATACAGGGTACCGATACGCAAACGTCCACGTCCGACGCCCGCCACTTTTCGCGTCTGCTCCAGCCCTTTACTCATCAGGCTTATCACATCCTGGCAGTATTCCAGCAGCGTCCATGCCGCTGGCAGAGGTACCAGATTACGGCCTTTATGGACAAACAGCGGACAGCCAACGCCCTCTTCAAGGGTGTGCAGCGCGCGGTGCACACTGACGCTGCTCAGCCCCAGCGCTTCCGCGGTGCGGGCGATATTGCCTTTATTCATAAACATCATAAAAACGCTGAGCTTGCGGAAGGTAATGTCCTGATTGATGTCGTCTTTCATGGCTATCCAGTTTCGTATCGCTGAGTTGAATGATTATACCCGTAATTATTCATAACCCGTTGAAACCGTATCACACCGACACTACCGGCCCGTATGCCTTACGGCGAAGCCACTTTTCCCCGCGCCTGTTTATCGGCATAAATCGTCATCGTAATCCCCGCAATCACCGTCACCGTCGACACCACCAGCTGAAGCGTCAGGTGCTCGCCCAGAAACCCCACGCCACCAAGGGCCGAAATACACGGCACACTCAGCTGAACGGTGCTGGCCGTCGAAGAGGTCAACCTCGGCACGTAAGCATCGCATAAGGCCTGGGGGATTTATCCCCCTACTGGCTGAAAGCTGCTGCAATCCGGTGTTATTTGTTTATTTTTCAGCACGCTGCATATATCGCCGAAATAAAACCGATGATGGTTGATGAAGGGTTTACGTTAACAAAGGCAATATACCCACATTATTTTGGGGTGTATTTAATATTTACCCTTCCTTTTTCCATTATTAATGCCGAGGTTTATTTTGAAGTATTTGATGTATTTTGTGATTGCCTTACCCTGCATCACCTTTGCCAATGACCATAACTTCGACGAGCATACATTCAGATCGAATTACCATGAATACAGCATTGGTGACAAAGCGCCGGACATCAATTTCACTAAAGACTACAACATCACTTCCTGGCGTATAAGGCATTTGCCCGCGCCGAAACCGGGGACATTCTGGAGCTATATGGATGGTAACTACGTCTTACTCAGAAACAGCGACCATAAAATAATTGATGCTAAATCTTCTGATATCTTTTATCGCCATATGAAAGACTGATATCCCTTTCCGCGCCACCGATGTGAATGCTATTCAATTCATAGGCATAAATACGCCGGACAAAAATGAGAAAGTGGCACCTACAACAACAAAAAACTTGTTGTATGCTTTTAAGTATCACGCCAGTGCCACTAATATGCATTGCGAGGTCATCGTGCTTTCACCCAAATTCATTATGCAGTTATTGCTGTGGTGCGTGCTCTATTACTTTCTCGGATATATATCGCTGTTTCTCGATGACCCGGTTAGCCGGGTCTCGTTTGTCTGGTTCCCTGCGGGCCTGGCGGTCAGCGCTTTCCTGCTGACGTCACGCCGCAACTGGCTTTGGTTATTCCTCGGACTGTTTCTGGTGCGAACGCTTCTTGATGTGACCCTGCGCCATTCGCTTGAAACCTCCCTGGTACATTCAGTGATTTCGTTATCCAACGATTTTGCGATTGCCTGGTGCGTCCGTCATTTCACCCGCTCACACGACATGCTCTACAGCCTCGTCGTATGGCTGGTGGCGACCGTGCTCACTAGCGCCGTTGCTGCCGCGCTGGGCGGGGGTTGGGTCGTCCTGCGTCACGACGTTGATTTCGTGTCGACGTTGTGGATTTGGTGGTCCGCTAACGTGGTCGGCACCATATTGTTAACGACCATCGTGATGGGCTTGTTTTGGCGACAGGAGACCGCGGTTCCTCACCGGTGGTTCACGGGCGGCGTGTTGTGGGTGCTGTTATGCATAAGTGCAGTGTATGTGTTCCACCAGCCTGTTGATGATTCCCAGGGAGAGGTATTCCTGTTTGGCCTGGCCTGTATTCCGGTTGTACTCATGATCATGATACCCGTGATAATCGGCAATCAGCTCGGCGTAATTTCATTTCTCAGCTTTTGCATCATCGTTATTTATTACTCCTGGCAGCGTAACGGCCCGCTTTTTGTCCCGGGTTTACGCCCTGGCGAGCCCCTTTTGCTGGCCCAGTGTTATCTGTCAGGCACGGCGCTGCTGCTGAATTTTGTCTATATGCTCAAGCATCATCAGGAGGCGACTCCCGCGTCATCGTATTATCTGGATTTCACCAGCGGACGCCTGACCTGGGACAACAATTCACCTTCTGCGTTGACCCAACAGCTCTCCAGTATTCGCCATATTGATGAACTGTTCGCTTACATGTCTCCCGACGATCAACAAAAAATGCGTGATCGCTGGGCGCTGGCGCAAAGCGGTCGGGCGATTAAGGGATCTTTTCGTTTTTTACTGACGCTTTCTCCGTCAAATAAATTACATCTGCAGGAAACAAAACTGATTGCGCTGCAACAGCCGAATGGCGTGGCGCTCATAGGCTATTGGGCCGGTGAATTTCAGGGCACCGAATCCGCTCGGGTCATCAAGGGGGCGTAATCCATGTTGCAGATTGCACTTTTATTGATGGGCGCAGCTTTTGTACGTAAGTCGGCCCCGATACTCGGGGTAGTAGGCGTGCTTTGGTCAGGGCTCGGTTTCTCGATTTTCCTGGATGGGGTGGAAGGCATGCGCTACTTCCCTTTTCATGTCTTTGGCCTCCTGCTGTTGATTGAAAGCCTTGTCACCCTGTTCTTCGCCGGCAGCGCCAAAGGCGCACAGAAATCAGTCTTTTATTTCAAAGGCGGCATATTTTTCTTCATCGCGGTGCTCATTCTCTCCGGACGTGAAAGCAGCAATCTGTTGCTGGCCATTTTGTTTGGTTTTGCATTTTTCATCACCGGGCTTTTCGTCATGGCCTCTGCCTGGGTGGTGCGCTATCACCGCTGGCGCCGTGTATTCATGGGGGGGCTGGCACAGCTGGCTTTTGCGCTGTTTCTCTTTTTGCCCTATCCCACTCACCACCACGGCACAATTTCTCAACTTCTCGGCGTGATCATGATCCTCGGTGGCGTGCAGTGTGTTCGGCTGGCTGTCCGTGCTTTCCGCTTACGTGAGGGTTCGACGATCTTCAATATCATGGAGCCCGATGCGCATCCGCCGATTGCGGAGTCAGTAAATCCACTTCACGCCACGGGGCCGCTGATTATTCACATCTGGACTCCGGAAGGCTCTTCTGAAAATTCGCCAATTCCAAGACCGGTCATTAATCGCTATATCGCCGCGGTGGACGTCGACGGCGTGATTTCAACCGGGCACGCTGCGCTTGAAATGTCGCCTGACATCTACATCAGCCTGTATCCCGCCGTCGAAATTGACCGTTCGCCATCAGAATTTTTTCAGACCTTAAAAGCGATTCAGGAAAACAATGTGCAGGGTGAATTTCAAAAGAGCTACCAAAGCGAGGCGGCGGCCTGGTGCGATTCTGACCGGAAAATTGTTTTTCAGCATTACAACGCTCAGGCATTGCAGCGCTTCTGGACCCGCTATCGGGAAGTCAATACGTACAACCTGACGTGGCGCAACTGTTCCAGCAGCGTGGCCTACGGGCTAGAGTCGGCGCTGGACGGCGTGCTTTCCCACCGACTGGGGTGGCTGCATTTCATCAGACTCTTTTTCATGCCCGAATTATGGATTGCCGCCCAGCTGCGCAAACGCGCTACCACCATGGCCTGGACGCCGGGCCTGATGCTGGATTACGCCCGCGCGCTGCACGCCTTAGTTCATCCCGTCAGGCACTCCTGGTTCCAGCGCTGGAAGCAACCGCTGGACAGAACTCAATGATGAATCGCCTCATGCAGCATAAAGCCCCGTTCGCCCGGAAAGGAAACATCATGCGCAAATCCCTGGTACTTATGCCGTTTATTCTGCTGTCTGCAATAGATACGGCGCACAGCGCGGATTTTTCTCTTGGCGTCCAGGGAGGCTCATACGGCACGGCATATAAAACCCGTCATGCCGATTATTGGGCCCTGCCGTATATCGGTTACAACGGCCAGACCTGGTATATTGATGGCACCGAGGCGGGCTATAACTTTATTAATACGGATACGCAGACTTTCCGCGCCAAAGTGTATTACTACACCAATCAATACAGCGCATCCGACGGGCGTAATGCAGCGATGCGCAGTCTCGACAGTCGCTACAGCACAATGATGGCAGGTTTTACTTATCAATATATCTCTCCCCTCGGCGCATTCAGCACGACGCTTGGGGCTGATACGTTGAATAACAGTAAGGGCGTTACCGTGAATGCGGCGTATATCCTGCTGCAACAGTGGGGTAATTTCATTCTGGTTCCCGAAATGGGCGTTGACTGGTCTAATGCGCAAAACACCCGCTATTACTATGGTATTTCAGAGCAAGAATCCGCGCGCAGCGGCCTTGCCCCCTGGCGTCCACACGATAGTTTCGTGCCTTATTTGCAGCTGGCAATGAATTACGCCTGGTCAAAACAATGGAATACCTGGGGCGAAATCACTGGACGATTTTATCCATCGACAATAAGCGACAGCCCAATGGTCAATAAACACGGCGTCACCGAACTTACGCTAGGGGTCAGTTATACCTTTTGATTTAAATCGATTCAAACGAGACGAGGTGTACGGCAATGAAAACAAAAGCGGTGGTATGTGGCGTGGCAGTCATTTGTTCTGCTCCAGTCTGGGCGGTTGATTACCTTTCAGGCCAGGAAAAACAGTATGTTCACGATGGTTTATCGTTAACGACGTCGCTGGGTTACATGGGCGGGGAATCGAAAGAATATGTATACGACAATGATAAGTTACTCAGCCGACTCGACTGGAAAATAAAGAACGCTGCAATCCTCAAAATGGAGGCAAATTATGATGTTCTTCCGTGGCTGAGCGTAAATGCCGCTGGCTGGACAACAGTAGCCTCCGGCTCTGGCCATTTAAATGATTTTGACTGGCAGGATCCTAATTCTTCGTCAAAAACCGACAGTTCCTCAAGCACTGCCGTATTGAATGAAGCCAATGAATATGATCTGAGCCTCAGAGGCTGGATAGTCAATAACAATAATTACAAGGCGGGAATGATTGCCGGCTATCAGGAGAGTCGGTTTAGTCTGACGGGGAAAGGCGGTACCTATGATTATGCAGGAACGGATGCGAACGATAACTATGACCCAAACCTCCCGCGCCAACGTGGCTCCTTCCCACGAAATCAATCGGTTATAGGCTATAAACAAACCTATCGCACCCCTTATATCGGCCTCATCGGAAAATACGCCATCTACGATTTTGAATTTAATGCACTCATGAAATACAGCCATTGGGTTGATGCCAAAGATAACGACAACCATTACTTAACCGGTGCAACCAGCGCGACCAATACCAGCAGCGCAGAACTTTGGTCCGGTCAGATTAATGCGGGTTACTGGGTGACATCACAGGCCAAAATTTTCACCGAAGCCAACTACACCTATTATCCGAATAAAAAAGGCAAGATTGAGCAATGGGATAACGATGGTTATCAGTCAGCGTCCAACGGGGGTGGTCTTCAGAACAGAAACTGGACCATTACGGCTGGCTTACAGTATTTATGGTGACGCAATAAAGGGGTCGTATGTTATTAAATAGGCGGCTATTTGCCATTATTTTTTCGGTGACGGTATTCAGCTTAACATACGGTCTGAGCTCACCCTTATTGTCCTTTAAACTGATTCATGCAGGCATGACGGAAAGCATGATTGGCTTCAATGCCGCGATGCACGCCGTCGGCGTTTTTGCCATCGCGCCGTTTTTGCCTGCTTTGTTCAGACGAGTTCGCCCTGCCACTCTGATGCTGATATCACTCGGCGCCATCGCCATTATTTTCCTGTTATTCAGCGTAGTCACACTCCCGTTCTGGTTCTTGCTAAGAATGGGGCTCGGCATGTTCAGTGAAATCATCATGGTCCAGACCGAAACCTGGTTGAACGGCAGTACGGTAGAACGCGCCAGAGGTAAAGTGCTCGCACTCTATACGGCAGGGATGTCATTGGGGTTCGCGGCAGGCCCGTTGATACTCGCCTACACCGGCAGCGACGGCAACCTGGCGTTTTACATTTCAGCCCTGATTACCGCTATTGCGATTGTGCTAATCGCGCTCTCCGGCATGCCGCGCGTCGAGCACGACGAAGACGCACCGGAAGGGTTTTTACGTAGCCTGAAACTCGCCACCTTACCGATTATGGCCACGGTACTTAACGCCGCAGTCGAAATGCTGGGCATGAATTTCCTGTCTCTCTATGCCATAAAACTGGGCTGGAGCGAGTCTGCGTCCGCATTACTGATTTCGGTTCTGATGTTCGGGGCCATCGTGCTGCAGCTGCCCGTTGGCTGGTTGGCCGATAAGATCAACCGGCTTTCGCTCATGCGAGTCCTGGCATTTCTCGCCGCGGCGCTGGCCTTTATCTGGCCCTATATTCTCGCCTTTCATTTTCTCTCGTACGTCATGTTATTTATCTGGGGCGGAATTTTTGTTGGCATATACACCGTCGCTATCACATGGGTGGGTGAGCGCTTTAAAGGCAGTCAACTGGCCGGAATTTATTCCGCCATGTCGGTTGCCTGGGGTGCAGGCGCGCTGGCAGGTCCGCTCCTGGGCGGGTTCGCCATGCAATATTCTTTACACGGACTGCCGTGGCTGACCGCTGCAATGTGCCTGTGTTTTGCTCTCTTCAGTTTGAGACCGTCTTTTCGGATGCTGAATTAAGAGCCTATCCCACCAGGATTTTATTCCAGACCATGACGTCACATGCAAAATGCAAGCCCCCGCCATGGTGCAATGCCTGAACTATACCAGCAGTTTTCTTGATATAATCAACTCTGATTTTGGCATCGCGTCTTGATATTTGTTTGAGAGAAAATTACCGATATCGCATATTGGATGAGGGCTGGTCGATTTATATAACCCATAATTAGGATCGAAAAATAATGTCTCACACTCAGACAACCGAAATGCAGCAACAGCGTGGGAAACAACTCCTGATGACTTGGAAAAATAAAAAGAAATAATATTCCCTGTCAGAGAGCTATGGTCCTTATACGAATTCAACCCGGTGTAAGACATAATATTTTCTCGCGGATAAGTTCTATAGGCCAACCCCGGAATACCTGTTTCCCCCTGCTGTTCAAGCTGTCGAGCGTTTTTATGATTCACCGTCACCTCACCGTGATGTAACATACTAAATTTATTATTTTTCGCCTCCTAATGATATCGTAATAAATAATTCACTTGTTTCCTAAACGCTCGCTCAAAAAGATAATTTAAACGAACTGAATCAGAGGGGATCATCGCTTTCCGTTCTGGCGTGGGTGGTGCGGTAAACCATCCTGATAGCCACCCTCCTTTTTTTTGTTCTGGGCGTTCTTTAAGAATATCACCCAACCATGTCAGGCAAAAACCGAAACAAATTCCCTTGGTTCCTTTTTCATCCAGAAAAGATTGGTATATATGTCTTATATCTACAATTTGATTCATATAATAATCATCCTGATTATTTGAATGGCTGGTGATAGTAACTTAAAAACAAGCGTATTATAATTCAATTAATCATTTATGTAAGGGCCGGTCCCAACAGGATTTTATTCCAGACCATGACGCCGCATGCAAAATGCAACATCGCCTTTACCCATGCACGGATGGAGTCCTTTGCCGGGTATGACTGCCTGAAGGGCATCCGGGGTTTCAGCAACCGTTGGTCATACAGCCGTCCATTGATAACCATAACCCGTCGATGGCATCCAACTGCCCACAGGTAAGCAATCCGCTTCACCCTCAGGAATTGCCATTGTTTATTAAATAACAATTCCTGTCAGGATAGGCGTAAGCCTATAATTTGTTAAACACAGTGACCATTAGCCCGATAATTGTGTTCGCACCCTCATTCGCTTAACATATATAAGGAAGTGAGTGTGATCGACAAGAAATACTGGGTCGATCATCTTAATTTTGTTGGTCATTATATTCTACGGAAGGATATTTTATGCGCTATACCCCTTTATTGATTGTGCCTTTATTGAGTGCCTGTAGCTTTAGCTTTATGAAGTTTGATAACGATCCACTCGTCCAGGCGACGTACGCATCTAATGCGACAAAAAATTCGGTGATTGCTGCGGGTGGAAAACCTGACAGTGAGATGAGCGTTCCTGAAATCAACGGAACTTGCCTCAACTACACGCTAAAAAAAGATGCAGAGACTATGCCTTTTTATGTTGCATTCGATAAGAATGGCAACCGAAAACATTACGGCTATATTTCCTGCCAACAGGCGAAAGTGAAGGGAGTATTTAGTCAGTAAATTCAGTGAAATGATCATTCCTCTTCTATACTCGTCATACTTCAAACTGCAGGAAGACAGCAAACTTGAATTATTTAGAGTATGCAGCATGATGCGAGAAGAGGAATATTTAAAATTACTTAAATATTAGTAACCTGCAGCCTTATTAGCGGCTTTGATACGCTTATTTCTTGCATCTTTTTCTTGTTGGTCTTTCGCTTGCATTATCCCACCTGCCGCATCGATCCAATCATTTGCGGTGCAACCGGACAAACCCATACTCAGTACAAGTGCCATAACATACTTCATTTTTGCTCCATGAGATCATTTCCGTATAAATAATGTCCGCGTAATACTTGTCGTATTTAACGCTGACGGAAAGATTGTAACAAATGATTAATGGACGGACAATACTGTGGGTTTCAGGACTTGTTTTTTATAGTCAGCGCCCCCCTATTTCATAACCGAACCAGCATAAGTTTCCGCATAAATAATAAGCCTGCGACGTAAGTGGATGTGCGTATTATTATAAAGGCTCATCACGCCATGACGATGATTTCAGAGGAAGAGCTCATCTCACCATAAGTAAATCCGTATAGCGCGTGGTATATCGTGGCGAGAGCATGTCCCGTTTCATTTGCCACTGCTGGCGGATCCCCTGCCCGGCGAAATACAACGTCCCGCGCCCTTCTTTCACATTCAGATGATCAAGAACGTTCATCAGCTGCGGACTGTTGTGGCGCGGCGCGTTTTCATCGAACAGGTTAAGCTGCGCCACGCCCTGGCTGTAAAAATCGCTGAGCATCACCCCGGCTTTCTGATAGCGATGTCCTTCTCGCCAGATAGCCTCCAGGCAACGCGTCGCCGCGCCGATAATATCCCGACTGTCCTGCGTCGGCGTCAGCAGTTTTACCGAAGCGCTGTTGCCGTAATACGGCACATTCGGCGCAAATGGCGACGTTTTGACGAAGGCGGAGATAAACCGACAATACTGATGCTCGCCGCGCAGTTTCTCCGCGGCACGCGACGCATAGCTGCAAATCGCCTGGCGCATCTCCTCATATTCGGTGATGCGGTCCCCGAACGAGCGGGAGCAGATAATGTCCTGTTTGACCGGCGCAAACTCTTCCAGCCCAAGACACGGTTCACCACGCAGCTCACGCACGGTTCTTTCCAGCACCACGTTAAAATGCTTCCTGATGAAGCGAATATCGCTGTCTGCCAGCTGTAGCACGGTTTTGATCCCCATCGACTCCAGCTTTTTCGAGATCCGCCTCCCGACGCCCCAGACTTCACCCACCGACAATGCCGCCATCAGTTTCCTCTGACGCTCGACGTTTGACAGATCCACCACGCCACCCGTCTGCCGCTGCCATTTCTTTGCCGCATGGTTCGCCAGCTTGGCCAGCGTCTTGGTTTGGGCAATCCCCACCCCAACGGTCAGATGCGTGCGCTGTAAAACCGTCGCTCTGATTTCGCGGCCAAACTCGGTCAGGTCGCGGCAGTTGCGCACCCCGGTCAGGTCACAAAATACCTCATCGATGGAGTAGATTTCGCAGCGCGGCAGCATCTCCTCGAGGGTGCTCATCACCCGGTTGGACATGTCCGCGTAAAGCTCATAGTTACTGCTGAAACACACCACGCCGTGACGCCTGAACGTGTCTTTCTGTTTGAAGTACGGTTCACCCATTTTCACAAAGGGCTTTGCTTCGGCAGATCGCGCAATCACGCAGCCGTCGTTGTTGGATAAAACGACCACCGGTTTTCCCTTCAAATCCGGGCGAAACACGGTTTCACAGGAGGCATAAAATGAATTCACATCGCACAGTGCGAACATATCAGCACGCAGACTTCACGATGTAAGTGACGACGCCGAACACTTCCAGGCAGTCTTCGCTGCCAATCATAATCGGTCGGTAGGCGGCATTCTCCGGTTTGAGCATGACGAGAGGATGCAACTGCAGGCGTTTCACCGTAAATTCGCCGTCGACCGCGGCGATGACGATGTCACCATGTTCTGCCTTACGGGAGCTGTCGACCACCAGCAGATCGCCCTCGCTGATCCCGGCATCCATCATTGAATCACCAGAGGATTTCACAAAATAGGTCGCGCTCGGGTGCTGAATCATCAATTCATTCAGGTCGATGCGCTGCTCAACGTAATCCTGTGCCGGGCTGGGAAAGCCGCATGGGACACGGTCTCCAAAGAGGGGTAACGCCACAATTTGGCGCAATTCGGCGGGTGTGAAAAACTGCATGATAATCACCATCAATGATAACTGTATATATATACAGTATTGTATATTGATGGCAGAGATCAAGCAGGATCCGCCGATAACGCAGATCCTCGACGCAACCGCAGAGGTGACAGCAGGCTACGATTCATATACGATTTATATATGTTTCATATATAGAGTGTCGCTTTATGGGAATCGTTAAAATCTCCGACCTGCTGCATGAAGACATCCGTGATGCCAGTAAGGCCATGTCACGGTCGGTGAATGCACAGGCCGAATACTGGATCCGTCTCGGGATGATGAGCGAGCTGTACCCGGATCTTAACTACCAGCAAATCAAAATGATGATGCTGAAATCCGGATCCGACCGACTACTGGAGGTGATCAATGCCATCAATTCTCATTAAAACCGCCGATGAACTCGCCCGCCAGCGCCATGCGGGCGAGCTGTTAGCCTCTGTGTTTGCCATGCTGGATGACTTTATTCAGCCCGGCGTCAGCACTATGGATATCAATAACCGCGCCGAAGATTTTATCGTCAATCAACTGCAATCCCGCCCGGCCAGTAAAGGGCAATACGATTTCCCGTACGTACTGAATACCTCGGTGAATGAAGTGGTGTGTCACGGGATCCCGAAAGAGTCGGAGCACCTGAAATCCGGCGCTATCGTGAACGTCGATATCACGCTGGAAAAAGACGGCATGATCGCGGACTCCAGCAAAATGTACCTGATTGGCGACGTTTCGCCACTGGCCCGTCGGCTGGTGAACAAAACCTACGAAGCGATGTGGAAAGGCATCAAAGCCGTGAAGCCCGGTGCGACGCTGGGCGATATTGGGCACGCCATTCAGACATATGCGGAAAGCAACGGTTATAGCGTGGTGCGGGAATACTGTGGGCACGGCATTGGCAAAGAAATGCACGAAGAGCCGCAGGTGCTGCACTACGGCAAACCCGGCACCGGTGAGGTGCTGCGTGAGGGAATGGTGTTTACCATCGAACCGATGATTAACCAGGGCGACAGCAAAATCAAAACCAAAAAGGACGGCTGGACGGTGATCACTCGCGACAAAAAATTATCGGCGCAGTGGGAGCACACCATCGCCGTGACCGCTGACGGCTTCGACGTTTTGACGCTGCGTAAAGGTGAGACCATTCCGGTGTAGTGCTTGATTGCCCGGCGGCGCTACGCTTGCACGGGCCTACGGGATCTCATCCGCCGCATCTATTTCATCAAACACCTGTTGCGCCAGATGCAGCGTAGCGTTGGCCGCCGGAAGACCGCAATACAGCGCCGAATGCATGATGAGCTCTTTGAGTTCATCGCGCGTAACGCCGTTATTGAATGCCGCACGCAGGTGCATTTTCAGCTCGGCCTCGCGGTTGAGCGCAATGAGCATCGCGATGGTAATCATGCTGCGTGTGTGGTGGCTCAAACCCGGACGGGTCCAGGTTTCGCCCCACGCATAGCGGGTAATAAAATTTTGAAACTCTTCGTTCAGCGGCGACAGGTTATCCAGCGTGCGATCTACGTGCGCGTCACCCAGCACTTTGCGGCGCACATCCATACCCTGCTGATAGCGTGCTTCATCGTCCATGTATTACCCCCGGAAATAGCTCAACACCACAGAGGCAAACTCATCTGCGGCTTCAACGTTAGAAAGATGCGATGCGGGCAGCGTCACGCACTGGCTACCGGCAATATTTTTATGCAGGAAATCGGCATCCACCAGCGTGGTCACCGGGTCATATTCCCCGGCGATAATCAGCACCGGTGCGGTAATGGCGCTGACTTCAGCGCGTAAATCTGCCGCAGCCAGCGCCTCGCAACCTTCGGCGTAGCCTTCCGGATCCATGTGCGTCAGCTCGTGAACCAGTTGATCCACCACTTCCGGAGAATGCTGACGAAACGTCGGGGTGAACCAGCGGTCAGCCGTGCCTGCCGCCACAACGTCCATGCCTTCCTGACGCACGGCGCGCGCACGTGAAAGCCAGCTGGCCTGGTCGCCGATTTTGGCTGCCGTGTTCGCCACGGCAAAGCCATAAAAACGTTCCGGCGCAAAACGCGCCAGCCACAGCCCGGTCAGGCCACCGACAGAAATCCCGCAGAAACAGGCCTTGTCGATATTCAGGTGATCGAGTAGCGCAATCACATCCTCGCCCAGCTGTGCAAGCGTCACTTTGCCGCGTTTGGTGGTTTTCCCATGGCCGTGCGTGTCGTAGCGCAGCACGCGAAAATAGGCGCTCAGGGCCTGAATCTGCGGTTGCCACAGCGACAGCGACGTGCCCATCGAGTTCGAGAGCACCAGTACCGGCGCGTTTTCCGGGCCATCAATCTGATAATGAAGCGTCATGGCGTTGCTCCTGATATCGCGTCAGAACCTGACGCACAAAATGATCGGCGCTGCCGGTGGCCCGCGACGGGTCCAGCAGCGTATGTAATTCAGTTGGGGTGAACCAGGCGGTGATGCGCGAGTCGGCTTCCAGCAACTGCAACAGCGGGCGTTTTTGGTCCAGCGCCGCGTGACAAAGCGTCTCCACGAGATGATGCGCGTCCTGTTTGCCCAGATGTTTCGCCAGCGCCAGAGTTAACGATTCCGCCATAATCAGCCCGTGTGTGATATCCAGGTCGGCGCGCATTTTGGCGGCGTCCACCTGCATCCCACGCACCAGTTGTTCGCTCTGAACGATAGCCGCGCCGGTCAGCATCAGCAATTCGGGCAGTACTTCCCATTCCGCCTGCCAGCCGCCGAGCGCCCTTTCATGCTGCTGAATAAGTCCGGCGTACAGCGTTGCCATCAGGCCCGGGGTTCGCTGGGCGGCGGTGAGAATAGCCGCGCAGCCAATCGGATTACGTTTATGCGGCATGGTCGACGATCCGCCGCGCCCTGGGGCCGTCGGCTCGCAGACTTCCGCCACTTCGGTCTGCATCAGCAGTGAAAAATCGTTGGCGAATTTACCGAGCGTGCCGCACATGCCCGCGTACCCGTGCCCGATCTCAAGGAACCGATCGCGTTGGCTGTGCCACGGCGTATCCGGCTGCGTGAGGTGTAATTCCTGCGCTAACGCCTGTGCCACCGCCGGACCGTGCTCATTGAGTGAGGCCAGGGTGCCCGCCGCGCCGCCAAACTGAAGCGTCAAAACGCGAGACTGCATTTCACGCAGGCGTAACTGCCAGCGCAGTAGCGCATCCAGCGTTCCGGCGAGTTTGAGGCCAAAAGTGACAGGCAGCGCGTGCTGCATCCAGGTGCGGCCCGGCATCACCGTCTGGCGATGGGTTTCGGTTTGTTCGGCCAGCGTCGACAAAAGCTGCGTCAGCATCACGTCCGTTTCACGCAACGCGTTACGCAGTTGCAGCACAAAACCGGTGTCGATGGCATCCTGGCTGGTTGCGCCCCAGTGCACGTAGCGGGCCGCCTTTTCATCACGTATTTTCACCTGTGCAGTGAGCTGTTTGACCAGTGGAATTGCCAGATTACCCGCGCTGGCAGCAGCATCAGCCAATGCCAGCAGGTCGATATTCTTAACCTGACAGGCGGCTTCAATGGCCGCCACTGCCTCCTGCGGGATAACGCCGCAGCGCGCTTCGGCTCGCGCCAGTGCGGCTTCAAAATCGAGCATCCCCTGCACGGTGTTCGCGTCGCTAAAAATTTCCGTCAGCGCACTGCCGCGCAACAGCGGGGTCAACACATCCATTCCGGCTCCTTAAACCCGTTCAATAATCAGCGCAATCCCCTGCCCAACACCGATACACATGGTGCACAGCGCGTAGCGTCCGCCGGTGCGTTTCAGCTGATACGCGGCGGTCATCGCCAGTCGTCCACCGGACGCCCCTAACGGATGCCCCAACGCGATCGCCCCGCCGTTTGGGTTGACGTGGGCCGCATCGTCCACCAGCCCCAGCGAACGCGTCACCGCCAGCGCCTGGGCGGCAAAGGCTTCATTCAGTTCTATCACATCCATCTGGTCGAGCGTCAACCCGGTCTGCGCCAGCACGTTGCGTACCGCCGGAGACGGGCCAAAACCCATGATTCGCGGTGCTACGCCCGCCGTCGCCACGCCCACTACGCGCGCCAGCGGCTGTAAATCGTGGGCAATTAACGCCTGTTCGCTTGCCAGCAGCAACGCACATGCCCCGTCGTTCACACCGGAAGCATTCCCCGCCGTGACGCTGCCGTCAGCCCGCACCACCCCTTTCAGTTTAGCCAGTGATTCCAGCGAGGTGCTGCGAGGGTGCTCATCGCGCAAAAAATTCAGCGCATCGCCTTTACGCTGCGGCACCGATACGGCGATAAGTTCGTCATCAAACAGGCCTTTTTCCTGCGCCAGTGCGGTTCGTTGCTGACTACGGAGCGCAAACGCATCCTGATCCGCGCGGGAAATACCGAACTCATTCGCCACGTTTTCCGCCGTTTCCGGCATCGAATCTACACCGTATAGCGCTTTCATCAGCGGGTTGATAAAACGCCACCCGATGGTGGTGTCTTCCATTTTCATGCTGCGGCTAAACGCGCTTTCGGCTTTACCCATCACAAACGGCGCTCGGGACATGCTTTCCACGCCACCAGCTACCATCAACTGCGTTTCTCCGCTTTTAATCGCGCGTGCCGCTATGCCTATCGCGTCCAGGCTCGAACCGCAAAGGCGGTTCACGGTGCTGCCCGGCACGCTTTCCGGCAGCCCGGCCAGCAGTAACGCCATACGCGCCACGTTACGATTGTCTTCCCCGGCCTGGTTGGCACAGCCGTAAACCACATCGTCGATACGCGCCGGATCCAGCCCCGGATTGCGTTCCAGCAGCGCCTTCAGCGGCAGAGCGGCTAAATCGTCAGCCCGCACCGTCGAGAGCGTACCACCAAAGCGACCAAAGGGTGTGCGCACTGCGTCGCAGATAAATGCCTGATTCATCGTCATTCCTTACGCGCTTTGCGCCAGTTGGCTGAAGGTCAGTTTCACCGGTGTGAGTCGCTGCAATTCTTCAAACGAGAGGCCGTTGAAAATTTCACGCACCACCAGGCCATCAGGCGTGATATCAATTACCGCCAGGTCAGTATAAATGCGGCTGACACAGCCCATACCGGTCAGCGGATAACTGCAGCTCTCCACCAGTTTGCATTCGCCATCGCGAGTCAGGTGATCCATCATCACGAACACCTGGCGTGCGCCAATGGCGAGATCCATCGCCCCGCCAACAGCCGGGATCGCATCCGGGGCGCCGGTGCTCCAGTTAGCGAGATCGCCGCTGGCAGAAACCTGATACGCGCCCAGCACGCAGATATCGAGATGACCGCCGCGCATCATCGCGAACGAGTCACCGTGATGGAAATAGCAGCCACCGGGCAGCAGCGTGACGTACTCTTTCCCGGCATTGATCAGCTCCGGGTCCTCTTCCCCTTCCTGTGGCTTTGGCCCCATACCAAGCAGCCCATTTTCGCTGTGCAGGAAGATCTCTTTGTCCGCCGGAAGGTAGTTGGCGATGCGGGTCGGCAGGCCGATACCCAGATTCACATACGCACCTTCAGGAATATCCTGGGCCACGCGTTTCGCCATTTCGTCACGGGTCAGTTTTTGCATCAGGTTCTCCTCAGGCGCTTTTGGCCGCGGTCAGGTTAGCCAGCGAAAACACGCGCTGAACGAAGATCCCCGGCGTTACCACGTTTTCCGGGTCAAGTTCACCAAGCGGCACAATGTCTGACACTTCCGCCACGGTGATTTTTGCCGCCGTCGCCATGATCGGCCCAAAGTTGCGCGCCGCTTTGCGATAAATCAGGTTGCCCCAGCGGTCTGCCTGATGGGCTTTGATCAACGCGAAATCCGCGTGGATCGGATATTCGAGCACATAATGACGACCGTCGATTTCACGCGTCTCTTTGCCTTCCGCCAGCGGCGTGCCGTAGCCGGTTGGCGTAAACACCGCGCCAAGCCCTGCCCCAGCAGCCTGAATACGTGCCGCCAGATTGCCCTGCGGCACCAGTTCCAGTGCCACTTTCCCGCGGCGATACAGGTCATCAAAAATCTGCGAATCCACCTGGCGCGGGAAGGAGCAGATCATTTTGCGCACCCGACCGGCTTTCAGCAGCGCTGCCAGGCCGACTTCGCCGTTTCCGGCGTTGTTATTAATGATGGTGAGGTCGCGGGCGCCCTGTGCTATCAGGGCATCAATCAGAAAGGTAGGCTGTCCGGCGGGGCCAAAACCACCGATCATGATGGTGGCACCATCGGGGATCCCGGCGATGGCCTGTTCCGGCGTCGGGACGCTTTTGTCGATCATCAGGTCGCTCCTTGTTGTGCGGTTATCGCACTTATATGCGTTGTTCGCACAAAATGTGACCCGCTTAACGATGTCGGTCAAGGGCGATAATCGAAATATGGTGCGATTATCGAACATCCTGTATGTTTGTTTTCAGAATGTGATCGGTGGCAAACCCGGAGACAAAAATATGACCAAACATCCTGACGACGTACTGAACGGTGAGAGCGATCCGTTCAAGGGCGACCCGAATTATATGGCTTCGCTGGCGCGTGGTCTGGAGGTGATTCAGGCATTTACCCCACAGCGCCCGGTGTTGTCGATTTCGCAAATCAGCCAGAAAACCGGCATTCCGCGGGCGGCGGTACGACGCTGTCTGTACACCCTCGGCAAGCTGGGGTTTGTGTACGCCGAGGACGGCAAAAACTTCCAGCTGCGTCCGCGCATTCTGTCGCTCGGCCACGCCTGGCTGGCCTCTACGCCGCTGGCACGCTCCGCGCAGCCGGTGCTCAAACACCTGAGTGAAATGCTGAACGAATCCTGCTCCATCGCCACGCTCGACGGCGACGATATTCTGTATATTGCGCGTGCATCGAGTTCCCGAATCATGACTATCGATTTGGATATCGGTAGCCGCTTGCCCGCCTGGGCGACGTCAATGGGGCGCGTACTGTTGAGCCATCAGCCGGAAGAGAAACTGAACGATATGCTGGCGCGGGTAACGATGATCCGTTACACGCCGCAGACGGTAGATTCAGTGAGCAAACTACGCTCAGAGTTGAAGCGCGTGCGCCAGCAGGGCTACGCGCTGAACGATCAGGAGCTGGAAATGGGGTTACGATCGCTGGCGGTGCCACTGTTTAACCCGCAGGGGCACTGTGTTGCGGCACTGAACGTCGGGGTCCATGCAGGCCAGGTTTCCGCTAATGAAATGGTCGACCGCGTGTTGCCAGAACTGCAGAAAGCGGCGAAGGAATTAACGCTGTTGCTGCGTTAGCGGCTGCGTTTGGCGTGGCGTTCCCAGTTTTCCTGCTTCGCCTGTTCGGATTTCTTCAACGCCACATAGCACGCCCCGCTGCCGCCGTGATGCGGCAGTGCGCTACAAAACGCCTGTACGTCGTCAAATTCCGTCAACCAGCGCGCCAGATAGCTCCGAATCACATTGGCGTGGGAATTGTCCGCCTTGCCTTTGCCGTGAACGATCAGCACGTTTCTCAGACCGTCTTTATGCGCCTGACGGATAAACGCGAACAGCTGCTGTCGACACTGCTCGACCGGCTGGCGCAACAGCGTCAGGCTCGCCTGTTGACTGTATTTTCCTAAACGCAATTTATCCAGAACGCCGGTTTGTAGCCCGTCACGCTTGAACTCCAGCGGGGTACCGAGGGGCACGAGATCGAGGAAACCGGTGGTCAGGAAGTTATCGAGCTGGAGCGTATCAATGTGCTGCGGCGTACGGGTGTTGCGGCTGGGCTGCCAGTGCACATCATCATTGTGCTTCAGCGGCTGAACATCTTCCATGGCGTCAAGAAACAGAAATTTGTCGTCAGGGTTCATCTTCACCTCCTCCCAGTGCTGCGACGGCTGAAAAGCTACTATAGCCGCGCCCCGCCTCATGCTCAACGCGTTTTGAGATTCTGGAAACTGATTGCTGAAAGAATATATTCTGAGGCAAACATTAACCGAATGGGGAATAAGGATACTTAACCCCCACTTAAATAGAATTAATGCCCGATGAAATGAAACGATAATGTTAAAAAATCGTGAAATCTATCACCTAAAAGTACTGGCAATTTCATTTAAATTCGCTATAACTATAATACCTGCATAGGGGAGCCAATTGCAGGAACACGTTATGGAAATATTGCTGTGTATACTGTGGGATCTGGCGGATGTCGGCAGATCCTGTTTTTTTATTAGCACTGAAATAATCAACTCCGGAATAATTGCTGACTCTGACGACGAAACTGCGTAATTAGCGAGGCGGTTAACGGCGTCTGTTGGCTGTCGCGACGCTGAATCAAATAGTACGCGGCTTTCGGTAGCGGTTCAGCTATCGGGATTATCTCCAGTCGGTGTGAGATTAGTCGGTCAGTACCTAACTCTTCAGGTAAAATACTTAAAAAATCACTTTGCGCAACCAGACTTATGCAAGATGAAAATGTTTCACACACCACGCCGACATTCGGTATTTGTGAACGATCGCTGAATAATTCCTCGAGCTGTTTATAATAACTTCCTCGCGGCGTTGGCATTGTCCAGTTATATTTTAATAATTCACTTAATGTTTTTGCCTCTCGCGCCGGATGACCCGCCTGGGAAAATACCGCGAAGTTTTTTTCAAATAATTTTTCAAACGTAAACTCGTGATCGTATGGCCCTTTATAATAACTATTAATGGTGAAATCCAGTTCCCCCTGACGTAATTCATTGATCATCGATACCAGTTGGCCCTCCATGATCCTGACCTTCACTTGCGGATGCTGTTGATGGAAGCGGGTAATTACCGGCGGCATGAGGGTACGCGCCACACTGGCCCCCAGTCCGACATTAATTTGCCCGGTTAAGCGTCCCTGGCGTTGCAGAATTTCCTCCTGCGCCGCACGCAACTCCTCAAGAATCAAACTGGCATGCTGATAAAAACTTTCGCCGCATTCTGTGAGCGCCACACCTTTACTGCGTCTGACAAATAACTGGGCGGAAACGCCCTCTTCCAGCTCTTTAATCGATTTGGTCAGCGCCGGTTGTGAAAGCTGAAGGATCCTGCTGGCTCCGCGAATACTGCCCTGTCTCGCCACTTCCACGAATGCACGAATTTGATGAATTTTAACCTGAAAGGTCATACCCGCCCCGATAACCAATATTTATCAGACACAAGAAACTGGCATCTACTGTAATGCAAAGCGATATGGCAGGGTAATGACCGAAACGTTAAAAAGTTATTACTGATAAGTAAAAACTATCACAGCGTGAAGCGATTCACATTTTTTGCCGATGACAGGACAGGTTATGCAATTACTAAGCGATTACGTAGCGTCGCTGGCGACGGATCTCCGCGCCTGGCGTCGTGATTTTCATCAATATGCCGAATCCGGTTGGCTGGAGTTTCGTACCGCCGCCAAAGTGGCGGAGATCCTCGATGAGCTGGGCTACGAGTTAGCCATCGGTCGCGACGTGGTCGAGGCACAAAGCCGGATGGGTCTGCCCGATGACAACACACTGGCGCAGGCCTACGAACGGGCTCGTCTTCAGGGTGCGCCGGAACGCTGGCTTCCGCCATTTAAAGGCGGCTTTACCGGCGTCGTGGCGACGCTAAAAACGGGACGACCTGGCCCGACACAAGCCTTCCGTGTCGATATGGATGCACTGGATCTCAATGAACAACTGGACGACAGCCATCGCCCGTTCCGCGACGGTTTCGCTTCCTGTAACGCAGGTATGATGCACGCCTGCGGCCACGATGGGCACACCGCCATTGGTTTAGGTCTCGCCCACGTATTGAAGAGGTTCGCTGATAACCTCAGCGGCACCCTTAAACTCATTTTCCAGCCAGCCGAAGAAGGCACTCGCGGCGCACGAGCGATGGTTGCTGCAGGCGTTCTGGATGATGTGGACTACTTTACTGCGGTACATATCGGCACCGGCGTGAGTGCAGGAACCGTGGTCTGCGGGGCCGATAACTTCATGGCTACCAGCAAATTTGATGTGCGTTTTAGCGGTGTTGCCGCACATGCAGGCGGGAAACCCGAAGACGGCCGCAATGCGCTTTTGGCCGCGGCTCAGGCGGCAATTGCACTACACAGTATTGCCCCACACAGTGCGGGTGCCTCGCGGGTGAATGTCGGGGTGATGCAGGCTGGAACCGGACGTAATGTCGTGCCTTCCTCGGCGCTGTTAAAAGTGGAAACCCGCGGTGAGAGCGAAATCATCAACCAGTACGTTTTCGACCAGGCGCAACATGTCATTGCGGGGGCAGCGGCAATGTACGGTGCGAGTGCCGATGTGCGTCTGATGGGCGCGGCCACGGCGAGTTCACCGTCCCCGGCGTGGGTCAATTTCCTGCGTGAACAAGCGGCTCTGGTCCCGGGCGTTAAGCAGGCAATCGACCGTGTCGCCGCTCCGGCGGGATCAGAAGATGCCACTCTGATGATGGCACGTGTGCAGGAACATCACGGTCTGGCCTCCTATATGGTTTTCGGTACTGAACTGAGTGCCGGACATCACAATGAAAAATTCGATTTTGACGAACAGGTGCTGGGCATTGCCGTGGAAACACTCGCGCGCGTCGCGCTTTGTTGTCCGCAGACAGGAGCAAAATAATGCAGCAAATTTACGATTTTGTGGCTGACACCCTGAATGCCCGCCAGCAGATGTTCAGCGATATTGCTGATGAAATTTGGGACCATCCGGAGACACGTTTTGAAGAATTCTGGTCAGCCGAACGACTGGCTGGCGCTCTTGAGGAGGAAGGGTTTAGCGTGACCCGTGAAGCAGGCGCTATTCCCAATGCCTTTATTGCCAGTATCGGCAGCGGCAAACCGGTTATCGCGGTATTGGGTGAATACGATGCGCTGGCCGGACTGAGCCAGCAAGCACATTGCCCCCAACCTCGCTCAACCACGCCTGGCGCCAACGGTCACGGCTGCGGACATAACTTGCTCGGCACCGCAGCGTTTGCCGCAGCGGTGGCAGCAAAAGCATGGCTGGAACAGCACGGTGGCGAAGGGACGCTGCGCTTTTATGGTTGCCCTGGCGAAGAAGGAGGATCAGGTAAAACCTTTATGGTTCGCGAAGGGTTGTTTGACGATGTCGATGCCGCTGTTACCTGGCATCCGGAAGCATTCGCCGGGATGTTCAGCACCAGCACCCTGGCGAACATTCAGGCTGCATGGCGTTTCACCGGGGTGGCAGCCCACGCGGCCAACTCCCCCCATTTGGGACGCAGCGCACTGGATGCCGTCACGTTGATGACGACGGGCAGCAATTTCCTCAATGAACACATCATCGAAAAAGCACGGGTGCACTACGCCATTACCGACACCGGCGGTATCTCACCCAATGTGGTTCAAGCGCAGGCTGAAGTGCTGTATCTGATCCGTGCCCCGGAGATGGCGGATGTGCAGCAGATTTATCAACGGATCGAAAAAATCGCGCAGGGCGCGGCGTTGATGACCGAAACCCAGGTCAGTTGTCGTTTCGAGAAAGCCTGTTCCAGTTATCTGCCAAACCGCACGCTGGAAGCTGCGATGTATCACGCGGTTCAGCACTACGCCACGCCAGAATGGAATGAGGAAGAACTGGCCTTTGCCCGGCAAATCCGCGACACACTCAGCGAGAACGATCTGCAAAACAGTCTGCAAAATATCGCCCGCACTGGCGCTGACGCAGGTACCGCATTTGCCCGTCGCCATCAGCGGACACTACTGATTGACGAAGTCGCACCGTATGTGGCGAACGATAGCATTTTGCCGGGCTCAACGGATGTCGGTGATGTCAGTTGGAAAACACCGGTGGCCCAATGCTTCAGCCCCTGTTTTACCGTCGGTACGCCACTGCATACCTGGCAACTGGTGAGTCAGGGCCGCACCTCTCTCGCCCACAAAGGAATGCTACATGCCGGTAAAATTATGGCGGCGACGGCCATCAAACTGTTTAACGATCCTGCGCTGTTGCAAGCGTGCCAGCACGAGCTGGCTCAGCAACTGGCGGAACGGCCTTATCAGTGTCCTATCCCGAAAAACGTGACACCGTCACCTTTAAAATAATCATTATAAAACAGAATAAACACAACGACACCCGAGGAACGCCCATGAGTATGTCTTCCATACCGACGCATTCCCCCACCGGTAAGCTGTATGGCTGGGTAGAAAAGATTGGTAATAAAGTGCCGCACCCTTTCCTGCTGTTTGTGTATTTGATTGCGGCATTGATGATAGCCACTGCCGTACTGTCGGCATTTGATGTCAGTGTTAAAAGCCCCGCTGACGGTTCGACAGTGGTGGTTAAAAACCTGCTTAGCGTCGAGGGGTTGCACTGGTTTTTACCCAATGTGATTAACAACTTCAGTGGCTTCGCCCCACTCGGCGCCATTCTGGCTTTGGTGCTGGGTGCAGGTCTCGCGGAACGTGTGGGCTTGCTACCCGCCCTGATGGTCAAAATGGCCTCGCACGTCAGCGCCCGTTATGCCAGCTATATGGTGCTGTTTATCGCCTTCTTCAGCCATATTTCGTCTGATGCCGCATTGGTGATTATGCCGCCGATGGGAGCCTTAATTTTCCTGGCAGTCGGGCGTCATCCGGTGGCGGGTCTGCTGGCTGCTATTGCCGGGGTTGGCTGTGGGTTTACCGCAAACTTATTGATTGTTACCACTGACGTGTTGCTCTCCGGAATCAGTACCGAGGCGGCAAAAACCATGGATGCCGCACTGCACGTGAGCGTGATTGATAACTGGTACTTTATGGCCTGTTCGGTGGTTGTGCTGACGATTGTCGGTGGCTTGATTACCGATAAAATCGTCGAACCCCGCCTCGGGGCGTGGCAAGGCAGTAGCGATGATAAACTGGAAAAGCTGAGCGCTGAACAACGTTTTGGTTTACGGGTTGCCGGGGGCGTCTCACTGCTGTTCATCGGCCTGATAGCGCTGTTGGTTATCCCACAAAACGGTATTCTGCGTGACCCGGTGTTGCATACCGTACTGCCTTCACCGTTCATTAAAGGCATCGTACCGCTTATCATCTTTTTCTTCTTTGTGGTTTCGCTGTCTTATGGCCTGGCAACAAAGAAAATCCGCAGCCAGGCCGATATTCCCCATTTGATGATCGAACCGATGAAAGAGATGGCGGGATTTATCGTCATGGTATTCCCGCTGGCCCAGTTTGTTGCGATGTTTAACTGGAGCAATATGGGCAAGTTTATGGCGGTCGGCCTGACCGATGTTCTGGAAAGTGCCGGGTTAAGTGGCGTGCCTGCGTTTGTCGGGCTGGCATTGCTTTCGTCGTTGCTGTGTATGTTTATCGCCAGCGGCTCGGCTATCTGGTCAATTCTGGCACCTATCTTCGTGCCGATGTTTATGATGCTCGGTTTCCACCCGGCCTTTGCACAAATTCTGTTTCGTGTCGCAGATTCCTCCGTTATTCCACTGGCCCCAGTATCACCGTTCGTGCCGCTGTTTCTTGGCTTCCTACAGCGCTATAAACCGGAGGCAAAACTCGGTACCTACTATTCGCTGGTTTTACCCTATCCGCTTATCTTTTTAGGGGTATGGTTGGTGATGCTGGTGGCATGGTATCTTGTCGGGCTCCCCATTGGGCCGGGGATTTACCCGCGGCTGAACTAAGGAAACGTGATGCTGAGATTGCTGGAAGATAAGATTGCTACCCCGCTTGGACCGTTGTGGATCCTGTGCGATGAACAATTCCATCTGCGCGCCGTTGAGTGGGAAGAACACAGCGAGCGGATGGTGCAGTTACTGGATATACACTATCGCGCGGAAGGTTATCAGCGTGTGGCATCCACGGACCCCAATGGCTTAAGCAGTAAGATGAAAGCCTACTTTGACGGCGATCTCAGCATTATTGACACCCTGTCCAGCGCGACCGCGGGCACGCCTTTTCAGCGCGAAGTGTGGCAGGCGCTACGTTCCATTCCGTGCGGCCAGGTGATGTACTACGGTGAGCTGGCCGAACAGCTTGGCCGACCAGGTGCAGCACGCGCCGTGGGCGCGGCAAATGGCTCAAATCCGGTCAGCATCGTGGTGCCCTGTCACCGGGTGATTGGCCGTAACGGCACCCTGACGGGATATGCTGGGGGTGTGCAGCGCAAAGAGTGGCTGCTGCGCCATGAAGGCTATCTGCTGCTTTGATTTTTAGTGCTTTACTGGAGTGATTACGCAATTTATTAATAAATTGTTCCAGTTTAAATTCATACATTTCAGGGAGATATAATCTTCAGACTATTTCCCTTGCTTATATTGCGTGAATCGGGTTTTCGAGACTTACCTGCTCAACAAAAAGATGTTAAAATTGACCAATATCAATTAAAGCCTGAGCAAATCTATGATCCCGGAAAAGCGAATTATTCGACGCATCCAGTCTGGCGGTTGTGCTATCCACTGCCAGGATTGCAGCATCAGCCAGCTCTGTATTCCGTTCACTCTTAATGAACATGAGCTCGATCAGCTTGATAATATCATCGAGCGCAAGAAGCCCATCCAGAAGGGGCAGACCCTGTTCAAAGCGGGCGATGAGCTGAAATCGCTGTATGCCATCCGCTCCGGGACCATCAAAAGCTACACCATCACCGAACAAGGTGATGAGCAAATCACCGGCTTCCATCTGGCGGGCGATTTAGTAGGTTTTGACGCCATTGGTACTGGCCATCACCCGAGCTTTGCTCAGGCGCTGGAAACCTCCATGGTTTGCGAAATCCCGTTTGAAACGCTGGATGACCTCTCCGGCAAGATGCCAAACCTGCGTCAGCAGATGATGCGTCTGATGAGCGGCGAAATCAAAGGCGACCAGGATATGATCCTGCTGCTGTCTAAGAAAAACGCGGAAGAGCGCCTGGCGGCGTTTATCTATAACCTCTCCCGTCGTTTCGCCGAACGTGGTTTCTCACCGCGTGAATTCCGTCTGACCATGACCCGCGGTGACATCGGTAACTATCTCGGTCTGACGGTAGAAACCATCAGCCGTCTGCTCGGTCGCTTCCAAAAAAGCGGCATGCTGGCAGTTAAAGGGAAGTACATTACCATCGAAAATAGCGATGCACTGGCAGTCCTCGCTGGTCACGCCCGTAACGTCGCCTGATTCTTCTCTTTCCTTTCGCCGGATCGTTAAATTTTCCTGATTTATTGATCTGGCGAAGGTTCTCCCCTGTTTCAATCACTCCGGATGGGTTATCTTTTAGTTACAGACTGTGGTGACAGTTGTAAGGAGACCCTGTATGGCAAAGTATCAAAATATGCTGGTAGCCATCGATCCTAACCAGGACGATCAACCCGCATTACGGCGCGCTGTTTACCTTCATCAACGGATTGGTGGATCGATTAAAGCCTTTTTGCCGATCTATGATTTTTCCTACGAGATGACCACCCTTCTGTCGCCTGACGAGCGCACCGCTATGCGTCAGGGCGTCATCAGCCAACGGACCGCCTGGATCCGCGAGCAGGCAAAATTTTACCTGGATGCCGGCGTACCGATTGAAATTAAGGTCGTCTGGCATAACCGTCCTTTTGAAGCCATCATTCAGGAAATCATGAGCAACGGGCACGATTTGTTGCTTAAGATGGCGCATCAGCACGACAAACTGGAAGCGGTAATTTTCACCCCAACCGACTGGCATCTGCTGAGAAAATGTCCGTGTCCGGTTTGGATGGTGAAAGATCAGCCGTGGCCGGAAGGTGGTAAGGCGATTGTGGCGGTTAATCTCGCCAGCGAAGAGGAATATCACAACGCCCTCAACGATAAGCTGGTTCGTGAAACCCTCCAGCTCGCCGATCAGATTAACCACACCGAAGTGCATCTGGTTGGCGCGTATCCGGTTACCCCTATCAATATCGCAATCGAGCTGCCTGATTTTGACCCAAGCGTGTATAACGACGCAATTCGCGGCCAACATCTGCTGGCAATGAAGTCATTACGTCAGAAATACAGTATTTCGGAAGAGATGACCCATGTTGAAAAAGGCCTGCCGGAGGAAGTTATCCCGGATTTGGCGGAGCATTTGCAGGCGGGGATTGTGGTGCTTGGCACCGTAGGACGCACCGGGCTGTCTGCGGCATTCCTCGGTAATACGGCAGAACAGGTGATTGACCATCTGCGCTGCGATTTGCTGGCGCTGAAACCGGATCAGTATCAAACCCCGGTCGAACTGGACGATGAAGACGACGATTGAGCGTTAGCCGCTAATAAAAAACCCGATGAGAACACTCACCGGGTTTTTTTATGGCTGACGTCAGGATCAATGGATACCCATGCGCCAGGCGTAGTCGATCTCTTCTTTCAGTTCGAGGGAGGAAAGCGCCATCAGGTCGGCAAACTCCAGCTCCAGCTGTTTAACGCGTTTCAGATATTGCGCAGGGGTTAACGGGCTTGTATCACGACGCAGAAATTCGACTGCCAGCTGCTTAGGGTTTAATTCGGTATCCATGACATCCTCTTTTACGTTGAAAACCCATTCAGTATAGCACCCCGCCCTGATTATTTTTTGACCAAAAACAACACTGGCGTGAATATAAACCTCATCTTTTAAGCGGTTTTCCTGCAGTTTCTTTGGCTTTCAGCACCGTAAGGAAGGTGATCAATGCCGCACCCATCACGTAATACGCCGGGGAAAACCGATCGCCGGTGGCACCTATCAGCCATACCGAGAACCATGGCGTGATACCGCCAAAGAATGCCACCGCAAAGTTATAGGCAATGGATAAACCGCCGTAGCGGACGCTGGTCGGGAACAGTTCGGCCATGGCCGCGCTGCACGCCCCGTCAAACGCGGCAATAAACGCACCGAGCAGCAACATCGCCAGCACCGCTGAAAGCATATTGCCTTGCGCCATCACCATCATCGCCGGGTAGCTGAACAGAATAAACCCGGCGCATCCGGCCAGCATCAGCGGCTTGCGGCCATATTTATCCGAAAGCCAGCCCATAAACGGCACCAGGACCGCTATGCCAAACAGGCCGATAGTCGTTATCGCGTAAGCGTCGAGCTTTGAGAAATGCAGTTCGGTGGAGAGATAGCCCGGCATAAAGGTTTGCAGCGTCCAGTGTCCGACCGCTTTGAGCACCACGAATCCTACGCAAAACAGCAGCGCGCCCCAGGCTTTCGTCACCGCAGCCCGCAACGGCTTGCTTTCGGTTTTACCGCTTTGCGCTACGGCTTTGAATTCCGGTGAATCCTCCAGATGCTGGCGCAGATACAGCCCCACCCAGCCGAGCGGCCCGGCCACCAGGAACGGGATCCGCCAGCCCCAGTCGTTCATCGCTGTTTCGCCCAACGACGCCGTGAGCATAAAAACCAGCCCTGAACCGGCGACAAACGCCATAAAGCCAAAGTTGTCTATCCAGCAGGTAAAATAGCCGCGCCGATCGTTTGGGGCGTACTCCGCCAGATAGGTGGTGGCGCCAGAGCTTTCACCACCAGCGGCAAAACCCTGAACCAAACGGGTAATGACCAACAGCACCGTCGCCGTGACGCCAATCTGATGGAAGGTGGGCAACAAGCCCATGACAAACGTCGCGCCAGAGGTCAGCAAAATCACCGTCGCCAGTACTTTCTGCCGCCCCACCCGATCGCCAAGCGAGCCGAAATACAGCCCACCTAACGGGCGCATGATAAACCCGGCACCAAAAACAGCGAACGATGACAGCAGCGCCACGCCCGGGCTGTCGGCGTGGAAAAACTGCATACCGATAATCGCCGCCAGCGTACCGTACAATCCGAAATCGAACCATTCAACGAAATGCCCCACGCCGGTGGCGAGCAGCACCTTGCGTAACTTACGCGCCACTGGAATTTCAGCGGCGGTCGATGCCGCCTGCAGCGTCTCTGTTCTGTTCATCGTTCATCACCGCTTCTTTTGTTTCTATTATAGATATAGTTTTAATCATGATGAGCAAAATACGCCCAGCGTTCACGGCGTGAATTGTGATGTCGATCGGCGTGGGCAAAGAATTTATCAGTCCCGATCACAGTTTAGACCCTGCAGAATTTTCATCGGCTATCCCCGTTTTCGGTCACACCTCTGCTGAGCAAATAATGCGAAATTATTTATTAACAATTGCGCAATGCAATTTAACAGATCTATCATGCTCGCAATTCACCAAATGGTTCATGTGAAATTCATAAAGGTGATTATTACGCCTCACTGAAGGTATTTATTGCTTCATTCAAAAACCCATTCGCGATTAAGCGTTACGTATGGTTCATAACCTGTGCGTATGGGTGTCGTTAAGGAGACAGAAATGGCAACTGGCAGTTCGCCACGCGGATTACCTCGGATCCTGCAGTGGCTTTTAGTGGTGCTGATGGCCGTGATCGGCCTCGCCGTGGGTGGGCTTGGTGCCAAACTCGCGAGCGTAGGCGGGAGCTGGTACTTCGTCATCGCCGGTATCGTGATGCTGATTTCAGCATGGCTTATCGCTAAAAACCGTCGCAGTGGTCTTGTGCTTTACGCGGTGTTATTCATTGCCTCTATAATCTGGGCGATTAACGATGCAGGTTGGGAGTTCTGGCCACTGTTCTCACGCCTGTTCACCTTAGGCGTGCTGGCGCTGCTGGCTATCCTGCTCTGGCCTTTCCTCGGCCAACAGACCGCCACGGATAAAGCACCCGCCTTTGGTATTGCCGCGGTACTGGTTGTTATTTTACTGGCCAGCGCAGGCGGCATGTTCCGCCCACAAACGCTGGTGACTGCTGACGAACCCGTTCCGGTGAAACCGGTCGCACCGGGCGAAGCGCAAAAAAATTGGGAGCACTGGGGCAATACCACTCACGGCGACCGCTTTGCCGCCCTTGATCAAATCAATAAGCAAAACGTCAGCCAGCTTCAGGTAGCGTGGACCGCATATACCGGCGACATTCCACTGAGCAATGGTTCCGGCGCGGAAGATCAGAATACGCCGCTGCAAGTGGGCGACACGCTGTTTGTCTGCACGCCTTACAGCAAAGTTCTGGCGCTGGACGTTGATTCCGGCAAAGAGAAGTGGCGCTATGATTCAAAAGCCACTGCGCCAAACTGGCAGCGCTGCCGTGGTCTCGGCTATTACGATCAGGCCGCAGCAACGCCTGTGGCTAACGTAACACCGACAGCAGATTCGCAGCCCGCTGCCTGCCCGCGCCGCCTGTTCTTGCCGACCACTGACGCCCGTCTGATTGCCATTAACGCTGACACCGGCAAAGTTTGTGAAGACTTTGGCACGAACGGCGTGGTGGATTTGAGCGTTGGCATGGGCGAAATCAAGCCAGGCTACTACCAGCAAACCTCGACCCCATTGGTCGCCGGGAATGTTGTAGTGGTCGGCGGTCGCGTCGCGGATAACTTCTCGACGGGTGAACCGCCGGGCGTGGTGCGCGCGTATGACGTTCACTCTGGCAAACTGGCGTGGGCGTGGGATCCGGGCAATCCGAACCTGACCGGCGTTCCGCCAGAAGGCACAACCTATACCCGCGGTACGCCGAACGTCTGGTCAGCGATGTCTTATGACGCGAAGCTGAACCTGATTTATCTGCCAACCGGTAACGCAACCCCTGACTTCTTTGGCGGGCATCGCACGGCGCTGGATGACAAATACAGCTCATCTATCGTCGCCGTTGACGCAACCACGGGCCAGGTGCGCTGGCATTATCAAACCACCCATCACGACCTTTGGGACTTTGACCTTCCGTCACAGCCTCTGCTGTACGATTTGCCAGACGGTAAAGGCGGCACGACGCCAGTACTGGTACAAACCTCCAAACAGGGCATGATCTTTATGCTCAACCGCGCGACCGGTAAACCTGTCGCCAAAGTGGAAGAGCGTCCGGTGCCAGCGGGTGACATTAAAGGTGAACGTTATTCCCCAACGCAGCCGTACTCTGTAGGAATGCCGATGATCGGCAATCAAACCCTGAAAGAGTCCGACATGTGGGGTGCAACGCCAATTGACCTGCTGCTGTGCCGCATTCAGTTTAAAGAGATGCGTCATCAGGGCGTGTTCACTCCACCAGGCCTTGACCGTTCGCTGCAGTTCCCAGGCTCGCTCGGTGGCATGAACTGGGGCAGCGTGTCGGTTGACCCGAATAACAGCCTGATGTTCGTGAACGATATGCGTCTGGGCCTGGCGAACTATATGGTTCCGCGCGCCAAGGTGGCGAAAAATGCCAGCGGCATCGAGATGGGTATTGTGCCGATGGACGGTACGCCGTTCGGCGCAATGCGTGAACGCTTCCTGTCCCCGCTCGGCATTCCGTGCCAGAAACCACCGTTCGGCACGATGTCCGCCGTTGACCTGAAAAGTGGCAAGCTGGTGTGGCAGGTTCCGGTCGGTACGGTAGAAGACACCGGTCCGCTGGGGATCCGTATGCATCTGCCGATCCCGATTGGGATGCCGACGCTGGGGGCATCGCTGTCAACGCAGTCTGGTCTGCTGTTCTTCGCGGGCACGCAAGATTTCTACCTGCGCGCGTTCGATACCGCGAACGGGAAAGAAATCTGGAAATCCCGTCTGCCGGTGGGCAGTCAGTCCGGTCCTATGACCTACGTGTCACCGAAAACCGGGAAGCAGTACATCATCATTAACGCAGGCGGCGCACGTCAGTCTCCGGACCGTGGCGATTACATCATCGCCTACGCGCTGCCAGACAAGCAGTAATCTTCTCGCAGTAACGACAAAGGGACCAAAAGGTCCCTTTTTTATGTTGGTTGTTGTGCCCGGCAGCGCAGGCTGCCAGGCGGTGATATCAAATTCGAATAGAGGTCCGGGAAGCGAAGCGTCACCGGGTATTTACCGCCATCAAAACGTTTCCCAGTTATCCCCGCTCGCCAGCGCTGGACGCTGCGGGACATAGGTCGGGCCGGAAGTCGGTTTCGGCTGACGTTCTGCGCCCGCGTGCTGCAAGCGGAACGCACCCACGGCTTCGGTCAGGCGAGCAGCTTGCTCTTCCAGCGACCCTGCCGCCGCAGACGCTTCTTCCACCAGCGAGGCGTTTTGCTGGGTGACGTTATCCATTTCGGTGATGGCCTGGCTGACCTGCAAAATGCCGCGACTCTGTTCGTCGGACGCTGCCGCAATTTCCAGCATAATGTCGGTCACGCGTTTCACTGCATCCACGATTTCACTCATGGTGCTGCCCGCCGCAACCACTTCGCCAGAGCCGCGTTCAATCAGCGTCACGGACTCGCTGATCAACCCTTCTATCTCTTTTGCCGCCTGCGCGCTGCGGCTCGCCAGAGTTCGTACTTCGCTGGCGACCACGGCAAATCCGCGCCCTTGTTCCCCGGCGCGCGCGGCTTCTACTGCCGCGTTGAGCGCCAAAATATTGGTCTGGAACGCGATGCTGTTGATCACAGCGGTAATTTCAGAAATTTTCTTCGAGCTTCTGGAGATGTTACCCATCGTCGACACTACGCCCGACACAATCTGCCCGCCGCGAGTGGCTTTCCCGGAGGCATCTTCCGCCAGTTTGGTGGCGTGATGCGCATTGTCGGCGTTCTGTTTCACCGTGGCGGTCAGCTGTTCCATACTGGCTGCCGTTTCCTCAATCGCCGCTGCCTGCTGCTCAGTGCGGGATGAGAGATCGGTGTTGCCCGCCGAAATTTCGCTGGTACCGCGGTAAATTTCCTCGGCACCTTGGCGTACGGTGCCGACAGTTTGCGACAGCGCGTGCTGCATTTTCTGCAAATCGTGGCTCAGCTTGCCGATTTCACTGCGTCCGGAGGCTTCATCCGCCAGGGTTAAATCGCCATCAGCAATCTGCTCGATGCGATGCAACGCACGGCGAAGCGGGTTGATAACGGTACGGCGCAGCGCAACGAAGGTCAGCAGCGTCAACACCAGCGCCAGCGCAAACGCGCCGACCATAAAGGCCAGGCCGAGCTGGGTGCGGCTATGGGCCGTTTCAGAGAGATGACGCGCGCGGTCGCTACGGATTTTAATCGCTTTCAACAGCACATCGTTATAGGCCGAATCCAGCAGGCGAGCGTGCTCGTTTTCATGGTTAATGATCGCTTCAAACATGCCGTTTTTGGCATATTTCAGCATCGGCTTCATGCCGTCGATATAAGCGTTGTAACGCGCATTGATTTCGCCATCCAGCGCTTCGTCTGCAGGTGTTTTCACTTCACGGTTCACGTACTGCTTAAATCCTTCCTGCGACTGTTTGATCCGCAGTTCAGCCTCGGAAATATTGCGCTTCATATCATCCATTTCGGCAATACGGCTGGCGGCCCCGGCGTGGATCAGGTTGATACGCGCAGTACGCAGGTGGTTCGAGCTGTTCGAGAGCCCCATTCGGACTTCTAACTCTTGCGTGACGTCCTTCTGGTCGCTATCAGCCTGCAACAGGAAATAGCCCGCAAGACCCGAGCTTAATGCGAACAGCAGCAGGATGCCGCCCAGAATGGAGGAGAACAGTGGAACGAGACGGATGTGATGTAAGAAACTGACTGTTTGCGACTTTTGCCCTGCGGCTGATTTGTCCATGGCTTATCGACTCTCTTATTGTAAGAGGCGTACCAAAACGCCCGTTAGATTGTCATCGGCCTGGCGGGAAGATTGCTTACGGGTAAAAGCGCTACATCGGTCACACTTTGGAGATTAAGCGGGGAAAAGCCAGCGGAATAGCTCCGCTGGCCTGCGCATCAGTTGTCGCCGAAATGGATAACGGTGCGGATTGATTTGCCTTCGTGCATCAGATCAAACGCTTCGTTGATCTGGTCCAGCGGCATGCGGTGAGTGATGAACGGGTCGAGATTAATTTTACCGACCATCGCATCTTCAACCATGCCCGGCAGCTGGGTGCGCCCTTTCACGCCGCCAAACGCCGAACCGCGCCATACGCGACCGGTCACCAACTGGAACGGACGAGTTTTGATTTCCTGACCTGCACCCGCCACGCCGATAATCACGCTTTCGCCCCAGCCTTTGTGGCAGCATTCCAGCGCCGCACGCATCACGTTCACGTTGCCGATGCACTCGAAGCTGAAATCCACGCCACCGTCGGTCAGTTCGACGATAACGTCCTGCACCGGCTTGTCACTGTCATTCGGGTTGATGAAATCGGTGGCACCCATTTCACCGGCCAGCTTGAATTTTTCCGGGTTGGTATCGACCGCAATAATGCGCCCGGCCTTTGCCTGAACCGCGCCCTGAATGACCGCCAGACCGATACCGCCGAGGCCAAATACCGCCACGGTGTCGCCTTCTTTCACTTTCGCCGTGTTATGCACCGCGCCGATACCGGTGGTCACGCCGCAGCCCAGCAGACACACTTTATCCAGTGGCGCCTGCGGGTTAACTTTCGCCAGAGAGATTTCAGCCACTACCGTGTATTCGCTGAAGGTGCTGGTGCCCATGTAGTGGTAAATCGGCTCGCCGTTATACGAGAAACGTGTGGTGCCGTCTGGCATCAGGCCTTTACCCTGCGTGGCGCGAACCGCCTGGCAAAGGTTGGTTTTACCGGATTTACAGAACTTACACTCGCGACATTCCGCGGTGTACAGCGGGATAACGTGGTCGCCCGGTTTCAGGCTGCTTACGCCTTCACCGACTTCAACCACTACGCCGCCGCCTTCATGCCCAAGCACCGCCGGGAAAACGCCTTCCGGATCGTCACCCGACAGCGTGAACGCATCGGTGTGGCACACGCCGGTATGGGTAATTTTGACCAGCACTTCGCCCTTCTTCGGCGGCGCAACGTCAATTTCGACAATTTTCAGCGGCTGGCCTGGACCAAACGCAACTGCAGCACGTGATTTCATTCCGTCTCTTACCTTATTGTCAGTTATTTTAAATACGATCGTAGCAGATGACCGACTTCCGCCATGCGAGCGGCGCGCTGATCGGCGGTGGTTTCGCCCGTCACCAGCTCGTCTTTAAGATGCATTTCGATCATTTCGCCCATCAGGCCGTTGGCGGCCCCGCGCACGGCGGCAATTTGTTGCAGGATGCTCAGGCACGGCTCGCCGGACTCCAGCGCCCGCTCAAGTGCATCGACCTGCCCGCGAATACGACGCACGCGCGTCAGAGCGCGCTTTTTATCTTCAGGTGAATGCGGCATAGGCCTCCAGTATACTGTAGGGGGGTATAGTAACTTTTTTAACATCTGGCTGTATACATTAACTTTTCCAGGGTTAACTGAACCCTTAATTGAAATGACATAGCCAATTACTGTGACTTAAACATAGGCAGCAATGGCTTTTAGCTCAGTCACCGTTCTATCAATCGATAAAAAATGAAAATAAAACGCGCCCTCACATGGAAAAATGTAATTCTTTGGTATTATTTAAAAAATATTTCTGAAACATGGCTAATCATGGCGAAAAATCCGGGCATGCCAAAGCAGTATTCAACATCGATTTGGGCAGTGAGAGCGGAAAGTAAAAGCTTGAGCTGTAAAACGGTGTACTGAGCCAAACTGCGGACGGGAGATACGAATCAATTCTGGTTCCGTTATGCACAGCCTTTTTCATTAGGCGACAGCAAGTGGCTGTTACACGGTTCATTACCCGTTAATACATATCCTGTCGCGCCATCAGGCGGACATAAAACGGGTTTAGGCGATCTTAATTTATTTGCGTCATGGCTCATTGAGACCGGAAATCCGGCGGTGAGTTTTGGCTTTGGCCCACAAATCACGGCCCAACAGCAACTGAAGATGCGCTCGGCACCGAGAAGTGGTCCGCTGGGATTAGGTATTGGACAGGTCATCAAACAGGAAAAAACCGTCTACAACGTATTTGTTGAACCTCAAGGTTCGGTGGCAGACCACGGTCCAGGCCAACCCCGCTGGCAGATTTTCTTAGGTTTAAATCTCCAGTTCCTGAATTAAACAAGCGAAGATTTAAAACCCCAGTAGGACTTCATAATATCGCGCAGCGTCAACTCTGAGACCATCAGAGAGGACGCTCCGAATTCTGGAAAAAGAATGAATACCCTGTTTTCTTCAAACTTCACAATCCGCCACCAATGCCCGAGGTAATACATCCAGTTCATACACTCACCAAATTCAATCTTCTTATCATTTATTTTTGGATTTTTGGGCATCACTCGTCTACAAGTATCCTCCTAAAGTGCAGGGTTATTAGTGGTATTATGAAGCGAATCAACAAAAAACGCGTCATTGGCCAGGTTAAAAAAGGCCAACGTTCCATTCAGCGTTTTACTCTATGAAGGGCAAATAATGGCCACCAGGCAACGCACTCACGTTGAGATGTTTATTTTCCACCGTTGCGGCGATATAGCTCCCACTCCTCTACCCGCTCTTTATTAGGCAGATTGCAGTAGCCAACTTCGCCATTGCCAGAGTTAACAATGCTCAGTTTGCCGCCCTGCTTGATGCAGTAAATAGATGCAGGATTTGAGAGGCCGGGTTCTGGGTTTTGTTCAGATGTAGATGAACATCCAGCGATAAGAATTACGGATATGGCTAAGATTGCTTTTTTCATAAGTTTCCCCTTTTGATGAGGAATGCTAACCAACCCACTCACAAAAAGCAAAAACCCCACAGTAGTGAGGTTCTATACCCAAAATAATTCGAGTTGCAGGAAGGCGAATACAAAAACCACGTCCGGAGACGTGGTTTGAATGTGGGTCATAGTGACGAAAACATTAAGACTGTAACGATGCCAGTCGCGCGGCAAACCCGACGAACACCAGGCCAATCAGGCTGTTGCCGAGCTTCACAAGCTTTTTACGGCTGCCGACGAAACGGGTCACCAGCGAACCGGAGACAATCAGGAAGCTGAGATAGGTGAAGCTGACGATTTCCAGCGTGACGCCGAGGATCAGGAATGCCAGACCCGGCGTGGTGGAGTTCACGTCAATGAACTGCACGAAGAACGAGACGTAGAACAGAATCGCTTTCGGGTTGGTCAGGCTCAACGTCAGCGCGCGTTTGAAAATAGTGCTGCGCTGGTCAGCGGTGTGCGTGTGCTCGCCACCTTTTTGTTTGATAACTGCCCACAGCATTTTAAGCCCGAGATATAGCAGATACAGCGCGCCCAGATAACGGACGATGTTAAACAGCACTGGCGTGGTTTTAATCAGCGTGGCGACACCCGCATAGGAGAGGAACATCAGCACCGCATCGCCGATAAACACCGCCAGCGCGGCCAGATAGCCAGTGCGGATGCCGTATGCGGCCCCGGTTTTGAGCACAAAAAAGGTATTAGGCCCCGGCACCAGAATGATAAATATTGCGCCGACCAGGTAAGTCCAGTAATTCAGTACGCCAAAATCCGCAAACACGCTGCTCTCCCTTCACTGCTGCTGATTCAAAATGTGACGGCCATCATAACAAAAAAGCCGCCTTCCTTTTACCGGAAGACGGCTTTAAGCACAGATTTATATCAGAGCATTACAGCGCTTTGAGGATCGCATCCACGCTGGCTTTTGCATCACCAAACAACATGTGGGTGTTCTCTTTGAAGAACAGCGGGTTTTGTACGCCAGCGTAGCCAGTGTTCATCGAACGTTTGAAGACGATAACGTTCTGCGCTTTCCACACTTCAAGCACCGGCATTCCGGCAATCGGGCTCTTCGGATCGTCCAGCGCCGCCGGGTTAACGGTGTCGTTGGCGCCAATGACCAGCACGGTATCGGTGTCGCGGAAGTCGTCGTTGATTTCGTCCATTTCCAGCACGATGTCGTACGGCACTTTCGCTTCAGCCAGCAGCACGTTCATATGCCCTGGCAAACGGCCTGCCACAGGGTGAATACCGAAACGCACTTTGATGCCGCGCGCACGCAGTCTCTCAGTGATTTCAGCCACCGGATACTGCGCCTGCGCCACCGCCATGCCGTAGCCTGGCGTGATGATGACCGTCTGCGAGTTCTTCAGCATCTCAGCGGTGTCTTCCGCGCTGATTTCGCGGTGTTCACCCACTTCGTCGTCAGCCCCGGTAGACGAACCGTCGGTGCCGAAGCCCCCCGCAATAACGCTGAAGAACGAACGGTTCATCGCTTTACACATGATGTAAGACAGGATCGCACCAGAAGAACCGACCAGCGCACCGGTAACGATCAGCAGATCGTTGCTGAGCATGAAGCCCGCAGCCGCAGCCGCCCAACCGGAATAGGAGTTCAGCATCGACACCACAACCGGCATGTCAGCCCCACCGATGGACGCCACCAGGTGCCAGCCAAAGGCCAGCGCGATAACGGTCATGATGAGCAGGGCCAGTACCTGCAGGCCAACGCTTTCAGTGCGAACAAATACCACCAGCATCAGGAATGAAACCACCAGCGCGGCCAGGTTCATTTTGTGACGGTTCGGCAGCATCAGCGGCTTGGACGAAATTTTGCCGCGCAGTTTACCGAATGCAACGATTGAACCGGTGAAGGTCACCGCACCAATAAAGATGCCAAGGAACACTTCGGTCAGGTGAATATTGACCAGGATCGGCTCGAGACCCGGTTCGTGGTACAGGTAGCTGTTAAAGCCGACCAGTACCGCAGCCAGGCCCACAAAGCTGTGCAGCACCGCCACCAGCTCTGGCATTTCGGTCATTTCGACGCGTTTTGCCAGACGAATACCAATTGCCCCGCCGATGATCATCGCGACTAAAATCCATGCCACGTTGCCCGTTTCCGGCCCAAAGATGGTGGCAATCAGCGCAATGGCCATCCCGGCGATACCGTAATAGTTGCCCTGCTGTGAGGTTTCGTGTTTCGAAAGCCCTGCCAGACTGAAAATAAACAGGATCGCGGCAACAATGTATGCAGCTGTAACTAATCCTCCAGACATGTGCTACCCCTTACCCTTTGCGGAACATTTTCAGCATGCGCTGAGTCACGGTGAAACCACCGAAAATATTGATGCTGGCAATCAGCACGGCAATAAAGCTGAGGAAACTAACCCAGCCACCGTGACCAATTTGCAGCAGCGCACCCACCACGATGATCCCGGAAATGGCGTTCGTTACCGACATCAGCGGCGTGTGCAGCGCATGAGACACGTTCCACACTACGTAATAACCGACCACGCAGGAGAGCGCGAACACGGTGAAGTGGCCGAGGAACTCTTTTGGTGCAACGTCTGCGAGCCAGCCAAACAGAATAATCGCCAGCGCCATCAGCGCGTATTTGCGCCACGGCGATGCCGGTTTTTCCGGTTCCGCAGGTGCCGCTTCAACTTTTGCTGCCGCTTTCGGCTGAGCAGAAACCTGAATCGGTGGCGCAGGCCAGGTGACTTCACCTTCGCGAACCACGGTCACGCCGCGAATAACCACGTCGTCAAAATCAATGTTGACGTTGCCATCTTTTTCTTTGCACAGCAGTTTGAGTAAGTTCACCAGGTTGGTGCCGTAAAGCTGTGAAGACTGGGTCGGCAGGCGGCTGGCTAAATCGGTATAGCCAATCACCTTCACGCCGTTGGCGGTGGTGAACACTTCACCCGGCACGGTGTATTCACAGTTGCCGCCGTTTTGTGCCGCCAGATCAACCACCACGCTGCCTGGATTCATCGAATCCACCATTTCGCGGGTGATCAGTTTTGGGGCTGGCTTGCCAGGGATCAGTGCGGTGGTGACGATAATATCGACTTCTTTCGCCTGGGCGGCGAACAGTTCCATTTCCGCTTTGATAAAGGCTTCGGACATTACTTTCGCATAACCGTCGCCGCTGCCCGCTTCTTCCTCGAAATCCAGTTCGAGGAATTCAGCGCCCATACTCTGGACCTGTTCCTTCACTTCCGGACGGGTGTCAAAAGCACGCACGATAGCGCCGAGGCTGTTCGCCGCGCCGATAGCGGCCAGACCCGCAACGCCCGCACCAATAACCATGACTTTAGCCGGTGGCACTTTACCGGCGGCGGTGATTTGCCCGGTGAAGAAGCGGCCAAATTCGTGGGCGGCTTCGACAATCGCGCGGTAACCCGCGATGTTCGCCATCGAACTTAGGGCATCGAGAGACTGCGCGCGTGAAATACGCGGCACGGAATCCATCGCCATCACGTTGACCTGCCGCGCGGCTAATTTTGCCATCAGCTCCGGGTTTTGTGCCGGCCAAATAAAGCTAATCAGCGTAGTGCCCGGATTAAGCAGCGCAATTTCCGCGTCCGTTGGGGCATTCACTTTTAGAATAATGTCAGACTGCCAGACGGTTTCTGTGCTGACGACTTCAGCGCCCGCCTCGGTAAAAGCACGATCGTCAAAGCTTGCAAGCTTACCGGCCCCGCTTTCAACTGCCACTGTAAAACCGAGTTTGAGCAGCTGTTCTACCGTTTTCGGCGTCGCTGCAACACGGGTTTCCAGGGCCAGCGTCTCTTTAGGTACTGCAATACGCATAGTTTTCCCTTCCATCTATTGTAATGATGGTTTGTTGTCTCATCGGGTTCCGTCCCAGCAGCCTGCGCTGACGAAGAGGCGAATCACCCGCAAAATAAAACATTCACAAACTTTCTATAACCTACTGAAAATAACGGTTGTGATCCACCGCCAGAAAACAGTAATTTTGATTTTATTAGGGAAATGGCACTTATGCAGGCCTCAGGCAGCAATATTTACCTGATTTTGTCTGGCAAGCCTGATAATTCGCTTAAGCGAAGCGGTAAAACATGATTATTCTCGGTCCCGTTACCGGATATTAACATTACATTAACTTATAAAAGTCATAATGATTATCGCTTTTGCTGGTCAACCGTCCATTTCCATAACATATCGTGAAAAGTTATCGCGCCCTGTTAACGAGGTCGCACAAGATGAGCAAAATCACGCAGACAGTGAAGCAATTTAAATGCAATAATCTGTGACGTTTTAGTCACTAACAACTACCAGTACCTGGTTTGCGCAAGGCGAAGGATTATTTTTATGAAGCTTAAGTACACCCTCCTGGCGTCCGCTCTCCTGTCTGCAGCGGCTTTTTCCGCCAGTGCAGCAACCGAGTTAACGCCGGAGCAAGCGGCAGCCCTCAAGCCGTACGATCGTATCGTTATCACCGGTCGTTTTAATGCTATTGGTGACGCCGTTGATGCTGTTTCCCGTAAAGCCGACAAAGCAGGCGCAGCCTCCTTCTACGTCGTCGATACCTCCGATTTCTCCAGCAGTGGCAACTGGCGCGTTACCGCAGACTTATATAAAGACGATGCTGCTAAAGCCGACGCACCTAAAAACCGCGTAATTGATGGCGTGACTGAACTGCCGAAAGACCAGGCTGCCCTGATTGAGCCATTCGACACCGTCACCGTACAGGGTTTTTACCGCAGCCAGCCTGACGTTAACTCTGCTATTGCGAAAGCCGCGAAAGAGAAAGGCGCCGCGTCGTTCTTTATCGTTCGCCAGGTGGATGCCAACGGCGGTGGTAACCAGCGTGTCACCGCTTATATCTATAAAGCCGATGCGAAGAAGCGCGTTGTTCAGAGCCCGGACGCTATCCCGGCAGATTCTGATGCAGGACGTGCGGCATTAGCAGAAGGTGGTGAAGCGGCGAAGAACGTTGAAATCCCAGGCGTGGCGACATCCTCCACCGTGGGCTCGACTTCAGCGGCGGGCGTAGGTCTGTTCTTCGAAACGCAGTCTACCAAAGGCGGACGTTACAGTGTAACGCTGCCAGACGGGACTAAGATTGAAGAACTGAACAAAGTCACCGCCGCTCAGATGGTGCCGTTTGATAGCGTCCAGTTCACCGGCAACTACGGCAACATGACTGAAATCTCTTATCAGGTCGCTAAGCGTGCTGCTAAGAAAGGGGCTAAGTACTACCACATTACCCGCCAGTGGCAGGAACGTGGTGGTAATATGACCATCAGCGCCGACCTCTATAAGTAATTGCTTTTCATGACAGAGAAGGCAGCCTCGGCTGCCTTTTTTATTTTTTTCTGACTTCCGCCATTGCATGCCACCGACTCTCTCCGTAAAATCGCGCGCCGTAGCGTAATCTTCCATTTTTATGCGTTTTAGCCAAATAAATATTCTGGCTTTTGTTCTTCCTTCGACAGGATGCCCATGGAAAAGAAACTCGGCCTTGGTGCCTTGACGGCCCTGGTACTCAGCTCAATGCTGGGTGCAGGCGTATTCAGTTTGCCGCAGAACATGGCCGAAGTGGCCAGCCCTTCCGCACTGCTTATTGGTTGGGCCATTACCGGCGTGGGCATTTTGTTCCTCGCTTTCGCCATGTTGCTGCTGACCCGCATTCGTCCGGATCTGGATGGCGGCATTTTCACCTACGCCCGTGAAGGCTTCGGCGAACTGATTGGCTTCTGCTCCGCCTGGGGTTACTGGCTCTGTGCTGTCATCGCCAACGTCTCCTACCTGGTCATCGTGTTTTCAGCCCTGAGTTTCTTTACCGATACGCCAGAACTGCGCCTGTTTGGCGACGGTAATACCTGGCAGGCGATGATTGGCGCCTCAGTGCTGCTGTGGGTGGTGCATTTCCTGGTGCTGCGCGGCGTGCAGACCGCAGCCAGCATTAACGTCGTGGCTACGCTTGCGAAGCTGGTGCCGCTCGGCCTGTTTATCGTGCTGGCGGCGATGGCCTTCAGCAGCGACACCTTCAGCCTGGATTTCAGCGGCGTGGCGCTGGGCGTGCCGGTGTGGGAGCAGGTTAAAGGTACCATGCTCATTACCCTGTGGGTGTTCATCGGCGTAGAGGGCGCGGTGGTAGTTTCTGCCCGTGCGCGTAATAAGAAGGACGTCGGCCGCGCCACGCTGCTGGCGGTGCTTTCGGCGTTAAGCGTGTATCTGCTGGTCACCCTGCTGTCGATGGGCGTCGTACCGCGTCCTGAACTCGCTGAGATGCGTAATCCGTCAATGGCTGGCCTGATGGTGCGCCTGATGGGGTCCTGGGGCGAAGTGGTCATTGCTGCCGGACTGATTGTCTCCGTGTGTGGCGCGTACCTGAGCTGGACCATTATGGCGGCGGAAGTGCCGTATCTGGCGGCGACGCATAAGGCATTCCCTCGCATTTTTGCCCGTCAGAATAAAAATAACGCGCCGTCATCCTCGCTGTGGTTAACCAATATCAGTGTGCAGGTGTGTCTCATCCTGATTGGTATTACCGGCTCTGACTACAATACGCTGCTGACCATCGCCTCAGAGATGATTCTGGTGCCTTATTTCCTCGTCGGTGCGTTCCTGCTGAAGATGGCAACGCGTCCATTGCATAAAGCGGTGGCTATCGGTGCCTGCATTTATGGCTTATGGTTACTGTATGCTTCCGGACCGATGCACCTGCTGCTGTCGGTTGTGCTGTACGCGCCGGGCCTGCTGGTGTTTATGTATGCGCGCCGTACGCACTCGTTGAGTGACACGCTTAAGCGTCGTGAAATGGCGCTGATTGGTTTATTACTGGTTGCCGCCGTACCGGCAATGTGGATGTTAGTGGGGTAATGCGCTTACCCCATCGCGACCCTAAGGAGAAAACGATGGGAGAAAGCCCTTCCCGCCCCGTCCTGATTACCGGTGGAGGCCGCCGTATCGGCCTCGCTCTTGCCCATCATTTTCTGAATCAACAGCAGCCGGTGATCGTCAGTTACCGCACGCGCTATGACGCTATCGGCGTACTGGAACGTGCCGGTGCGCTGTGCATCGCCGCCGATTTCTCCAGCGATGACGGCATTTTATCTTTCGCTGAAACCGTGAAAACCCATACCGACAGCCTGCGGGCGGTCATTCACAATGCCAGTAGCTGGCGGGCCGAAAAACCCGGTGTTTCATTGAGCGACGTGATGCAACAAATGATGCAAATTCACGTTAATGCGCCCTACTTACTGAATCATGCGCTGGAAACACTGTTGCGCGGCCACGGCCACGCGTCCAGCGATATCATTCATTTCACCGATTACGTGGTGGAAAAAGGCAGCGACAAGCACATCGCCTACGCGGCCAGTAAAGCCGCGCTCGACAATATGACCCGCTCATTTGCCCGCAAGCTGGCGCCGGAGGTGAAGGTCAACGCCATCGCCCCGGCGTTGATTTTGTTTAATGAAAGTGATGATGCGGAATATCGCCAGCAGGCGCTGAATAAATCGCTGATGAAAGTCGCGCCTGGCGAAAAAGAAATTATCGACCTGGTGGATTATCTGCTGACCAGTTGTTACGTCACCGGACGGTCGTTCGGTGTCGACGGCGGTCGCCCGCTGCGTTAATGCACGCGGCTCCAGATGGCGATTAACAGCCATGCGCTGAGACTCCAGCACCCGACTGCGCCTGCCAGCGCCAACGGCAGGCGCAGAAAACCGGTGAAATACCATAGCGAAAGCAGATAGAAAAAGTAGGGAATGATCGACCACATACCAAACACAATGGTGGTGCGCAGCGCCTCGGTGCCCCGCTCACTGGCGACAATATAATGAGCAATCAGGGCGAACGTCGGAAACAGCGGAATAAGCCCGGCAATATAATAATTTTTCGTTTTCGCCAGCACACCAATCAATAACACCACCAGCGCACCCAGCGCCGCTTTAATCAGTAAAGCCATCTTCCAGCCTGCAATCCACCCAATGAATGAGTCGAGGATAGCGGAAGTTACATTGTTTATGAAAGATTAATAGCACCCCATAGATTGGCGGTGTATTTTAGCTTTTTTCGCCTCGCACAGTTGATATGAATAAGATCGTTTTTGTAGAAGATGATCCGGAAGTCGGATCGCTCATCGCCGCCTACCTTGGCAAGCATGATATGGACGTTATCGTTGAACCGCGCGGTGACCGCGCTGAAGAAGTGGTTCTGCGTGAAAAACCCGATTTGGTCCTGCTCGACATCATGCTACCCGGCAAAGATGGGATGACCATTTGCCGCGATTTGCGCGCGCAGTGGCAAGGCCCGGTCGTTCTGCTGACCTCGCTCGACAGCGACATGAACCATATTCTGTCTCTGGAAATGGGCGCCAGCGACTATATTCTCAAAACCACCCCGCCTGCGGTGCTTTTGGCACGTCTGCGCCTGCATTTGCGTCAGCACATCGCGCATCCGAGCGGAGAGAAACCGGTAACCGGACTGACGCAGCATAACGCTATCCGCTTTGGCACGCTGTCTATCGACCCGGTCAATCGGCAGGTATTACTCAGCGGCGTTAATGTCACCCTGTCGACCGCCGATTTTGACCTGTTGTGGGAGCTTGCAACCCATGCGGGGCAAATTATGGACCGCGACGCGCTGCTGAAAAACCTGCGCGGCGTGACCTATGACGGGATGGACCGAAGTGTGGACGTGGCAATTTCTCGCCTGCGTAAAAAGCTGCTCGACAGCGCCACCGAGCCGTACCGTATTAAAACCGTGCGTAATAAGGGCTATCTTTTCGCGCCCCACGCCTGGGATAACTAATTTTCCGTACTTCCGGGGCCAGAAATGAAAAAGTTGTTCGTGCAGTTTTACCTGCTGCTGTTTGTTTGCTTTCTGGTGATGACCATGCTGGTCGGGCTGGTGTATAAATTCACCGCCGAACGCGCGGGCCGACAATCCCTCGACGACCTGATGAAAAGTTCGCTTTATCTGATGCGCAGCGAACTGCGTGAAATCCCGCCCCGGGACTGGAGTAAGACCCTTAAAGAGCTCGATCTCAATCTCTCTTTCGATTTACGCATTGAGCCGCTGAATAAGTTCCAGCTGGCAGAAAGCTCGATGGAGCATTTACGCCGTGGCGATATCGTCGCGCTCGACGATCAGTACACCTTTATTCAGCGCATTCCGCGCAGCCATTACGTTTTGGCTGTCGGCCCGGTGCCGTATCTCTATTACCTGCATGAAATGCGATTGCTGGACGTGGCCCTGCTGGCGTTTATCGCCGTCTCGCTGGCCTTCCCGGTATTTATCTGGATGCGGCCACACTGGCAGGACATGCTCCGTCTGGAAACCGCGGCACAGCGTTTTGGTGAGGGTCATCTTGCTGAGCGCATCCATTTTGACAGCATGTCGAGCTTCGAACGGCTTGGGGTCGTGTTCAACCAGATGGCGGATAATATCAATACGCTGATCGCCAGTAAAAAACAGCTCACCGACGGGATAGCTCACGAACTGCGTACCCCACTGGTGCGTCTGCGCTACCGTCTCGAGATGAGCGAGAATTTAACCGACGCAGAATCTCAGGCGCTGAACCGGGATATCGGCCAGCTCGAAGGGCTTATCGACGAACTGCTGACCTACGCCCGCCTCGACCGTCCACAGAACGAATTGATCCTCACCACGCCTGACCTCCCCGCGTGGATAAGCGCCCATGTCGATGATATTCAGACCGTCAATCCTCAACGCGATGTGTCTCTGGTGAAATTGACGCCGGGTCACTACGGCGCCCTGGATATGCGTCTGATGGAACGGGTACTGGATAACCTTGTGAACAATGCGATGCGCTACAGCCGGCAGCAGATTCAGGTCAGCCTGACGCTGAACGCCGGACGCGCGACGCTGTTAGTTGATGACGATGGCCCTGGCATTGCGCCTGACGAACGCGAACGCGTGTTCGAGCCGTTTGTGCGCCTCGACCCAAGCCGCGACCGCGCCACCGGGGGATGCGGACTGGGCCTGGCTATTGTGCATTCCATTGGTCATGCGATGTCAGGGGAAGTGACCTGCGACGCCAGCCCGATTGGCGGCGCGCGTTTCTGTTTCAGCTGGCCGGTGAACGTTTCGCAAAACCTTCACGCCCCTGCCTGAGCGAACATTGCACAATGTCACCTCCCGGGTTAAAGTAAAAACCAATGAGTATGTTGTAACTAAAGTGGGTGTTATGGCCGAATACGACCTGATTGAGCGTTTAACCACGACCTTCCGCCAGATGGAGCACGAACTGCTCGAGCTGCAGCAAATGCTGGCGGACTGTCGGCTGCTCGCCGCGCGGGTGTTCGAACTACCGGAGGTGAGCAAGGAGCATGAGCACGACCCGCTCTCGGCCATTTCGGTCGCGCAGCATCTGGGCGATGCGGCGCGGCTGAAAGCGCTGAACCACTATAGTCACCTGTTTATTCAGCAGCAGTCGGAAAACCGCAGCAGTAAAGCGGCGGTGCGTCTGCCCGGCGTGATTTGCCTGCATCCGGAGCCGGAGCAGTTGCAGGTGCTGGACGACAAAATCAGCACCATTAACGCGCTAAAAGCGGCGTTCGAAACCATTGTCACCGTCGAGTCTGGTTTGCCCTCCGCAGCTCGTTTTGAGTGGGTGCATCACCATTTGCCGGGGTTGATTACCCTCAAAGCCTACCGTTCCCTGACGCTGTTGCGCGACCCGGCCACCATCCGCTTTGGCTGGGCCAATAAGCACATCATCAAGAATCTGACCCGTGACGACGTGCTAAAGCAGCTGGAAAACAGCCTGCGCTCGCCGCGTTCCGTGCCGCCTTTCACTCGCGAACAGTGGCAGGCCAAACTGGAGCGCGAGTATCAGGACATCGCGGCGTTGCCGCAGAAGGCAAAACTGAAGATTAAGCGCCCGGTAAAAGTCCAGCCAATTGCCCGCGTGTGGTATGCAGGAAAGCAAAAACAGGTGCAGTACGCCTGTCCAGGGCCGATGATCGCGTTGATATCCGGCACCCAAGGCGTTAGCGTACCGGAGATTGGAGAGTTGCTGAATTACGATGAAGATAACGTGCAGTATCGTTATAAACCTGAAGCGCAGTCGCTGGAACTGATCATCCCACGACTGCACCTGTATCTGGCTAGCGACTGATTTTCATGCTGCCAACCATCGCTTCCGGACGTACCCACTCGTCAAACTCGGCGTCGGTGAGATAGCCGAGTTTTAACGCCGAGGCCTTCAGCGTCAGCCCTTCTTTATGGGCTTTTTTGGCAATTTCTGCCGCTTTATCGTAGCCAATATGGGTATTGAGCGCCGTTACCAACATTAGCGATTCATTCAGCAGCTGATCGATACGTGCACGGTTTGGTTCGATCCCCACCGCACAGTGCTCGTTGAAACTTTCCATGCCATCTGCCAGCAGGCGCACCGATTGCAGGAAATTATGAATCACCATCGGGCGGTACACATTCAGCTCGAAATTGCCCGATGCGCCACCCATATTCACCGCCACATCATTGCCCATCACCTGACAGCACAGCATGGTCATCGCTTCGCACTGCGTCGGGTTCACTTTGCCTGGCATTATCGAACTGCCAGGTTCATTTTCAGGGATCGACAGCTCACCAATACCACAGCGTGGGCCGGATGCCAGCCAGCGTACATCGTTGGCGATTTTCATCAACGATGCCGCCAGCCCTTTCAGTGCGCCGTGGGCGTGAACCAGCGCATCGCAGGTTCCTAACGCTTCGAATTTGTTCGGCGCGGTGATAAACGGCTGTTGGGTGATTGCTGCCAGTTCATCCGCCACGCGCCTGGCGTATTCCGGATGGGTGTTCAGGCCGGTGCCAACCGCTGTGCCACCCAGCGCCAGTTCGCTCAAGTGTGGCAGCGTTAAATCGATATGTTTTAGATTGTGTTCCAGCATCGCCACCCAGCCTGAAATCTCCTGCCCGAGCGTCAGCGGTGTGGCGTCCTGCAAATGGGTACGGCCTATTTTGACGATATCGGCGAAGGCGTGGGATTTTCCGCTCAGGGTCTTTTTCAGTACCTGTAACTGCGGGATCAGGTTTTCGCGAATCGCTATCACCGCCGCAACGTGCATGGCGGTCGGGAATACGTCGTTCGAACTCTGGCTTTTGTTCACATCATCATTAGGATGAACTTTCCGCTCCATGCCGCGCACGCCGCCGAGCAGCTCACTGGCGCGGTTGGCCAGCACTTCGTTCATATTCATGTTGCTCTGCGTACCAGAGCCAGTTTGCCAGATGGCGAGGGGAAATTCGTCTGCATGTTTGCCCGCCAGCACTTCGTCGGCGGCGCTGACGATAGCATTGGCTTTCTCAGCCGGAAGCAGCTGCAAATCCTGGTTGACCTTGGCGGCCGCGCGTTTGGTCAGCGCCAGCGCGGCAATCAGTGAGACCGGCATTTTTTCGGTGGATATGCGGAAATGTTCCAGCGAGCGCTGGGTTTGCGCGCCCCACAGCTTGTCTGCAGGAACCTCAATTGCGCCCATGGAGTCGCTCTCGCGGCGTAACGTTGTCATGACTTTCTCCTTGAAATCAAAGTGAAGGGTTTCGACGAAGCTCACATGCCGTCCAGAACGTTAAGTATTGAAGCTTTTTAACTTTTGTTTTATCGCAATGTGCCAAAAAAAAGCCGCCCCGAGGAGCTAATGCCGTTCACTTAAGCCTCACGTGACTTAAAACTGAACGGATATTTAGGTGGGATATAAAGCACCGAACGATCATATCGTCGGTGCTTTCTTTTTTCCGGAAGAATAAACGCTTTTACA